>Ga0153915_10000495_pt1 | contig 36371 bp, 24 predicted proteins | sample Opewatmetagenome_2_FD_107003 | JGI IMG/M metagenome (GOLD analysis project Ga0153915, IMG submission 107003) | Freshwater wetland microbial communities from Ohio, USA - Open water 3 Core 3 Depth 3 metaG | ecosystem: Environmental > Aquatic > Freshwater > Wetlands | place: USA: Ohio, Lake Erie... | reverse complement strand
TTTATTTATCTGCCTAAGAAAATTTCGCACAGCTGGATTTATTACATGACGCAGGCGGGTTCTATTGCAGGCGTTTTATCGGCGTTATCTACAATTGTTTATTTTCTCTTTATCGCAAAATAAAAACCGGATAAAAAAATGGAAGACAATAAAAAAACAGCAAATGGAAAAGAAGAGAGTGTTGGTAATACTTTTATAGAATTTCTTATTGTCGTAGCCAGGTATAAATTGTTTTTGTTTCTTTTTGTCTCATTAATTACCGTAGGAGCTACAGCATATGCTTTACTTGCCGCCAAATGGTACGAGGCGACAGCTTCGGTTTTACCTGCCGAAAACACAGATTTATTAAGCGCATTAAGCGGTATGTCAACTATAGCTAAAGGTTTTTCCGCTTCTAAAGGGTTGGCTGCTCTTACAAAATCAAATAATGAATCTGATAAGTATATAGCTATTCTGCAAAGCAGGACTTTAACCGACGAAGTAATTGAAAAATATAATTTGCGGAAAGAATATGATTTAGAAGATGATTTTGCTGAAAAAGTAAGAAAAGCATGGAAAACCAATTTGAATGTTGAATTGCAGAACGAAGGAAACTTGACAATAAGCGTCCTTGATAAAAGTCCTCAGAAAGCCTCAGAAATAGCTAATTATCTTGTTCAACGGTTAAATGAGATAAATGCCGATCTGAACGCAAAGAATGCTAAAGCAAACAGAGAATTTGTTGAGAAAAGATACAAAAAGAATCTTAAAGATATTGACAGCCTTGAAACCGCAATGAAGAATTACCAGACTAAAACAGGCGTTATAGCAATTCCCGAACAGATTGAATCCACAATAAAAACAATGTCAACCATTTACGGCGAATATCTGATGAAAGATATTGAAGTTAATGCGTTGAAAAAGCAAGTTGGCGACAGCCCTCAGCTTCAAGCGGCAAAAATTCAAGTTGAAGAATTGGGCAAAAAGATAAACCAGCTGAATGCCGGAATAGACGAAAGCCAGAAGGATTCCAAATTCCTGATTCCATTTAAACAAGCTCCCGAACTGGCAAGCGGCTATTTGAATATTTATAAAGACCTGCAAATCCAGTATAAAATTCTTGAAATTGTCACTCCGTTTTATGAACAGGCAAAAATTGAAGAGATAAAAAACATGCCTTCGGTAATTGTTCTTGACCATGCAATTGTACCTGACCGCAAAGCAAAGCCGAAAGGAACGATATATGCGATAGTTTCATTTGTATGCTCAATTATTACGGGTTTGTTTATCGTATTTACGTATGAGCTATTCAGAAAACTCAAGATAAATCAGCCTGAAAAATATAATTATATTTTTAGAAGAATTAAACGCAGCAGCAAGTAATAACCTGTTTAATAAGCAGATTTGATGTTTGATATTAAAATATTATATATTAAAAAATTACCTGAAAATAAACGGGCATGTTGCAGATGATTGATGCAACGCTTATTAAAAAAAACTCAGGTTTCTCTTTTGTTTCCATTATCAGCCGCCAGATTGCGAATACTGTACTGGTAATTATTATAGTTAATAATTATGAACCCGGAATTGCGGCATATTTCGGAGCTTCAATGTTTTATGCCACGCTGCTTTTACAGTTCGCTGATTTCGGAATTGATCTTCTTTTAACAACTGAAATAGCAAAAAACAGAGATAAATCATCGGAAATTTTCTGTAAACTGCTTCCAGTAAAGCTTTTTTTTGCAGCCGCTTCCATTCTTGTCCTTATCATTATTGCTTTAATAAATGGAGCGATGCAGTACGAAACACGCGTTATGACAATTGTTCTGAGTTTATATACAGCATTTACTCTTTTGAATAATTATTTTAGCGCTTTATTTAAAGGTTTTGAAAGGCTATCTGTTGATGCGAAAGTATCTTTAGCGGGAAATTTATTCCTTCTTGTAATGGTATTCCTTTTTTCAATTCTGAAACTTCAAATATTTTATATTTCGCTTATATATGTTGTATCGCGGCTTTTCAACCTGGTTCAATCTTATTATTACTCAAAACAGTTTATACCGAAAATAAAACTGATTTACGATTGGAATTATATTAAAGCCAAAAAAAATATTTTGATAGATTTTGGGGCAAATATGTTTTTCGGAAATATTTTTGCACAATGGGATTCATTGTTTCTTCAGAACATGAAAGGCGATAAGGCCTTTATGCTATATAGAAGCGCATCGCTTATCTTTTCAGTCCCCATAATGTTTCTGGATGTCTTGATTAATGCTTTTACTCCATCCCTGGCCCGCTTAAATAGCAGGAATAAATCGGAATGGGTAAAACTTGGTTTTATATTGAATAAACTCCTAGTGTTCCTGTCGATTCCGATTGCCTTTTGGATGATAATTTATCCTGAACAAATCATTAAAATTATTTATTTCAATAAAGATTATTCAGGAGCAATTAATATCTTGAGACTTTTCGGTGTGTTTCTTATTGTAAGGTTTTTTACTGATACCTCGGCATTAATGCTGACAACCGGCGGTAATCAGAATAAAAGGATGAGAATTGTTGTAGTTGCTACTCTATTGTCTATTCCCCTATATATTTACTGCATAAATGTTTTCGGCGTAATCGGTTCAATTATCGCGCATTTGATCGCAAATACTTTGACAGGGCTTATTTTCATTTTGGCGTCAGTTGAAACTGCAAGTAAATATTTTATTGAAAGAAGAATTATTATGGTCATTTCTATTTCAGTTCCGCTTGGAATTGTTGTATGGATATTTAAATCTGTCAGTATGTTTGTTACTATGCCGGTTTTTGTTTTAATGTTCTGTATTGTCGTTTATTGTTTAGGATTTAATAAGGAAGAAAGAGGCATTATTATTCCAGACATAAAAAAAATACTGACCCGTTCAGAATTAAATTAACCCGGGCGATATAAACAGTGAAAATAATATATTTATATAATCAAAACCCTGAAGAAAAAAGACATTGGTCGGGAACAATAAATTCAATCTACGAAAATTTGAAAAAAAGATATGAAGTTGAATGGGTTGGAATTGAGCATTTTGAAATATACAGATTATTTTTTGCGGCATTTGCATATTTGAAAAATATAATTTACGGGAAGAAACACTTATATGGGCATTCTGAATTATATGGAAAGTTCTTTGCCCGTCTTTATTCGAAGAAATTAAAGAAGAAAAATTATGATATTATTTTAGCCCCGAATATAAGCGCCATTGTGCCTTATATTGAAACGGAAAAAGATATAATATCATTGGATGACGGCGTCTTTGATGATCTAGTTGACTATTATGAATATTTCAGCTGTGTTTCTGAAAGAAGTTTAACTGAAGCAAAAAACATAACTCTGAATTATTATAAAAAATCCAGCGCAATTATCCTCTCTTCTTCTTGGGCGGCTGTATCCGCAAATGAAAAGTATGGCGAGTTTACCGATGTATATATGATGAGATTCGGTGCTAACTTTAGTAATATTATATATGCAGATTATAAAAACTACAAAAAAACAGATGTTGTCAGAATGCTCTTTATCGGCGTCAATTGGATAAACAAAGGAGGGCCTATTCTGATTGAGGCGTTTGAATACATTAAGAAGAAGGGATTTAAAGTCAGTCTTACAGTAATCGGATGTAACCCGTCAATTGAAGAAGAAGGAATAACGGTAATCCCTTTCTTGGATAAATCGAAACAGAAAGACATTGAAACATTTTTCGAAAAATATATTAATTCAGATTTTTTTGTCTTGCCGACAAGGTTTGAATGTGCCGGCATTGTATTCTGTGAAGCCAGCGCATTTGGTTTGCCGATACTTGCGGCAAATACCGGAGGCGTTCAGTCATATGTCGAAGATGGGGTAAATGGATATTGTCTTCCCTGCGATGCCGATGGAAAAGAGTATGCAGAAAAAATGCTTAGCCTCTTCAGCGATGAGGATAAGTATTATTCTTTAAGAAAAACAACAAGAGAGAAATATGAACGCGAACTGAATTGGGACCATTGGCTTGATAACTTTGAAATTGTTGTTGAAAATGTATTAAACAAAAAACATAAAATATAATGTCGTTAATATCTATTGTCAGTTTTGCCATATTGTTTATGCTTTTTCTTTCGTTTTTAAGGAAAGGGAGGGATCTGTTTGCACCCGGCAGGTTGTTTCTGATAGTGTGGTTATCTGCAATAGGTCTCACAGAACTGAAACTAAGTTGGTTTCAGTATGAATGGTCAGTGTACAGTTGGATTGTGTTGTTAGTGTGCTTATTATCTACTCTTCTAGGCATATATGTTGTATATGTGCTGAATTTCGGCAAAGAAAACTCAACAGTTAAACAGCAGCGCATTATTTTTGATAATTCTAACATTAATTCGAGAAAATTATTTGTTCTAATTATTATTATGTTTAGTCTTTATCTCTTTTCGTATGCTGTCATCTATCAGGTTGTTGGATATGTGCCCCTTTTTACACCTCGCCCCGATTTGACAAGATCTAAATGGGGTATCTTCGGCCTGGGATTGATTATTCACATAGTGCCGCCGATAATATATTTTGTAGTCATTTATACTCTGATAACAAAAAAGAATGTATTGAAAAAAATAGTTTTGTTTGCGGTTGCTGCTGTCAGTGTGATTTCCTACATATTCTTAGTGCAAAGGTTTGATCTTATTATGGCAGTGGTCGTCTCGGCTGTTTATCTATTCTATGCTTCCAAAAAACTGAATCCGAGAAACACGCTTATTCTTCTTGTAGTGGCAGGTTTGTTGTTATATGGGGTTTCAACTTTAAGGACAAGCAATTTATATATAAATATCAATTATATTTTTAGTAAAATGAAATTCAGCTCGGCATATGCCTTTATTACAGAACCATATATGTATGTTTGTATGAATCTGGAAAACTTGGCGCATGCTTCAGAAAAAATAAGTTCATACACTTATGGATTTTATACATTTGATTTTGTCTGGGCTGTTTCTGGGCTTAAACATCAGATAATCGAATATGCCAATCTAAACGAATTCTATGGCTTAATAACGCCAAGTTATAATACATTCACTCTTTATTATGCTTTTTACAGGGATTTCGGTCTGTTTGGAGCGTTTGTTCTTTCATCAATGCTTGGAGTTGTATTTGGCAAGTTATATTATAATTTAAAATATAGACCAATCTTGAGTAATTTGTCTCTATACGGAATGTTTGTGTTTGTTATTATCTTTTCTTTTTTCATTCCGATGATAAGTTTTCTTCATTTCGTGTTTAATGTTCTTGTTGTTTTCTTTGTGAGTAAAATATGTACGAAAGAATAAATATTATTTTAAACTATTGGGAGGTGTTTTTGTATGCGCATAGGAATTGATGCCAGAGTTCTTGATCGGGGTATTACCGGAACCGGAAGGTATTTAATGAATCTTTTGTGTGAAATACCTAAGATTGACACTGAAAACGAGTATTTCCTTTTTACAAATTCAAACTTAAATAAATATGAAAAATTTTATAAAATAATTGATGTTAAGAATAAATTTCTGCCGAGTAAAATATTCTCAGTATTATGGCCTCATTTGGTGCTTCCATTTAAGTTGAAGAAACATAAAATTGATATTTATTTTACGCCGAATATTATCCTCCCTTTGTTTACGAATAAGAAGATAAGCTATATACCGGTTTTACACGACATAATTCCTCTTCTGCATAAAACTTTCTATCCTTTTTCTTATCGGACGTATTTAAAAATGCTTTTGCCGGTTACATTTAAAAAAGCAGATCTAGTGATAACGGTATCGTCGCATTCCAAAAAAGATATAGTAAAATATTTTAATCTGCCGGAAAGCAAGGTTGATATTGTTTATGCTAATGCGCAGGAAAAATTCAAACCTATATCTCTTTCCGATGAACAAAAAAAAGAATTAATAAAACAATATAATCTACCTAAAAAATACGTTCTATATGTCGGCGCAATTGACTATCGGAAGAATATTTCTTGCATTATTAAAACGGCAGAACGCTTAAAGGAAAAGAACGTAGATATGGCTTTTGTCCTGATTGGGAAATGCTTTTATTCGGATAAAAGTATATTTAATGAAATAGAAGAAAAAAAAGAATATATCAGGTATATTAATTTCATGGATGATAATCATTTGCCTCTAATTTATAATATGGCTTTTTGTTTTCTGTTCCCTTCATATTATGAAGGGTTCGGTATACCTCCGCTTGAAGCCATGCAATCAGCCATTCCTACTATTACATCAAATAATTCATCATTACCAGAAGTTGTCGGTGATGGAGGCATCTTAGTTGATGCCGATGATTATATTTCTATTGCTGATGAAATTGAGAAATTATATTATAGCCCAGATGTTTATAACAGTTATAAGGTAAGAGCGCTTGAGGCATCGAAAAAATATAGCGCTCAAAAATCGACAAAAAAATTGGTTGAAATATTCAACAATATAAAGAAGGGAAAATAACCTCTTAAACAAAAGAAATCGCTAAAAACCATTTTAATGTGCGTTTTTTTCAATTGCCGCAAAAACTTTTTCAGGCTTCAGGTATTGCATGCAGTTGTTTTCGCAGGTTGGCGAGAAATAACATCCGCATTCGAAATCGGGCTCAAGTATTGCCCCTCTGTTATAAAGATAAAATTCGTTTTTATTAAATATATTATTGAACAGAATTAACTGTTTCTGCAATCCTATTGCAATATGCATAGCCATAGTAACGGCAGTAACAATTACATCGCATTTATCCATAAGTAAAATAAAATCATTCAGCGGGAAATGGCCGAAATATTTTGCCCCGCTTTCCCGGCTTATTCTTTTATTTTTTTCATCTTCCTGCTGGCCGCCGAGCAGCGCTACTTCATAACCCTTATTTAAAAGCATTTTCGATAATTCAACCCAGTATTCCTCGGGCCACAAACGGGAAATCCATCTCCCGCCGCATCCGGTGTTCAATCCAACAACTTTCCTGCTTTTATCTAAATCAAATTTTGTAGCGCTTTCTTTAACGTCAATAATATATTGTTCATCATTAAAATCAAATCCGCAGATTTCAAAAACTTCCTGTAAATAGTGTTTGGTATTCTCTTTATTAAAATCGTCAAAAAGCCCTGTAAGCCATTTATGTCTCTCGGCTTCATTCGAAATAGGCTCTGCAAGCCCATGTTTGTCGGCAATAAAACCCGATTTCTTTTCGGCAGTTATCTTTTTTGCAAGGCTTACAGCCAGGGGGTCTTTATCCAGATTTATCAGCCAGTCAAATTCAATACATTTTAATAATTCGATATTTTCAATTGAAACAGAAAGAATCTTATCAACCCACCCTTTAGGCAATATTTCGGGTGTGTATGTAAGCCAATAAATTTTTGCCGCGGATTTTACAGATTTTAATTTGCGCAGAAGAGGCGTCGTTCTTATAACGTCTCCAATTGCGCCGAGTTTGATTATCAAAATAATCTCATCGGTTTTGTCGTAGTATTTACAGTCGGAACAATGGACTGAATGATTTTTGTGAGGGGCGCATGGAATATCTCCCCTGAAATACCGGCAGTCTGTTTTTATCATATTTATATGCATTATTTTATGCTCTAATATAAAAAAATTGTTAATCTGTTTCTAATTTTCTTATTTTTAACAGTCAAAAATAATAATCAAGCAGATTTGAAAATTCTAATTATTACTCCGAGGGTTCCATATCCTCCCTTTAGAGGGGATAAGCTTAAGATATATAATATCAGCCGGTTACTGAAGGAGAATAATGAGGTTTCAATTGTTACTTTTTTAAGCGGCAGAAAAGAGATTGGCTACATCGAGGAACTAAAGAAAAGCGGAATTACAGTGGAATATGTGCGTCTTCCGTTAATAAAATCGGCTTTTAATTTATTCCGGGCATTAATTCCGGCGCAGCCGTTCCAGGTGGCTTATTATAATTCCCGTTTGATGAAAGAAAAAATTAGCGGGATGACTTCCCGCGAAAAGTTTGATGCAGCCTATTTTCATCTGATCAGAAGCGCTCAATATGCCGATTCTATTAGGAATCCGGAAACTCTTAAAGTTATCGATTTTACTGATGCTGTCTCGCTTTATCTTTCCCGGTATATTGATGTACTTAAAAACGGGATTAAAAAGGCGCTTATAAAACTTGAGCTAAGAAAAATAGTTAAATATGAAGACACTGTTAAAAATTTCGACACTCTATTTGTCTGCTCAGATGCCGATAAAGAATTTTTAAACGAAAGAAATGTTCATAGCAATATAAAGCTTTTGTACAACGGAATTGATGTTGATGCTTTCAGGTACGAAAAAAAAGAAACGGAAAAGAATAGGATAATATTTACCGGAAATATGCCCTATTTTGCAAACAAAGATGCGGTTCTCTATTTCGCAAAGGATGTTTTTCCCGGTGTGGTAAAGTCTGTGCCTGATGCAAAATTTTATATAGTAGGGCAGAATCCTCCTTCGGCAATAAAAAAACTTCATTCCGGTAATATTATAGTAACCGGATTTGTTCCCGATATTAAAACGGAATATCTGAAAAGCGAGGTTAATGTTGCTCCTATACGTTTTGGAGCCGGAACACTAAATAAAATAATAGAAGCTCTTGCCCTTGGGGTGCCCACCGTTGCTACAAGTTTATCGATAGAAGGTTTTCCGGAAGAATTGAAAAAATATGTATTTACTGCCGATACTGCCGAAGAATTTGCCAAGCAGATTGTATATATCCTGAATAATCCCGGTATCCGGAGCGGTTTAATGGCGGAGGCATCGGAAAAAGTAAGGGAGACGCTCAGTTGGAAAAGAATTGTCGGCGATTTTGAATTATATCTTAAATCAAGAATTAAGAATAACTTATGAACTGCACGGAATATGACATAGCCATTATCGGCGCAGGAATTGTAGGGCTTGCATCAGCACTTAAAATATTGGAGAAAAAGCCCTCTCTTAAACTTCTTATTATTGAAAAAGAAAAAGATATATGCCGCCATCAGACGGGGAATAATTCAGGGGTTATTCATTCGGGAATTTATTATAAACCGGGCAGCCTTAAAGCTCTTAACTGCAGAAAAGGCTATAATATGCTCATCGATTTCTGCAATAAAAATGATGTTAAATATAAAATCTGCGGTAAAATTATTGTTGCAGCGGAAAAATGCCGGATTCCCGATATGGAAAACCTGTATAAAAGGGGAATAGAAAACGGATTAACCGGATTGCGTATAATTTCCAGGGAAGAAATAAAAGAAATAGAACCTTATGCAGATGCCGCCGGCGGAATATTTGTTCCGCAGACAGGGATAATAAATTACCTTGATGTTGCAGTAAGATATCTCGAGTTGATTCTTCAGCGAGGCGCCTCCTTAAAACTGGAAGAGGAAGTAATTTCGATAAAAGATAAATCGGACTGCCGAGAAATTGTAACCTCGAAGAGCGCATACAGAAGCAAAACGGTTATTTCCTGCGCGGGGCTGCAGGCTGATAGAGTTGCAAAATTTACCCGCCCTGAAATAGAATTGAAAATTATTCCTTTCCGGGGGGAGTATTATAAATTGAAACCTGAAAAGGAATATCTTGTTAATTCTCTTATTTATCCTGTACCCGACCCGGCATTTCCTTTTCTCGGAGTTCATTTTACAAGGATGATGAAAGGCGGGGTGGAAGCTGGCCCGAATGCAGTATTCTCTTTCAAAAGGGAAGGGTACAATAAAAATTCGTTCAGCCTGCAGGATACTGTTGAAGCATTTCTCTGGAAAGGTTTCAGGAAAGTAATTTTTAAATATTGGAAAACCGGCTTGGGCGAATTTTACCGTTCATATAATAAATCGGCCTTTACAAAAGCCCTTCAGAAAATGATTCCCTCAATAAGAAAAGAAGACCTGATTACAGGCGGGGCTGGTATCCGCGCCCAGGCCTGCGATAAATACGGGGGGCTTATTGATGACTTTTATTTTATCGAATCAAAGAATATATTACATGTCTGTAATGCTCCTTCTCCTGCTGCTACTGCCTCTCTTGCTATAGGAGATTTTATTGCAGATAAGATTATTAAAGAATTCAATTAAACGGGTTCAGGCTTGAGTAAAAAATTAGAAAAAATATTGATTCTGCTTGTCGATTTTTTTACAATCAATCTTACGATGATTCTTTTTTTCTACTTCAGGGTGCAGACAGGATGGTTCAACTTATTGACTGAGCCGGCATTTCTTTCAACAACCGCTGCGGTTTATTTGTACTGGATTATTCTTTTTACATTTTCGGGTATGTACAAAACATGGTTTGCTTCATCAAGGTTCGATGAATTTTCTACTCTATTCAAAACTACGTTTTTCGGAATATTTGTGCTTTTCTTCCTTATCTTTTATGATGATTATATGCACGGCCTTCCTCCAAATCCCCCTACATTTATCATCTTTTACTGGGGGCTTTTGTTAATATCCGTCGGCAGCGGTAGAATTATTATTAGAAGCGTTCAGAGAAATCTTCTGATTAAAGGCATTGGAAGAAGAAATGCTTTAATAATCGGGACAGGTTCTTCTGCTCTGAACATAAACCAGATGATTAAGAAACACAGAGGCCTCGGCCTTGATATAGCGGGATTTATTAGCACAGACCCGGATGAGAAGAATTTTGAGGCAATTAATGGTTCTTTAATCGGGTCTATTGCCATATTGAAAAATTTAATTTATGAGAATAATATCAAAACGGTTATTATTGCCCTTGAAAAAAGGCAGGAGGAAGTAATTTCCGAAGTAATTGAAAAATGCGAAGGGACGAATGTCTCGTTGAAAATTGTTCCTGATTTGTACGAAATTATAAGCGGTCAAGCTCGTACAAGCCAGATATACGGCTTTCCCCTTATAGACATTATGCCTGAACTGATGCCCGAATGGGAAAAAAGCATGAAACGGGCAATTGATATTATTATTTCTCTCGTTTTTCTCGTTCTCTCTCTTCCTGCTACGCTCCTTACTGCTGTTGCAATTAAAATAGAAAGCAAAGGCCCCGTATTTTATAAACAGGAAAGAATGGGATTAAACGGTAAAATATTCAAAATTATTAAATTCAGATCAATGATTCAGGACGCCGAAAAGAAATCGGGGCCGGTTTGGTCTATGAAAGATGATCCGCGCATTACAAAAATAGGGCGGTTTATCAGGCGGGTAAGAATTGATGAAATACCGCAGGTAATTAATATACTTAAAGGGGAAATGAGTTTTGTTGGCCCGCGTCCCGAAAGGCCTTACTTTGTAGAAAAATTATCGCAGGAAATTCCCTTATATAAAAGAAGATTAAAGGTACGCCCCGGTATAACAGGATGGGCGCAGGTTAAACATAAGTATGATGAGTCGGTTGACGATGTTAAAGTTAAATTGCGTTACGACCTTTTTTATATAGAAAACATTTCGCTCCGAATGGATTTTAAAATTTTGTTCAGAACCGTTTTTGTGGTTCTTTTTGGAAAAGGGCATTATGAATAATATAAAGGGAATATTGTGAAAACACTCGTTATTATACCGACATATAATGAACTCGACAATATTCAGAAGCTGATTCCTGATATTCTAACGGTGCATCCCGATTTTAATATACTTATTGTTGATGACGGCTCTCCCGATGGAACAGGAAAATATGTAAGCGGACTTTCACAGAAAGATGCGAGAATTAAACTGATTGAAAGAGGGAAAAAAATGGGGCTCGGCACCGCTTACGTTGCCGGATTCAGATATATGCTCGAAAATAATTATGACCTTGCAATTCAGATGGATGCCGATTACTCGCACGATCCGAAGGAATTATCGAAATTTATCGATGCTTCAAAGGATAACGATCTTGTGATTGGAAGCAGGTATATAACGGGGGTCAATGTAGTTAACTGGCCTTTGAGAAGATTAATGTTAAGTTATTTCGCAAATATATATTCAAGAACAATTACAGGCATTCCGGTAAAAGACTGCACCGGCGGATATAAATGTTTTAAAAGGAGCGTATTGCAATCGATTAATCTCGAAAAAATAAAATCCAACGGTTATTCCTTCCAGATTGAAATGAACTATAAAGCTTGGAAGAACGGATTTAGGATTTTGGAAATCCCGATAATATTTGTCGATAGGATCTTCGGCCATTCGAAAATGTCGAAGAGTATTGTCATCGAAGCCGTATTCATGGTCTGGAAACTCCGACTTCAGAGTATTTTTGGCATATTAAATTAATTGTGATTATGAAAGACTTATCTGTCATAATAATAAATTATAACGTCAAAGAATTTGTGCAAAATCTTCTCTACTCAATTGAGAAGGCGAAACAGAATTTATCGCTCGAAATATTTGTCGTCGATAATGCTTCCGATGACGGCAGTGTGGAGATTATCAGAGAAAAATTCCCTTATGTAAACCTTATTGCAAACCGGACAAATATAGGGTTCGGCGCGGCGAATAATCTGGCGATGTCTAAAGCTTCAGGCAGGCACTTCCTTCTTATCAATCCCGATACGATTGTTAAAGAAGATACTCTTGTTAAAATGACGGAGTTCCTCAATACTAATGAAAGCGCAGGAATTGCTGGATGCAAAGTCCTGAATCCTGACGGCTCGCTTCAGCTTCCATGCAGGCGCAGTTTCCCGGGTCCCTGGACGTCTTTTACGAAAGTGACCGGTCTAAGTTCTCTTTTTCCAAAAAGCAGGCTGTTCGCACGGTATAATCTTACATACCTCGACGAAAATAAAACCTATGAAGTTGACGCTGTTTCCGGTTCCTTTATGGTGATGAAAAAGGAAACTTACGATAAGATCGGCGGTTTTGATGAACAGTTCTTTATGTACGGCGAAGATATTGATTTATGCTACAGATGCCAGAAAGCGGGTTATAAGGTTTTTTATGTGCACGAGACTGAAATAATTCATTATAAAGGGGAAAGCACTAAGAGAAGCGGCATTGATGAAACAAGTCTCTTTTATCAGGCGATGAATCTGTTTGTAAAAAAACATCTCTCTTCTTCTTTCATTGTAGAAACTATCCTTCAATTTGCAATCTTTATAAGAAAAATTTTAGCCTTTATAAATGTTTACCGTTTGATAATTGCAGGGATAATATTTGATTTCCTGATATTTTCTGTTTCTCTTTCACTAGCTGAGAAAATCTATTCTTTCTATAAGCACTACCATTTCCCCGAATCATCAAAGCCCTGGGTGTATATAATTCCGGCGGCTATGCAGGTAATTGTCTCCGCGGCGGCACTTTCGTATAAGAAAAATTCCATATCAATTCTCAAGTGTTTAATTTCTCTTTTCTACGGCATGCTCATACTTTCGACGATTACATACTTTTTCAAAGCAGTGGCGTTCAGCCGCGCCCTGCTTCTTATAAATTATATGATTGTCTTTTTTGCATTCCCTTTGTGGCGGTTCATATTTAAGGCAAAGTTCAAACTTGGGCTTCTTGCCGAATCGCGCAAGATGAGGGTTCTCGTAGCGGGGGCCGGAAATAATTCTCTTGCTCTTGCAGGAAAACTTGAAGCAAGTATGACAAGTATCTATGAAGTGGTAGGGCTGATTGCTCCTTCGAGAAAACAGATAGGCGAAAAATTCGATAAATTTGCAGTTGCCGGATGCTATGAGAATATAAGAAAAGTGATAGATGAAAATAAAATAGATAAAGTAATATTTCCATCGGAGGAAATTTCATATACGCAGATGTTTGCTATTGTAGCTGAATGCCAGGGAAAAAATGTCGAGTTTATCCTTGCCGGGAACGATCTTAATTACCTCGTCGGCAAATCATCAATCTCAATGCTCGATGATGTGCCGCTGCTTAAAATTCAGTATAACATTTCCGGCTACATCCACCGGATATCCAAAAGAATGCTTGATACATGTCTTTCGCTCATTCTTCTTCTTTTTGTTTATCCGTTTGTTATGGCGGGTAGATTGTTTTCTAAAAACACAGGACGGTTTAAACAGTTTATCCTAAAAACCCCTCTTGTATTTAAAGGCGCATATAGTTTTGTAGGGCCCAAATCGGAAGTATCGTATGACGGCTTATATGTGGGTAAACCGGGTTTAACAGGGCTCTGGTTTACTGAAAATATCGATGTTAATGATATGCAGGAGAATAAAAAGCTGGATATTTATTATGCAAAGAACCAGAATATCTGGCTCGATTTTGAAATTCTTGGAAAATCTATTTCGAAAATGTTTTATGGAGATAAATAGTGGCGAAATATATATTGGATTTTGAAAAACCTATTCTTGAGCTTGAAAATAAAGTTGCTGAAATGAAAAAGCTCGAAGATAATCTTGATATTAAAGATGAGATTAAAAATCTTGAGGAAAAGGTTGCTCAATTAAAAAAATCTATTTATGAGAATCTTACCCGATGGCAGAGAGTCCAGCTTGCGCGGCACCCTGAACGCCCTTATACTCTTGATTACATATTAATGATAACGGACGATTTTATTGAACTTCATGGCGACCGCCAGTTCGGTGACGATAAAGCCGTAATCGGCGGATTTTGCAAAATTGATGAACATAAAGTGATGCTTATCGGGCAGCAGAAAGGGAGAGATACGCGGCAGAATGTATATAGAAATTTCGGAATGATGAATCCTGAAGGTTACAGGAAAGCTCTGCGGTTGATGAAACTGGCCGAAAAGTATAATAAACCTATTATTACTTTTATTGACACTCCGGGCGCATATCCCGGTATTGGAGCGGAAGAAAGGGGACAGGCTGAAGCAATTGCCAGAAACCTTATGGAAATGAGCCGTTTACGAGTGCCAATCATCGTTGTAATTATAGGAGAAGGAGCGAGCGGCGGAGCCCTAGGACTCGGAATAGGGGATAGGATTCTTATGCTTCAGAATACCTGGTATTCGGTTATAAGCCCTGAATCATGCTCAAGCATTTTATGGAAAACCTGGGATTATAAAGAACAAGCCGCCGAATCTTTGAAGCTATCCGCCCGCGATTTGCTTGAACAGGGAATTATAGACCGGATTGTCCCGGAACCTGTCGGAGGGGCGCATAAAGACCATAAACTAATGGCGGCAATTCTTAAAGCGGCTTTAAAAGAAGAATTAAACGCCTTCGCAAATTACATCCCTGATGAATTTCTTGATAAAAGGATTGAGAAATTCGGTAAAATGGGAGTGTTCATTGAATAATATTTGTAATTAAACTCTTCAGGCAAAATGATTATAAGTAAAACACAACTTAGGGTACGTTATGCCGATACGGACAAAATGCAGTTTGTATATAACGGCAAATACTTTGAATATTTTGAAGTGGGAAGAACCGAACTGCTTCGGAACAGCGGGCTTCCTTATTCTGTAATTGAAAAACATGGTTTTCAGCTCCCATTAATAGAGGCAGGCATAAAATATTTTAAACCTGCTGTTTACGATGACTTACTGGAAATTGAAGCTGTTGTTAAAGATATCTTTTCAGCAAAACTTATTGTTGAATACACGATAAGAAGAACAGGAACGGATGATATCATCTCCCAGGGGTTTACTACGCATATGTTCATTAAGGTGGATTCAAAAAAAGCAGTGCGCCCGCCGAAATTCTATCTCGACAAATTAAAACACTTTTTCGAAAACAAATCTTAACGGCTGTAGAAATGAGCATTAAAGATAAGCTTAAAGAGCTGACTAAAGATACAGCCGTTTACGGAATCAGCACGATTGTCGGTCGTTTTCTTAACTTTATGCTTGTCCCCCTTTATACCCATGTGCTCGATCCGGGGGATTACGGCATCTGCTCTAATGTTTATGCTTATATTGCTTTTCTTTCCATTGTATATATATATGGTATGGATGTAGCTTTTCAGAAATATGCGGCAAATGCAGACGAAAAAGAGAAAAAAGATCTTTTTTCCACTCCCTATATCTTTGTGATGCTTACTTCGGTTCTCCTTTCGCTTCTTGTATTCCTGTTCCAGGCCCCTATTAATGCCCTGATGGAAGTAACAGATAACTACAGGCATCTAATTTATTATATGGTTCTGATAATGTTTTTCGATGCTGCGGCGATGATCCCTTTTGCAAATCTGCGTCTTCAGCGGAAAGCAAAAAAGTTCGCTTTATTTAAAATCATAAATATTTCTATTCAGATTATTCTTAATCTTGTACTTGTGCTTAAGATGAGGCTTGGAATAGAAGCTATTTTTATAAGCAATCTTGCGGCGGTGGTTTTTACTTTTATTCAGCTTATTCCTGAAATAAAACGGCAGATGAAATTTACGGTCGATAAAGCAATTCTAAAAAAGATGCTCCTGTTCGGCCTGCCATACCTGCCGGCCAGTATCGGAGCTACAATTGTGCAGGTTGTTGACCGCCCCCTTGTGTTAAATCTTGCAGGCGCTAAAATGTGCGGAATATATCAGGCCAATTATAAACTCGGCATTTTTATGATGCTGGTCGTTTCTATGTTCCAATACGCATGGCAGCCGTTTCTCCTTACGAACGCTAAAGAAAAAAATGCAAAAGAGATATTTGCAAAGGTTTTAACCCTTTTTCTTCTTGTCGCCTCCGGAATATGGATATGCATAAGCTTATTCATAGATAATATTGTTAAATTCAGTTTATTCGGACATTCGTTTTTCGGACGGAATTACCAGACAGGATGGGAGATTGTTCCCGTTATACTTCTCGGCTACCTGTTCCATGGAATGTATGTTAATTTCACCGCCGGAGTTTATATTGAAGAAAAAAACAAATATCTCCCTTTTATTACAGGAGCGGGAGCATTGTTAAATGTAGTTGTCAACCTTTTTCTTATTCCCCGTATTGGCATCATGGGGGCGGCTATTGCCACTCTTGCAAGCTACATCTTAATGGCAGGATTGATATTCGTTCTTGCGCAGAAGTATTATAAAGTAAATTATGAATACAGAAAAGTATTTACTATAATAGGTTTAATATTATTAAGTGCAGTTTCTTATTATTATCTTTTTTATACGGAAAATTTATTTCTTACATATAAGTTAATTATTCTTATTTCTTTTGTTTCATTTTTATTCGTATTTAAGATAATTAACAAGAGTGAAATAACCGCTGCTGCAAAAGTATTTGTAAGAAAAGGATAAGCATACGGTTAATTATCTTCTAAGCAAAACGCCCCGGTCGTCTATTGCAAAAGAGAATCTCTCAGGAATCATTTCTTAAACTTTTTTACGTAAGCATTTAACCATGCCCGAACAGGTTCATCGTAAAAACGCATTGAAAGCCACGCCAAAAATATGAAGAAAACAGCCAACGAAATAGATACTATGATAATTACCGAAGTTGAATGATCTGTTTTATAGAGCCAATGACCATAGATGTATATAAACGGATAGTGTATTACATAAATAGGGTAGGATATTTTTCCAGAAAAGCTGCATACTGAAGCGGTATATCCTTCTACCCGGCTGCCTGCTCCGATAGCGACAATTAAAGGAAAAAACACAATAACGCTGAATGCTTCATACAATCCGTTTGCATTAAAAGAGGGGGCGGCAAACAGGGCAAGCAGCAAAATAGATGTGATTAAATATGCATTCTTAATATTTATTCTAAAATTCATACGGTAAAGAAGCAACCCCATAAAAAATGGAAAAGTGACACGGACCGGAGCCATCCAGAATGTACTCCAGCCCCAGCCGCCCTGAAGGCTTCCGTGTGCAATAGCCGAAGCCGCAAGCCCGATTCCAGAAAGAAGTACTACTATAATAAGGGTCTTTTTACTCATCCTGGGGCCAGCGAAAGCGTAAACAATATTAATAAAATATTCCATTGTCAACGACCAATGCGGTCCGTTCAGGGAATGTGTCTCATCGTATCTCTTTGGAAGAGCCGGGGAAGGCAGCATCAATATTCCGGCCGCAATACCGAACAACATGCGCCAGACACCTGTATTCTGCCCGCTGCCGGCAAACGGATCGAACCAGTAACCGGCTACCCCTATTAGAACGCCCAGCAGTACAAGAGGGTGCAGACGGATAAGCCGGGTGCGCAAAAACTCTGTTATTTTCATTGATTGCCAGCGGTCGTCATAGGCATAACCGATTACAAAGCCTGAAAGCATAAAAAAGAAGTCAACTGCAAGATATGCATGCCGGAGAGGGTTATAAGTATAATCCGGAAACAGCCACTCAAAGATGTGAAAGATAACCACTGCAACTGCAACAGTGCCTCGTAATCCGTCTAAAATTTCAAAATGCCGTTTCATTATTCATGCCCCGCGCAATTAAATAGCTGTTTAAAATTTTGATTGTTCTATATTGGAGCAGATTCAAGTCGTCAAATTTCCATTAATGTTAATAAGCGGGAGGCATATTAATCCATTATTGGGGATTTTCTACTTAACTTGCATAAACTGCAAAAGTTTGATTTCTTCAGTATGGCTGAATTATAAATTGTTTTGGTAAATATTATCTTAAATTATTTATAACCAAAAGATAGATATTTTTTCTTTTCCATTTTGCCTAATAAAATATTTTTTACTTCAAAGTAGGAAATTATTTCATAACCGATTAATTTGTATTCTAAATCAGAGAGAGTTGGATGGAACCCGTACAAATCAAAGTGAAGCGATTGAATGAAAATTTTAACGATATTCCTCTGCCGTCTTATGCAACAGAAGGAAGCAGCGGAATGGATTTGAGAGCGGCAGTTGAAAATGATTTTATTCTTCAGCCGGGAATGTTTTCCCTTATTCCGACAAACCTGAGCATTGAAATTCCGTATGGATACGAGATACAGGTGAGGCCGCGGAGCGGGCTTGCAGCTAAAAACGGCGTAAGCGTTCTCAATACTCCCGGCACTATCGATTCCGATTACAGAGGCGAAGTTAAAGTTATCCTTTTTAATTTCGGAAAAGAAAATTTTGTAATAAAACGCGGTGAAAGAATTGCGCAAATGGTTCTCTCAAAGGTTTATCTTGCTTCTTTAATTGAAACCAATGAGCTTAATTCCAGCGTTAGGGGAGAAGGGGGCTTCGGCCATACCGGTAAACATTAAAAAAAGAAAGGCAGTTTCTATAAATGGGTGATTTCATACACCTTCATAATCATTCTCATTACAGTCTTCAGGATGCCGCTTGTACGGTTGAAGGGCTTGTTAATACCGCAAAAGAAATGGATATGCATGCCATTGCTCTTACCGATCACGGCGTTATGTTCGGAGCTTCTGAATTATACTACAAAGCGAAAAAAGCGGGCATTAAGCCTCTTATTGGTATGGAGGCTTATATTGTTATTAATGGCTCGCGTTTCGATAGGGGCGTTCCTTCGGAAGCAGGACGTAAAAAATCGAAACTCTACAACCATCTTGTCCTGCTTGCAAAAGATTACAACGGTTATAAAAATCTTGTTAAGCTGACATCAATAGGGCATACGGAAGGTTTTTATTATAAACCGAGAATTGACCTTGATGTATTAAGGCAATGGAGCGAAGGGCTTATTTGCACTACCGCCTGCCCTGCAGGGCCTGTTTCTATGCATCTTATAAATAATGATTTTGATAAAGCATATGAAACAGCCCGGACTTTAAAAGAAATTTTCGGCGATGATTTCTATCTTGAAATTCAGGATCACGGGATAGAAATTGAACAGCCCGTTTTGGAAGGAATGCCCAAACTTGCTAAAATGTTAAATACAAAACTTGTGGCTACAAATGATATTCACTACATTCAGCGCGAGCATTCAATTGCTCACAACATTCTTCTTCTTCTTTCCGATAAAACGGGAAATGCCGATTACAAAACATTAAGATATAACACCGATCAGGTTTATTTTAAAACTCCGGAGGAAATGAAAAAACTGTTTAAACGTTTCCCCGGCGCAATAGAATCGACTCTTGAAATTGAAGCTAAGATAAATATTAATCTCGATAATAAAGAAAATCATTTCCCGGTATTCCCTATTCCTGCGGATTCTTCCGCAAAAACTCTTGATGATTATTTCGAACTGCTCGCAAAAGAGGGGCTTCATAAAAGATTTAAAAAACTGAACCGCGAAATTGAAGACAGGTTTACTTATGAAGTCGATGTAATTAAGAAAATGGGGTATTCAGGTTACTTCCTGGTTGTACAGGATTTTATAAATGCAAGCAAGAACCGTGGAATTCCTGTAGGGCCGGGACGCGGCAGCGCGGCGGGAAGCCTTGTCGCATATGCGCTCGGCATAACCAATGTTAATCCTCTCGATTACGCGCTTCTCTTTGAACGTTTTCTTAATCCAGCCCGTAAATCGATGCCCGATATTGACGTCGATTTTGCTGACGATCAGCGCGGAGAGGTTATTGATTATGTTAAAGGGAAATACGGAGAAAAATCGGTTTGTCAGATTATTACATTTAACCGTCTTTCATCGAAAGCGGTTTTAAGAGACGTTGCAAGAGTTCTTAAAATTCCAATTCCAGTTGTTAACAGTATTACAAAATGGATACCTTCCAAATTCGGTAAAGTTTTTACAATTGATCAGGCTATAGATGAGGTTCCGGAGCTTAAATGGGTAAGGGATTCGGAAGACCCGCAGATTCTGGAGTTAATTAAATATTCCCGGATTCTCGAAGGGATGAACAGGAACGCTTCTACGCACGCCGCCGGAGTTGTTATTGCGCCGGGAGAGGTAAGCGATTATGTGCCTCTTGCGATTTACGGCGACAGCGATGACATTGTTACGCAATATAATATGAAAGAACTTGAGAGCGCCGGAATCCTTAAAATGGATTTTCTCGGCCTCAGGACTCTTACAATTATAAGAGATACAATAGACCTCGTAAAGAAAACCCGCGGCATCGATGTAGTTATGGATGACATTCCCCTTAATGACAAAAAGACTTATGAGCTTTTCGCAAAAGGGCAGACAACAGCCGTATTCCAGTTCGAATCGGCCCCGATGAGGGAATATTTGAAAAAACTGGTTCCGGCATCAATTCTCGATTTGACTGCAATGAACGCTTTGTACCGGCCGGGTCCTATGGATTTTATTGACGATTTTATTTCACGAAAACATGGGCGTACTAAAATTGTCTATCAGCATCCCGTTCTTGAAGAGATACTTAAGGAAACAAACGGGATTATTGTTTATCAGGAACAGGTAATTCAAATTGCCAATAAGGTGGCGGGAATGAGCCTTGCCGAAGCGGATTTGCTAAGAAGGGCAATGGGTAAAAAAGACCTTAAAGCAATGGCCGAACAAAAGGAGAAATTTGTTAAAGGCGCCGTTGAAAATAAAATTCCTGAAAAAATCGCTTCTGAAATATTTGAAGCAATTGATAAGTTTGCTAATTACGGTTTTAATAAAAGCCATGCGGTTGCATACAGTGTGGTTGCATACCAGACCGCATACCTTAAAGCGCATTACCTTGAAGAATTTCTTGCCGCCAACCTTTCAAACGAATATGGAAATCCGGAAAAAGTTACTATACTTCTGGAGGACTGCCGAAAGCTGAAAGTTAAAGTGCTCTCTCCGGATATTAATAACCCTTCAATAAAATTTACAGTTGACAGAGGAAGGATTGTATTCGGAATGGCGGCGATAAAAAATGTGGGGGTAAATGCCGTAGCGGAACTTCAGAATGCGCATAACAGAATCGGAAGGCCGTTTAAGAGCATATATGATTTCTGTTCCTGCGTTGATACACGCGTAGTAAACAAAAGAGTGCTTGAAGGGCTTGTGCTTGCCGGGGCGTTCGATTCTCTCGGCGGAAGCCGAAGCAGGAACTTTGCAGCTATTGAGGAAGCATTGTCTTTCGGCAGTAAAGTTCAAAGCGCTAAGGACTCGCAGGCCGAAGGATTATTCGGCGGCGACAGCGAGGCAATTGAAATTCATGAACCAGAACTTCCATTAGTGCCCCAATGGGATTCAAAAGAAAGCCTTTCAAAAGAAAGGCAGGTGCTTGGTTTCTATCTTTCCGGGCATCCCCTGCGTAAATACGAATCGGAATATTATTCTTTTGCAAATGTTTATCTCGGCGAGCCTGAAACATTTAAATTAAACGAAATTGTAAGGGCTTGCGGCGTTATTACCGAGATAAGAACCCGGATTGATAAATCGGGAAGACAAATGGCATTCTTTAAATTGGACGACTTTTCCGGTTCTTGCGAGTGCATTGTTTTCTCTAAAACGTATAAAGAATATGAACAGCACATTGCAGATGAAGCGACTGTAATTGTAAGGGGCATGCTAGAAAGCAGCGGCGATGCAGTTAAACTGAATGTCGATGAAATTATTCCTCTGGCCGAAGCTAAAACCAAACTCACACGCAGGCTCGGAATTGTTATAGATGGAAAAATTCATAATGAATCGACTATAGCCGCGCTAAAGAAAATTTTTGAAAAAAGCGAAGGTTCTGTGCCTGTTTCGTTAAGAATAGCCAATGGAAAAGGGTTCCGGGATTTTTACCTTTCATATAAAGTCGGCCTTACCGAAGAAATGATAGAACAGATTGTTAAGCTGCTTGGAGAAGATTCCATAAGGTACTTTACCGGTTGAGTGAATGCTTAAATAATTAAAAGCTTTTGGAATAATGATTAATAAAAGAAATTATCTTATTGCCGGAATTATATTCATTTTTACTTTTTTTATCCGGTTCTTGTTTTCGGAAAATAATTTTTTCGACCCGGATTCAGTCGGATTTGCATTGGGCTCTATTTCTTATTCTCTTTCTCATTCAGCCCCTCATATGCCGGGATATTTTTTTCATGTAAAACTTATTTGTTTTCTTAATAATATTACTTCGAACCCGCATGCCTCGGCGTTATTTCTTACATTTTTTTATTCATCCGCAGGGGCAGGTTTAACCTTTTTACTGTTAAGAAAATACTTTAGTGAAAAGACATCCCTGTTTACATCATTTTTCATTATTACTAATCCGATGGTCTGGTATTACGGAGCAACAACGGATATCTATTCATTCGAACTTTTATTTTCAGCGGGAGCCGTATTATTAGGCCTTTCTCCCCGTTTTATTTACTGGCTTCCGGTTTTCTTTGCCGCGGGAATGGGAATAAGGCCTTCTTCCGGTATTTTATTGCTGCCTCTTTATTATTTCTTCTGGCGGAACTTTCGGAAAAACGGAGAGATATCTAAAATCAGGTTTATTGCCTTTCATTCGGCGGCATTTCTTGTGCTTGCGTCCTGGTTTATTCCGATGGCTCTTTCGGCGGGTTCGCTGGAAAAATATTTCCGGCTCTTCAACGCTAATTCCCCTTTGCCGAGCATCTCGTTTCTGCAGAATATTTTTCAGCTTTCTTCATATTTCTTCTGGTTTGCTTCTCTTTCGTTTATTGTAATATTATTTCTTTTTATTTCGGGAAAAATAGTTCCCGCAATTAAATATTCAGCAGAATTTTACAGAAATAATAAAGTGTTTTTTTTCTGGCTTGTTTTACCGGCAGCTTTTTTTATAATGTTCCATTATTCAAAAGGTTACTTTATTTTAACGGCGGTTCCTCTGCTGGTTTGGGTAGGGGCGCTTAAAGAAAAAAATGTAATCTCTGATTATATCTTTACGGCAATCATATTATTGCAGATATGCATATTTATCTTTTTGCCTGCAGGTAAAAATAAAATTGAAGAATGGCTGACGCCTTCTCTAAGGAACGAAAGCATTGCTGAAACATGGATAACAAGAACTTTCTCTTCATATTCAATGACTTATTCTCGTATTAAAGAACAGGATAAGGCGTTAAAAGAGTTTACCCGTTTAATCGATTCGCTTTATGACGGGAATAGAAAAAACAAGATATTGTTCCTGGATCCCGCTTATTATGCCTATGCAAGAGCGCTCCACTATATGTACCCTCAAATGAGATTTGTAATATTAGATTTTTACGCAATAGATGGTTATATTGAATATTCAGATGAAAATATTCAAAGAAAAAATGGTTTAAGCAGCATACTTGAAGGTTCGCTTCTTATAACAAGCAGGTATTTTGAATTGAATTATCTAAAACTTAACGGAACGGGAAAAGTAAATTCAGACGGTTTTCTTATTGTGCCTGTTGATGAAAGCAATTATTCCAAAATATGGAATCTATATACAAAATATTTTGTAAGGAGCAGAAAAACTCTTTAAAAACTGTAAAATTTTCGTAAAATCAAAGAAATTAATACATTTGATTTAACTAAAGGATTTATTAAGTTTGGCATCATTTTAATTTAATGAAAGGAAATTAGATGGAACAAAAATGGGCTTTAATACTTGGCGCTTCAAGCGGTTTCGGCGGAGCTTCGGCTTATGAACTTGCTAAAGCCGGGTACAATATCATCGGTGTTCATCTTGACCGTCAGGTTACTATGCCTCTTGTTACAGCTTTAATTAAGAAAATTGAGCGTCTCGGCAGAAAAGCGGTGTTTTATAATATCAATGCCGCCGATCAGATTAGGCGCGATGATGTTCTTGACGAAATAAAAGAAAAATTTGCTCTGAAAGATCATTCAAAAATTAATGTTCTTATACATTCTCTTGCATTCGGCACCCTTAAGGCTTACGTATCCTCTAAAACTGATGAATGCATTACCCCTGCGCAAATGAGTATGACTCTTGATGTTATGGCCCATTCTCTTGTATATTGGACTCAGGGTCTGATACACAGGGATTTATTTGCCGAGGGAGGAAGGATATTTGCGTTAACCTCCGCCGGCTCATCTACAGTAATACCTTATTATGGGGCTGTATCGGCCGCAAAGGCCGCTCTCGAAGCTCACATTCGGCAGCTCTCTGCTGAACTTGGCAGCAGGAAAATTACCTGTAATGCTATTATGGCGGGAGTTACAGATACTCCAGCTTTGAAAAAAATTCCCGGAAGCGATAAAATGCTTGAATCGGCTAAAATGAAAAATCCTTTCGGAAGGCTTACAACTCCTGAAGATATTGCAAAAGCAATTGTAATGCTTTGCGGCGAAGGGGGAGACTGGATTTCAGGAAACGTTATAGGAGTTGACGGCGCAGAATATATTGTAAATTACACAGGCGAAAAAATTCATTATAAATAAATTTGGAAACAAAAAATGGAAGAATTTCAATTTTCTGAAGAACAGATCATGCTTCGCGATACAGTGCGCGATTTTGTAAATTCAGAATTAAAACCGGTTGCGGCAAAAATTGATCAGGAAGAAAAAATACCGCAGGAAATTATTAAAAAATTAGCTGAAATTGGAGTGCTCGGAGTTTCTTTCCCCGAAGAATACGGCGGGGGCGGTTTCGGCGAAGTAGGTTATTGCTTAACTCAGGAAGAAATAGGGCGCGGATGTCTTTCAACAGCCACTTTTGTCGGCGCGCATCAATCGATAGGCTCAAATACAATTTACCTTGGCGGAAGTGAAGAACAAAAGAAAAAATATTTAACTCCTCTTGCGCTTGGAGAAAAAATAGGGGCTTTCTGCTTAACTGAATCGCAGGCAGGATCGGATTCCTTTAATGTGCGAACCCGCGCGCGTCTTGATGGAAATGAGTGGGTAATAAATGGAGAAAAGCTTTGGATTACCAATGGGGGTATTGCAGATATTATTTCTGTTTTTGCAAGAACAGAAAAAGGCGTTTCTGCATTTATTGTTGAAACCTCAACCCCCGGTTTTGCCGCCGGCCCGGCGGAAAAGAAAATGGGAATTAAAGGAAGCACTACGAACCCTCTTACTTTCGATAATGTAAGGATTCCGAAAGAAAATCTTCTTGGGGTTGACGGACGAGGTTTTCTGCTTGCAATGAAAGTGCTTGATGCAGGAAGGCTTGGGCTTGGCGCAGCCTGTCTTGGCGCTGCAAAAGAGATGCTTGAGCTTTCCACCCAATATGCAAAACAAAGAAAACAATTCGATCAGAGTATAAGCAATTTTCAGGCGGTTCAGTTTATGCTTGCCGAAATGGCTACTATGGTATTCACTATGGAATCTATAATTTACCGTACCGCGGTTGATTATGATTTAAAGAAAAATATATCGAGACAATCGGCGATGGTTAAATATTTTTGTTCCGAATCTCTCGATAAAATTGTAGATTATGCGGTGCAGATTCACGGCGGTATGGGATACAGCCGGGAGTTGCCCATTGAACGTTTCTACCGCGATTCAAGAATAAATAAGATATTCGAAGGTACAAACGAAATTCAGAAAGGCATTATTGCAAGAGAAGTAATAAAGAAAAACGGACTAAGTTAATTCATTTTTTTTTGATCAGGAGAAATAGCGATGAAACCTTTTGCTTTTACAGATGAGAATTTTGAACAAGAAGTATTACAATCGCCGATTCCGGCGCTTGTCGATTTTTGGGCTGTCTGGTGCGGCCCATGCAAAATGATTGCCCCTATTGTTGACGAACTTGCCGGGGAATTTGAAGGGAAAGTGAAAATTGGTAAATTGGATGTTGATGCAAACCAGCAGACGGCTATAAAATACGGGGTTAGAAGCATACCCACAATTCTTATTTTTAAGGAGGGCAAACTGGCTGATACGATAATTGGAGCAGTTCCCAAAGCCGCAATAGTTGAAAAATTAAATAAACAATTATGATTTTTTTCAAAAAATGTACGCTTTTTTGCATTTATTTTTATAATTTATCTTTTAACTTTAAAGCCGGGTGAGGCAAAATTAGCAGATTTTGCTTGACTTTTTAAAAAATAGTTCTTTGGCAGAATGGCGCCTATTATTAAAATATTAAGTTTTAGCTTGACAAAAGTTTACCTATGTGTTATTTTGACACAGCGATGCTAATTAATTGTAAGAAAAAAATATATTTTAGTTGTTGTTTTACAATTTTCTAAGGGGTATCTATTTATTTGTTTAGACAACTCAAATTGAAAATAGTTTCAAAAAAAAAGAATTTTTTTATTTTAATTAAGAAGGGGGTGTCTTAAATGACACTTTATTTTAAAAAAAATTATTATAGGAGGTGCAACTGTACTATACTTTATAATTTTTATTTCTTTTTTTTATTTACTTTCTTTAATTAACTAACAAACAAGGAGAAAGACATGCATCGAAAAATTTTTTACTTTTTGATGATTTTAGCCCTAAGCAGTTCCCTTTTATTTGCTCAAAAGGGTAGAATCAAAGGAAAAGTAACCGATCTACAAACTGGCGATGTATTAATTGGCGCTACTGTTGCGGTAGTTGGTACGCCATACGGAACATTAACAGATGCTGAAGGCGAGTATCTTATTCAGAACCTCGACCCAGGCGATTATGATCTTAAAGTTTCGTACGTTGGTTACAAAACAATAACAATTTTGAAAATCAGAGTCAACTCGGATCAGAATGCTTATAAAGACATTCAGCTTCCGAGCGACGATATCACAGTAAATGCAGTTGAAATTGTTGCCGAAAGAAAACTTATTCAAAAGTCGGAAGCAGCTTCAAATACAATTAAAACTGCAGATGATATTAAATCCTTGCCTACAAGAAGTATTACAACGGTTATTAACTTAACAGCGGGCGTTACCGCAGTTACCGGCGTCGGAACATCTGTACGCGGCGGTAGAACAGGCCAGACGGCTTACTACCTCGAAGGTATCCAGAATACCAACCCGAACAGTATGGGCCAGCAGATTGGCGTCAGCTTTGACGCTGTTGAAGAGGTAAGCGTTTCAACAGGCGGTCTTTCAGCTGAATACGGAAATGCCAACTCGGGCGTTATCCGCCAGACCCTTAAATCAGGTTCTTCCCAGTTAACCGCCCGTTTAGAGTATATGACAGACAATATATCTTTCATGAGCCTTGAAGATATGTATGCCGGTAAAAAAGCTCTCGGCGCATATCCTACAGGTTACAATGAAACAAGCTTTTCGTTAAGCGGCCCTCTTTTCTCGGAGAAAGCAAGATTCTTTACAAACTTTAACTATTATTCATCAAGAGGCGGCAGCCAGTTCCCTGAAGAACCTTTCGATTTCGGAGATGTTTATTGGACAGGTATCGATGCAGCGCAGAGAGATACAGTCAATCTCGCTTGGCATGCAGGCGCTCTTAGAAAATATATGACTCAGACTGTTACCTCTACAACAACATTGAACTTTGATATTAGCGATTTCAGAATAAGGTTAACAGGAACATTAAGCAAAAACTGGTCGAATACATCGGCTGCAGGTTTCTCAAGAATGTATGATAACCGCGGTAACGATTATCAGTACTGGTCACAGGCTTATACAGCAAGATTTACGCATATATTAAGCAGTTCAATGTTCTATGAATTGAATATGGCTTATAACTACAACCACTATGTAAACCGCGATCAGTATCTCGGCGAACAGTGGGAATTATTCGGCGATTCGGCCGCTAACGCAGCCGCAGGAGCCGATTGGACAAAGACGGCTAAGGACACAGCAGCCGGTTATATCGGAAGATATGTTACCGGTTCTTACGGCGGCGTTCGCCCGCGCCAGGTTTGGAACGTTTATCTCTACGGAAAAGACGCTGTCAGTACCTATTTTTATAAAGGCGATGCATGGGGCCTTGCCCTCAGCGGTTCTTTGAACTTAAATCTTGGTAAAATACATTCAATAAAGATCGGCGGCGAATATAGAACATATTCATCCTCATTCTGGGGCGCCGGCAGTTCTATAACCTATCAGGTAGGTTTTGCTCAATCTGCTAATAATCTTTTAAGTACATATCCTACTTGGGATTATGCAACAAGAAGAGCTTATTTGATGGCTTTAAGGTATTACGGCGGCAACGGCTATAATTACCTCGGCGAAAGAGTTGATGATGATTGGGACGGCTCGTTCACCCCGACAATTGCAGCGGCTTATATTACAGACGCTATTGAATATGAAGACCTTATCATCAACGTAGGTTTACGTTATGATTATATTAACCCTAACAGCATGAAACTTAAAGACCCGACAAATCCTCAGCTTGGCGTTAATATGACGGGTTCTGTTTGGACGATTGATCCTGACGGTTGGGAAAAAGTTACGCCATCCAGCACGGTCAGCCCTCGTCTTAATATAGTATTTCCTGTTTCCGACAAGACAAAATTCCGCGCTACTTACGGAAACTATGTTCAGATGCCTGCAATGAGCAGTATGTATTACCGTCCGATTTCCTTTATTACCGAACTTTCGAGCGGTTATTTCCAGACATATAATGCTCTTAATATGAGGCCGACAAGAACAACAACATATGAAATTGGCCTTGAACAGGAAGTAACAGATTTTCTCGCTCTTCAATTAACGGCTTATTATAGAGATATTAAAGATGAATTGACAGCTTTCAGCCAGAAAGTCAGCTCATCGTGCCCATGGCAGTCATATATTACATATGAAAATAAAGATTATGCAACAACAAAAGGTATCGAACTTAACTTAAATATGAGAAGATACCAGAGATTGCTGCTTAACGGTTCATTCTCATTCTCCGATGCCCGCGGAACAGGTTCAAACAACAACTCTAACCTCGGTATCGTCGGCGCTCCGGTTGAAGGACAGACTTATGTTCCTGTTTATATTGCTCCTCTCAGCTACAACGTACCTGTAAAGGCTTCCTTGAATATCGATTATAGATTCGGCCTCGATGAAGGCGGCCCGATATTCAGCGGACTTGGAATTTCTCTCTTAATGTCGTACCAGAATGGCCACCCGTACACAAGAGGGGAAGGTTCAAGCTCGTCTCTCGGTACATCTGAATCTGGTTCAGGCGATGCCCGTTCAAGAATCGCTTTGGAACCTTTGAACTCATCATATACGCCGAATATTTCAACAGCTGATTTGCGCGTTGATAAACAGTTCAGAATTTGGGATAAACTTCTTGGAACAGTTTATGTGAGAGTTAGCAACGTATTTAATATTAGAAACGTATATAACGTTTACGTTAAAACAGGTTCAGCTTACGATGATGGATATCTTTCCGACGATTCAGAAGTTGGAACGAACAGAGCTACCTACGGCGAAATTTGGTATGCTTACAAACAATTCATTCTTAAATACTGGAACAGTTATGTAAGTACGCCAAGAACGTTTGTACTTGGATTTAGATTAGATTACTAATCTAATTAAACAACTAATTAGAGGAGTTTGAAAATGAAAATATACCTGAAAAAAAGTATAACTCTTATACTTGCCTTATTCTTGTGCGCCTCGTTTCTTTATGCCGAGGGTTTGGAAAAGGGCAAAAAGCAAGTTACTAGAGGACCGAAAGATGCTTCGCCTCAGTACACTTGGTTGAATATAAACAACATTTCGACCTGGATATACAGTAACGGCAACTCTGATATCAACGGCGACGGCGATTCAGGGTTTATATATCCAAAAGGCAGCGGTAAAGCGGTATTTTTTGAATCCGGCCTTATTTGGGGCGGTTCTATTGCCGGTTATTGGACAGTAGGCGGTTCCGCTTATAAACATGCTGTTACAGCAGGCAGAATTCTTGCTGACGGTACGGCAGATGAATCTACCGGAGCAAGAATTTATAGAGTTAGGCCTGATTATAAGGATTTTGAAGATGAAGATCAGATGGCAGATTTATTCTCTTCTGAAATTGACGATGAAGGCGTTACCGCGGCTGAAATATATGCCCAATATGATTTAGACTGGCAGCAGTGGCCTGCTACATGGGGCGCTCCTTTTATCGATAAAGACGGCGACGGCGTTTACAATCCCGACGTTGACGTCCCCGGCGTTTCAGAAGAACCATCGCAGACCATTTGGTTTGTTGCAAACGATCTTGATGAAGGTTTAACCGTAAAACTTTACGGCGGCCTTCCGATGACAATTGAATTTCAGGCTACCTTCTTCGGTTTTAACACAACAGGCGCGCTTGGAAATACGATTTTCAGAAAATACAAAGTTATTAACAAGAATACAAAACAGTTTGATAGTATGTATCTCTGTATGTGGTCGGATCCTGACTTGGGTTATGCTTTCGATGACTTTACAGGATGCGATACTACTTTAAGCATGGGTTTCGTTTATAACGGCGGAGCAAGCGATCAGATTTACAGCACTACCCCTCCTGCTTCAGGTTTCGACTTCTTCCAGGGGCCTAAAATCCCCGGTGAAGCAACCGACAGCGCTAAATATAACGGTAGTTATGTAAAAGGCTATAAAGGCCTTGGAATGACCTCTTTCTTCTACTTCTCGCAGAACGTTGAAACTGATTTCACCGATCCTACTCAGAACGACTATTCGGGCGCTCTACAGTGGAGAAATATGTTTGAAGGAAAGAAATCGAGAACAGGCGTTTATTATACCGATCCTCTAACCGGCGCAGTAACAAAATATCCCCTTGCAGGCGATCCTGTTACAGGAACCGGCTGGATTGACGGTATCTTACACGTTAAAAACGATAGAAGATTCGGACTTGTTTCAGGTCCTTTCACTATGAACGCAGGCGATACTCAGGAAGTTGTTGTAGGCCAGTTGGCTGGCGGCGGAGACCCCGGCGTTGGCAATCTTGCGGCTGTAAGCGTTTTGAAATTCTACGACAAAACAGCTCAGGCTGCTTATGATAACGATTTTAACGTCGCTACTCCTCCTGTTAATCCTTCGGTTAAAGTTTCCGAAATGGATCAGGAAATCATGCTCTCTTGGGCTGATTACTCATCATACTATAAAACCGAAGCTTACAGCAAATCCGGTTTTACTTTCCAGGGCTATAAGATTTATCAGCTTGCTTCAGATGCAAGCACAATTGCAACGGCTACGCTGCTTCAGACTTACGACATTGTTGACGATGTACAGACAGTTGTAAGCCAGACAGTTGACGGCGGCGCTGTTGTTACTTACGTTTCGGCTTATGGAACTAACTCCGGTATTAAGAGATATTTCGATATTACAACCGACAAAATAAAGGGATTGCCTCTTTATAACGGTTCTAAATATTATTTTGCCGTTACTGCTTATGCTTACAATCCTGATGATAACGCAGTTCCTAACATGCTTGAATCTTCATTGAATATTCAAACATGTACGCCTCAAGGCCCGCTTCCGGGAGAAAGGCTTGCTACTGCAGTGGGCGATACTATTGCTATTACCCATTCAGCAGGCACAAGTGAAGGTATTGTTCAGGCAATTGTTGTTGACCCGGCTCAGGGAAACGGTAAAACTTATACAATTACGTTAAACGGCGAAGATACATATAATATACTTCTCGGTTCAACAGTGTTATTCTCTAATATGCCTATTAACGGCGTTGCCGATGATAACCCGATTGTTGCCGGTATCCAGGTTCACGTTGCTCCTCCTGCTTATCAGGGATTAAAAGCGGCAACAATGACAACCGGTTCCAACCCCTGGAGCGAAGACGGTACAGGTTTATGGTTCTATTCGTCGAGTTTTGATTATCTATGGAGCGGCGGTCTTCAGATTGGATGGGCTTGGTGGTATAATGGATCTACAGGAAATTACGGCTCCTCTTTAACATCTTACAGCCAGTATCATGATGTTGTTCTTAAATTTGCCGATTTCGACAATACTTCATTAATGACTTCAAGCACAACAAATGCTTCTCTCGGATACAGATATATGAGAGCTGCAAATTCAACGGCGGCGTCATCTACATTTGCCGCTTATATTAAGAATAAAGTAAGCTATGGATATCAGGAATTCGGCCTTAACGGCGCTCCGAATATTCCAATTGCCGCTTACGATCAGACGACAGGAAAACGTCTTGATGTAGGATGTTTCGAAAACAATGCATGGACAAGCTCTACTTATCATGGTCTAGTTGATGGAGTATATTATCCCTCACTGACAGTTGCATTAGGTGGACAAGGTAATGGTACAGCAAGAGAAGCTTTCTTTATCTTCAGTTCTGAATATTCAACAACGGTAAGAAGCGAATATTCTCAATTAGACCGCGAATTATTATATAATACAACCTACGGTCCATTGCCTATTATGTATTGGGTTAACGCTCCGCTCGTTAAAGCGTTCAGTTCTGCTGATGAGATGTTGATTACTTCATATAAAATATATACAACAGACGATACCTATTCATTTACCGTTCCGGCTGTTACTTCCGATGCAGCTACTGCAAAGGAAGATGTTACAAAAGTAAACGTCTATCCAAACCCTTATTACGGCGTAAACTCGCAGGAAATAAACAAATACCAGAGATGGGTTACATTCACTCACCTGCCTACAAAAGCTACAATAAAGATCTTCAATATTTCCGGTCAGCTTGTTAGAACAATAACAAAGAATGAAACCGGACAATATCAGCGTTGGGATCTTGCAACAGACTCAGGATTGCCTGTAGCCGGCGGCGTTTATGTAGCTTATGTTGATATGCCTGAACAGGGTGTAACAAAAACTGTTAAATTCTCGGTTATTCTCGAACAGCAATACTTGGATAGATTCTAATTAACAATAGGAGAAAAAAATGAAAAAAATTAATAAAATTTTCACTACCGTTTTGATGGTTCTCCTAGTAGCCGGCAGCCTTTTTGCCGATGGCGGCAAAAGGAACGGGTCAGCAGGTGCAACTGAATTGTTGATACCGGTTGGCGCTCGCGGTATTGCGTTAGGAGGAACCAGCATCACAAACCTTTACGGCGTTGAAGCAATGTTCTGGAATCCGGCGAACGTAGCTCGCGGCCAGTATGGAACCGACATTATGTTTTCTCATAATACACACTTTGCAGATATGGGCGTATCTTATGCGGCCATTACTCTGAACGCCGGCGGTCTAGGCACTTTCGGCGCAAGCTTTAAAACAATCAATATCGGCGATATTCAGAAAACAACCGTTGAACAGCCCGATGGAACAGGCGGAACCTATAAACCTTCTTATTCTGTTATAGGCGTTACTTATTCCAAAATGCTTTCCGATAGAATTTCTTTCGGCGTTAACTTTAATTATATCTCCGAAGAAATTGACCTCGTAAAAGCTCAGGGGCTTTCTTTCGATTTCGGTATCTGCTATACAAACCTTGCCAATATCGAAGGTTTATCTTTCGCCGTTACTATGAAAAATATCGGGCCTCAGATGAAATTCGACGGCTCGGGGCTTTATATCCAGGCTACTGCAACCGACCTTACAAGAGGCGAAACATTGTATAAAATAGATACAATGCCTTTTGAACTTCCTTCTTTGTTGGAAATGGGCTTCGGTTACAAAGCTACTTTGAATGCGCAGAATATTCTTACTTTCACCGGAATTTATCAGAATAACAACTATGACGGCGATATGTACAGAATAGGCGTTGAATACGGTTATGATGATATGTTCTTTGTAAGAGGCGGTTATATTAACGCTCCTACTTTGGAATCAGATTATAACATCTATGACTATGCATTCGGCGCAGGCGTTAAATACAATATGGGCGGAATCGATTTCAGAGTCGATTATGCTTACAGACATATGAAGGTATTTGATGCAAGCAACGTATTCACTCTTTCTTTAGGATTATAATTCTTTTATATATCTTAATCTGCAAAACCCGGCTTTGCCGGGTTTTGCTTTTTTAAAGAACAGAAATATACTTAAGAATATATCGTTGACACAGTAAAAGACATTCAAAAGCAAAAGGAGTTTTTTATAATTTATCACGCGCTTCTGGCCTATCATAAGCCGAATCTTGAACATAAAACACAAAACATCCCCATCCCTTCTGCAAAGTATATCAGCATTAATTAATAAAAATAAAATCGCCAAAAGAAAAGAGATGCTTTTTTGCATTGTTTTTTCTTAATATTATATTTACATACGGTTGGGTAAATTAAACTGGTTTTTAAAAAGAATGGGAGGGATATTGAAGTGAGACGGCTACAATTTTTAGTTGTTTTTTCATTTTTGTTTTTTGTTGCAATAACCGTAATCGCACAAAAGGAGGAGAGGTCAGCGGCAAAAAAGGCGGTTTCTTCTGCGGCGCACACATTTCTGAATATCAACAATATTTCTACATGGATTTATAACAACGGTCAATCGGATATAAGCAGCGACGGCGACTGTGGATTTGTATATCCTAAAGGTTCTGGTAAAACTGCGTTTTATGATTCCGGGTTTTTATGGGGGGGATATATAGACGGATATTGGACGGTAGGGGGAACTTCGTATAGAACTGGGCTTCAGCAGGGAAGAATTCTTTCAGATGGAACCGCGGAAGATGCTTCTTCAGCGCGTATTTACAGGGTAAGAAGCGATTATAAGAATTATAAAACCGACAATGGAATGGATTCCCTTTTTGCTTCGGAGATTGCCGATGAAGGAAAAACTGCCGAAGAAATATATGCGCAATATCAGCTCGATTGGCAGCAATGGCCTGCGCAGTACGGAGCCCCTTTTGTTGATTATGATGGAGACGGCGTTTATAATCCTGATATTGATACGCCGGGTGTTTCAACCGAACCGTGCCAGACTGTTTGGTTTGCTGCAAACGATCTTGATGAAAGCCTGGCTGCCGATTTTTACGGCTCTCTTCCAATGAAGATTGAACTTCAGGCAACATTATATGCTTTTGAAGGAACCGGGGCTTTTGGAAATACCATTTTCAGGAAATATAAAATTATTAATAAGAACACAAAACAGTTCGACAGTATGTACGTCTGTATGTGGTCGGATCCTGATGTGGGCGCTGCTTTTGATGATTTTGTAGGCTGCGATACTACTCTTTCGCTTGGATATGCTTATAATGGAGATTTAACCGATCAGCAATATGGAAGCGCTCCTCCGGCTGGCGGTTTTGTTATGCTGCAGACTCCGTATGTTTTAGGGAGCAGTTCCGATTCTGCAAGAGTTAACGGCAAGTATGTGCATGGTTATAAAAACCTTGGGATGACAGGATTTTATCTGGGGCTTAAGTCTGTTGCCGATTTTGGCGACCCTTTCAGCAGCGTTTATGAAAGCGGGGCTTTGAAGGTCAAGAATCTGTTTCAATCGAAGCTTCTTGTATCGGGGACGCCTATTATAGACCCGGTGACTAATAAAGCCACCAAATTTCCGGTAAGCGGCGATCCTATTGCTTTAACCGGATGGTATGACGGAATTACTTATGCTCAATCAGATAGAAGAATGGGGCTTATTTCAGGCCAGTTTAATATGAATCCGGGCGACACTCAAGAGGTGGTTATCGCTCAGAGCGCCGCCGGCAGCAAAGGGCAGGTCGATTACCTTGAGGCGGTTAAAATACTTAAAGCTTACGCAAACAGTCTTAAGATGACTTGGGAATACGGGACCATTCCTTATCCGCCGGGGCCGCATGTTACTGCATCTGAAATGGACAGGAAAATTATTCTTAACTGGTCTGATTCTTCTACTGTTGCAGTTTGCGAAAAAAATAGAATCGGGCTTTATAAATTTCAGGGATATAACGTTTATCAGTTTCCATCGGCGGTTTCATCGCTTTCGGAAGGGACGCGGCTTGCTACTTACGATATTGAAGACGGGTTAAGATTAGTAAGCGGTTGGGTTGAAAACGCCTCTACCGGCTATCTTGAATATGTTGTTGTTGGGTACGGTTCCGATAGCGGACTA
>Ga0153915_10000494_pt1 | contig 36414 bp, 34 predicted proteins | sample Opewatmetagenome_2_FD_107003 | JGI IMG/M metagenome (GOLD analysis project Ga0153915, IMG submission 107003) | Freshwater wetland microbial communities from Ohio, USA - Open water 3 Core 3 Depth 3 metaG | ecosystem: Environmental > Aquatic > Freshwater > Wetlands | place: USA: Ohio, Lake Erie... | reverse complement strand
TAAGGTTCCTTCAATCGAGCGGGCAGGATTTTATCACTGCCCCTAGAGCCTGTCAAGGCTTTTTCTAGAGACTAAACTGCCGATGCTTAAAATCTACATCGGCACGTCAGACTGAGAAGTGTAAACACTTTAGTCTCTGACGCAAGGGCGTCTTTGCTCGGTTGTAAGTGTTCTGCCTATTTCAGGCGAGAACGAAAGTATTCAATCGCGAACTTTGATTATAAGCTATTAAATTGCGTTGTCAAGGGTAAATTCAAAACCAATTGTCAGACAACCTTTGGGTTTGTACCAATTGCTTAACCCATTTCCTGCCGCCCCATCAAGGCGCGCAGCAATGTGGTCTGATCGGCATATTCCAGGTCCCCCCCGATGGGTAAGCCGCGCGCCAGGCGTGTTACTTTGACACCTGGGAGATTGATCTGTTGCTGGATGTACATGGCGGTGGCGTCACCCTCCATGCTCGGGTTGGTTGCCAGGATCAGTTCCCGGATGTCGCCTGCTTTCGCCCTCTCGATCAATTCCCGCATGGTCAGATCTTCAGGACCCACTCCCTCAATCGGTGATAGCACCCCCCGTAGAACATGGTATCTTCCTGTGAAACCACCTGTGCGTTCCATCGCCAACACATCCAATGGCTCTTCGACTACACATACGATACTCGGGTCTCGCTCAGGGCTGGCGCAAATCTCGCACTCCGTCCGCCCTGCGCTGGTGACGTTATAGCAGATTGGGCAGTCAACGGTATTCGCCTTCAAGTCGTGCAGCGCCTCCGATAGCTTCCCCGCCACTTCCTCTGGTGCATTCAATAGGAAAAATGTGAGACGTGAGGCGGTCTTCGGACCAATCCCCGGCAAACGCGAAAATGCATCGATCAGATTTTGGATTGGCGTGGGCAAGATCATAGATTAACTCATTCTGTGGATCAGAAAGGCAGCCCCCCCGCCAGCGGACCCAATCGCTCGGAGGCCATGGCACGTGAAGCCTCTAAAGCCCCGTTCACCGCTGCCAACACCAGGTCTTGCAGCATCTCGACGTCTATATCTTTCAATAGCTCCGGATCAATTTCCACCGACTGGCAACGCTGGTCACCGGTCATGACCACTTTTATCGCACCACCACCCGCAGAGTAATTCACAGTTTCCTGAGCCAGCTGTTCTTGTGCTTGCACAAGCTGCTCCTGCAATTTTTGGATCTGCTGCATCATTCCCGCCTGTCCACCTTTTTGGGGGATATTCGGACGATATTTCGATTTACTTGGCATAATCTACTCCTGACGTTACTGGATATCCACAATCTCACCGCCCAAGTCACGTAAAGCTGACGCTACCATGCCATCACTATCCACTTCATCTGGTGGTGTACTCTTCGTGCCGGAAGTTAGTATTACCTGCACATAAATTTCTTTCCCCAAGACCTGCTTTAGTACCCTCTGGAGTAGCTCAAGTTTAGTGGGGTCTTCCAACCGCGTTTTGAGCGCATCACCACTGAGACCTAAGGTAAGTGTATTTCCTTTCAGCACCCGCGACTTGACTGAATTCACCAAAGCATAAAGACTCGAATTCTGCCCCCGTAACTGCGCCAAAACCAAATTCCAGCTCTTATCCAGGCGCTGGTTGGTGATTGCGTCCTCAGGGGTCATTTCTCTTGGTTCAGCTGGCGCAGGCCGGATTTCTTTCATCGCACTTGATGTGCTGGTGGGCTTACTCACTGAAGGGTTCGGCGAGGTCGGTAGTGAGGTGGCTTCGCCTGGATCAGCAGGTGTTGTTCTATTCTCTGATGTAGTACCGCCCAATGAAATCGCTTCAACAAAAGCCATTTCCAGCGGTAAGGCTGGCTGCCAGCTGCTGCGAGTTTCCGTCGCAGCCGTGTTGAAAGCTTGAATAATCCTGAGCAACTCAGCCACAGTCAGGGCCTGGGCATGACGCGCCATTTGATTGCGTACTTCGGGGGTGGCATCCACTTGAGCAGCATTGCCCATCGCCACCAGCAACAGGCTGCGCAGGTAATCCACAATCTGGCGCGCAAACTGGCGCGGATCAGAACCAGAATCCAGGCTGCGGTGGACCGCTTCCAATCCTTGCGCCGATTGGTGTTTCAGCATGGCTTCGATTACTTCGAGCACTGCCTGACTGGTGGCAGTACCCAACACATCCTGGGCTAGCTGAAGTGTAATACTTTTGCCGGCTGAGGCCAGCTGGTCAAGCAAAGAGATAGCATCGCGCATGGAACCTGTCGCCTGGCGGGCAACCAGGTTGAGTGCTTCTGGTTCTGCTTGGATTTTCTCCTCATCCGCCAGCATCTTCAGATTTTCTACGATCTCTTTTACCGGTATGCGGCGGAATTCATGTCTCTGGCAGCGCGAAAGCACCGTCGCGGGGATTTTATGTACTTCGGTGGTCGCCAGGACAAATATCGCGTGCTTGGGTGGTTCCTCAAGGGTCTTGAGCAGGGCGTTGAATGCTGCCGTGGATAACATGTGCACTTCATCGATTATGTAAACCTTGTAACGCCCCTGGTTGGGGGAGAAATTGATCTTATCACGCAAGTCACGTACGTCATCCACGCTGGTATTGGAAGCCGCGTCGATCTCAATCAAATCAAGGAATCGCCCTTGGTTAACCGCCTGGCAGTGCGCACATTGGTTGCATGGGCGATTGGCCATATCCTTATCCAGACAATTGACTGCCTTCGCCAGGATACGCGCCGTGGTGGTCTTACCCGTGCCGCGTGGGCCGGCGAACAAATACGCATGCGCCACCCGGTCAGCCGTGACGGCGTTCCGCAGCGTCTGCACCACGTGTTCTTGGCCAATTACCTGATCCCAATGGATTGGGCGCCATTTTCGATAAAGCGATTGTGACATATCTAGAGTGTATCAGACTGAAACGTATCGGTCAACTATACCGCTGGCAGAAAGGTCATTCATCCAAACAGCCTATACGCCAAGATCTTTCATCACCAGCCAGCAGTGCATTCGCTTCAGAAGGCCCCCAGCTTCCGCGCCGGTAAAGGGAAAGGTCGGGGGTATTGCTCGTTTCCCAGCCATTGACGATCGAATCGATCAGCTTCCAGGCAGCTTCAATCCCGTCTGAGCGTGTGAAAAGGGAAGCATCGCCACGCAAAGCCTCCAGGATCAACCGTTCGTAGGCATCCGGCAAAACTCCGGTAAAAGAGTCACGGTAATGGAATTCCATATCCACAGAACGCATGTCCTGGTCAGAATCGGGCACCTTGGCTTCGAACATCAAGTGGATGCCCTCATCAGGCTGAATGCAAAGCGACAATATGTTGGGGATGAATTTGTACTCGTCTGGCAAACGGAACATCAGGTGCGGAGGGCGTTGGAACTCCACGATGACTTGTGAAGTCTTCGTCGCCAGGCTCTTACCCGAACGCAGGTAGAATGGCACTCCCTTCCAGCGCCAGTTATCAATGTATAGCTTAATTGCCGCATAGGTTGGTGTTTGGGAATCTGGTGAAACACCTTCGGTTTGTCGGTACCCCTCATATTGGGCTCGCACCGTATCAGTAAGGGCTACTGGTCGGATGGAGGACAGTAGCTTGAAGGTTTCATTGCGCACCGCATCCGCCTCAAATGAAGCCGGGGGTTCCATTGCCACCAGCGAGAGTAGCTGTAGCAAGTGATTTTGGAACATATCGCGTACCACACCCACACTGTCATAATAGTCCGCACGGTGCTCGATATCCACCGTCTCTGCAACCGTTATTTGAATGTTATCCACGTATCGCCGGTTCCAGATTGGCTCAAATATCGTATTGGCAAAGCGGAAAAACAGGATATTCTGGGCAGTTTCCTTCCCAAGGTAGTGATCGATACGGTAGACTTGGTTTTCATCAAAAACTGAATGGAGAATCTTGTTCAGCTCACGGGCAGAGCTGAGATCACGACCGAAAGGCTTCTCGACGATGATCCTGCGCCAGCCCTCTCCTTGGCTTGCTAAACCCGCCTGGCCCAGGCAATTAACCACCGGGATGTAATGCTCTGGAGCTGTAGCCAGGTAGTAGAGCCGATTGGATGGCCTGGCTTCACGCTGAGCCAGAAAATCGCTCAGGCGCGTAAAATCTTCGTGTACATCCAGGTTGCCCTGAAAGTAGATCAGCTTTGAACAAAATTCATCCCAGCGCGCTTGATCATAGCTTTCTGGGCTGAAAGTTTTCACCCCTTCCTCTAGGCGCTGACGAAAGGTATCGTCAGTGTACGGCCGGCGGGCGAAACCAATGATTTCTCCACACCCGACCATCCGCTCCTTGATATGGTTGTTATATAACGCAGGGACCAGCTTGCGCCAGGTGAGGTCTCCGGAAGCCCCAAAGATGACAATCGTGGTGAGTTTATTGTCCCTTAACATCATTTTTATACTCCCTCATTCGTCTGGTGAGTATACCGCGTACTAGATAAAAAAATCCACCCCTATATGTACAGCGAATAAACTGATAGCTAATGGAGGTTTTCGCTGGCAGCCTCGATGCGTTGCAGCACCTCGGCTGCCTCATCCGCTCCGGCAATGTGCACCGTGCCATCGCCATCCACGTGCGTGGGGATGAGATCATAACCAGTGTAATCCATCCCTGAAAAATGCAGTAGCAGCATCACCCCCTGCTGGTGGGCTAGGTCCCAGGTCTGGTCGAAGACGAAGTTTCCCAACCCATAGAACACATCGATGCCATTGATTTGTTGTATGGCCTGCACCACATGGGTATGATTGCCTACCACCACATCTGCCCCAGCCTCTACAGCCACCTGAGCAAAGTGTAACTGGTAGCTATTGGGGGTGGAGGTGTCTTCCGGCCCCCAGTGGGGCATGGCAATGACCACATCTGAAACTTCGCCAGCCGCGGCAATGGCTTGTTGAAGGTTTTCATCCGTTAGCTCAGCAATCCCTGGTGTATCCGGCCCAGCAAACGCCAATGGCTCAACCATCCCGAGTGAAACGAAACCGAAGCGAATGCCTTGAACCTCAACCACCACCGGTTGCATGGCCTCTATCTGGTTCAATCCCGCTCCCACCGGCGGGATGGCATTCGCCCGCAGGTTGTCCAGCGTGTCCAGGAAAGCTCGGTTGTAACTATCACCACAGCTTGCCCCGGCGCAATTCTTGATATGGTTGGTGGCCACACTCATCATGTCAAAACCGGCTGAGGCAGCCGCTGATGCACTGCGCGAATCACTCACCAACACATAAGTCTCGATGCAGCCGGTGTGGGTGGACAGGTCACTCAGGGTGGTATTCAACGTTCCTACTGCCAGGTCGGCACTGGATATAACCTCGCGCACTTCATCATAGACATAATTCGCATCGCCACGCGCATCGATGGCGGATTGCACACAGCGCGCTGGCACGATCACCCCAGTGAAAAGCAAGGTGATTAGTGGTGCGGGTGGGAGTGTGGGGGTTTCCTTTGGAAGGTAAGTAATAGTCGGTGTAGGGATGGCAGTATTAACCATGGCGGGTGTGGAGCTTGCCTCCGGCACAGACTGCATGACGAAGGGTAACGACACCGCTATCTTTGTAGCAGTTGGCGTGGAAGGTATAGTCGGAAAAGCTGTTGGGGATATGGATGAGGTGGTGATTTGACATCCACTCAGGATAAGCCAGGACAATAATAAATGCATACCTTGGTTAATCATTTTCCAGATTTTTTTCGTGGCATTCATTATTGCATACAAACTCTTGTCACCATTTAGCCAAAGAGTTTAGTAACTCCAGCTTCACCTGTGTTTGGTTTTCATTAGCAACAGCCCTTTCCAGGGCTTGTCTGGCGGGTACGTTGCCAATCTTCCCAAGCGCCCAGGCAGCATGTGCTCGCACCAATCCCTCGCCATCAAACATCAGCGCCTGGGTCAGGGGTGCTACAGCTTTCGGACTGCGCGAATTACCCAGTGCCACTGCGATATTGCGTAAATAACCTTTGTGCTTGGCGCGCTTGAGGGGGCTATGGCGATATTTCTGGGTGAAATCATCTGGTGGCAATGTTATCTCTTTCAGCAGAGCGGGGTCCGGTCGGGTCAGGGGGTTATCGAATGCAGGGTCAACCTCTGAATCTGCGAATCGATTCCACGGGCATACCTGCTGGCAGATATCACAACCAAAAATCCACCCATCCATCAATGGGCGAAGCTCGGCTGGGATTGATCCTTTGAGCTCGATCGTCAGGTAAGAGATGCACCGGCGGGCATCCAGGGTACGATCTGGCAGGATGCAGCCTGTCGGGCAGGCTGAGATACAACGTGAGCATTTGCCGCAGCGGTCGGCGGTAAAGGGCTGGTCGAGCTCGAGTTCGATCCCAAGCAGGATTTCCGCCAGCAAAAAATATGAGCCTTTATCCGGGTTGATCAAGCAGGTATTCTTGCCAATCCACCCGAGCCCCCCGCGCTGTGCCAGCTCGCGCTCCAGCAATGGACCTGTATCTGTGTACCAATGGTTTGGAATGGGATGCCCAATTTGGGCTTCGATAAATTGAACCAAGGACTGTAATCGCCTGGGAAGGATGTCATGATAATCCTCCCCCCAGGCATAGGAAGCTATCCTGCCATGTGGTAACCGGTCACGATTGCCATTGGTTTCTACGGACAATGCTGCCGGGTAGCGTGCGCCCAGGACGAGTATCGAACGACATTCAGGCAGGATCTTATCTGGACGTGCCCGGCAAACCAGGGAGCGTGGCGTATTCAGGTAAGTCATCTCACCGTGCTGTCCTTGTTCCAGCCAGGTCTTGAAGACGTGTGCATGTGGCAGCGGGTCACTGGTGGTAACTCCGACTAAGGAGAACCCCAAACGATAAGCTTGCTCTTTGATGGCTAGAGTGAGATTCACGTTATGCTGGTACCTGAAATGAATTGTAGCGCAAGGGTTCATCTTGCGCTACAAATGGAAACCTTGAAAGATAGCCCGACTATGGTGAGCAGGTGAGGTTGAATGGTGCCTGGTTGGAAGTCACATCCACCGGGGCGGTTACATGGAAGCGCACCCAGCCAGTTCCTGAAGATGTGAATTCCAGCGGGAAGGTCAGTGAATATGTCCCTGGACCAAATGTGCTGGTTTGAGCTCCGGGTAGCACGAATTGGAAACCGGGTGTATCTGAGCCTGCTTCCAAACTATAGGTTAGGCTGGCACCCTGGTTGAGTGTAAAGGTGGTCGCGAAGGTGAAGGTATACGGGCATGGTCCATTAAAAGTGTCTTTATCAACCGACATGGTCAGGCTGGTGATTGGGTTGGCGGGTATGCCTGTGGAAGTGGGCGTGGCGCCCGGGGTGCTCGTCTTAACTGGCTGAGTCGCCCCTCCGCTGCCAACTGCGATCAAGACGTACACCGAATCGTTGAAGAATTGCCCGGATGCATTCTTCATTTTCCAATACCCCTGATATGTGCCCGCATTGGTCGGTGCCACCAAATCGACCGAGACATCGATTTGCTGACCGGGTGGTACGGATTGCACCAGGGGTACTGACGTGACGGTGCCCATCTGCTCACCACTGTTAAAAGCCAGGGAGTAAGATGTCGTCCAGGTCGAGCTGCCGGTATTTTGCAATCTCCATGTCTTGACGAAGGCAGCCCCTGGCGCGATGACGGTGCCATCTGGTATGGTCACATCAGCCACAAATACCGCCTGGTCACCTGAAGGTCCTGGAGGTAACGGGGTGTAAGAGGCTGTCGCCTGAGGGGTGGGTGTCTGGCTTGCCGCCTGGGTCAGCAAGGCGGATGCGGTTTGAGCCGCTATGGTTTTCACGACATCATACGTCGGTGTGGGTGTGATGGGCGTAGCAGATGGGGTGGATTGAAAGATTTGTGTCAGGCGGGCATCTGCCGTTTGGGCAGCCGCCGTATATATTAAATTCGGATCGGTGGTGGGTGAAGCAGGTGTATTAGAGCTACAGCCCATCAAAACAATCGGTATGGCTAAAATGCCAAGGATTAAAATCGTTATGTTCTTTTTCATCATTTCTCCTCAACAATTGGAGCACAATACCCTATGCCCCGCTCCTTTCGTGTCAAGTGGATTTATTAGTTTAGTTAACCAACCTGTTTTATCAACAAAAAAGGGCGGCAGGTGCGCCGGGTTTATGATACCACGGTTACCCTGCCGCCATGAGCTTGTGTCTATATCACTGGTATGGGTTCTCGTAGACTATCTTTCGATGCGGGGTGCTACCCACAACGCTAGATCATTGTCCCATGCGCCGTTCGCTAGCACTACCAGCTCAAACTGGACGGTACGGCCAACTAAGGCTGAGAGATTTATATCCAGGGAGGTTAAGGCATTATCACATCTCTCCAACCACTCACCCACAGGCACTTCTGTTGCACCTTCAATATAACGGAGTTGGAATTTGACATTTCCAGAACCACAGTCAGAACGCAGGCCGATCCTGGTGCGTAGATGGTCATTCGTCTGAATTGTATAAGCTGGATAGAGCCCCAAAATCATGCCATCGGTGATCTTCTGCGGGTATGTTGCCAGCAGGCTGGGGTATGTTGTTCCATCTTCCATCTTAACGTTGGCAACATTCACTACTACACCCGGGGTGTCATTATCTGGGTCACCCCAGGGAAGATTGGTCGTGGCATTGCGCCAGGCAGCATCAGGTCCCTTGGCAATGAAGTCGTAGGATAGCGCATATGCCGGCGTTGGAGAGGCTGTGGGTGTCGGCGTTACCGACTTGATCTGCACCCAAAAGCTCTGGTCAGCATTTTCACCGATACCAAACAGCGCCCCTCCCGAGTTGCGCAAGCGCCAGTTGCCCTTATAAGTGCCAGGTGTGGTCGGGGCGATCAAGGTCACCGAAATATCGATCGTACTACCTGGAGGCACAGTGCCGTTGGTGAGCGGGGCTGAGGCAAGTCCACTCATTGCATCGCCATTATAGAAAACCAGGGCGTAGCCTGATGTCCAGGTACACGTGCCATTGTTCTTCAGCTGCCAGGTCTTGATAAAAGTGGACCCGGCTGCTATCTCAGTGTTATCAGGAACGGTTATATCCTTAACAAATTGTCCCCGGTCGCAAGGGATGGGGATGGGAGTGGCAGTCGGCGGTATAGGCGTATTGGTCGGGAGCGGTGTGTTCGTTGGTGGCAGTGGCGTATTGGTTGGCAGGATGATGACTGGCGCGCTGGGGGTCGCGGTTGCCCCGACCGTGGTTGCGCTGGGCAGAAGTATCGGCGTCCCTTCGGCTGCCTGGGTCTGTTGGGCAATCAGGGTTTGTGCAGCTGCCGTGTATATGAGGTCTGGGGCGATTGTCGGTTGGACGGAAGCGCCGGGAAAATTGCATGCTGTTAGTAAAAACAAAATGCCGGCCATAAATAAAAATGGGCGTAATCTCTTCGTGAACATATAATCCTCCTTGATTAATATAATTCATATGACGCAAATAAGGGGGATAAAGTTCCAGGTGCGAATTATCTGATCCACTTTATCAGCAGCCCCTCATTGAATTAATATACACGAAATTAGGCAAAATTGTTCAACAGGTTTCCAACACTTCCCAGCCTGATTGATTCGCCCTGCATAGACCATGGACCAGCCCATGTGATGCGTGCAGGTAAAACCTGCCCTGTGAGATCGCCCTTGGCTTCCATGAACACCAATTTATTGGTCGTGGTGCGCCCTTTCCACCGTCCTTTTACTTTCTCTTCAAACAGCACCTCCACCTTTTCCCCTTGGTAGCGTGCAGCAATCTCGGATGCGATGCGTTCTTGTTGCTCTTCTAACAATCGGAAGCGCCGCATCTTCTCAGCTTCAGGGATATCATCTACAAAACGTCGCTCTGCGACAGTCCCTGGGCGAGCGGAGTAACGCGCCAGATGCGCCACATCCAGCTTGAGGTCATCCAACAAATCATATGTACGCTGGAATTGGGCTTCAGTTTCCCCTGGGAAACCCACGATGATATCGGTGGCAATTGAGACGCCTGGCATGTGACCATTCAAGCGAGCGCGAATCTTATCCACCAGGCGGCGATAATCTTCGGAAGAGTATCCTCGACGCATATTCGCCAATACCTGATCATCCCCAGATTGAACGGGCACTTCAATATGTGGCATCACTTTGGGCAGTTCAGCCACCGCATCCAGTAATTCATCGGTCATCCAGCTCGGGTGTGAGGTGAGAAATCGTATGCGTTCCAATCCTTCGATCTCACTGGTCATCCGTAACAGAGCTGCTAGGTTTGGTCCATCCGGGATATCCTTGCCATAACGGTCGACTATCTGCCCCAGGTAGGTCACTTCGCGCACCCCTTGTGCCACCAACGCTTGCACCTCAGCCAGGATAGTTTCAGCAGGGCGACTACGTTCGATTCCGCGCCTGTAAGGGATGATGCAGAAAGTGCAGGCATGGCTGCATCCCAATACCACCGGCACGTGAGCTGAGACCAGCTTTCCCCGCTCAGCTGCAGGCAACAACAGAGCTGAACCCGGCTCGAAATCCTCATCCATCAAGCCGAAACGGTGAGTTGTCTCTTCGTGTTCCAGCAGCCGGCTTTCTTCTTGGATCAGGAAAGCAATCAACGGCCCAGGGTCTGAGGGTGGGGAAAACACATCCACGAACGGGAAACGTTTTTGCAGCTGCTCATTCCCTTTAACCCCCACCATGCAGCCCATTAGATTGATTACCAAATTCGGGCGTTTTTCTTTAAGCGGCTTAAGCGAGTACAATCGCCCATTGGCTTTATTCTCCGCGCTTTGACGTACGACACATGTGTTTAACACAATTACGTCGGCTTCCTCTGCGTTATGGGAGCAGCTCATACCCAACCGCTCAAGCGCAGACGCCACGCGCTGTGAATCAGCCACGTTCATTTGGCATCCTTCGGTCCAAATGTGATACTTCATGTCTGATATTATAACTGAGTGATTTTTTATCCTTGATGAGTAAATAATGAATCTAAATCTAATCGTTCCTGCTCACAAATCTCTAATCCTGAAAGCTTAATATCAGATGGTAGAATTGCGCCTATGTCTAAAAACCAAGGTAAGAGGATCCTGACCTTTGCATTATTAGCTATTATAGGGCTGGCACTGGTCGGAATGTTTGTGTACCGAATTCCATCCGTCAATGCAAGGATTAGCTGGCAGTTTGATATCGCCATGACCTACCTGCGTGGTGTGATCTACCCAGTCAAACCCTTCCCCACCCCCGCCGAGGCCATCGTCCTGGCCACCCAACCCACCGCCACCCCTATCAGCAGTCCGACCCCAGTTCCCAGCCAGCCAACGGCAACCACCGCACCAACCTCCACGCCCCAACCCAGCCCGACCCCGATCCTGGCTGTTGTCCAGCTACCACCACCCCTTTGGGAGCAACAGGGGGCAAACAACTGTGGCCCCGCCACATTGGCCCTTTATCTGCGTTATTACGGCTGGGAGGGCACGCAGGATAACATAGCACAGGTGGTCAAACCCATCTCTGAAGACCGCAATGTCAACCCAGATGAGCTGGTTTACTATGTACGCACTCATACCGGCTGGCTAAGCGCAGAGTTTCGGGTCGGGGGTGACCTCCAGCTACTCAAGCAGCTCATCGCTGCTGGATTCCCGGTGATGATCGAAGAAAGCTTTTATTTCGACCAACCCTACTGGCCTAATGACGACCTGTGGGCTGCCCATTATCTACTCGTGACCGGTTATGATGATGGTGCCCAAACCTTCACCGGTCAGGATAGCTTCCATGGTCCCAACCAGGTCATTTCATACACGACTGTGGATAGTTACTGGCAGATATTCAATCGGGTTTATCTTCTGGTCTACTTACCTTCTCAGGAAGGGACGCTCAGGGCTGTTTTGAGTGATAACTGGGACCCAGACCTTAATCGCCAGCACGCCTTGGAGGTCTCGCAAGCTGAGACCAAATCTGAGCCCAACAACGCTTATGCATGGTTCAACCTGGGTAGCAACCTGGTTTATTTTGAGCGCTATGGTGAAGCTGCCAGTGCTTACGACACCTCCCGCAACCTGGGCTTATACCAACGCATGCTGCGTTACCAGTTCGGCCCCTTCTTTGCTTATTTCCACGCCGGGATGACCACTGAGCTGATTGCGGTGACGGAGTACGCCTTGGAGCGTACACCTAACTCGGAAGAAGCTTTGCTGTGGCATGGCTGGGCTCTATACCGTCTGGGAAAGAAGCTTGAAGCAATCGCTGATTGGCAGAAAGCTTTGGAATACCACCCTGGTTATCAAGATGCACAGTACGCACTGGATTTCGTGACTTCCAACCCATAAGCATCAACCCCATTAGACCTCCTGCAAGGTCCACCGCTACATCTGAAATTGAGCCATGAATCGAGAAGTATCCCTGGCTGAAAGCTTGAAACCCCTCCTGGAGCAGACCCACTCGAAAGACTGCCATTGTACGAGATGAAAGAGACAACCGGAAAGTCAGCATTAGCAACGCACTCAGTCCAGCGAACAATGTCCCATGCATCAAAATATGCATCCAAATCGGGTTAAATATTTTGGTAAAAGACTCCTGGAATAGTTGTGAGAAAAGTCCAATTGCTGCAGTAGGGAAAATGATCGCCAGGATCCAGAAAATAAGCCAGCCGTGCTACCTCATTCAGGCATTATAAGCTTGAATATGCATGGGTTGGGGGATAACCTAAAATCCCCTCAACTATTAGGAAAGCCCATTATTTAGTTTGTCGCCTGTACATATAGCGGATATTTGCCTGGTGCAAACGCTCAAATTGCTTTTCGGCAAAGTGCAGGTACACCGGATCAGCTGATGTCTCGTCTACACTGTGCCCCAAGCGGATGTGTTGGGCGGTAAGCTCCCAGGTATGCTGTAAATATTCGCGCAAACCGATAATATCAGCTTCCCCACACCTTATTCCATGACCCGGGATGATTACTTCAGCCTTGAATTCCAGCAGCTTACTCAAAGCGTCAATCCAGACCGGAATATCTGCATCAAATATATAGGGGTAACGACCTTGAAAGATTAAGTCGGAAGCAAAAAGTACCCTTTTCTCGGGTAGCCACATAATAGATGTGTCGGGGGTGTGCCCACCCATATGGATGATCTCATACCTCAACCCACCCAGTTCCCCTTCGAACCGATCTTCAAAGACTCGGTCGGGTAGTTTAATCTGTAAGCCCTTCACCATCCTGCGATAATCTTCGGCTTTTTGGGGATTTGTTTTTTGTAGATCGGTGATAAACGATTGGAGCTCTTCCGGCCTCCATTCACTTTCTAAGCTGGATTGCATCCGCTCCTGGCACAAGCGGTGTGCCAGTATGGGGTAGTTGAAAATCTGGTTGCCCCAAGTATGGTCGCTGTGAAAGTGTGTATCGACCACCATATTCACATCTCCCGCTTGTGCGCCCACTGTATCGAGCAAAATCTTGATATCCCCTGGAGAGGAGGTGGTATCTATCAAGATCATCCCATTCGGTGTATGGATCAAGCCGACATTAGCACCCTCGTCAGGACGGATGAATGCAGTGACATGTGAATCAATCTTGATTATTTCCATATACCATTCCTCACATTAATGATGTATATCCGGCCGCTCGCCATAGGAGGCCGTCCAGCTGCACCGCCAGTGCTCCCGCGGTTAGCATGGCTTTTTTATGTTCCGGTGTATATATGCCCCCCGCCCCAATCGTCGGAATGCCGAGTTGAGTCAGCAATTGCACCATCCGTAATGCCAACGGTAGGATCGCCGGACCATATAACCTGCCTTGCACTAATTCTCCATCTTTGGCTGGAATTATCCCACGCGGTGGAGCCAGGCTAACCGCCACGGCCCCCGCCTGAATGGCTGCTGCGGCCAACTCGACGGAACGCTCCATAGGCAGGCGCATGATCACCGGCAGCTCACCAGAAGCTGCCAGAGTGAGTGCCACCACCATTTCAGCGTTGGCATCACTGACCACACCTACCTCCAAACCACTTACCCCTTCCACGGTCTCCAACCGTCGTGCCATCTTGGCTACCTCTTCTATGCCCTGCCCCAACAAGTGAACGATCACAGGGAGAGGAGAGCCTCTCCAATGCCCGGCATGGCGACGCAAGACCTGAGACATACCAGGGTTAGGATAGCCTGTATGAAGGAGAAAGCCCCCGGGATAGGCTTGAAAGCGACTTCCGCGAGCTGGTGTACGTGGTGTTAGGCTGACCGGGTTGGTAACAAATGCTCCCAACGTTCCCCAATCAATCGGGCCATGGAGGTCAGGGAAGAATCCCAAGGATCCTGCCGCGTTCATGATGGGCGGGTCAAAGGCTAGATCATGCTTCGCCATGCTTCCTCGCACCACTTCCAATAGGCAGTGAACTATCCATATTACTTTCTTCGAGCTAGACGAACACCAGGTTGCATATGCTTCACCATTTAAGGCTATTTAACTCAAATACCGGCCCATCCTCACAAACCAATTTCCAACCCCTCCGACTGGGTACTGCACATGCCCCACACTGTGCCATCCCAGCACATGGAATGGGTGTTGTCACCAGTACCTGTGCCGGGTAGGGTAATCCGGTTCCATACGAGAGACCCAGCACATCCCTTAACTCAACCATACGTGTTAGTGGCACATCCAGCGCCATAAAATCTGGCCAATCCAGGGCTTCCTTCAATGAGGCAAGCGGGTAAATTTCCAACGCAGTCGGGAGCAGCGGAAGGGCCAGGTCGGTGAACAAGGTCATACCACCCTGGGCTTGTGCTGTTAGATGCACCATGGGCATAAGTCGTGAGACCGTTTCACCCAATGCAACCAACCCCAGGCGTTGAAGGTTGTGAGGAAGGTCAAACCCATGCCCAAGCGGTCCCACCAGGTCAAGGGTTGTCCCTGGCGTCCAGGCAACTGGATACTGTGGAGTTGCCCAAAAACCATGTTGATATTTTTCTACCGCGAATAACGGGATCCCTAGAACATTATCCAGGTTATCCAAATCCGAGGCTAGCAGATATTGCCCTGCAGATGGAATTGCGCCCGCCGGGCAGGCGATGCGTACCTCCATATGCCTGCCGGTCTCAAGGCGGATTTCACTCACCCGACCCTTATTATGCCCCATGTCTGCATAGTATCACATTTTATGGTTTTCCCAGGCAATGCCTTAGGTAATCTCAATGAATTACCATGACAATAACGGTAAAATCAGGCTATAGTGCCCGGTTTTACCCATGGATCGGCTCAAATTGAAATCGGGTTATAATCAATTTAGACTAATAGAGGAGATCCCATATGAATGTCGCCAGTTTTTTTCGAATATTTGCAGCCTTCGCTTGTATATTGTTCATTGGGTTGATTGACCTATTTGTCTTTCGCGCTTCGCGGAATAATAAAATTAGCAGTTCCAACCCCATTACCGACCGCAACGCCGTAGAGTATTCGATAATATACCGACCATTCTAAATATGATGAGCCAACCTGAAAATACTCCCTCCGGACGACAAATCCGCCTGACGACCCTCTCAAGTTGTGCAGGCTGAGCGTCCAAACTGAATGCGGAAACGCTGGCGCAGGTGCTGCGCCCCTTGCAAGGGATTTTTAACCCCGCAGATTACCCCAATCTGCTCGTAGGGCTGGGAGAGCCGGATGATGCCGCCGTTTGGAAACTGGACGACGACCGCGCCCTGGTTGTGACGACCGATTTCTTCACCCCAGTGGTGGATGACGCTTATGAGTTCGGTGCCATCGCGGCTGCGAATGCCCTCTCCGACGTGTATGCCATGGGTGGCAAGCCATTCCTGGCTCTTAATATCGCCGCCCTGCCTCCCGATTTGCCCACCGATGTCATCACTAACATCCTGCGGGGTGGAGCGGATATCGCTCGACAGGCCGGGGTGGTTATCGCAGGTGGACATACCGTCCAGGATAAAGAGCCAAAATATGGGTTGGTCGTTTTGGGCTTTGTCAACCCGCAGCACATGCTCACCAAAAAGGGACTGCACCCGGGTGATATCCTGGTGCTCACCAAGCCGCTTGGGTTTGGCACCACCACCACCGCCCTCAAACGCGAGCAGGCGAATCCAGCAGACGTTGCTGAGGCTGTAAAGTGGATGAAAAAGCTGAACAAGGTTGCCGCAGAGTTGGCGCAGGAATTTGATCTGCACGGTGGTACCGATGTCACCGGCTTCAGCTTGCTAGGGCATGCGTACGAGATGGCCGAAGCCTCGGGCGTAGGCATCCGCTTTAACTTTGATAAAATCCCCTTCATATCAGGCGCCCGCAGCTATGCTGAGCAGTTCATTTTCCCAGGTGGTTCATACGATAACCGCCTCTATTTCGGCTCCAGTGTGCACTTTGACCCTGCGCTCGACGAGCCATCCCAGATGCTTCTTTTTGACTCACAGACCAGTGGAGGCTTGCTTCTCGCTGTGCCCCCCGATAAGTTGAACCAGCTTCTTTCACGCACAGCTCAAATGACTCAACCGGTGTGGGTGATTGGGGAGGTCATGCAGGGAAAAGGAATAGAAGTCAATAAATGAGTTGAGTTTATTCATGTGCACACAGAGCCAAAAGATTTATCAGGCTTCTGTGTGCTTTTTATTCACAATGGTGCCATATGCCTACAAGTAATGAATTAAAATTTATCTCCCGCCGCTCACCTGTCTATGGTCTGGGCGGCATGGTAGCCACTTCTCAGCCCCTGGCTGTTGCAGCCGGGCTGGAGATACTCTCACAAGGTGGTACCGCTGCTGACGCAGCAATAGCCACCGCGGCTGCCTTGAACGTCACCGAACCCACCTCCACGGGTCTGGGTGGTGACTGTTTCGCTCTATATTACGAGGCTTCCAGCGGGCAAATTTCTGCACTCAATGGCTCAGGTCGTGCCCCAGCCAGCCTGACGATCGAACGGTTGCGAAAAGAAGGGTTGGAGGGTAACCTGCCACCCCTTCACCCATACACCATTACCGTCCCAGGGGCATGTGCTGGCTGGTGTGACTTGCTGGCGCATTATGGGCGGTTACCACTGACTAAGGTATTGGCACCCGCCATTCGCCTGGCGGAGCAAGGTTTCCCAGTCACCCCTATCACAGCTTACTTCTGGGAACGCAGCACTGAACGGCTTAGAAATGCTCTGGGTAGTATAGAGCTGACGATCGATGGGCGCACCCCCCTCGCTGGTGAGATCTTCCATAATCATGGATTGGCGCGCACCTTGCGAAGAATCGCTGAGGGAGGTAAGGCTGCTTTCTACCAGGGAGAGATAGCTGAAGCCATTGCTTCGGTAGTGCACAAGGCTGGTGGTTGCCTCACCGCGGACGATCTGGCTGCCCACACCAGCACCTGGGAACAACCCATTAGCACCACTTATCGCAACCTTCGAGTGTGGGAGTGCCCTCCAAATGGGCAGGGGTTGGCCGCTCTTCTGGCTCTGAACCTGCTGGAGGGTTTCGACATTGCCTCCATGCCTCCTCTCACGGCCCAACGCTTGCACTTGATGATCGAAGCCATGCGCCTGGCATTTGCCGATACGCGCTGGTATGTTGCAGATCCCGCTTTTAGCCCTGCCCCTTTGGAATGGCTCCTATCCAAGGATTATGCTGGGGAACGTCGTAAGCTGATCCATACCAAACATGCCACTCTCGACCAATCGCGCGGCACTGCCACTTCATCCTCCGACACAGTTTATCTCAGTGTGGTTGATGCTGAGGGTAATGCGTGTTCCTTCATTAACAGTAATTACATGGGCTTCGGCACGGGTATTGTCCCCTTTGGCTGGGGGTTTACATTGCAGAATCGCGGGGTGGGATTCTCTCTGGATTCCTCCCACCCCAACGCCCTGGCACCAGGCAAACGTCCATACCATACTATTATTCCTGGGATGATCACCGTGGACTCCACCGGGACATCCCGTCTCCCTAATACCCTCTATGCCAGTTTTGGTGTAATGGGCGGCTTTATGCAGCCCCAAGGACACATGCAGGTGGTGATAGGTCTATCAGATGATGGGTTAGACCCTCAGGCTGCGCTCGACCGGCCTCGCTTCTGCATCGATGACGGTAGCGCGGGAGGTCAGGTGGCCTTGGAAGAGGGTATCTCACCAGAAGTTCAGTCTGAGCTGGGCAGGATGGGGCATTTCCTATATTCAGTAAGCGGGTATGCGCGTTCAACCTTCGGTCGCGGTCAGATCATCCGACGCGACGCTACAACGGGAGTCCTATGCGGCGGTAGCGACCCACGCGCCGATGGATGCGCCATGAGCTTGTAAAGCTAAATTAGATCGAATTCCCCTTACCCCCGGTTGAGTTTTGTCCCCTTTCACGCGGCCGGGTCGGGTACGGCATGGGTATATATAGCACGGAGGGCCTGCCTCGACCCGATTGAGGGAACAGGTTCATTAGCTGGTAGACCTCTTGGGGAACCTCGGTGTTCACTTGCAAGCCCATCTCTTTTGCATCCCCCACACCAATGGGATAATCATGCGTCCAGATGCCGCTGGAGAGCATATCTGCCAGCGTTTCAGCTTTCTCACGCGGCATTTGCCCGTGACTAAGGATATTGATGATGAGGCTACGGATTTGCCCGACTGCCTTGCGGGCGATATCCGCCATGATCAATGTCTCGTCATCCACCTCATTGGCTTGTTTTTGTTCCACCGCCTTCAAGATGGAATTAGCAGGCCACTGACCAAGCTGCGGGTCCACGGGTCCTAACACGGCATTCTCATCCATCATAATTTCATCCGCGGCCAGAGCCAAAAGCGTCCCGCCTGACATGGCGTAATGTGGAACGAACACTGTCACTTTGCCCGGGTGGCGACACAACGCCATGGCGATTTGTTCCGTGGCGAGCACCAACCCTCCGGGTGTGTGCAAGATCAAATCAATCGGCACATTTGGGTCAGTCAGCTTGATCGCCCTCAGCACCTCTTCGGAATCGTGGATGTCTATATAACGCGCCAGAGGGAAGCCGAGCAATGCCAGGGTCTCCTCGCGGTGGATCATGGCGATCACCCGCGTTCCTCTCTTCGCTTCTATGGCTTTAAGCAAACGCACCCTGGCAGCCTCGATCATTCTTTGCCGTACGATGGGCTGCAACAAAACCAGGATGAAGAATATGATGAACAGATCTAATATGGTTGACATTACCCAGCTCCTATGGAACCAAAGAGGGTTTAAAAATAATAATATCTACACTACCCGCGCCTTTCCCAGGGTCCCTCCCAAGGTATCCCTACCAGGGATAATATTCATCGGGATAAGACTTGGGTGGATTCCTCGACCTGCCAGCGAATAGCCACACCAGCAGCAAGCCACATATGAAACCTCCCACATGCGCCCAATATGCTACGCCTCCAGAGGCTGCTCCACCCAATGCAGCCACCCCACTAAAGAACTGTAGCAGAAACCAGATAACGATGAAAACCAGGGCAGGGATGTTGACAAACCAGGGTAGGATGAACAATGGGATAAAGGTGACCACCCGGGCACGTGGGAAAAATATCATGTAAGCTGCCAACAACCCAGCTATGGCACCACTGGCTCCAATGGCAGGTACCTGTGATGTGGGCGCCACAAATGCCTGGGTTAGACCACTTACCACACCACATACCAGGTAAAAGAGCAGGTACCGGATTGAACCCATGCGGTCTTCAACGTTATCCCCGAAGATGATCAAGACCCACATATTCCCGATGATGTGCACCCAACCCCCATGGAGGAACATGGAGGTAATGAGTGGAATGGCACACCCCTGGAATAGGACGCCTAACCCTGGGATGGATGCCAGGGATAATCCCTTTAGAATGGGTGCGGCACATAAGTCGGGGGTGACGCCATAGGTTCCGATCAACTGGTTCAATTGTGACTGATTGAGTGGCAGCTCAATCAGCACAAATACCAGCACATTGACAATGACCAACAGCCAGGTGATCAGTGGAAATGAGCGTGAGCGAATGGTGTCTTTAATTGGGATCATAGCTTACAGACGTTACTTCTGCTTCACCAGGTCGTCACCCAAGACCAGGCTACGGTGTCACGGGAGGTACGCTTTCTGGAACACTCTCGGGTGATGTTCTTAGGCCAATCTCCACCTTATCTTCCATGGTGATCTGACCGCGCAGGAATGCCCCCTCCTCGGTGGAAAACGAAACTGTGACTACATTTCCCCACACTTTTCCCGTGGAACGTATTTCTAGCTTTTCAGCAGTGATATCTCCTTTGACTGCACCTGCGACGATGACTGTGTTGGCGCGCAAGCTTTGGCAGGTCACTCGACCCGTTTCACCCACCACGAGTAAGCCTCGCATGGCAATATCACCCTCGAATGTGCCTTCAATCCGCACTCCACCACTTCCGCCCAGGTTGCCATTCATGTTGATACCCGCACTAAGCACGGATGTGATCCGGTCTAATGCGGTTGCAGAAGGAGTAGGAGTGGGTACGGTAGGACTTGAGTCGACTTTCTTGCGAAACATTTTTCCTCCTAATACACGCCATCAGGTAGCTCAGGTATTTCGACAATATTGTACCCCGAAACAACCCTGAACAATTCGCCAGCCTCGCACATGCCTTTTATCACACCCGTTGTCGTAAACCTGTGTATAAGCTTTCAAGCAAGTGTATCTTTCTCAATACTTCTAAGCTCAATGCGCTTTCTGGCGAATCAGCCATCACTTTTTTCTCCCTTCTTGTTACGCAATAGAGAATATCGAGCTCCGCATTGGGAGAGGAGCTTTCCCAGCATACAGAATCGCCTTCCTGGCACTCTCAACCTGCGCTAGGTGCTCATTGATATACACCCGTACCAAATCTCGTTTCCGCTCAGATACGCACCCATCTTTCATCATCAACCAGGAGTTGACCAGGTACACCCCCATATCTGCCAGGTCGGAGGCATAATAGTCAATCACCTCGCGCTCCTTTTCTTTCAAAAAGTCGGTCGCCTCTTTGAATTGCGCCGTTTCTTCACTGAGCCGGGCTTTGAGGTCTGAAAGCTCTTCCCCATAGTCCAATCCTGCCCATTCGTCCAGTAGCCCATCAAGCGCGTGTCCGAGCAGTTTGCCGGTGGCAGCTACAATTTGGAGCTGGCTCGTACCCTCATAGATGTTGGTCACACGCACGTCGCGGTAGTGGCGTTCCACATTGAACTCTCGCATATAGCCCACCCCGCCGTGGATTTGCAATGCCTGGTAACAGACACGGTTCCCCATCTCAGAGGCATAATATTTCGTTAGAGGCGTCAAGGTTTCTGCCATGTTGGAGGCCTGTTTGAGCTTTTGGCGCAGAGCGGGGTCTGGAGTGGCGTTTTCTTCGGAGAGCTGCTCATAAATCTTCACACGATCCACCCATCGCCCGGTTTCACTGATCAATGCACGTGTCGCCTCGATCTCACCCCGCATGGATGATAGCATCCGCGAGACGGGTGGCAGGTCGCAGATGGGTTGATTGAATTGATGGCGTTCCATCGCATAGGTGTACGCTTCACGATACGCGGCTTCAGCAATCCCCACTGCCTGCGCACCCACTGCCAGCCTGGCGCCGTTCATCAGCGCCATGGCATAGCGCATCAAACCATACCGGCGCTTGCCAAGCAGCTCGGCTGGCGTATGGCTGTACTGCACTTCGCAAGTAGGGGAGGCATGGATGCCTAGCTTGTTCTCAATACGCCGGATGCGCACTGTCTCATCCCGCTCAACGACGAAGAGTGACAGCCCGCGCGCATCGCTGGAGCCTGCTTCACTGCGCGCCAACACCAATGAAATATCCGCACAACCGTTGGTGGCAAAGCGCTTGACACCATCGATATACCATTTCCCGTCAGTCTCATTATAAGTCGCCTTTGTCTGTACTGCACCCAGGTCCGAACCGGCATCCGGCTCTGTCAGGATCATTGCCCCTGAAGCTCCATCCCGGCTGAAGCGGGGGAGCAGACGCGCTTTCATCTCAGGGGATCCATACTCATTGATGGCGGCCGAGATCTCCTGCAGACCAAAGACTGTCATCAGGCCCGCATCTGCCCGCGAGACAATTTCCACCATCATCTGAAAGACCGACTCGGGCAGATTCAATCCCCCAAACTCCCAGGGTAACATTGCCCCCATCAGATCGGCCTGCTTGAGCGCAAGCAATCCTTCCTGGGTAGCAGCAGTATAGGTAACCTGACCATCCTCAAAATGTGCTCCCTCTTGGTCAGCTTCAGCTGCCCGTGGGGCGATCACCCTGGCGCATATCTCACCCAGCACCTCCAGCAGCAGGCGGTAGTTATCCTTGGCATCGGCATAATGGCGCGGTGCAGCCGGATATTCCTTGTGGTATTGGTATCCCTTCTCTTTGATTTCCAACACATCCCGCAGCTCAAGCTGTTCCAGGCGGAATTGCAGGTCTAGATTATCCAGAAAAAAGTTATCGCTCATCGGATCTCCATGTTTATTTGGCTTTTTCGCGCAAGGATTTGATCAGCAAGGGCAACACCTCCGCCACATCACCCACGATCTTGTAATGTGCGATCTTAAAGATGGGTGCATTAGGATCGGTATTGATGGCAATGATTTTGCTGGATTGGTCCATACCCGCTCGGTGCTGAATGGCTCCGGATATGCCAGCTGCGATGTACAGGCGTGGCCTCACCGTGCTGCCGGTCTGGCCAATCTGGTGCTCGCGTGAAATGAAGCCTGCATCCACTGCTGCGCGTGATGCACCCACCTCTCCACCCAAAACATTCGCCAGCTCGCGCACCAGTTCGAATTCTTCCAGGCTATCCACCCCTGCCCCGGCTGCCACGATCACGGGTGAATCTTTAAGCCTCACCGTCGGTTCACGTTTTTCACGGCTCAACACCTGCAAGGCTAAATCTCCAGGCTCGAAAACTACACTTACTTTTTCGATCCGTCCCCTCCGCTTGAGGTCTGGTTCGCCACGCCGCATCACCCCTTCGCGCACCGTTGCCATCTGAGGTCGCGTTCTGGGATTGACGATCGTGGCGATGACGTTACCACCAAAAGCAGGGCGCACCTGGTATAGCAGGTCTTTGTATATCTTATTTTCCTTCTTGGAAGTGTAATCCCCAATCTGCAGGTCAGTGCAATCGGCGGTTAATCCAACCTTCAAGGCACTCGCTAATCGGGGTGCCAGGTCGCGCCCCACCGGTGTGGCTCCAATCAGGAAAATATACGGCTTCCATTGGCGCGCCAGGTTGCTGATGACCCGGCAGTATGGTAATGTGCGATACATATCCAGCTCTGGGTCGATAGCCAATAGCACCTGGTCCGCCCCATGCTGAATTACCTGTTCTGCCAGATCACCAATCTGGTCACCGCATAGCACTGCCCACACTTCACTTCCCAGCTGTTTGGCAATCTCAACCCCTTTTGCCAGTAGCTCCAGGCTTACTTCCGCGATACGCTGATCTTCTTGCTCAATAAAAATCCAAACGTTACGCTCATCGGTCATTTTTATACCTCTATCCAACAATATATTCCTGGATCAATTCAGTAATTAGCCCTTGTATCCCCTCTAATGTCGGCTGGATTTCCTTACTATTGGTGGTTTCGAGCACCACATAGTTAACCTTGTACACCTGGGTGGGTGAGCCCGCCAGCCCCAACCCGGTTTCATCCACTTTCAGGTCCGCCGCCTTCCAGACATCGATTTTGAGCTTTCGCTCCTCCAGGTATTCATCCAATGCTTGCTCATTCTCAAACTCACTCCATTTATTGAGCAGTTTAGGATATTCGTTGGGTATCGCCGCCATTTTATATTCAATCCGCCTGCGGGCTGAAGCCGGGCGCGGCTGGTTGGCAGAGCCGACCACAGTCAACAAGCATGGCAACTGGCATTTGACGAGTTCCGTCCCCAAATCGAACGCCCGGCGCACCACGATTTCATCCCCTCGCAGGTCTATGATCGCCTCAGCATATGTGATTTGTGGGATACCCAGCTTTTCTGCCACCTGCGGACCCACCTGGGCGGTATCCCCATCGATCGCCTGCCTGCCGCAAAAGACCATGTCAAACCTGCCCAGTTTGTCAATTGCGCATTTGAGCGTATATGATGTCGCCTGTGTATCTGCCCCGGCAAATTTGCGGTCAGAGAGCAGTACCACACGGTCAGCACCCCTGAACAGTGCCTCCCGCAAGACCTCCGCAGCCTGCATGGGACCCATCGTCAGGACGGTCACACTCCCCCCATTTTGCTCTTTGATGCTCAGTGCCATCTCCAGCGCATTCAGGTCTTCAGGGTTGAAGATGGCTGGCAGGGCGTTGCGGTTCATCGTTCCTTCCGCCGTCATTACTTCCCCCCGCACATTACGCGTGTCAGGCACTTGCTTAATCAGCACCACAGAATGATAAATTTGATTGAGAGGCATTCACAACTCCTTGATGACCTAAATTAGTTGCGCAGTAAGTAGTAAGAAGTAATTAGTTAGGGGATTCCTGGGTCTCATACCTGGCCATAAAACGCCAGGGGACACTCTTCCATGGTTCAGGTACACCATTTAAACCCACACGAGGGCCAATCGTCACGCACGAATCGGGAATATTTTCACTCAATTCAACGAAAATCTCTGCCTCTGATGCACACAGGTCAACATCGTTTTGCGCCCGGTTAATCGCCAGCGCGATGCAGATTTTCCCCGGCCCATCAGTCCATTGGTCCCGGGGTCGCCCCTGCCGGCGAACCGCGATGCGCTCAATACCCTCGATGGGTACGATCCCCCGAATAAGCACCGCCGCCGGGAAGCCCTCCCTCTCTGCCACAAAATTGAGCATCCAATACATCCCATAGGTAAAGTACACATAGGTATGCCCTGGAGGTCCATATAAAACCCGCGTACGCGGCGTGTAACCGGCGCTGGCATGACAGCCAAGGTCCTCTTCGCCGATATAGGCTTCGGTCTCGACGATAATCCCCGCCGTGCGCTCTCCACTTTCCAGGCGCACTAGACGAGTTCCAAGCAGCTCCCGTGCCACTTGTAGTGTTGGGCGGTTAAAAAATTGGCGCTCTAAACGCGGTGCGGAGGTCATCCGCCAATTTAACCACAAACACCCCAACCTGCAAAGCTATATTTTGCCTGCAAAGCTATGCTTCGTAACCATTTGCAGGCTTTACGACACGTGTGAAAAATTAATCATCACTGGTTATTTGATAATTGGGTGCTTCTTTGGTAATGATCACATCGTGCGGATGGCTTTCGATCAATCCGGCATTGGTGATGCGCACCAGCTTGACCTGAGTGTGCAAGTCCTCCAGCGTAACCGCTCTAGCATAGCCCATCCCAGAGCGTAAGCCATCCACTATCTAGTAGACGTATTCGTTCAATTTACCTTTATAAGGTAGTCACCCATCGATATCGCCCCAGGATTTGCCCTCGGCTTGTGCCTTGTTCCCGCTATGGTATAATGCAAACCTGCGCGGGCGGATAGCTCAGTTGGTTAGAGCATCGCGTTGACATCGCGAAGGCCGTAGGTTCGAGTCCTATTCCGCCCACACGAAGACCGTTTAAGAACGGTCTTTTTTATTAAATGTTGATTCTTTAGAACGAGATGAAATATACATGTTCGCTAGGCTTATCAGCCGCTCCTAGGCAAATGAGTCTTCATGGATGTTCAAGGCAAGCGTGATTCCATCGATTTAAGCCAAAAATCGAACTTTTAGCCATTCGTGCCCACGAACTCACACATGCGGCTCTTCATGTTTATTGCGACAATGATTAATGTGCTATTCAGATAATGATGGTAATATAACGACTAATTATATTGTGTGTGTTATGTTATTTAATCGAACCTGGGAGGAAAGAAATGGTTGAACCGCTTACCCTTAAACCTGTGGATGTCATTGAACTGACAATTATCGACGATAACTCTATTGATACGTTATTACCCAGCACAGAGACAGTGCGTCGTGCTCCCCTGGCGTGGGATTACTTCGATCGGGAACCGTTGATCGCAGAGCACGGCTACTCGCTCCTTCTCACGATTGTTAGGAATGGGCATGAAGATTCGTTGCTCTATGATGCTGGCTTGGGGCGTGATACCGTAATCCACAATTTAGATGTGCTAGGTATTCGGGCTAATGAGCTTCGCGCGGTTGTGCTCTCTCACGGACATGCCGATCATCACGGTGGCCTTGAAGGCATATATCGGCGTGTGGGCCGGCAGCGCTTGCCACTCGTGCTTCACCCAGATGCCTTCCGCGAACGCAAGGTGGTGTTCCCGACTGGAGCCGAACTAAAGATGCCACCGCCAAGCCGCGCTGACCTTGATCGTGAAGGGTGGGATATCGTAGAAGAGCGCGGTCCATCTTTATTACTCGATAACTCAGTTTTGGTCACCGGGCAGGTGGAACGGACTACTGACTTCGAGAAGGGGTTCCCATTACAGCTTGCACGTACGAATGGCGGTTGGGAACCCGATACCTGGATCTGGGATGACCAAGCAGTAGTTTGCAATTTAAAAGATAAAGGCTTGGTAATACTCTCGAGCTGCAGCCATGCGGGTGTGATTAATGTCATCCGTCATGCCCAGCGTATAACAGGGGTAGAACATATTCATGCCTTCGTTGGCGGACTGCATTTGACGGGAGGATTGTTTGAGCATATCATTCCACAAACTGTGGGAGAGCTGGCTCGAATTAAACCCGATATCATTGTCCCCGGGCACTGCACAGGCTGGAGAGCCACCCACGAGCTGGCACGCCAGCTGCCAAATGCTTATGTCCAGACCAGCGTTGGTACCCGGATGCATTTTGCCTGAGCACAGCTACAATCTATAAGAAGGCAATTATAATAACGAGCGGGAATATTATTTCTGCTCGTTATCTATTTATTGAGGAAACGATTATGCTCATTCACTCTGCCTCACAATTACTTACTATCGCCGGTGCTCCCCAACGCGGTCGTGACCTCGGGCGCTTGAGCATCGTCCCGGATGGAGCAGTGCTTATCCGTGATGGAAAGATTGCTGCCGTCGGCAACACCCACGAGCTACGCCAGACACATCCTCTCGAAGAGACTCTCGATGCCCGGGGTCATGTGGTCATGCCGGGTTTTGTGGACCCACATACTCACCTGCTTTGGGCTGGTGACCGCGCCGCTGAGTTTGAGATGCGCCTCGAAGGCAAGACCTATCTGGAAATCCTGGCAGCCGGGGGTGGCATCCTCTCCACTGTGTACCATACCCGCCAGGCTTCCCTCCAGACTTTGCTTGATGAGGCTCGCCCTCGCCTAAGAGAAATGCTTGCCCACGGCACTACCACCGCTGAAGCCAAGACCGGTTATGGCTTGCAGACCGACGCCGAGCTGCGCATGCTGCAAGCCTTGCTGCTTCTAGATGCTGAGGGACCGCTTGAGATTGTCCCCACCTTCCTGGGTGCGCACGCCATCCCACCCGAATACAAGGATGACCCAGACGGTTACACTTCCTTCATTTGCTCTCAAATGCTTCCTTCCGTGCACCAGTGGTGGGATGCACACCTTCCCAATCGCTCTTTGCCCTTTGTGGACGTATTCTGCGAAACCGGTGCCTTTAGCCTTGAACAATCACGCCGCATCCTGGAAACCGCTAAGTCCATGGGCTTCCCGCTCAAGGTCCACGCGGATGAGTTCGCTAACCTGGGTGGAGCCAGCCTGGCAGCAGAACTCGGTGCCATCTCTGCAGACCATCTGGTGAAGACCTCCCCTGCTGATATTACAGCTCTGGCCCGCTCCAAAACTGTCGCCGTAGCACTGCCCTGCACCCCATTTGGTTTGGCAGAGCGTGAATATACTCCCGCTCAGGCTTTCCTGGATGCGGGTAGCTTGCTGTCGTTGGCCACCGACCTCAACCCTGGCACTGCTTGGGGTGGTAACATGCAGTTTGCTATCGCCCTTGCTTGCCGGTATATGCGTCTGACTCCCGCCCAGGCCATTGTTGCTGCCACTCTCAACGCCGCGGCAGCCATCAACCGCGCTGATGTGATCGGCTCACTCGAGCCCGGTAAACAGGCTGACTTGCTCATCCTCAACGTTCCCGATTACCGCCATCTGGGTTACCGTTTCGGTTCCAATCTAGTGCAGACCGTGATCAAACGCGGTGAAATAGTTATAGGCTGAGTAGGTTCGCTTCCTAGAAATCTCTCATCTCCGGCAGGGTCGCAAGGGAGGAATTCCGATACATAGGTTGGACAACCACCCCTGCACCTTAATTTCAACCAGATATATCGAGTACCAATAATCAACTGCAATGATCATCAGAAAGATACAAGGTTGGATTGGCGGTAGCCAATTTATGATATAAATGATCTATTCTATCCAGCCTCAGAGACCTACACCTTAGGATACGGATAATCCATGCCCACCTCATCCATCAAACTCAGCCCATCTGACCTGACTTTCCTGTGGGACGAGTGCCCACGCTGTTTCTACCTCAAGTACCTTCATGGCATCAATCGCCCGGCTGCCCCTTTCCCAGCCATCTTTGGCGCCATAGACCGCCTAATGAAAGCCCAATTTGCCGGTCGTCCTTCATCCGAGCTTGAACCCACCTTGCCTCCCGGAATAGTGAATGTAACCGAGCAGTGGATTGAGTCAGTTCCCGTTTCGCTCCCTGGTCATACGGTAACCTGCTTCCTGAGAGGCAAGCTCGACGCTATGATTGATTTCAAGGATGGCTCCCATGGCGTAGTGGACTTCAAGACCTCCGAACCTAAACCCGCCCAAATTCCTTTCTACAGCCGCCAATTGCATGCCTACGCTTATGCCCTGGAACATCCCGCCCCTAACAGGCTTGGCTGCAGCCCCATCTCCAGGTTGGGCTTGTACGTCGAAACGCCGCATGCCACACTTGCCGCCACATCCAGTGAAATTTCCTTCCATTTTCATTCCACCTGGCTGGAAGTACCCTATCAGGAAAGTGGATTCCTGGATTTCCTGGATAAAGTCTTGTCTCTGCTTGAGCTGCCTGAGCCCCCACTTGCCGGTGAGGAATGTGCTTACTGCCGCTACCGTCAACATGCCCGTGAGCACGGAATGTAACAAAAAAAACGAAGGAGTGTGACCTCCTTCGTGCTTTGTTGTTCTTGGTGTCCTTTGCAGGAATCTATATTACCTTACGGTGGGGGCAAGAAGTTCCACGGGTTCACCTTACCGTAGCTCTCATTCAACATCTCGAAGTGCAGGTGAGGCCCCGAGGAGTTGCCTGTGCTGCCCATAGCACCGATCACATCACCCTGGTACACGCTAAACCCACAGCCCACATTCAGGGCGCTCAGGTGCGCATACAGCGTCTGCCAGCCACCATCGTGGTCGATAACGATCACATTGCCATATCCCCAATCATTCCAACCCGCATATACCACCACGCCATTATCCGCTGCATAGATCGCGTTACCCAGCGAGCCGGCAATATCGATCCCGAAGTGGTTGGTGGAAGGCGAATAGTCATATCCCGACAGAAAGTGGTTTACCGTCGGCCAGATGAATGTGCCCGTACCTACTGCGCCGTCCACGATCGTGCCACATGATCCCGGACCCAGGATTTTCGCTACACCCGGGTTATCACGCGAGATGCGTGGTGCACTCCATGTGACGTAGGCACGCTCACCCCCGGGGACGAACAACATCGTACCTGGCTCGATGTTGGGATGCGAATAATCTCCCAATGTGACTGGATCAAGGTGATTACCCGGCCAGTTGACGATCACATCCGGTGTGACGTTATAGCCATGTGCTACACCATTCAGCCCCTCCCCTGCTGACCAGCGGTGGTAGGTGCCGTCCATCGGCATAATGTTCAACACCACTCCTGGTTGAATATTGTGTGGGTCATCCCTCATCGTATAATAGTTGCCCCACAGGATCGTTTCAGGTTTCAGCCCGAACATCTCAGCGATTCCGAAGATGGTATCACCCTTTTGTATGGTATATGTGGTGATCTCGGTGCGTGGGCGGGATGGAATCGTGGTGTGCATCAGTGCCAGTCGAGAAATGCCGTATTGGTACACCGGCTTGGCGGCTGCAAAGGCTGGCATGATAGCCGGGAGTGCCGTGGGCGTCGGCGTGGGTGCTTCCGCTGCCAGGACTGCATCACGTGGTTGGCTTACGTCCGCATTTTGAAATCGCAGGTAAAACAGGCGCATTCCCACCACTGCCAGTAATATCAGCGCAATGGTTAATAAAGCAGTTCCCAGGCGATAAACCGTCTCGCCCAGGCCCGCGTGTGATAGTCTTTCCCCAATCAACTGTATCCGGCTTTCTTTGGCTATTCTATCCCCAGAGGGTGTCGATTTCGACTCTTTTACCTCTTCCTCGGCGGCCGGGAATTCGTCGAGATATGGATCATTTGACATGGTTTTTGTTCCAAGTGTGCCTCCATTTACGAAGTTGGAAGCTACTGGTCAAAGTTACGAACCCTTTGTGAGATTTGCATCATAACATCCCGTGGGGTATGCGTCAAGCCGCCCCAATTGGTGTCACCAGCTTACTAGGGTCGGTTGATTTGGTCGATCACCGCTTTGGCAGCGGTCTGAGGATCACTTTGGGCTTTAAGTACACCCACCACAGCCTGCTCCAGAGCTGGTCCTAGGGTGGATACCAAATCAGCAGAGGGCATCAGCCAGGCGGAGTACGATATTTGCTCGATCACTTGGCGCTCCGCAGCCTCCTGCCAGCTCTGTAAGGCATCCACACGTGGTGGCAGGTACCCTGCAGCATAGGTCCATTCCGCCAGGAAATCCTTCTCCACCAGATATTCGACAAGCTTGACGCTCAGCGCACGGCGAGCAGGGTCCTGACCAGCCAACACCCAGGTCCAGCCGGTCGCCAGGGTAAAAGGAACGCCATCCGGAGTGGGCAGAGGTGCCATAACCAAATCGTCCTGTACCGTCTGTTTATGGCTCAAATAGGCTGATGCCCATGTGACTGCCATCGGATAGGGATCACCCAGGAAAGCCTCCCAAACCTGTGCATCATTTGAGTACTGGGTTAGTGAATATGGCATGACCCCCGCCAAGCTGGCTCGCTGATCATATTCGAGGAGTTTCGTCAGTTGGGCTTCATCCAACGCAGGCCGTCCTTGTGCATCCTGCATGCTTCCACCTTCTGCCTGGTACATGCATAAAGTAAAAAGCGCCTGTGGGTCAGTTGCCGGGTAGAGCAGAACCTCTCCTAGCGAGAGCGCTGTGTCCAGGCTGTGCGGAGTGGTTTCTAATAATGAGGGGTGATGTGCCAGGACCATGGTATCCCCAGCGAAAGGGATCCCATAAGTACTGGCTTTCAGGTTTGCAAGCTGCCGGGCGTACTCGAACCAGCTCTGGTCTTCCATTATATCTGTCAGTCCATCATACGGATAAAGCAGCCCCTTTAATGCAGCTGATTCGAGCAGGGGTCTTGGCAGTAGCACCAGGTCAGGTAAAACTAGTGGGGCCGCCGCATTGGCTGCTACCAATGAATCAAGTAATCCACCTGGCCCATCCAAGGCTTTCACTCGCACCTCCAGCCTGACCTCGGGGTTCTCAGCTGCATACTCTTCCAGGCGGGCTTTAAGTAACCCGCTGGCAGGGCTTTTTCCTTCAGGGTCAAACTCTGGAGGCAACCAGATGCGCACTAATAATTCACTGATTGCCTGGGTGGCAAGTGGCGTTGCTCTAGCAGTGGTGGGGAGAATAGTTTCATTTGCTTTGGGGGTTGTGGGTGCGTTAGGGAGAAGCGTTCGCTCAGCTGTGAGGGTGCGAGCCTGTGAATTAGCTCCCAGGTTGAAAGGAAGACTGGTGCACCCAACCATTGCCACCAGGACCAGAAATGATAAGAGCCTAAAACGTCGGATTTTCATCGAAACGAATGACACTGCCTAAAGTTTTATCGGGTGGCTGACCAGATCGACTAAAAGGTGGACCGCGTTTTGCACATCTTCAAAATCGACCATCTCTGAGGGTGAGTGAATATAACGGCAAGGGATAGAAAGGCACCCGGCAGGCATACCTGCCCGGGAAATCTGCATGGCACGCGCATCCGTGGTTCCCCTTTCCAGGATTTCCATTTGATATGGTAGTTTTAATTTTTCTGCCCCACGCACCATCCAATCCACCACCCGTCTGTCTGCCAGCATACCACTATCACGCACTTTGATGGCAGGACCTTTCCCCAGGCTGACGTCCATCCGTACCTTTGTCCGGCGAGGGGTATCCCCGGTATCTGTCACATCCACCGAAAGCCCCAGGTCTGGATCAATCCCAAAGGCGGCTGTGGTTGCACCGCGTGAACCCACCTCTTCCTGCGTGCTGAAGACGAAGTAAAGCTGGTGAGGGGTGCTCTTGATCTGGCGCAGGGTTTCTATTAAAACCGCTGCCCCAATCCGATCGTCCATCGATTTTGCCACCAAACGCTTCCCCAAATCCAGGAAGGGTCGGTCAAAGGTCCCCACATCCCCAATCCGTACCATGGCATCCTGGCTGCTGGACAAGCCCAGGTCAATATATAGTTGCTCGATCGTGGGTAATTTGGCCAGATCGTCCAGTGGTTCCATAAATATGACGCCCGAGGCGCCATTCAAGAACTTCACTCGACCGCTAACACAATTGGATGGACGCACTCCACCCAGTGTGGTAAAACGGACGAAGCCATTCTCATCCACTTGGGTGACCATAACCCCGATTTCATCAATATGTGCTGCCAGCATGATCTTTATGCCATCAGCGCTACCTTTTCCTTTTTGTACGATCAGGTTGCCGAGGGCATCCACCTGCATCGCATCAGCATAAGGCTCAACTTCCTCCCGCACAACCGAACGGATTTGAGTCTCGTAACCCGAGGGACCCTGGGTCTCGACCAGTTTTTGGATCAATGGTTTCATGCGAACTCCTAAATATATCCTTACGCCATTCTTGATAAATATCAAGATTCTACTGGATAAGATATCCTGCCCTCATCTGTCACCTGCCAATACTTCTGGTGTCAGGTGCGACAAGGCGGTTTCGACCAGGTTCAAGGTATGCTGCCAATCGGATAGACGCACAATGGATGCTGGGCTGTGGTTATATCGCCCAGGCACTGAGACCGAAACGCTCGGTATCCCCTCACGTTGCTTATGGATTGCCCCAGCATCTGTCCCACCCCCACCAGGTTGTCGTATCTGATATGGGATCTTGTATTCTTCAGCCGTCTCAATCAAAAAGCGTACCAACCGCGGGTCTGATAAAGTGCTGGAATCGCCAACATAAATCGCCGGTCCAGCGTCAAGTCTCGTATTATAGCGAACGTTCTCATCAGCATCCCAGACGGGGAGGTCGTAAGCTGGGGTGGAATCCAGGATGATGGCCACATCTGGGTCGAAGACAAAAGCTGCCACCCGTGCCCCGCGCAACCCAATCTCCTCCTGTACGGTAAACGCCGCCAGCAGGTCAATGTTTGGTGGAGCTCGTTTGATCAGCTCAATCAACGTGGCCACTCCCAGACGATTATCCAATGCTTTGCCCCGCAGACTGGGCCCGATCTGAGTAAATGAGGTTGCAAATGTAGCCCGATCCCCCAATTTAATCTTACCTGTGGCAGGGCCAACATCTAGGCGCAAGCTGTCTAAAGTGAAGGGTTTCTTCCGCTCATCTGGCTCGGTGATGTGGAAAGGTTTGATCCCAATTACGGCAGGAATATGCTCTGTGCTCACCCACATTACCTTACCGGGCAAATCCGTAGCAGCTAACCCACCAACTGTGTCGAAGCGATAAATACCTTCGCCTTCGTCACTCGTAATCATCAATCCCACTTCGTCCATGTGCGCTGCCAGCATCACCCGTAAAGAATGCTCGCCAGAACCGCGCTTGGTGGCAAGCACATTTCCCAGCGCGTCCACCTTCACTTCATCTGCATGAGGTCGGACCTCATTCAATACAATTCTGCGTACCTCACCCTCGTCACCCGAGACCGCACAGGCATTCGAAAGACACTCCAAGAGCTTGATCTGCTCATCCCCAATCTGTGGAAAATCATGTTCATCAGCCATAATTGTCATGCTCAATCATCCCAGCTTAATTTCTCCATGAAGTTTTGATCCAACTGGGCGATAAACTCTGCCACTAACCGTCCCGCGCGGCTTATATCTTTAAGCGCAACCATCTCCACCGGGGTATGCATATAGCGAAGCGGAATGCCTATCACCACATTAGGAATGCCCTCTGCAACCACCTGCATCGCATCAGAATCGGTACCAGTACTCCTTGGGGCTGGTTCTGTAGAGATGGGTATCTCAATCCGTTCGGCCAAATCTATTATGGTGCTATACAGGATTGGATGTATATCAGGCCCTCGCATTATGGTAGGACCTTTACCCATTGGATAGGTCAGGTGACTAGGGCTGCTAGGCTCGCGGCCATAAGTCACATCGATGGCGACCGCCAACTTGGGACGAAGATGGAAAGCTGAAGTATACGCTCCGCCTCTCGTGATCTCCTCCTGCACTGTAGCCACTGCCCATACATCCCAAATATGTGGCCGTGAGTGAAGTATTTCCAGGCAGTGGGTTAGGGCAGCTACCGCTGCCCGGTTATCCAGGCTATGGCCAACTAGTGTCTCTCCACCGGTCTCGAATGGTGGCTGTGCAAATGAGACGGGGTCCCCTATCCGCACCAGGCGAGTAACCTCATTTGGCAGCAACCCAACATCCACCAGCAGATATTCCAACGACACGACCCCACCCTGTTCGTTAGAAGGTAGTAGTCGTGCTGGAGTTGGAACGATCATGCCAGGCAGCTCTTCCCGCCCATGCACGGTCACCATCTGACCAGGCAAGACGCGCACATCAATTCCCCCAATGGAGGTCACACGTAGGAAACCATCGATGATTGCATTCACCATCAAACCAATTGCATCCATGTGAGCTGCAACAATGATACTGGGCTGTGGCTCAGATCCAATTCCCTTCTGCAATCCATGCAGGCTGCCTAATCGACTGACATTAAGCTGATCGGTAAGCGGTCTCCAGGCATTCTCGATGATTGGGCGTACACCTGCTTCGTAGCCACTAATACCTGGAGCCGAGATCAATTCTTTTAATAAAGGCAGGAATTCGGTCATATTTGTTTCATCAGTGATATGGCTGGTCCTCGGTCGTTGGAGATCAAGTTGTTGTAGAGGATGACCCAATTATTGATTTTGTTGCATCAGGGGGTGTGGGCGTGATGCTTGGATTGACTGTAGCAGTTGGAGTATCTGTGGGAATCGGAGTATCCGTGAACGTTGGTAGAGGTGTATGTGTGGCAGAAGGGATGGATGTGCTGGTAAAGGTGGGAGGTAAGAAGGGCGTATTGGTGGGTGTTGGTGTGGTGCTGATTGTGGGTGTTTGAGTGATTGTTGGGGTATTGGTTGTCGTAGCAGTCACTGTTACAGTCGGCGTCTGGCTGGGGGTTGAAGAGCTGGTGGGTAGGAATGGTGTGGAACTGGTCGTGGGTGTCCGTGTGGCAAAAACCACTGGAGTCCATGATGAAACAAAGGTGGGCGTGATGGAAGTTTGTCCCGGTCTCCCCGGAGCCAGGAGCACTGCCACCAACCCGGCACAGTAACAAGGGATAGTTGCAAGAATCACGACAACTAATACTTTGCGCAACCTGGAGCGTGCAAACGGATCAGATGTCATGATTTAACCTAATGCGATTTGATGATAACACCAAGTTTATAAAATGGCAATCAAGGCATATCAGGCACGGCAATCTCCGCTTCTTCCTGCGGTACAATGGTGGGGTGCCTTGGATTTATCTATCACCCCACTATGATGATATCGCCCTTTCTTGCGGGGGTCTGGTATGGGAACAGACCACATCCAGTATGAAGGTCAGTATTTGGACGGTGTGTGCCGGTAAGCCACCTGCCGGAGAGTTTTCGCCATTTGCTCAAGAGCTGCATACTCGCTGGGATGTAGGCCAAAGTGCCTCCGCTCAGCGCAGAATCGAGGACAAGAACTCATGCCGCCGCTTGGGAGCACGCTCTCGGTATCTCTCCATCCCCGATTGCATCTATCGCCGTCATCCTCAAACAGGTGAGTTCATGTATGCCTCCGAGGCAGCATTAAATGGGCCTTTGCATCCAGGTGATACTAAGGTCATTCATACTTTACAGGAGGTTTTGAAGCGCTCCTTGCATCCCGATGTGGTCCTCGTATGCCCATTGGGGCTGGGCACTCACGTGGACCACCAGCTTACCCGCCTGGCAGTGGAAAGATTAGGTCGCACGTTATGGTATTACGCCGATTTCCCATATGTGCTCCATCGCAAAGCGCTGGTGGATCAAATGGAACAGGATGGCTGGGTGAGTCAGGTTTTTCCTATTTCACAGGAGGGGTTGGTGGCATGGCAAGATTCAATTAGCGCTCATGGCTCCCAGATCAGCACATTCTGGGATAGTGACTTCACTATGAGGCAGGCAGTCGCAGAGTACCTGCATTGGTATGACGGGATCCGCTTGTGGAGAATTCCTGCATCGTGAATAATCCTTGCGTTTCCTTGCGATGTGTGCTAAAATCACGCCGCGCGGTAGTCGGGAAAGG
>Ga0153915_10000493_pt1 | contig 36472 bp, 28 predicted proteins | sample Opewatmetagenome_2_FD_107003 | JGI IMG/M metagenome (GOLD analysis project Ga0153915, IMG submission 107003) | Freshwater wetland microbial communities from Ohio, USA - Open water 3 Core 3 Depth 3 metaG | ecosystem: Environmental > Aquatic > Freshwater > Wetlands | place: USA: Ohio, Lake Erie... | reverse complement strand
TCGAAAGCTCCATTCGAAGCCTCCCGGCACAGTGTGCCGAGGACTCCGCGCCTGTGGCTTTCGTCGTGTTTTATTTATGAGGCATGGGCTCACTTTCGTCTCGATTATTTATGAGGCAACGCGGCGCCTTGACCGGCCTCGCGCCGCGCGGATACCATTCCCACGAAGCCGCGGCCGATGCGGCGGCCTCGCCGGGGTCTCACCCCGGCCCTGTTCCTATTCGCCGGGGTGGTGGAATTGGTAGACGCCAGGGACTTAAAATCCCTTGGGCCGCAAGGCCCGTGCGAGTTCAAGTCTCGTCCCCGGCACGGCGCGGCGAGATTCGCGATCTGGTGAGCGAATCGAGACGCGGCGAAAGAAACGCGCCCCATTCACGGGGCGCGTTCACTTTTTTCGCGTCAGTCCGGCCGGATCAGATCCCCTTGTAATACTTCGCGAGCGAGCTCTTCGTGGCGGCGATCATCTTCGCGAAGAGCGCCTCCGCGTCGCGCGGGGGAATCTTCATGAGCGGATCGGCTATGAAAGCAGGCAACGCGGCCCGCGCGTCGCCCGACATCGCCGCGGCGAGGACCGTCTCGTGGCTCCCGATGTGCTTCGCCACCATACCCTCGATCGCCGGCGGCAGGCGCCCGGCCACGAGGGGCCTCACGGCGTCGCGGGAGAAGAAGGCGTTGGACTCGACGACGGAGCCGGAGGGCAGGCCGCCTAACTGCCCGCGGTTCGGGAGGTTGACGTTGGTGACGAAGGAGCCGAGCCCGAGCAGGGCCTTCATGATCGCGACACCCTCCTCGCCCGAAGGATCGAGGACGAAGGGCTCCTTGCCCGCGGCGAGCGAGGCCGACTTGGCGCGCAGGGACTTCGCGTTCTCGATGCGCCACGACACGGGCGTCAGCGAGAACTTCCACGACGCGACCGTCTCGCGGTCCCGCAGATACCAGGGGGGCATGAACTCGGCGAGGTGACGGTCGCCCGCCGCCGCGATGAGGCCGAAGCGCTTGAACAGGTCGAACTTCACGAGGTCGCACGAGGAGAACCAGTCGGTCTTCCACGTCCCCTCGCCCTTCGCCTCGAAGCCCTGCGGATGCTTCCCGATGAAGGAGCGATAGGCGGGGAAGAGATCGTGGCCCCGGTACGAAGCCTTGTCGAGCCAGGTGAAGTGGTTGATGCCGAGGACGTTGACCTCGATGTCGGCCATCTCGGCGTCATTGGCGCCGAGCTCTTCCCGCGCGACCGCCGCGAGGAGCTTGCGCGTGCCGAAGACCTCGTGGCAGCAGCCGAGCGCCTTGATCCCCGGGAAGACCTCGTAGAGAGTCCTGACGCAGAGCGCCATGGGGTTGGTGTAATTGATGACCCAGGCGTCGGGGCAATGATCGCGCACGGCCTCCGCGATCTCGACGTACTGCGGGATGGTCCGGAGGGCGCGGAGGACGCCGCCCGGCCCCGTGGTGTCGCCTACCGACTGGAAGATCCCGTGCTCCTCCGGCGCGTGCACGTCCGAGGCCATCTCCTCGAAGCTGCCCGGCAGTATGGACGCGACGACGAAGTCCGCGCCGTCGAGCGCGGAGCCCAGGTCCTGCGAGACCTCGTATCGCCACTTCCCGACGACGTCGGGCCTCGAGGCGAGGCGGTTGCCGATGAGCGCGTTCGCCTCGGCGGCCGGCCTCTCGATGTCGTAGAGCCGGACCGTCCCGGAGAGCCTCGGCTCCGCGGCCAGGTCGGACATGAGCTTCCAGGCCCAGCCCCTCGAGCCGCCTCCGACGTATGCGATCTTGACGCCGTCGCGCCTGTCCCCGTCCATAGCTCTCCCTTCTTTATCCCTTGAGCCCCGTGGTCGCGATGCCCTGCACGAGATATCGCTGGAACGCGACGAACAGGACGAGCACCGGTATGAGGCTCAAAAACGACATAGCGAAGATCGCGCCCCAGTCCGTCAGGCCCGCGGGGTCCGAGAACGAGCGGAGCGCTAGGGAGAGAGTATACTGTTTCGGCCGGTTCAGGTAAACGAGGGGGGTGAAGAACTCGTTCCAGGTCCAGTAGAACGAGAAGATCGACCCGGTGAAGAGCGCGGGCTTCATGAGCGGCATGATGACGCGCGTGAAGACCGTCAACCTGCCGCCTCCGTCGATCGCGACGGCCTCGTCGAGCTCGCGGGGGAGAGCTCGCATGAACTGGACGAACATGAAGATGAAGAAGGCCTGTCCGAAGAGCTTCGGCACGATGAGCGGCAGATAGCTGTTCACCCACCCGAGCTTGGAGAAGATGATGTACTGCGGGATGATCTGGATCTGGGTCGGTATCATCAGGGTGGCGAGCATGCAGCCGAAGAGGATCTTCTTGCCCCTGAACTCGATCCGCGCGAAGCCGAAGGCCACGAAGGCCGACGACACGATCGTGAAGATCGTCCCCACCAATGCGAAGAAGGTCGAGTTGAGGTAGAAGATCTCGAACGAGATCCCTCCGAAGCCCTTCCAGCCTCGGACGTAGTTCTCGAGGGTCGGAGCATCCGGGATCAAGGAATAGACCTTGCGCCAGATCTCGGACGGGCCCTTCAGCGAGCTCGCGGCAAGCCAGAGGATGGGATAGATCATCGCGACGCTCGCGACCGCCGCGAGCGCGTGGAACGAGACGGCCCCGAGCGCGGACGTTATGCGCTTTCTCATGCTACCGCCCCTCCGACTCGTAGAAGACCCATCGGCCCGAGGTCTTGAAGATCAGGGCGGACAACCCGGCGATCACGACCATCAGGATCCAGGCCATTCCCGACGCGTAACCCATCTGGAAGTTCTCGAAGGCCCGGCGGTACATGTAAAGCGCATAGAAATTCGTGGTATCCAGGGGTTGGCCGTTCGTGATGATCAAGGCCGGGGTGAACACGATAAGCCCGTTGATCATCTGCATGACCAGGTTGAAGAAGATGATGGGCGTTAGCATCGGTATCGTGATCGAGGCGAACTGCCTCAGTTTCCCCGCTCCGTCGATCGAGGCCGACTCGTAGAGCTCGCTCGGTATCTGCTTGAGGCCGGCGAGGAAGATGAGCATGGCGGAGCCGAACTGCCAGGCCGCGAGCAGGATGAGCGTCCAGATCGCGAAGCGCGGGTCGGCCAGCCAGAGGGTCTTGCCGGGAAGGCCGACGAGGCGCATGCAGGCGTTGATGAGCCCCTCGCCGCCGAAGATCTGCCTCCACATGACCGCGACGGCCACGCTGTCCCCGACGATCGAGGGCGCGTAGAAGAGCGCCCTGTAGGCCGCGATTCCCCGCCTCTTGCGGTTGAGGAACATGGCCACGGCGAGCGCGACGCCGAGGCGCAGAGGGACGGCGAAAACCGCGTAGTACAGGGTGGCCTTGACGGACTTCCAGTAGCGCGGGTCGTTGAAGAACATCTTCTTGAAGTTCTCGAGGCCCGTCCATCTCGCCGGAGAGAGGATGTCGTAGTTCGTGAACGAGAAGTATAGGCTCGCGAGGAGGGGCGCCAGTGTCAGCGCGATAAAGCCCACGAGCCACGGGCTGATGAAAAGATAGCCTGAGAGATCGTTCAACGCGTTCTTTCGCCTGGCCGCGACGCTTATCCGCATGCGCTATCCTCGCGTGAGCATCCTATCATGGGCTCCCCTGCGGCGGCGCCCCGCGATACGCGGGGCGCCGCGGGGGAGCCGGCTACGTCAAGGCTTCAGCAGTATCTCGAGCGCCTTGGCCCGGAGCTGCTTCACGGCGTCCTCGGGAGTGATCTGCCCGTAGAACACCTGCTCCCTGATGAGGGGAACGTACACGTTGTTGCGGATGTCCGCGTGCCGCGACGGCTCGGGCGGCGGCGTGGGCGCCGCGTCCTTCGAGACCCTGTCGAGGTAGTTGAAAATCTCCTTGTTGACGGGCTCGGCCGTCTCCTTGAGGGCGGCGCGGACCTTGCCGGCGATGGGCACGCCGCGCTCGGCGTTGAGGATCTTGTTGGCCTCGAGGTCGTTGGTGAAGAAATCGATGAACTTGGCCGCCTCGACCTTGTTCTTGGACTGCGAGGTCACCGAGAAGAACTGCGAGGGCTTCAGGAAGTTGCCGGGCGTGCCGCCCTTCTTGAGCCTCGGCAGGTGGACGACCGCGAAGTTGCGGCCGGGCCCCGCGGCCTTGGCCACGGCGACGACCTGGTTGGACCACACGGCTTCGATGGCGGACTTGCCGGTCACGATAGCGTCGAGCTGCACGTTGTTGCTCGAGCCGCCGAAGGAGGCCAAGTACTCCGCGTAGGTCGGGGCCGCTCCCGCCTTGATGAGGCGCTGGAGCAGCTTGAGGTTGTCGACGAGGAGACGATCGTAGGACTGGTCGTAGCCGAGGTTCTTGCCGTCGGCGGTATACATGGTCTTGCCGGCGGAGAGGAGCGTCGACTTCCACGCGAGCTCATCGACCTCGAAGCCGCCGCCGATGCCGTAGATCCCGAGCTTCTCGTGGATCTTCATGGCGACCTTCTCGAAGTCGTTCCAGGTCCAGTCCTGGGCGGGCAGGGGGACGCCGGCCTTCTTGAAGGCGTCGACGTCGAGCATCATCGAGTAGCTGTTGGAGCCGAGGCTGACCGCGTAGAGCTTGCCGTCGAGCCGTCCGGAGTCGATTATCGGCTTCGCCACGTCGGAGAGGTTCAGCGTCTTGCTCGAGACGTAGGAATCCAGGGGCTCGAGGAGGCCGCGCTTTTGCCACTCCGCGATGCGGGAGTAGTCCTGCTGCATGACGTCGGGGAGCTGGCCGCCGGCCGCCATGGTCGTCACCTTGGTCCAGTAATCGTCGAAGCTCGCGAACTCGTAGGTGATGCTGACGTTCGGATTGAGCTTCTGGTACAGCTCGATGACCTTGATCGTGGCCTCGTGGCGGACCTGGGATCCCCACCACGCGATCTTCAGCTCGACCTTCTGGGACGACTGGGCCCACGCGCCAAAGGACATGAGCGCGAACGCCGCGGCGCAGAGCGCCGCCGTCATTCTCTTCGTCATTAAAGCCTCCTGTCGATGCGACTTCCGAGGAATTATAGGGCCGGAGCGCCAGTCCGTAAGGTATGATGACTTCAGGAAAGGTATCATTTTCGCCTCGGGCCGCCCCGCGGGACGCGAGCGCTTGAATCCGTAAGCCGGAGCGCCTATCATCGGCTCATGTACCGGGTCCTCATCGTCGACGACGAGGCGGAGATACGCGGCACGGTCGCGGCCTACTATCCCTGGGCCGAGCTCGGCTTCGTGGTCGCCGCGCAGGCCTCCTCGGCGCGCGAGGCGCTCGGAATACTCGAGTCGGAGGACATCGACGTCCTCCTCGCTGACATCCGCATGCCCGGCGGATCGGGGCTCGAGCTGGCCTCCCGCGCCCGGGAGATCCGCGCCGGCGTCAAGGTCGTCATGCTCAGCGCCTACCGCAAATTCGAGTACGCGCAGGAGGCGCTCAGGCTCGGCGCCAGGGCCTACCTCGTCAAGCCGCCGGCCATGGACGAGTTCAGGGAGCTCTTCGGCGCGATCCGCGCGGAGCTCGACGGGGAGCGCGGCGCCTCGAAGCCCGCGGACGCCGTCGTCCGGTCGATTCGCGAATTCACGAAGGGAAACCTGCAGGCGGCGAGCCTCGAGTCGGCGGCCCAGGCCGTCGGGATGAGCCCGGGCTACCTCTGCACGTACTTCCGCGAGCGCACCGGCGAGCACTACTCGGACTTCCTCTCCAGGCTCCGCATGGAGAAAGCGGCCAAGCTGCTCGCGGACCGACTCTGGAGCGTCGCCGACGTCAGCCGGGAGCTCGGCTACTCGAACCCCAAGAACTTCAGCAGGGCGTTCAAGAACTACTACGGCTCCAGTCCTCGGGAGTACCTGCGGCCGGCAGGTCCGGCAGAAGGGGGAAGCACAGGGTGACCGTCGTCCCCTTCCCCGGCGACGAGGCGATGCCGTAGGAGCAGTCGGAAGCGTAGGTCAGCCTCAGCCTCTTCACCGTGTTCACGAGCCCGACCTTGTCGAAGGAGGCGCCCTCCTCCGCGATCATCGCCTCGATCTCGGCCGTCCTCGCGGCGTCCATGCCCGCGCCGTCATCGGAGACCGAGACGGAGACGAGGTCTCCCTCGACCGAGGCCCGGACCTCGACGCGGCCGCCCTCCTCGCGCGTGCCCAGGCCGTGCTCGACGCAATTCTCCACGAGGGGCTGGACGAGGAGCTTGACGCAGGCGCTCGAGAGCGCCGCCTCGTCGACGACCCAATCGCAGCGCAGCCTGTCGCCGAACCTCAGCCTCTGGATCTCGAAATAGGAGCGGGCGTGGCCCAGCTCGTCCCGCAGCGTGACCTGGGCTCCAGGGTCGGCTAACGCGTAGCCGAGCATCCCCGAGAGGAGCTCGACCATCCGGGAGAGCTCGCTCGGCCCCTTCGCGAGGGCCATGGCTTTACAGCCGATCGTCGTGAGCGTGTTGAAGAGAAAGTGCGGATTCATCTGCGCCTGGAGCGCCATCAGCTCGAGGGTCCTCTGCCTGAGCCCGCGCTCCGAGAGCAGGACCTTGTAGTAGTCGTGCTCGATGAAGGTCCTGAGCACGGAGAAGGTGACGAAGTTGAGGGCCTCGTCGCGCGTTTCCGTGGGCCGGGGAAGGGGCGCGCCGTTCGCCGCCGCCTCGGTGATCTCGATGATGCCGTCGATGAGGCGGAAGTTGCTCCTCGCCGAGGCGAGGACGAGGCCGGCGCCGGCCACGAGGGAGATCAGCGCGAAGGCCGCGGCGATGACGCCGATGGTCCTCGGGATGCGGTCGAAGTCGGCCTCCGGGGTCAGGAGAAAGTAGGCGAAGGGAAGCCTGTCCGAGGACGACGACGAGACGACGTAGGAGACGCCCCCGGCGCGGAAGGCGCGCGGACCCGAGGCCACCGCCCGGCTCTCGGGCGGTGAGCCGCCCGAGGCGAAGGACTCGAGGAGCCTGCCCGCCTCGCCCTCCAGCGACTCGTCGCCCGCGATCATCCGGCCGGAGCCTGAGTCGGCGATGAGGAACTTGCCGCCGGCGCTCGACGATCTCGCCAGGAGGAAGCGTTTAAGGTAGTTAAGGTCGACGTTGACGCAGAGCACGCCCTCGCGCTCGAGCAGGCCCGAGACGCCGAGCAGGTTCCGGTAGAACGAAAGGACCTTGAACTTCATGCCCTGGATGCCAAAGGGCGCGATCTCGCGGACTTGGGTCCATGACGATACGTCCTCCTCGTGGCCGACCGCGCCTGCGAGCCACCGGGGGTCCTCGGACTCCTCGGGGCGCACGAAGCCTTCCGAGGAAGAGAGCTCGAGCCCGGCCGGATTGTCCATCGAGATGAGGATCGACCTGAGATAGGGCCGGCTGTTGACCGATGAGGCGAGCGAGCTCTGGATCGACCGGAATGCCTTGAGGTCGGCGAGCGTCGCCAGCCGCGCGCGAAGCCCATCCTTCAGGGATCTCCCGAGCTCGGGATCGACGGACAGGCCCAGGGCGAGGGAGTCGGCCTCCGTTAGGAGAAGTTCGGCCGCGTCGCGCACGCTACGGAAGCTCTTGTCCGAGAGGTCGCGGAGCTCTCGGCCGACGAAGCCCTGCGAGAGCCAGATCGCCGCGACGCCGAGCAGGACGAAGAAGCTCGCGGGGAGGAAGGCCATCCAGAGGTAGCGGCGGAAGAGGCGCGATCGGTAAGGAGGCGTCCTGCGTCCGTTCGGCTCCATGGCGGCCGATTATAGCACCGCGCGATCGCCGGGAAGCTTATAATGCGTACTCGTGGAGAAGACTACGATACGCGTCGCGCGGGACGGCTCCGGGGATCGCGCGTCACTCGCCCAGGCCGTCGCCCTCGCCGAATCCCTGCCGCCGGGGCCGGTTCGCGTCGAGCTGGCCGCGGGGGAGTACCGGGAGAAAGTCAGAGTGACGCGCTCCGACGTATCGATCGTCGGAGCGGGAGCGGACTCTACGTTCCTGCGCTGGGACGACTCGGCCTCGCGCCTCCTGCCAAACGGGGAGCGCATGGGCACCTTCAATTCCTACGTGCTCTACCTGGGCGCGCCGGGCGCGAGCGTCGAGGGCCTGACCGTCGAGAACGACGCGGGAGACGGCAGGGTCGTCGGGCAGGCGGTCGCCCTCTACGCCGATGCAGACAGGATCTCGGTGAAGCGTTGCGCGATACTGGGCAGGCAGGACAGCCTCTTCGCGGGGCCGCTGCCCAAGGACCCGGTCCCTAAGGGCGTGAACCTCGTCCATCCCGTCGCCGGCCTCGGCGACGACCAGCCCGAGCTGCCCTTCCGCCAAAGCTACCGCGACTGTCTCGTCGCGGGCGACGTGGACTTCATCTTCGGGTCGGCGCTCGCCGTCTTCGAGCGCTGCGAGATCCGCTCCCTGCCCCGCGGGTCGGAGGAAACCTACGTCGCCGCGCCCTCGACCTACCCCGGCCAGGAGGTCGGCTTCGTCTTCGCCCATTGCCGCCTGACCGGACCGGGATGTCCGGCGGCCTCGGTCTACCTGGCGCGGCCCTGGAGGGACCACGCCCGCGCGGCCTTCATGGGCTGCGAAATGGAATCGCACATCGCGCCCCTTGGCTGGGACGACTGGGGCAAGCCGGCCGCGCGGGCCGCATCTTTCTTCGCGGAGCGCGGCTCGACGGGCCCCGGCGCCCGCACCGAAGCGCGCGCCGTCTGGGCGCGCTCGCTCACCGACAAGGAGGCCGCCGCGCTCGCGCCCGAGCGGCTCCTCTGGCCCGCCGTCCGGGAAGCGGGAATTCGAAATCTCCAAGGAGAGGAAGCATGAAAAGGATCCTCGGTCTCCTCGTCATAGCCCTGACGCTCTGTACCGCCCCGACCTTCGCGGCGCCCAAGGCGAAGTTCCGCCTGAACGTCGGGACGGTCCTCACCGAGACCGATCCCCTGTACCGGGGCTGCCTCCAGTTCAAGAAGAACGTAGAGGCCAGGACCAAGGGCGCGGTCGCCATCGGCGTGTTCCCCAACTCACTCCTCGGCGACACCAAGGAGATGCAGAACCAGCTGAAGGCCGGAACGAACATCGCCGTCATCTCTGATCCCGCCCGCCTCGCGGAAAGCGTGCCCGCCATCGGCATACTGGGCGCTCCGTACATCGTCGACGGCCCCGAGGAAGCGAAGAAGGTGACCACCTCCGACTGGTTCAAGGGACTCCTGGACGAGCTCGCCGCCAAGCAGGGCTACCGCGTCCTCTCCTTCAACTGGTACCAGGGCGCCAGGCACTTCTGGACCAACAAGCCCGTCGGCGCGCCCTCCGACCTCAAGGGACTCCGCCTAAGGACGCCGGACGCTCCCGTCTGGCAGGCCACGGTCAAGGCCGTGGGCGCCGTGCCCGTCTCCTTCGGCTGGGCCGACGTCTATGCCGGCATCCGGCAGAAGGCCATCGACGGGTGCGAGGCCCAGCACTCAGCGTCCGTCGGGATCAAGATCTGGGAAGTCTGCAAGTACCTGACCAAGACCAGCCACTTCCAGCTCGTGAGCCCGCTGATCTGCTCGGAGCAGTGGTTCAAGTCCCTGCCCGAGGGCTATCAGAAGATACTCCAGGAAGAGGCCTCGAAGGCCGGCGACTACGCCGCCAAGCTCATCGTCGACGGCCTCGCCGCGAGCGAGGAAGAGTTCAAGAAGAACGGCGTCGCCATCTCGACGCCCGACCTCGCGCCCTTCGTCAAGGCCTGCGACTCGGTCTACGACCAGCTCCCGAACTACAGGGAATATCAGAAGCAGGTAAAGCGGATACTCGCCGGCAAGTGATCCGGCATCGGCACGGGCGGCGCGGCCGGAGCGTCGCGGAGCGGCCCGTCAAGAACGCGATCCGCTCCGCTCGCCCCGCGCCGCCGGCCTCGGTTTCGGCTAACGCTTCCCCGCGTCGTAGATCTCCCCGTCCGCCTTCGGCGCCTGCGTGGTCTTCGAGAAGAAAACCAGCGCGAGGATCGTGACGACGTAGGGGAAGGCCTTGAGGACGAGGCCCGGGATCTTCGACACGGCCGGCACGACCTGGGACACGTTGGCCAGCGTCGCGGCGAAGCCGAAGAAGAAGGTCGCGCCGAGTATGCCCAGGGGCTTCCAGTTGCCGAAGATAAGGGCCGCGAGGGCCAGGAAGCCGAGGCCCGCCACCGTCCCGTTGAACTCGCCCGAGAAGGTGACGAGGATCGCCCCGCCCGACAGTCCCGCCAGTGCCCCGGAGATCAGGACGCCCGCGTAGCGCATGCGGTAGACGTTGATGCCGGCGGCGTCGGCGGCGTGCGGATGCTCGCCGCAGGCGCGCAGGCGGAGCCCGAAGCGCGTCTTGTACATGACGAACCACGAGAGCGCCAGTATGGCCAGCATGAGCCAGGTCGTAGCGTAAGTCTTAGTGAAGAAGAGCGGCCCGAGGATCGGTATCGCCGAGAGCAGCGGCACGTCGAAGGGGATGAAGCCCAGAGTGATGCGCACGTTGCCCGATCCCGTCATCGTGCGGGCAAGGAAGACCGTCAGGGCACTGGCGACCATGTTGATCGCCGTGCCCGAGATGACCTGGTTCGCGCAGAGGCTGATGCTCGCGAAGGCGTGGAGGACCGAGAACACCAGGCCCGCCGCGGCCGCCATGGCCAGCCCGAGCCAGATCGCCCCGGTCCCGAGCTTGGGCTGGAGCCTCGAGATGACGACGGCGCAGACGAAGTTGCCGATGACCATGAGGCCCTCGAGGCCGATGTTGACGACGCCGCCCCGCTCGCTGAAGAAGCCTCCGAGGGCCGCGGCCAGGAGGGGGATGGTATAGGCGATGGCGTAGGGGAAGATGCCGGAGATTATGTCCCACATATCACTGCTTCCTCCGGAGCTTGGCCTTGAGGCCATCGAAGAGCCGCGTGAAGAGGACGCTCGTCGCGGCGAAGTAGATAATGATCGCGATGATCGTGTCGCCGATCTCCGGCGGGATGCCCGTCATCGCGTTCATGAAGCCCTTGCCCGAGTGGAGGACGCCGAAGAAGAGCGACGCGAGGACGACTCCCGTGGGGCTGTTCGCCCCGAGGAGGGCGACCGCGATCGCGTCCATGCCCTGCGAGGGCAGGACGCCTATCTGCATGTTGACCGCGTAACCGACGTAATAGGTGGCGCCGCCCAGGCCCGCGAGCGCGCCCGATATGCCCAGCGAGAGGGCCATGTTCTTCGGGACATTGATCCCCGCGAACTCGGCCGCGTGCCGGTTGAAGCCCACGGCCTTCAGCTCGTAGCCGAGCACCGTCCGGTTGAGGACGATCGCGATGACGATCGCCGCCCCGAGCGCCACGAAGACGCCCAGGTTGATGAACGAGCCCTTGAAGATCTCGGTCAGCCACGGCACCTTCAGCGAGGCGAAATCGGGGATACGGGCCGACTCAGTCTCGAGCTTCGCCTTGAAGTAGGCCGGAACGGTGTAGTAGACGGTCCAGTACGCGACCCAGTTCAGCATGATGGTCGACACGACCTCGTGCACGTTGAAGCGCGCCTTGAGGTAGCCGGGAATGAAGCCCCAGATCGCGCCGGCGAGCATCGAGGCGATCAGGATGATCGTCAGCATCTCCCACTTGGGGAGCTGCAGCGAGAGGCCGATCGCGGTGGCCGCCAGGCCTCCCATGAGCATCTGCCCCGAGGCGCCGATGCTGAAGAGACCCGTCCTGAACGCGAAGGCCATCGCGAGGCCGGTCAGCGTCAGCGTCGTCGCGGTCGCCAGCGTATTACCGATGCGCTCGATGTTCATGAGGCCGCCGCGGAAGAGATACGAGAAGCCCTCCAGCGGATTGGCCCCGATCGCCAGCATGAGGACGGCGCCCGCGAGGAGCCCGAGGATCACCGCCGCGAGCGCGGTAAAGAGGTCCTTGAGGCCTTTCACTTCTCGTCTCCCTTCGCGACGGCGCTCCTGCCGGCATCCGACCGGCTTATCCCGGTCATCATGAGCCCGACGTCGGCCTCCGTGACTGCCTTCGGATCGACGATGCCCGTGATCGAGCCGTGGCTGATGACCGCGATGCGATCCGACAGGTCCATGACCTCGTCGAGCTCGAGCGAGATGAGGAGGACCGCCTTCCCTCGATCTCGCTGCTCGACCAGGCGCTTGTGGATGTACTCGATCGAGCCCACGTCGAGGCCCCGCGTCGGCTGCACCGCGATGAGCAGGTCGGGATCGTGGTCGATCTCGCGGCCCACGATGGCCTTCTGCTGGTTGCCGCCCGACAATGAGCGCGCGGCCGCCAGGGCGCCCTCCCCCGCGCGCACGTCGAAGTCCTCCATCAGCTTCTCCGCGTGGGCGCGGATGGCCTTGCGGTCGAGGAAGCCGCCCCTCGAGTAGGGCGGCAGGCCGTAGATCTCGAGGACGAGGTTCTCTTCCATCGAGTAGTCGAGCACGAGGCCGCGCCGCTGCCGGTCCTCAGGGATGTGCGCCATGCCCGAGCGGATGCGGGCGCGGACCGTCGCGTCGGTCACGTCGACGCCCTTCAGGCGGATCGTCCCCGACTGGGCCTTGCGCAGCCCGGTCAAGGCCTCGACGAGCTCGGTCTGCCCGTTGCCGTCGACGCCCGCCAGGCCGAGTATCTCGCCGTAGCGGACCTGGAGCGAGAGGTCCTTGACCGCCTGGGTCTTGCGGCTCGAGAGGACGTTGAGAGCCTCGATGTCGAGCACGACCTCGCCCGCCTCGCGCGGCTTCTTGTCGACAGTAAAGCTGACGGCCCGGCCTACCATCATCTCGGCCATGCGGGCCTCGTCGGTATCCGCGACCTCGACCGTGCCGACGACCTTGCCCCTGCGGATGACGGTGCAGCGATCGGCGATGGCCTTGATCTCCTTGAGCTTGTGTGTGATGAGGAGGATCGACTTACCCTCGGCGATCAGGTTCCGCATGATCGCCATGAGGTCGTCTATCTCCTGCGGCGTGAGTGCCCCGGTCGGCTCGTCGAAGATGAGGACCTCGGCGTTGCGGTAGAGCATCTTGAGGATCTCGACGCGCTGCTGCATGCCGACCGTGATGTCCTCGATCTTGGCGTAGGGATCGACGTTGAGGCCGTAGGTCTCGGACAGTCGGGCGATGCGCTCGGCGGCGGACTTGAGATCGACGACGAGTCCCTTGCGCGGCTCGAGGCCCAGGACGATGTTTTCGGTCACCGTGAAGTTATGCACCAGCTTGAAGTGCTGGTGGACCATCCCGATGCCGAGCTCGTTCGCGACGTTCGGGTTGGGGACGTGGACTTCCTTTCCCCTCAGCAGGATCTTTCCGGCGTCGGGCTTGTACAGTCCGAAAAGGATGCTCATGAGCGTCGACTTGCCCGCGCCGTTCTCGCCCAGGAGGGCGAGTATCTCGCCCTTGCGCAGCCTGACCGTCACGTCGTCGTTGGCCAGCACCCCGGGGAAGCGCTTGCTGATGTTCAGCATCTCGACGATATAGTCCATGCCGGACATTATATATGCCTCCTCGCGGGACGGTAAACGAAAAAACGGCCGCCCCGTTCGCGGGGGCGGCCGTCTGGCGCGCTGTCGCGCGACTACTTCAGGAGCGATCCGCGCTCGGCCGCGACGACGATCTTGCCGGCCTTCAGGTCGGCGACGACCTTGTCGACCTTCTTGAGCACGTCCGCGGAGAGGTTGGGGTTCTTCGCGGGGATGCCGACGCCGTTGTTCTTCGCGTCGAAGGTGAGAGTCTTGCCGCCGGGGAAAGTGCCCTCGCGCTCGGCCTTGATCATGTCGTAGCTCGCGACGCCGATGCCCTTCATCGCGCTGGTGAGGATGATGGACTTGCCGGCCTTCGTGTCGTAGGTGCCGTCGGCGTACTGGTCGACGTCGACGCCGATGATCCAGGCGCTCTTGCCGGCCACGGCGCGGGCCTTGGCCTCGTTGATGGCGCCGACGCCCACGCCGCCCGCGGCGGCGAAGACGGCCTTCACGCCCTTGTCGAACATGGAGGCCGCGAGCTGCTGGCCGGCGGCCACGTCGGAGAAGGTGCCCTGGTAGACGACGTTCTCGGCCTTCTGGACGATCTTGGTTCCGAGATTCTTGTTCGCGTACAGCACGCCCTGCTGGAAGCCCCAGTTAAACCTCTGGACGGCCGGGATCTCCATGCCGCCGATGAAGCCGATCTCGCCTTCCTTGAGCTGGAGGGCCGCGGCGACGCCGGCGATGAAGCCGGACTCGTGCTCGGCGAAGAAGATGGCGACCGTGTTAGTGCCGACCTTCTCCTGGCGCGTGGCGTCGTACTTACCGTTATTCGGCGATCCGTCGATGAGGACGAACTTGGCGTCCGGATACTTGTCCTGGGTGATGAAGATCGCGCTCTCGAACTTATAGCCCGGGCAGACGATGAACTTGAACCCGGCGTCGTAGAGGTTGCCGATCTCCTTCACGTAGTCGGCCTCGGTGGTCCCGGAGGGCTTGAGGTACTTGGTCTTGAAGCTGAAGTCCTTGCCGGCCTTGAGGACGCCTTCCCAGGTTCCCTGGTTGAAGGACTTATCGTCGATGGTTCCGGCGTCCGTCACCATGCCGACGGGGAAGGACTTGGGGGCGGCGAAGGCCGCTTGCCCGGCGACGAGGGCGGCGAGGACCATGACGATCAGCGCGAACTTCTTCATAGGCTGTCTCCTTTAATACGCTGAATTTCGGTTCTTACGGTCGATAATAGTGCCATTCAAAGCCGCGCGCAATATCATTACGTTAACCGGTTTTTATGGGAATTGCATATTTATTCAGGCAACTCAGATACGATAGCGACACTTGAACTCGCGCCAATGCGGTCGGCGCCGGCGTCGAGCATCTTGATGGCGTCGTGGTAGCTGCGGATGCCGCCGGATGCCTTGACCATGAGCTTGCCGCCCGTTGCCTTGCGCATGAGCTTCACGTCCTCGGCGCTCGCCCCGCCCGTGCCGAAGCCGGTACTCGTCTTCACGAAGCGGGCGCCGGTCTTGGCCGCCGCCTCGCAGGCCCTCGCCTTCTCGGCGTCCGTCAGGTAGCAGGTCTCGATGATCACCTTGACGGTCGCCTCCCCTGCCGCGGCCACGACGCCCCTGATGTCCTCCTCGACGAGCTTCCAGTTCCCGCCCTTCGCGGCGCCCAGGTTGATGACCATGTCGACCTCGCGCGCCCCGCGCTCGACGGCGAGGGCGGCCTCGGCGGCCTTGGTCTCCGTCGAGTTTGCCCCGAGAGGGAATCCGATCACCGTGCAGACGAGGACCCCCGAGCCCGAGAGCTCCTTCGCGCAGAGGCTCACCCAGCAGGGATTCACGCACACGCTCATGAAGCCGTACTTCTTCGCCTCGGCGCAGAGCTCGCGCACCTGCTCCTCGGTGGCGATCGCCTTCAAGAGCGTATGGTCGATCGTCTTCGCCAGCTCGGCCTTGGTCCATTCTTTGGGCATAGCGGTCTCCTTGTCCTATATTTCGAAGCGGAGCGCCAGGTACTCCCGGCGCGTCGCGACCAGTACTTCCAGCTCCTCGAGCATGCGAGCGTCGGCGAGGGCCGCGATGGGGAAGACGAGCTTCTCGGTCTCGTCCGTATAGCGCCTCACGAAGTCGATGTCCGTCACGTAGCCGAGGCTGATCATGTTCGAGATGCGGTCCGCCGACTTGAGCACCCTCGCCTTGTCCGACCCGAAGCCGCGTATGCGCTCGAGGAACTCGGCCTTTATCTCGATCGGCCTGCGCGTCACCTCGAGCACGAGCTTGTAGACCTCGGCCGACTCCTCGTCGATCTCCAGTATGCGTTCGCGATCGAAGCCCGGCTCGTCCTCGATGAGGTCGTGGATGACCGAGGCCTTGAGGAGGACCGAGTCGATGTAGCCGTAGTCGACGAGGATGCCGAAGGTGTCGATCTGATGCCGGAACATGTTGCCGCCCGACCGCCGCGGCTTCCCGATGAGGGCGGTCGCGAGCTGGATGTAGGGCGCGAGGTGCATCTGCTTCAAGCGGAGCATATCGTCGACGTGCATGCCGACCGCTCCGGCCGGGCGGGGCGCGGGGATCCCGCCGCCGCCGGTGTCCGTCACGCGAGCTCCTCGAGATACTGGCGGTACTTCTTCGCTCGACGCAGGGCCTCGTCGAGCTTCTCGCGCTCGCGGGCGACCACCTCGGGCGGGGCGGACGACGAGAATCCGGGGTTCGCGAGCTTGGCCTTCGCGCGCGCCGCGTACTCCTCGTCCTTCGACGCGTCCTTGCGCAGCTTCTCGACGAGCTTCTGGCCGTCGACCGATTCCTTGACGAAGGCGTAGGCCTCGAATCCGCGGCCGACCAGCGCCACCGAGCCCTCGGGCCGGGAGCTCGCCTCCTCGGGCCTCGATCCATTCCCGCAGGTCGCGCCCGCGAGCAGGCCGACGAGCGGCGCGCTCTCGCGCAGGAAGCCGGCACCCTCGAAGCCCGCCTCGAAGCGCAGCGCGAGGCGGACCTTGGCCTCGGGCGGGATCCCGAACTCCGCGCGCAGCATGCGCGTCAGGCGGACGAGCTCGCGCAGCGACTCGAAGCTCGCGTCGAGGGCCGCGCGCCCTGCATCGCTATCCGGCGCCGAGGCGCCGGAGGGCTTCGCCGCGGGATAGGGCCGCGAGATGAGCATTCCCCGCCCGACTTCCGAGACGGGGACGCCTTCGACCGCGCCGGCAGCCGCGCCGCACCCGGGCAGCTTCTGGTATATCTCCTCGGTGACGAAGGGCAGGAAGGGATGCAGCAGCGCGAGCGACTCGGCGAGCACGTCGATGAGCACCGACACGGCGCGGTCCTTCTCGTTATCGTCGTCGGAGCGGAGCGAGAGCTTCGTCGCTTCGACGTACCAGTCGCAAAAGTCGTTCCAGAAGTACTCGTAGGCCGCGGCCGCCGCGTCGTTGAATCGATATGCGGCCAGGGCCTCGCGGATGGAGGAGGAGGCCGCGCCGAGGCGGCCGTATACCCAGCGATCGATGTCGCGCAACGCGGTGTCCTTCACGAGCTCTCGGCCCTCCAGGTTCATGAGGATGTAGCGACTCGCGTTCCAGACCTTGTTGGCGAATTTCGAGCCGAGCTTGAAGTCCTCCTTGTCCATCAGGATGTCCTGCGTGGACGTGAACATAAAGGCGATGGTGAAACGGAGCGCGTCGGCGCCGTAGGTGTCCACGATCTCGAGAGGGTCGATGCCGTTCCCCAGGGACTTGGACATCTTACGCCCCTGCTTATCCCGGACGAGCGTGGTCATGCACACGTCCGCGAAGGGCGATCTGCCCATGAACTCCATGCCCGCCATGATCATGCGGGCGACCCAGAAGAAGATGATGTCGAAGCCCGTGACGAGGGTCGACGTCGGGTAGAACTTGCGGAGGTCGGCCGTGTCCTGGGGCCAGCCCAAGGTGCTGAAGGGCCAGAGCCAACTCGAGAACCAGGTGTCGAGCACGTCCTCGTCCTGCTTGAGGTCTTTCGACTTGCAGTGCGGGCACTCGGTCGGGTCTTCCCGCGCGATCACTTCCTTCCCGCAACTCGCGCAGCGCCAGGCCGGGATGCGATGCCCCCACCAGAGCTGCCGGCTGATGCACCAGTCCCGGATGTTGGTCAGCCAATGCTCGTAGGTCGTCTCCCAACGCTGAGGATAGAAGCGGACCTCGCCGTCGCGCCAGGCCTTCAGCGCCTTTTCCGCCAGCGGCTTCATCCGCACGAACCACTGCTCCGACAGGAAGGGCTCCACGACCGTTCGGCAACGGTAGCAGTGTCCGACCGCGTGCGTGATCGGCTTCTCGGCCACGTAGAGGCCGGCGGCCTTGAGGTCGGCGATCACGGCGGCGCGCGCCTCCTTGACCTTGAGGCCGCGGTACTTCGCCGGGACCGCGTCGCTCAACGTGCCGTCGGGGTTCAGGATGTTGATCCTGGGCAGACCGTGGCGGTTCCCCACCTCGAAGTCGTTCGGGTCGTGTCCGGGCGTTATCTTGACCAGGCCCGTGCCGAACTCGCGGTCGACGTAGGCGTCCGCGATGATCGGGATGAGGCGATCGGTCAGCGGCAGCTTGACCTTCCTGCCGACCAGCTCCTTGTATCGCTCGTCGTCGGGATGCGCGGCGACGGCCGTATCGCCCAGGAGCGTCTCGGGCCGAGTCGTCGCGATCTCGATGTAGTCCTTGCCGTCCGCGGTCTTACCGGACTCGAGCGGGTAGCGGATGTGGTGCATCGCGCCGTTCGTGTCCTCGTGCTCGACCTCGTCGTCGGAGAGGGCGGTGCCGCAGGACGTGCACCAGTTGACCAGGTACTCGCCCTTATACACGAGGCCGCGCTCGTATAGCGTCACGAAGACCTCGCGCACGGCCTTCGAAAGCCCCTTGTCCAGCGTGAATCGCTCGCGGCCCCAGTCGCAGGACGAGCCGATCTTCTCGAGCTGCTTCGTGATGATCGAGTGGTGCTCATTGGCGACCTTCCAGGTCTCCTCGACGAACTTCTCCCGGCCGAGCTCGCGGCGGTCGACGCCCCGGGAGCGCAGCTTCTTCTCCACCACGTGCTGAGTGGCGATGCCCGCGTGGTCGCAGCCAGGCACCCACAGAGTCGGCTCCCCGAGCATACGGTGATAGCGGATCAGGATGTCCTGCAGCGAGTTGTTGAGTCCGTGGCCCATGTGGAGGACGCCGGTGACGTTCGGAGGCGGAATGACGATGACGAAGGGCTTCTTCTCAGGGTCGCCGGCGGGCTTGAACAGGCCCCTGGCCTTCCACGCCTCGTAGATCCGGTCCTCGAAGCTCTTGGGATCGTAGGCTTTCTCAAGCTCGATCGCTTTCATCGCATGTCCTCCGTTGCCGCGCCGATGCTGCCGCGCGCGGGCCCAGGGGCGGCGGGCGGCATCGAGCCGATCGGCCGCCGGACGGGTCCGAGCGCTGAGGAAGCGTAACAGAAAAGGGGAATAAAGTGAACGGGATAGGTTGCGGACAGACGCGAGCGGGGCCGCTCGGCTACGGGCCCAGTCGGAGGCTCGCCGTCCCGTCATGCTTGAGATGTCGCCACCGATTGTTTATTCTCCGCGCGAAGCAATGCCTTCGCTAATCGCATCATTTCTTGGGCTCTACGCGCCTCAAGCGATGTGGAGAATCCGCCTGCCCCGTCTTCTTTCTTGACTCGGGGTGTCCGCATAAGTTAGGAATAATGTCATACTTCCCTCGACGGCAGGTTCGATAAGACGACGGAGGCGATAATTGCGCAGGATACGGATCGGCAACATACAGATCGATAACGTGACGATGGAGCAGGCGATCGGTCTCATAGAACGTCTCGCGAAGGATCATCGCGGCGGCTATGTGGTCACGCCGAACGTCGACCATGTAGTCATGGCGGAGCAGAACGAAGAATTCCTGGCCGCCTACGTGGATGCCACACTATCGCTGGCAGATGGGATGCCCATCCTTTGGTTGAGCCGCCTCCTCGGATACCCTCTGCAAGAGAAAGTCTCCGGCTCGGATCTTGTACGCCCACTGCTCAGGAGGGTCGCCTCCTCCGGCCTTTCCGTCTATCTTCTTGGAGCCGCGCCGGGGGTCGGGTTGCGCGCCGCGGAGGTCCTGAAGGGCGAAATCCCCGGACTTCGGATAGCCGGTGTCGACTCTCCTCCGATCGGATTCGAGAAGGATCCCGAGGCGGAGGAAGCGGTCTACTCGAAAATGCTCGGGGCGAATCCTGACATTGTCCTCGTCGCCCTCGGCGCCCCCAAACAGGAGATCATGATCCATAGATGGCGCGAGAAGGGCGCCCCACAAGTCATGCTCGGAATAGGAGCCAGTATCGACTTCATCGCCGGCATCTCGAAGCGCGCTCCGCTTTGGATGTCGAATATCGGGGCAGAGTGGCTATTCCGCCTGGCCCATGATCCGATACGCCTAGGCAAGAGGTATCTGGTCAGGGACCTTAAGTTCTTCAGGATCGCCTACCGTACGCTTCGGGCTCCGCGGGATAGCGTCGTATCCTCCTGAGAACGGCGCCTCGCTTCGACGATCGGTCGAAACGGAGCATGTCGCCTATCGCGCTCGCGAGAGGCACCGCTTCCTTGCCTGAGAGATTCGAGGAGCCTTGACAACTCCATTTTCACCATATAAAGTAAAGATTAACGTGTAAAAAAACGTTCGCGATGCATTTCCTGGGCGATTATTCAGGTTACACTGCAACTAAGAAGAAATACCATTCGCTCGATTCAGGAGATCATGCACATGATAGAGCAGGCTGGTACGTCCGTCCTATCCAATGACCTTCCTCTTTGCGTCGATTTGGACGGGACATTGATACGAACGGATATCCTATATGAATCCGCGCTTCTCGCGCTAAGTAAGCCGCGCGCGCTCTTTCGGTCGCTGCGGGGCCTTCTCCGCGGCAAGGCGGCGATGAAGCGCGCCCTGGCTGAATCGATTAGCATCGACCCGAAGGCGCTTCCGTATCGAGAGGACCTGCTAGCATTCCTAGAGGATCAACGGAAAAGCGGGCGTCGGATAATACTAGCGACCGCTACATATAGGTCGATCGCGGAGGATATCGCCAGCCATCTAGGCATCTTCTCCGCAGTATTAGCGACCGAGGACGGAAGGAACCTCGGAGGTCGGACGAAGCGAGACGCCCTCGTGGCGGCGTACGGAGAGTCGGGATTCGATTATATCGGAGATCACAAGAAAGACTGGCCGGTGTTCGCGGCGGCGCGCGTGTCTCATCTCGCCGATCCTTCGCGGAGCTTGGAACGTAAAGTCAGGAAGTCGGCTCGCATTGGCCAGGTATTTCGGCGGAAAACCAAGCCGCTAAAGACCTTTTTCAAATGCATCCGCATACATCAGTGGTCGAAAAACATACTACTCGCGGTCCCGTTAGTCACGGCCCATCGCGTCTCCGACAGAGGGTCCGTTGTCGCCTGCGCCCTTTCCTTCCTCTGCTTCAGCCTCCAGGCGTCGGCGACCTACATCGTCAACGACTTGCACGATCTCGCCGTCGACAGGATGCATCCGAAAAAGCGTTTCCGCCCGCTCGCCTGCGGCGACATGCCGATCCCCGGCGGGATTCTCCTGGCGCTGCTCCTCTCCTTCGCCAGCGTCTTCCTCAGCGTCAGCTTCCTCGATGCGAGGTTCCTATTCATCCTGATCGGCTATACTGTCTTAACGCTCGCATATTCGTTCGACCTCAAGCGCCGGATGATCGTCGATGCGATCACCCTAGCCTTGCTCTACACGCTCAGGATCCTTGCGGGCGCGGCGGTCATCTCGGTCGTGGTATCGGAATGGCTCCTCATGTTCTCGCTGTTCTTCTTCCTCAGCTTGGCGTTTATGAAGAGATACATCGAATTGACGGAATTCGGCCAGAAAACCCTTTCCGGGCGAGGATATGCGTCCACCGATATCGATGTCCTCCTATCTGTCGGCACCACGTCCGGGTTCCTCTCCGTCCTGGTCCTCGCGCTGTACATAACCAGCCCTTCCGTGCTGGTCCTCTATAAGACTCCGAATATTCTCTGGCTTCTGTGCCCGCTGATGATCTATTGGATCACGCGGGTATGGTTTCTCGCGAAGCGAGGCAAGGTGAGTCACGATCCGATCGTATTCGCGGCAACCGATGTTCGAAGCTTCGTCGTCGCCTTCATCTTCGCGCTCGTGCTCTTCCTGGCGACGATGGATTTCAGCTGGGTCTTCCCGTCATGACGTACTGGTTAATGCTATTCACGACAGTCGCGCTGACCGCGATCTCCAACCTTCTCTTGAAGGGCGTCGGCTCAGCGAAGGATCGCGGCCAGGAGAACGCTGCGGACGCGTTGTTTTCCATGATCCTGAATCCGAGGTTCATCGTCGGAGCGATATGTCTGGCGATTGCCCTGGTACCCTATACGATCGCGCTAAAGAAGATCGATCTCAGCGTAGCCTACCCTACGATGACTACTTCCGTGATGCTCCTGGTCACGCTCTGCTCGATCATTTTCCTGCACGAGCCGCTGACGTTAGTCAAGGCCACCGGTATGATCGTAATCATCTGCGGGGTCGTATTGCTTTCCAGCCAATGATCGCGGGGAGGAATCATGCCTCGGAATGAACCAGGGATACGGAAAAGCGTTGCCGTGAGGATCGACGAGTATCTCGAGGATCCCGTCAACATGCGGAGAGCCGCAATCGCGGTCCTTTCAGTCGCCGCGATACTCCGGATCGCCTGGGCGTCGCTCGTACGTGTCTCTCCGGTCTCCGACAGCGCCGCCTACGACGCCTTCGCCAGGAACATTGCCGCCGGAAACGGATTCTGCTGGACGCCCGGGACGCCTACCGCGTATTGGCCCGTCGGGACTTCGGCGATATACGCCTTACTCTATTTGCTGTTCGGCTATTCATACATTCCTATCGTGATCCTGAACATCGTCCTGGGAGTATCGATCGTCGCATTGACGATCTCCCTCTCTCGCCACTGGCTTACCAGCACGGCAGCGATCGCGGCAGGCGCGCTAATGGCTATATGGCCCTTGTTGATAGAGTTCACCACGATACTCGCAAGCGAGCTCTTCTTCATTTTTTTCATCATGACGGCGCTGTGGCTTGCGGAGCGCAAGAGCATGCCTGCGCTACCGAGGTGGATAATCACGGGACTATCACTGGCGGCGGCATCGTATATTCGCCCCCTCGCCATGGTCCTATTCGTCCTCTTCTATATTCCGGATCTCCTCATACTCGGCAGGAAGTCCCGCTTCCTGCCGGCATGCCTGGTCACCGGGGCCGCCATGCTGCTGGCCATCGCCCCATGGGCGTATCGTAACTACCTCGTCTTCGACCATCTGGTGCCGATCTCCACAAACGGCGGCTCGAATTTCTGGATGGGGAACAATCCGGAGACGGGAGGCGGCTACATGCGTCTCCCGCAGCTGGAGATCGAGAACGAAGTCGATCGGGACAATAAACTGAAGGATATAGCCATCGAGTACATAAAGAAGGAGCCCTTGTCATTCATCGGCCGCACGGCACGCAAGGCGCTGATACTGCACGACCGAGAAACGATAGGAGTCGTCTGGAACGAGAAGGGACTCACAAAGGCCTTCGGCGCCCCTTCCCTGAATGGATTCAAGATCGTCAGCAGCCTTTACTGGTATGCGGTTCTAGGGCTGGGAGCGATAGGACTCATCTTCCTGATTCGCAACAAGGGTGTCTTACAGGCCCTGCTCTCCCCTCCCGTGTATCTATGGCTGTACTTCCTGATTGTCCACAGCGTAACGGTCGTCAACGATCGCTACCATATGCCGTCCATCCCGTTCATCGCGCTCTTGGCAGGCTATGCCCTGGCTTCTCCGTTCAGGAAGGCCAAGGCTGGAAGCGACGAACTAAGCCGCGTTCGCTGACGCATCCCAGGTGCTCGGCGGACCAGTCGCATCGCGGGCGAAACCGCCCTATGATTGCGTCCCGCTGCTTTGGTCCAGCGCTTGTCGGACGATGCGCGCGAGCGTCTGGACATTCACTTGCGCGAGCATGGAGATATGACCACCTGGGACCTCGTTCACGACGCAGCGCCCCTTGATGAACCTCCGCCAATTGCAGTCGAGAGGATACACAATCTCTTCGAACAAGTCCCGCTCTCTCGCGCGGAAGAAGTAGACATCGCCGTCATACGACGGCATGTCGCGGCGGTATCGCTCGAGGGCGCTATCGTAGATCTGCCGGCGGACATTCGCGAGAGCCTTCGCCTCGTCGCCATCCTGCGGCTTCGCCGCATTTTTCCACGCCAGGAGGCGAGCCGCGACCCGGCTTCGATCCATCGCGATGCGGGCTACCTTGTCCACTATATAAGCGGGTCCTTCCCTGGCGGCCATGACCGCATGGGCGTAGAAACGCCTTGCTCTCCCGATCGTCTGCGGGAGAGTCGTATCGAAAATACCGACAAACCGAACATCCTCACCGGCGCCGCGAAGCTGACGCGCCAGTTCGTACGCGAGTAAGCCTCCAAAGGAGACTCCTGCGAGGTAATACGGACCATGAGGCTGATGCTCTCGGATGGCGTCGCCGTACATACCGGCCATCTCGGCAAGCTCCGGCATCGCTTGCCCCTGGAGCAGCTGCTCCTCCACGGGCAGGAACACGCCGGATACGCTGTGCGGAGGCCCAATGAACTCGGCCAGCGGGCGGTAGAGCTCGATACCGCAGATGCATATCAGGTGCGCTCCTCCGGGCGCCGCGTGGTTCCTGAGCCGTATCAACGACGCTTCGCCTTTTTCGGCGGTGTCGACGGTATCGAGGAGCTCAGCGATGGCCTTGAACGAACGTCTCTCGAAGAATCGCCCTAGCGGCAAGGAACGATGGAAGCATGTTTGGATCTGGTCCTTGAGGCGAACCGCGCCCAGGGAATCTCCGCCTACCCTGAAGAAATCCTCGTCGATCGACTGCGGCTCATGGCCGAGAATGGTCTTCCATATGGTGCATAGCCGCTTCTCGGTCTCGGATCGAGGCTCGAAGGCTGCCTGAGCGGAAGCCGTCGCTAGTCTGTCTTTAACGATCCCTGCGATAGTCAGCCTATCCACCTTCCCAGTAGCTGTCAGTGGGAATTCCTCGAGCAGCACGATATGGCTCGGTACCATCGCCGGCGCGAGCCTGTCCCGAAGCTCGGCGAGAAGGCCCTCGAGATCGAATCGGTCCGGCTGCCTCGTCCGGATCGCCGCCGCGAGCTGCGGCTCTCCCGCCTGGCCGGGCATCGCCAACGCGAGGCAGAATTGGACGCCCGGATAGCCCTCCGCCGCGGCTTCGATCTCCCCCAGCTCGATCCGGACCCCGTGGATCTTCACTTGAAGATCTCGCCTTCCGAGGAATTCGAGATTGCCGTCCTCGCGATAGCGGACCAGGTCTCCGCTTCGATAGAAGCGCAAGCCAGGACGATCGGCTATCTCGCCGAAAACTTTCGCGTTAAGGTCGGGCCTATTAAGATAACCGAGCGCCACGTGCTCGCTGACGACAACCAGCTCGCCCTCGGTCTCGCATGCCTTGCCTTCTTCGTCCAAGAGGAGGATCTCCGTCTCGGAGACCGGTCGTCCGACAGGCACCGTATGACCTTCGACCAAAGTATCGTGATCGATGAAGTATTCAAGTGTAACGGTCGATTCGGTCGGGCCCAAGCCGTTGATCATGACCGAGCCTCGGGCGAAGTGCTCCTTGAAAAGCGCAACGTCGCGGGGCACGACCGGTTCTCCGCCGAGAACGACCCGCCGAACGGCCTCGAAGCGCTCTCCAGGCGCACTGTTCCCAATGAAGTAACGGTATACGGTCGGCGTCGAATGATAAACGGTGATCCCATACTCGCGGATCCATGCGCCGATTCCTGCGAATCCGACCTCCGCCACGCTTCTCGGGCACAAGCAGGCTCCGTTGAGCAGGGCCCCGAAGATCGCCATGACCGCCGCGTCGAAGCAGTAGGTCGAAAGCAACGTCATGCGGTCGCCTGGCGAAAGCGAAAGATTGTTGGAGTACGCGCGTATGAAGTGCAAGACGTTTCGATGGCATTGAACGACGCCCTTAGGCTTCCCTGTAGAACCCGACGTATACAGGATATATGCGGGATCGGTCGGGGCGGCAAGGCAGCAATCACCGATCGTCCCGGCGCGGTCCGAGTCCGCCTCGATGAGAGCGCATTCCTCGGAGCTGAGCTCCCTGCCCAGCTGCAGACAGTCGCCCCCAGCGAGGACGGCTTGCGGCCTACAGTCCTCCAGGATGAGCTTCAGTCGGCTGACCGAAAAACCGGGATCGAGCGGGACGTAGGTCTTGCCGCATTTCAGGGCAGCGAGGATGGCTGCGCACATCGGCGCGTCGTGCGTGAAAAGCAATCCGACGCGCCCGACTCCGACGCCGCATTGCTCGAAGATTGCCGCAGCCATTGAATCAACGTGCGAGGACAGCTCGCCATAGGTCCATCGATGCCGTGGCGTGTGTATCGCGGGCCTATCTCCGTACAAACAGACTTGCTCGGAGAAGCGGCTGTATATCGACTGCTCAATCGCTTCTACCGGAAAGTCACGGTGCGGTAGAGAATCAACGCTGCTATTCTCGCCTTGCAAGGATTGCCTTAGCATGACTGAACCCATCCCCTCGACTTGTTGAAATGACAACTAACGCGCCCCTGTGCCCGCCCATACCATAGGGCGATCCAGCCATCATCTCGCCGGCCCCCGCGTTCGCCTGCCTCCGTAGCCCTACTAATACTCTTCTATGTTTATCTTCTCAATGGATCCAATAGCGAACGGAAGGATCGAATTGGCGAATTTCTTGAATTTCTCCGCCGTATCGCTTACATAGAATTCATGTCTACCGCCAGTCGCGGTGCGACGCGATAGGAGCATCTCCTTATCCAGCAGGTCTTTCAAGCTGATTGCAGTCTGGTACGCCGGATTGATCAGCTTGACTTTATCTCCGACAATCTCCCCTATAATCCCTCTAATGAGGGGATAATGCGTGCATCCCAATATCAACGTGTCAATGTCCGCCTCTCTCAATCCGCGAAGATACCTTTCAGCTATCTCCTTGGTAATTGAATCATCCAGGAGCCCTTCCTCCACGAGAGGCACGAAAAGAGGGCACGCCTTCCCGACGACCGCGATACCCGATGCATATTCATTAATAACGTCCGGATATATTTGGCTATTAATCGTCCCTTCCGTCCCGATTATACCAACTCGCCTGTTTTTCGTCGCCTCCGCGGCCGCTTTCGCGCCCGGCCTTACCACTCCGATGATTGGGATATCGAGATCCTTGCCCACTTCCTCAAGGGCGAAAGCACTGGCGGTATTACAGGCGACGACTATCGCCTTGATATTCCTCGTCCGTAAAAATCGTATAATCTGTCTCGAGTACCTGATAATGGTTTCCCGAGACTTGTTGCCATAAGGCACCCTGGCTGTATCGCCGAAATAGATGATCTTCTCGTTCGGCAGCTGCCTCATGATTTCATGCGCGACGGTAAGGCCGCCTACGCCTGAATCGAAAATTCCGATCGGAGCTTCACTGTTAACTTCTGCTATTCCCTGTTGCATCGTGTTTACGATGTGCTATCGCACTCGCCATTATCCTTCCCATTTTCCGATATGATGATCGACCGGACGGTCATTACGGAATCGTCACCGCATCACCGTCTCCGGCAACGGAGCGCTAGGAGAAGCATAACTTATTGCTTTTGCAGTATAATTTCTCATTTTCCGAAAGATATCACATAATTTCAAAATATAAACATATTTTACCGTGCAAGACCACTGCAGTCAACCACTCCACTTCGAAACGGTTCAGGTCTGCCTTGAATCAACCATTCCTAATAGGGCGCGGAATGGCGGTGAAGACGCATCATGGACGGTTGTCCGGCCGGAGCGGCCCTCGGCAAGGGGCGTCCGAGCCAGGAAGCATCTGACCGACTATTATTCATGTCGCCCCCCGCAGTATAGTAAAGAATCCCACGGCTCGATGGGCACGCTCCTCGCGAACACGTCCATGACGATCTGAAGAGCGACAGGAACGGCGCAGCAGGTCACCCTCGTAAAGCGAGAGCGGCCTCGAAGAGAACATCGGGCGGGGCTCGTGGAGCGATCGCATCAGCTTACCGCCTGTGGGAGGCCCAGGCTCATGGATAACCGAATACAGGATACCGGCGTAATAGTAATAGGACGCAACGAGGGAGATCGCCTGAAGCGATGCCTGGCGAGTCTTAGCATGAAGGCGGACGCCGTTGTCTATGTCGACTCCGGATCGACGGACGGGAGCGCGGATTACGCGCGATCTATCGGCGTAGGAGTCGTCGACCTAGATATGAGCCTGCCCTTCAACGCAGGCAGGGCGAGAAACGCGGGTTTCTCACTCCTCTCAAGGACGAACCAGGGATTGAAGTACGTCCAGTTTGTTGACGGGGACTGCGAGCTCAGCGAAGGATGGATCTCCACCGCGAAGGAATTCCTTGAAGCGCGCCAGGAGTATGCGATAGTCATAGGCCGGCTCAAGGAACGGAATCCCAAGGCGAGCGTGTATAACACGCTATGCGACGTGGAATGGACCAGGCCCGAGGGCGATGTTCCGTCATGCGGCGGCATATTCATGGTCCGCTCCGCAGCTTTCTCCGCCTGCGGAGGATTCAACGAGACCATGATAGCCGGCGAAGAGCCAGAGCTTTCTTTCCGGCTACGGGAAGCCGGATGGAGGCTGTACTGCCTGTCTCGGCCCATGGCTACCCACGACGCTGCTATATATCGATTCTCTCAATGGTGGAGGCGGACGGTACGAGGAGGCTATGCGTATGCGCATCGTTGCTCCCTTCACATAGGGAAAAACGACAGCTACCTCCGGGTCGCGACAATGCGAGTCTGGTTCTGGGCGCTGGGAATCCCAGCGCTCGCCGTCGCCCTATGGCCTCTCTTCGGGCCTTGGTCAACCCTTGTATTCCTCGGGTATTTCTATAAGTTAATGCGCGGCTACACTTCCACGGCCAAGGTATTCGGCGACCGCCGTGCGTCGTTCCTATACGCGGCCTTCAGCGTGATAGGCGGATGGGCTCAACTCGCCGGACAAATTGATTTTCTTGCCAAGAACGCCTTCAAGAAGGGCCATAAAATCATGGAATACAAATAGAAACAGCGCATACGTCTTAACCGGCAGGCAGGAAGTACGATCCTATGATTCGAAAGGGGCTGCACGCGAGATGACACAGGACAGAATCGTCGTAAGCTCGGAAGTCGATACCGAATCGCGCGGCTTCATGGCGACCGTGAGCCGAGGCCGGGATTCCGTCGCGATCCATCTCGCTGCGTCGAAGCTGGGGCACAATGCCACATGTGTCGAATCCGAAGGCGGCGGGACCAGGCTCGTCTGCATAGGGCATCTCTACGCATGCGGCGCCAGGACATTCTCGCTCGGCGAGTCGCTGAAAGCCTTGGGCGCCATCTTCGATCGCGATGGCATAGGGGCCTTGCGCGCTTCCATCGGCGGAGGCATGTACGCCCTCTTTGTGATAGATACCAGAGGCCGCCGCTTCTATGCGCTGACGGATTTCCTTTCCTGCATGCCGCTCTTCTACCATGCCGGCAAGGACGAGACCATCTTCGGCATCAATCAATTCGATCTGGCCCAAGGCATACAACCATCCTCGGCAGCCTGCGCGGAATACCTTGCCTACGGCTACCTGCCTTTCGAAGAATCACTATTCTCCGGAGTGAAGCGCCTTGGCCCGGGGCAGATGCTTTCCCTGGACCTGGACAGGCCGGGGATGTCGGCGCTATCCGAGACGCGCCTTCCCGTCTATCCCGAGCCGGAGAATCGAATCTCCGACGAAGACGCGGCGATAGACGCGATGGACTCGCTCTTCACGGAGTTCTTCTCCCGCCTGGGGAACGAGCCGATATCGTCAGGCCTGAGCGGAGGATACGATTCCCGCTTGATCGCGGCATATTGCCGCGAAAAGCCCTTAAGCCTCGTCACGTACGATAGTCCGGGCACCGATGAGGCGAAATTCGCCCGCATCGTAGCGGAGAGGCTAGGCCTCGCGACCCGTGTCTTCCAGATACCGTCCGACGCCCCGTCGCGTTTCGCCGAGGACTTCGTCTACGGTATGGGGACGGCCAACAGCATAGAGAGCAGCCACGTCTTCGGCAACCTAAGCTCCCTTCGAGAAAGCAGTCCTTTCTATATCATCGACGGGCACGTAGGCGACGTTATCTTCGGAGGAGGCTACTTCTTCAAGCTCGAAGGCCAATGCGAACCACTCCTGAAGATCCTCATCGGAAGGGACAACTATTTATCCCCTCCCCTCTCAGACGATGGCTATCTCGAACGCTTCAAAGCCGGATACGGCAAGCGGGTCTTCGGCCTGCCAAGAGAGTTGGACGCCTCAGTATCTGATGCCTCCAGGCGAGGCTTCACGGACTTGTTCGCGATGGCAAGGCGAAGCTGTCACACAGACGCGGATATGATGGAACTCGTCCTGCATAGGTTCCGCGGGGCCCTGCTGATATCCAGCGGTCCCCTCTCATTCATGCGCAGAGTACCCACTCTTTGTCCCTTTTATGATGAGCGCATCTTCACGACTTGCATGTCGATATCCAAGGGGCTTCGAGCAGGCGATCGGCTCTATAACGCATTCTACCGCCGCCGATTCCCCGAACTCGCGGATATCCGGAAAGAGAACACCGGAGGTACAGCTGTTCAGGGCGTCATACCGTACAGGCTAGCGCACTTCAGGAAGGCGACGTATAGGCACGTAGCTGGAGCTATGCCCGGATTCCTCAGGACAAAGGGGAAGGCCGGCGGGAACATCTCGTCATTCGTAGACAGGTATCTCGCCGACGAGGCGAACAAGGTTTTTTTTGCGAGGATTCTTCAGAGGTCCGGCGACGCGCTGCGGATGATAGGCATCGAGCCGAACGATATCTACCTGGAGAATGGCCAGCCCGACAGGAAGATACTTGCGTTGCGCTATCTGTCCTTGTCCCTCCTCATCTCAGGGACGGATCATGACTGCGTCATGCATTGACACGGTTTTTTTCGCCGAAACTCGAGAGGTTCTTTCGCATGCATGATATGCTTGAGGCTACAACATGATCGATACCAGGCCGCATATCCCGATACGCAAACGCGCGCTCCTCGCCAGCCACTCATTGATCCAGGCGTTTGGCTTGTCGGGAATCTACTGCGCGCTTCACAAGCCGACCGGCGCGACCATCCTTATGTTCCATAGCGTAGCCGAGGATGCTGACGCGGCCTGGATCGATCCGCGTAATCGCATAGGCCCTATGACCTTCCGTCATCACATCGCGTTCCTGGCCAGTCATCGGCGCGTCATATCCATTGACGAGCTGGCCTCGGCTTTGCGCGAAGGCCGAACCGTCCCTCAAGGCAGTGTAGTCATCACGATAGACGACGGCTACAGGGATACATTAACTGTAGCTGCTCCGATATTGGCTGAGCGGGGGCTCCCGGCGACCATCTATCTCGCCACGGGCTACGTTTCCCGCGAAGAAAACCAATGGATAGATCAGTTGTATTCCGCCTTCTCTACTCGGACTCGTCAACGGCTTCGCTTGGCAGGAGAAGAGGATTGGCGCGACATCCGAGAGCCGAAGGCATGTGGAACCGCCTATCGCTCGGTCGCCGGCAAGCTCCTGGAAGCCTCGCATGAAGGACGCCAATCGATCCTCGACCGTCTCAACGACGAGCTTGCGCCGGAAGGCCGTCCACCGCGCCTGACGCTTTCTTGGGACGAGGTGCGCGAGCTGCGGAGAAGTTATCCCTTGATCGGTATCGGCGGGCATACTCGCGACCATATCGATCTGTCCTCGATCGCCCCGGATGCGGCGTCCCTGGAAATCGCCGCCTGTGCCTTGGACGTCAAAAACGCCCTTGGGGAAAGCCCGAGGCATTTCTCCTTTCCGTACAACCGCACAGGAATCGGCCTCGAGAAGGCGCTCGAAGGCAGCGGATTCGACACGGCGGCCACGTCCGGTCCCAACGTATTGATAGGTCCGGGCACCTCGCGCTATGCATTACCCCGCATCGAGGCCCCGGAGTCCGGGACTCGATTGGGATTCTACACGAGCGGCGCATATCCGGCGCTATCAGTGGCGCTCGCGGGAAGGCGCTAATATGCAATCCAAGGAAGGGAAGCGGATGGACGCCAGCCACATGAAGATCTCGCTGGTTCGCGGAGGGGAGCTCGATGCCTCGCTCATAGAAGCGTGGAGAAGGATGCAGGAAAAAGATCCGGACTTGGCGAGCCCCTATTTTTGCCCGGAATTCACGCAAGCAGTATCCGCTGTCCGCGATGACGTCTTCGTCGGCGTAATCGAAGCCGATGGGCGCATCGCGGGATTCTTTCCGTTCCAGCGCAGTCGTTTCGGGATAGGCTTACCCGTCGGCGGGAAACTGTCCGACTTCCACGGAGTCATCTGCGAGCCGGATTTCTCGTGGTCCGCAGAGGAGTTGATGAAAGGGTGCGGCCTCGTCAGCTGGAGATACCACTACGTCCTATCAAAGCAGACCCCGTTCAGCCGAACGCAAACAGCAGAAGCTGGATCGCATTTCATTGACCTTACCAAGGGATTCCAGGGTTATGTCGAGAAGCTCGAATCTCGAGGATCAAAGCTTATAAAGGACAATGCATACAAGAAGCGCAAGCTCGAACGCGACAAGGGATCTGTTCGATTCGTCCCTCATGATGCCTCTTCCGGCGTCCTGGACACGCTTTTCGAATGGAAATCCAAGCAGTATAACGCCAGTGGCCTGATCGATGTATTCAGCTTCCCGTGGTCGAGAGACCTGCTGTCGGTCATCAAGGACATGCAGGGACCGACGTTCTCCGGGATGCTTTCCTGCATATATGCGGGGGATAGTCTCATCGCCATACACATGGGGATGCGTTCTCGATGGGTCTGGAACTGGTGGTTCCCAAGGCACGATAGCGACTATCACTCCTACTCACCCGGCATAATGCTACGCATCTTCGCAGCGGAACACGCAGCTGAAATGGGATTGTCGCGTCTGGATCTCGGGAAAGGCGACGAGACCACGTATAAGCCCGCGCTGAGCAGCGGCACGATCCCCGTAAGCGTCGGCTCCGTCGAGATTCCGTGCCTTACCACTTCGATAATAGCCTGCGCGAGCCGCCTCGAAAGCTTCGCGAGGGCATCTCCTCTTCGCAGCATATTGCGGATGCCTGGACGCCTGATACTCGGCAAACGAAGGAAATCAATGTACTCGTAAGCCCGGGAACAGACGATCCGTCGCGTCGATATGCTAGATTGACGTTAGGCGCTTTTCCAGGAGGCTCGGATCCATCCCCTGGTGAATCGGGAAGCATACCAATCGCTCCCACAGCCGCATCGCGTTTCCATCTCTTTCAACGATCTCCCTGGGGAAGGTCGGCCACGAATATATATCGACGCCCGCGCGATGCCCTCGCGCGTACCATTCGAGGCTCTCTTCTCTCGACGCGGAATATGCAGGGAAAACCAGGGGAAGTGCGCCTGCGGACTGCTCCGGGAACACGGGATCCAAGCCTTGGTTGACAGCCCAATCTGACCAGAGCCGATAGATCGTCCTTCGCCTCTCGCCGACGGCGGCGATATCCTGTTGGGCCAGGAATGAGTGGATCGACTCATCCATGCCGTAATCGAGGGGCACGCTGCGCGACCTGAACGAGTCCTGAGAGCCGTAGGGATTTACCTTGCTGAACCGCCCCAGATAGCCGGCGAGCTGCCTGCGAAGCGCCAACGCGGCTCCGATCGGCCGCCTATCTCTCATCCACCGCCTTGCCTGCGCGATTCTCGAATCAGATACAACGGCTTGGAGCCGCAGGGTCACCGTATCGATGTTCGCGCGATCGGTAAACAGATACGCCCCGTTCGGAATCGGGAAACTTTTCCTTGGAGAGCTGATCCCAATCGCCCCGAAGGTCCCGAGCATCTGGCCGTCCAAGGTCCCGCCATGGCCATGGGCATTGTCTTCGATCATGAATATCCCATGGTCATCGCAAAAGCCCCGGCACCTTCCGATATCCTGCGGTTGGCCGAAGTAGTGTACTACCAGGAATCCTTTCACCGTCTCGTCGATCGATTGTTCGACCTCATTCCATATTGGCCGGAGCCTCGAGTCGACGGGATAATATCGAGCCGCCACTCCCAATTCATCGAGCGACTCGAGTATCGATTCGCATATAAAGTCCGGCATCAACAGACTGTCTCCTGGCGCAAAACCGAGAGATGCCATACCGTATTTCAGTGCAGTCCTGGCATACGCGAATTTATACGGAGGCGCGCCGTTATCCGCCAATGATCGTCCAGAGACGCTACTCAGGATTGTCTCGGCTTGCCTACCGAACGCGACCAATGCCCCGTTGATCATGCGCGACCTCGGCTTTCAGACACAGGACATACGGAGCTACTCAACCGGTGAGGGCAATTTCATGACTGGAGCTCGCAGACGCTGTTCCAAGGTCTTTCGCTCCTTGCCCCTTATCCTATCGATCACGGTCCGCAGCCCCAAGAATGCCAGCTCGCCTATTTCGGCAGTCGCCGCGGCGATTCTCCCGAAATGCTTGGTCAGATAATAGTACCGGCTCCGGTAATAATGCTCGGCAATAGTATCTCCGTGCATGACGCTATCCGTCGTCGCAGCGGAAGCCGCATTCATATGCTCTCCGACCGCCTCTCCGACCGTCCAGATTTCCCATCCCGCGCCGTGGGCGCGATGGCACAGGTCGGTTTCCTCGAAGTACAAGAAAAAACGTGGATCGAAGGCTCCTATTTCTTTCAGCATGTCCTTTCGCACCAACATAATTGAGCCGCAGATCCATTCAGTCCTGTCGGGTGCGCCGCCCGGTGCGATCGGTTTCTGACCCCGCATGGTCCAGCGCGAAAACATTGGACTCAGCATAACTGTCAGCGGATTCGGCAGGTTGCCGGCGGCCTGCAGGCTTCCCGAAGTCCGCCTCACCGCGGGAGCGCAAATTCCAGCCCGCCGAGTCCGATCCATAAAATCGACGAGTATCTTCATAGGACCGAGGCTAAGCACCGCATCCGGATTCAGCAGCAATACGTACGGCGTCGTCGAATGATCGAACCCCTGGTTACACGCACGGCCAAAACCGATATTCTCTCGATTTCGAACGAGTGCGACAAAAGGATAGCGTTGCGCGACGAAATCGGCCGTGCCATCGTTGCTTGCATTGTCTATGACTACGATATCGACGAGCTTCTCATCATACGCCGCTTTCAACGCATCGAGCGTGGGCGCGATCGTCTCCTTAGACCTATACGTCACGATCACGACTGTCAACTTAGGACTAATCGCAGTTGCTGCCGACATAGTTTTCAATATTATCCTTTCATAATCTAAATCGAAAACTCGATTATCGTAATGCGGACGAAGCCGAAAATCAAGCGAAGCGCCTTTCCATGATGTGCGAAAACATGAAACGGCCTGAATGGGACAGGGCAGGCCGCTACTATGCCGACCTCGACTTGCTCAACTGCTCCAGGACCCTCTTCTTTCCCAGGATCAACACCCGCCATTGGTATCTGCGCAGGAACAATCGGAATTGCATGTCACTATATCGAGGTTTCCGACGGAAAAAGCTCGACAACCACCCCATGAAGTTCGCCATTCCGCCGACAACATACGGCTTCTGGTTGATTCGGGAGAGAGAGCTCGCCAACATGTAGAAGAATCCCGTCCCCATGAAATACTGGCCGTAGCCATGCCTCATCCTGCCCGTTAGAATGCCCTTTTGGCTCGATCCCATCGGCCGAAGATGGACAAATCTCAACTCGGCGTCGTCCCAGCTGCACGCGATCCATCCGTTCATCCGACACTTGTGACAATCGATCCCGTCCCACATGACCTCGCGGACGAATCCACCGATGGCCTGGAAGCGATCCACACGGTAAAACTTTGTCATACCTAAAGACATGTCGTCGCCATGCCGCTCGTACTCGAGGCGACCATTGGCCTCGATGTACGCCTTCCCGCTGCACGTCGCGATCCGAGAATCAGCTTCCATCCTTTCCATCAGGATCTCGAAATAGCGCGGCGGCAGCCTTAAGTCCAAGTCCAGCTTGCATAAATAGTCGTATTCATCTACCGCTATCGACTCATACCCCGCGTAAAACGCGTCGACCACGCCCGGCCCGACCGACCGAAAGCCTCTATCCTTCCTCGTGACGACTTGAATGCAATCATGCTTGGCCGCGTACTCCTTAAGAATACGCGGCGTATCGTCCGTCGAGCCATCGTCGACAATCACCCATTTGGCGGGCGGAATGGATTGCGCCAGAACCGTGTCGAGAGTCTGCCGCATGTACTCCGCCTCGTTTCGGCACGGAGAGATAAGGACATATCGATGATTCGGCTTGGATGTGGCTAGCATTTAAATGCTCCTCCGGATTAACGACACCAGGCTCATTTCCTTTTCTGGATGCAGAATACCGCAATACCTGACCTTTTGAATACGTCCTCGATATAACTCGATCCGAACTATTCTCGTCGATTCGATGAATAATGGTCCGTTGCGAGAAGGATTGACGGCGAAGGCAGGCCCTTAATGCTTACGCTATTCTTCGAAGGCTCCGATATCATAACCACGACCGTGGGTCCTCCATTGACCCAAGAAATCCTCGAACACTGGAACAGCGATCCCCTTGTCGATGATGCCGGTCTCATCCGCCTGCAGGCTGAAGTCCCGCAGCAAGGGCGACGAATTGTTCGGATCGATGAATCCGACGGACGCGATCAGCAGGTTGTTCGACGCAACGAGGCCGGTACTGCTGTTCGATATGAGCGTCACGGGAACGCTGGCATTCGGAAAGGACACCAGGTTGTTCATCACCGTCGCGTCGCTCACGTCTTCGGATATCGATATACCTACCCGCTTGTTGCCGAATCCGTTGTCCTGACGATAGATCGTATTGTTGTAGATCTCGATCTGCTGCGGCTTGGGCTCGATGCCCCTGCGACCAACGCTTATCGCCGTGTAGTCGGGGCCGATCCCGTCCCCCGTCCCGTCGAAGACATTGTTCCGGATCGCGCATTTCTGTCCTTCGTACAGTAGCCCGATCTGGACAGGCATCGAGCTCTGGACGCCGTAGTCC
>Ga0153915_10000492_pt1 | contig 36482 bp, 28 predicted proteins | sample Opewatmetagenome_2_FD_107003 | JGI IMG/M metagenome (GOLD analysis project Ga0153915, IMG submission 107003) | Freshwater wetland microbial communities from Ohio, USA - Open water 3 Core 3 Depth 3 metaG | ecosystem: Environmental > Aquatic > Freshwater > Wetlands | place: USA: Ohio, Lake Erie... | reverse complement strand
TCCCTTTCCGGGGAAAAAGAAAGGAAGAAATCTTTTCCGATAACAAATGGTTTTCCCCCGTCACGTGATCCTGCTTTCTCAAACATTGGTAAAAGAATTTCGTCTGTCGTTCCGGGATAGGTAGTTGATTCCAATGATACTAACTGACCCTTCCTAAGATACTTTGCAATTGTTTCCGAAGTATTTATTATAAAGGTCATGTCCGGTTCACGGTGTTCATCCAAGGGGGTTGGAACACAAATAATTATAGCATCTGCTTCCGGCAGTCTGTTAAATAGATTTGTTGCAGAAAAAGTTTTCTTACCCAGAACATCTTTTATCCTTTTTGCCGCAATATGTTTTATGTAACTTTCACCGCTATTCAATTTCTTGACTTTTGATTCATCCAGATCAAAGCCCAATACTTTAAAACCTTTTGAAGCAAACTCCAATCCCAGCGGTAATCCTACATAACCCAAACCAATTATTCCGACAACAGCAGTCTTATTTTTTATTTTATTTAATAATTCCATAATATTACTTTATTTTATTGGATAAGCATTCTGATTGTAGTCAAAATATTAACCCGGATTCGTCATAAATATTGATATTATTGATTTTAAATCAGGTGCAAATTTACTTAGGAATGGGGAAAGGACAAAATATAAAATCAGATGCTCCCTTATTTTGAGCAGTGTTGTCTGAACTAAATTATAAATAAAATAATTCAATTATCCTCCGTATTGAAGAGATTTCTTTCTTTTTGAATTTAGATCCCCCTTAAAATAATTTATTATGCCTGACTCCCTGATAAATATGGGATAGATGAAAAGTTTGAATTTATTCTAAAAAAATTTTATAATGTACTTCAAATAAAATCATTTATTATCAGCAATAAATGATTTAAAAATATATAATCTACTCTGTTTAATAATTCAACAAATCCCCCCCCAAAAAAAAATAGCTCATCTGCCGCTTCTGTGCCGCTTAAACAAGTCTATAACAAGTAGATAACAAATGTCTTCTTTCTACACATACAAATCATATAAAAAGTAATGATTTGGGTTTGATAACTTCCCCGAAAATAAAGAGTTCAGCATTGTTCCGAGCAATTTTGAAAATAAGTAAAAATTTAATATGAGGTAAGATTACAAAGACTCGTGTTACCTTGCCGAATTTGAATCCATCCCAACTTAAATTTTTTAATGGAATGAGTGTACAAGTATTTATTCTGAACAGATAAGATTTTGAATCCTTATCCGGTATTAATATAAAAAGTTTAAAACTTACCGATGTTTCCTACATCCTGGTTTAATTTAATTCTTACTAGTTTTATAGCAAAGTTCCCTGTAGAATGAAAAGAGCCACCAGAAAATATATAATCAAACCAGTTACATCCACCAGGGTTGCCACCAGAGGAGCACTCGAAGCAGCAGGGTCTGCCCCAAGTCCCTTAAGAATAAAAGGCAGCATCGAACCGGCTAAGGTTCCCCAGAGAACGACTCCTATTAAAGCCAATGAGACTGTTAATGCGATAAGAAACCAATGTATACCATAAATATTTCCTGCAACCTGCCAGAGAGAAATTCTCAAAAAGCCAATACTTGCAAGAATTGCCCCTAGTGAAATGCCTGTTAATATTTCTCTGCGGACAACGAAGAACCAATCTTTTAGTGAAATTTGTCCAAGTGAAAGAGCACGAATTACCAGTGTAGAAGCCTGAGACCCTGAGTTACCACCGCTTGAAATTATTAATGGCAGGAAAAGGGCCAGGATTACGGCTTTTTGTATCTCTCCCTCAAATAGTCCCATAGCTGTAGCAGTAAACATTTCGCCGACAAATAATAATGCAAGCCAGCCTGCACGTTTTTTAATCATTTCAAATAACGAGACTGAAGAATAAGCTTCTTCCAATGCTGAAATACCTGCCAGTTTGTGAATATCTTCTGTGGCCTCTTCTTCAGCAACATCAAGTACATCATCTACAGTAACTATTCCGAGAAGTACCCCGAATGAGTCTACTACAGGAAGAGCTACCCTGTCATATTTCTTAAAGATTTCTACCGCTGTTTCCTGATCATCATAAACATTTAAAGCGATGTAGTTTTCATCCATCAAATCCAGAATCTGCTGATGAAATTCAGCAAGGAGAATATCGCGAATTCTTACATCATCGATTAATTTCCCTTTTCCATCTACCACATACAATGTGCTGATGGTTTCTTTATCCCCGCCGTTTTTTCTGATATAATTCAGAACCTCTTCAATTGTCCATTCCGGTTTAACCGCAAGGTAATCAGGAGTCATTAACCTTCCCACACTGTCTTCGGGATAACCAAGAAGAGTTCTGGCTACATTTCTTTCTTCAGCGGAGAGGAGCATCATCATTTGTCTCGCGGCACTACTCGGGAGGTCTTCCAATAGAGCAGTTCGATCATCCGGGGACATATCATTAAGAATCAAAGCCACTTCTTCATTCCCCATAGCCTTAAGCAGAGTAACCTGATTATCAAACTCAAGGTATTCAAAAGTGTCAGCAGCCAGATCGTGTGGAAGTACTCTGAAAAGAACCGCCTGTTCATTCTCGGTAAGGTCTGACATCAATTCGGCTATGTCGGCAGGTGACCAATCACTTAAAACTTCTTTGACAGTGCTGAGCTTCCGCTCATTAATTAATGATTTAATTTCGGGTTGCAGCAACTGACTCAGCATATTGTATCTCCTCAGGTTAAGTGAACCAATTTTTCTACATAATTTTTATCTTTGAGTACTATTTTAAGAAATGGTTGTAAAAAATATATTTTAATGACTGGAAAAACAATGTTATTTCCAGATTAATATACTATCTATGTTTATAAACGATTATGTATAAAATTTTAGTTGATGAAAATATACCATTTGCCATACAAGCATTTTCGGGATTTGGCAAAGTAAAACTCGCTTCGGGAAGAGAGATATCCAAACCCATACTAAAGGACATTGATATACTGATAATCAGGTCAGTTACAAAAGTGGATAAATCACTGCTGGGAGATACTGCTGTTAAATTTGTTGGAACTACCACAATTGGTCTGGACCATATAGATACCCGGTATCTTGAAAATAATAAAATCTCTTTTGCCGGTTCACCCGGATGTAATGCCAATTCGGTAGCAGAATACATCACTGCAGGACTATTGAAAATTGCTATCGATCAGAAATTTGAATTAAAAGAAAAATCCATTGGTATAATAGGCTATGGAAATATTGGCAGTAAAGTAGCAGGAATTGCACAAAGTTTTGAAATGCAGACACTGATAAATGACCCGCCTCTGCAAAGAACTACCGGAGAGTCATTTTTCACCTCTTATTATGAGGCTTTGAAGGCTGATATAATCACTTTTCACGTCCCTTTAAATATGGAGGGAATTGATAAAACATACCACATGCTGTCAGATTACAAATTACAAAGTTTTGATTCTGATAAAATCATAGTGAATTCATCCCGGGGAAGTGTTTTATCTGATGAGGATCTTAAAAAATTTCTTCTTAAGAAAAAAAATATTGTCCTGCTTGATGTATGGGAAAACGAACCCAACATTGATACAAAATTGCTGAATCTTGTTAAAATTGGTTCCCCACACGTCGCCGGTTATTCATATGAAGGAAAAGTAAACGGGACAATTATGATCTATAAAGCACTATGTAAACACTTAAATATAAATCCAAAATGGCAGCCCGATTATCCTGAAATTGATAATACCGTATTTGATTACCAGGAAATGGACACTCTGGAAGAATCTTTGAATAGCATCATCTCTAATATTTATGATATCGAAAATGACGATAGTAAATTAAGAAATATACTGAGCCTTAATAAAAATGAGCAGGGAAATTATTTCGATCTGTTAAGAAAGAATTATCCTGTTAGAAGAGAGTTTTCAAACTTTAGCATAAGAATCGGGAAACGGTTAAAAAGAGAAATTAATATCTTAAAAACTTTAAGATTCAAGGTCATCGAAATTTAATTTTCATTCTCAGATTTAAATTCAAGTGGTATAATCACCTGGGTTTTCACAGGTTTACCTCTAATCAATCCCGGATTAAATTTTGCATATAGTACAGTTATTCTTGCTACGTCATCGCATCCGTAACCGATTCCTTTTACAACTTCAGCTATTGTCACGACACCATTCTGATCGATAAATGCTCTTATTTCAACGGTGCCTTCAACATTGTGCTCCTTTGCATACGCCGGGTAGATCAGTTTTCTCTGCAACTCCGCAATACCTCCTACGGGTTCAGCCATAACCTCTGCACTTGTCTGATAAGAAGGATCTTCGTCGGAAGTTTCTTCATTTATTACCGGCGGCAAAGTTTTTTCTTCCGTTTTGTTAATATCATTTTTTACTACGCCTGACTTTTTATTACTATCATTTGAGGTAACTCCAGTTTTGGTAGGGGAAACTTTTTTAACAGTCTCAATCACCACTATACCCTTATCAAAATTCATATCTTCAATCCAGGTTCCGGTGCTGTCATAAAATGAAGTGGGTCCTTGTCGTTTCCCATCCTCTATTGTATATAATTCTTTTAAGATACCATTTTCATTATATTGTTTAACCAATCCTTCTACTTTCCCGTTAATATATGTTACTTCCTCTTTAATTTTGCCGTTTTCAGAATAAAATTTTGCGATTCCGTTCCGGATACTCCTTTGGTAATTTATTTCGGATTTTAATGAGTGATTCAGGTAATAAGTTTTAACCAAACCCTCCTGTGCATATGAAGCCGAAAAAGCAAGAATAAACAGGAAAAATAAAACTGATTTCATTTTCTAATAAAATATTATAAAAGGAAACAAAAACTTAAATATTATTTATTAATTATGGGAGGCAGAAACAGGGTAATTTTATATCCTTAAAGTTTTAGTGATACCTGATTCAGGTAACAGGAATAAAAGTACACCCCGCAGTTTTTACAAACTCCTTTTAGATTATGGAGAGGACACTTGATTTGAATAGATAAAATTACTCGGAGATTATTAGAATAACTTTATGAATTAAGTTTCACCCTATTTTCTGCAGCAGTTTTTGATACCTTCTCGGTCAATTTATCAAAAACTATTTTGAAATTAGTCCCCTTTTTCTTTTTGCTGCTTACAAAAATCTGGGCTTTATTCAGCTCCACATATTTTTTAACTAATGCTAAACCAAGCCCGTTTCCCTCGAACTCACGTTTATATCCCATATCTTCCTGGGAGAACGGAGTAAAAAGTTTTTTCATATATTCTTCGGACATTCCGATACCGGTATCCTTTACTTCAACTTTTATCTTACCGGGTTTATCTTCACTTATTTTTACTTCAATTTTGCCGCTTTGTGTATATTTAATTGAATTTCCCAGCAGGTTCTGGAATATCTGGTTTAATGTATACTTGTCTGCGTTAACTATAGGTTCATAAACTGTATTACTTAAAATCATTTCCAGATTTTTTTCTATTGCCAGGGATCTCATTTCATCTACCAATAATCTCAAATCATCATTCAGGTTTACGGGTTCAAACTGAGCCATATAATTTCCGCTTTGTACAGATGAAAGATTGAGAATCATATCTATAGTTCTCTGAAGTCTTTTTCCAGCGGAACTAACGGACTCAAGCAGAATGTTGATATCTTCATTACCTGATGGGATATCTTCTGCCAGAAGAGGTGTCGCTGTAAGGATTACGTTTAAAGGAGTTCTTATTTCGTGAGACATTTGAGCTAGGAAGGCACTCTTTAATCGATCTGATTCTTCGGCTCTTTCCTTTGAGATAATTAATTCTTTTTCAACTTTTTTACGTTCCGTAATATCAATCACCTGTTGAATAATATGATGGGGATTATTGCTCTCATCTCTAGTCAATACCGATTCAACAATAGCATGAATATTTAATCCATCTTTCTTCCGCAATTCCTTTTCAAAATATACGTGCGAAAGTCTTCCTGTAAGGAGTGCCTGGTGAAGTTGTTTATCATAATTAACATATTCCTCGACAGTTATACCGGAGATATTTTTACCCTCAATTTCTTCAGCTGAATATCCCAGTGTGTCACAAAATGCATTATTACTTTTAATTATTTTCCCCTCGAGTGTCATTATAACCATCCCGATAGGAGCCCTTTCGAATAACAGCCTGAACTGTTCCTCACTCTGTCTTAATTTATGTTCTGCAAGTCTTCTTTGATTAACTTCGAGATTAAGTTCTCCGATTTTATCTTTTACAATCGATTTTAATTCTTTATTTAAGTCCGATATCTGGGTATTAGCTTTATCAAGATTATAGACAAGAAAATTCATTGTCGATGCAATTACACCAAGCTCATTATTTTTGTAATATCTGGCTCTGGCATCATAACTGCCGTTAGAAATATTCTGAGAGGCAAGAACAATCTTATTTACCGGAGAAAAAATCAGGACCTTATTTACAAAATAAATCACAAGAAATCCGAACAAAAGAAAACCCGATATTAAAAATGCAATCTGGGTGTTTTTAGCAATCAGATAATCATAGTAATCTTTACCTCCCAATCCAAGGTACAATATATATTTTGTCTTCTTATTCTCAATAGGATATTTTATCCGGTAGATAAGAGAATGATAATCAAAACCACCTTTTATATCAGAAGATAAATATAGATTATTATCCTCTTTATATAAATTGTATTGTCTGACCACCCTATTAGTATCATCGGTAAGTATACAATATGTTATCTCATTTTTTTCAGCAAAGAGTAAGAATGAATTTTCGGATTTGGTATCGGATGCACCGATCGGGAAGAGATTTTCTTTTATGATGTCCCTAGAGATGAAATCTGATTTTAACCGAAACTCTTCAAGCTTCTGTTGTTCCAGTTCTTTTATATAAAAGATATAAAAACCATACCCAAAAACTATAAAAAGAATCAGGATGTTTAAGTTAATGAGAAAGCTTCTTTTAAATCCCTGTGTTTTTATTTTTTCTTTTTTCCGCATTTCAGAAATATTCTATATTTATAACCAGAACCCTTAAAAACAATGTCTCAAAATCAACATTTATGCCATAAGATATCGTGAATACGGGCGTAATTAGCAGTCACCTCTGACCCATATTGAGATTTACGAATCAAAAAGGCAATCAGATAAAATACTCTGAAGATATCCCCTTATTTCAGCAAGACCATTGATTTAGTCTGAGAAGTATTATTTGAAAATATCCTGTAGAAATAGACACCGGAGGGTAGATTAAGACCATTTGATAAGTGTGATGATACATTTATTTTATAACTGCCTGCTGGCTGATATTGATTAACAAGAGAGGTCAGCTCTATTCCCCTCAGATCATATAATTTTAATAAAACAAAACCGCTTTTGTTAAGGTGGTATTCTATTGTAGTTGAAGGATTAAATGGATTCGGATAATTCTGATACAATGTGAAAGAGAAAAGTGTATTATTAACCGGTTCTTTAATTCCAAGAACATTCTTATCTATGACTGCCGACCACACCTGATATATTCCTGAATAATCTGCCATCCAGAATGCATTCAGATAATTGTTCCTTGAAATAAGTCCAATATGATCACCCTGGTACCCGGATGATCCGCCGGCAATTGGTTTAGGTTTAAAGGTCGTGTTCTTTATTTCAAATTCGGACCAGTTGTCGCCTCCGTCTGTTGACCTTGTAATGAAAACACTTGTAGAATCAGAAGATGTATTCCTATCATCATAAGATAAAATATTTATATTACCAGAATCATCAACATTTATATCCGGAAAGTATTGAATTCTCCCGTCATTAACAGGATCCTGATTTACGCGAATCCCCTGCGACCAGGTAACACCTTCATCAGTAGAGCGATGGAAAATTATATCAGGATCACTCCCGGCAGGAGAATTATTCTTTTCTGTAGTTACAATGTAAAGCCAGCCATTTCTGAGTCCCCCGCTTTTATCAATTTCAATATGAGGAAGACCGTTCACTTTAATATTACTCTTTTCAGAAAGCACTCCTGCAATTCCATTCATATCTATTATATTCTGATTAACACTCCAGCTTACGCCACCATCGGATGATGTAGCAAATCCGATATAATCTTCATGGTAAGGATAAGCAGAGGTATAACCTGCCCAGCAAATATAAAGTTTACCATTCTGATCAATCGTTATTGATGTGCCGGTGCTGTTTGTCGGCGGATTGGGATTTACCTGCATTGGCTGGCTCCAGTTTTCACCATTATCGGTTGAGTATGAAATCTGAACCGTACGTGGTGAATTTACTATATCCACCCAAGTAAGATATAATCTGCCATGAAAAGCACTTTGAGAAGATTTATCTATTGTAAGCGTCCCTTTATCCTCACTTTGATTACCTGTAATTTCATTATTAGGCGACCAGGTTATTGCAAGATCATCGGAATAATTTGAATACATTCCCGGATATAAATAACCAATATGTGAGAGTATCAGTCTGCTGTTATCCGTAATAGCCACACCGGGATCACCGCCATGATTTATAATCGATGCACCGGAACAGGTATCGCTTCCTGTCCAATTATATCCGCCATCTGTGGATACATATACACCTTCACTTTTAAATCCACCACTTATATTAACAGTAACTGCACTGACAAAAATTACCGAACTGTTCAGAGGATTTATTGCTGCAACAGGTTCGGTCTGAGTTAGTGTGCCCGGATATATTCTGAACTTAGGTACATCAAGTACCGTTTGAGATAACGCGCTAAAATTTATCAGCACCAAAAGGTATATAAATTTTTCAATCATTTGATGTTACCGGAAGTTACAAGTTCATACGGACATTAATTCCTGAGTAAACACTTCTTGGTTCCCCTGTTTCATAATATCTGCCAAGAAAATCATTTGTATTTACGAATCCCACATATCTTTTATCAAAAATATTATAAATGCCTGCATAAAGAACTGCACTAAATAATTCACTCTGAAAAGTAACACCTCCCATTATATTTCCATAGAAGTATGCAGGCGCAGTTTCTGAATTTGCATCATTAACATAAAGCTTATCGATATAATCGCAATCCCACTGAAGTAATCCGGAAATATCCTCACTTAATTCAAAGTCATAATTAAATATGAAATTTACTATCTGTTTTGGGACAGAAGGTTCGTAATTACCGGAATAATTTACTGTAACATTTCCGGTTGGTGTAGGATTTACAGTTTTATAGCTGGTATACTTAAAATCAGTATAAGTATAATTAACGGTTAATTCTGTCCCTTCAAGTGGATGAGTTTTTAATCCTACTTCTATGCCGTCCCGTCTTGTTTTCGCAGCATTTTTAAAAAATATCTGCTCATTTATAACGAATGGTACTATTTCATCAGTTATCAAATAATGGAAATAAGTTATATCGAAAACCATTTTCTTCATAAAATCATTCTGGGGATTTAAAATATTACCCTTTACACCGAGCTCAATATTTTGTGAGCGTTGCGGATCGAGATCGGGATTTAGTGTATAAGCCAGATTTGACGTAGTAATATTATTATCCAGTTCACTTAGCGCCGGTAAATCATAACTTAATCCGTACGAAGCATATAAAGCAACTTCACGGAAAAGTTTATAATTAATTCCGATTTTGGGAGTCAAGGCTGTAAACGCACGGGTAGAATCAGTTTTACCGAATGGTATATATATATCCCTGTTAAATGAACTGATATCAAACCTGCCTGATAAAAAAAGGCCGAGTTGTCCATCCAGCATACCTAGGTGATCAAGGAAATAGAATCCGGCGTTACTTACACTGGCATCATCCGAGAGTTCAACCGATATGCCACGTTGACCGGCGATGTTTTCAAATGAACTCACTGGTCCTGTCTGATATGCAAAGTCAAAGCCAGTAGTAATTGCATTTTCCATATTCAGGATGTATCCCCGATTTGTATAACGAGTTAATGTTCCTATTGAGTATCTGGTAGACAGTGTATACAACTCATTATCAACCTTAGTCAGTTCATTGATTCCACCGTATGCTGATATTTCGACTTCATTTTCATCTATTCCGCCGAAACCTGTTCTGTATTTAACTGCGAGCCTTCCCTTTTTAGTAAGTCTCCGGAAATCCTGAGCAATCGCAAGAGGACTGGCCATAAAGGGATCACTCTCAAATTCTTCCTTTGTTAACGGACCAGGGAGTCTGTTCATCCCGTCATCATAATTTCCAAGCAAGGTAATACTGGATCTTGTTCCAATATAACCCTCATAGACAGCATTAAGCAGATGTTGGTACTCCTCGCTATGTTTTCTGAAACCTGTAAGATTCCGGTAATAATAAGAAAGAAAGAACCTGTTCTCATTGTTTTTCAAACCAACCTTAAATCCGTTTTGTCTGAAACCGAATTTGCCAATCTGGTTATAAGTTGCTGTATAATTATCATTAAAGAGATAATCGGTTTTAAAATCAATTACTCCCCCGGGAGCATTTGCATAAAGTGAGGAAAGATTTCCTTTCACAACTTCAACACCAGCAAGTGATGTAAAATCAATTGCATCTATTACAGTCTCACCGTCCGGATCTGAAACTGGAATCCCGTCTTGTAAAATCCTTACGCCTCTGATGCCGGTATTAGACCTGTTACCGAATCCCCTTAATGAAACTCTCAAATCCTGGTTGCCGTACCTTGATTGTAAAAACAACCCCGGGACATCAGCAAGGACATTCTTTGCCGATACTTTTTTCCCGTAACTCAGTTCTTTTTTATCCACACTAAAAACTGAGTATGGTATATCGATTATTTTTTCCTTGGCACGGGTTCCGACTACCGTTATTTCTTCGAGGCCATACTGCAGTGTATCGGATTCTGTTTTATTTTTTTGTGCTTCAGTTTCTTTATTATCCTGAGAAAATATTTCGGAAGAAGTGAAAAAGAGAAATATAAAAGAAAGGATAAGAGAAGTATAATGTAGATTCATAGCAAGATATGGTTAAATAATAAAATTTCTACACTTAAAGATAAGGAATATTTACCTTTATTTAACCATAATATTTAGATCTTTTGTTCACGGAAATTCGGTATTCATCAGAACAACAGTAATCATATTTTACTTTACAATCCTGGCAGCAGACGAACAGTTTATCGCACTGCAGATTATGACAATTAATATAATAAGATGGAGCCTTGCCACAGAAATGACATTTTGATATATATTTTAACTCTTCAGTACTATTTACATCACCGACCCTTCTCTCATCAAAAACAAAGATCCCTCCTTCCCAATAAGTATCGGGATATTTCTTAATAAAATTTATTACTCCACCATCCAGTTGATAAACATCTTTAAATCCTTTCTCCACAAGATAAGCAGAGGCCTTTTCACATCTTACTCCACCCGTACAATAAGTAACAATTGTTTTTCCTTTTTTATCTTTCAGCTGTTCCGCAACGTACCTCCACTCCCTGAAATTTTTCATGTGAGGAGTGAGGGCATTTTTGAATCTGCCGATTTTGCTTTCATACCAGTTGCGTACATCTACTATGATGAATTCTTTCCCTTCATTATAAAATTTTATAAGTTCATCCGGAGATAATCTCTTTCCACCATTATCCGGAGACACTTCTTCAAGACCGCTGTTTACAATTTCCTTTTTTAATCTGACATGCATTTTATAAAAGGTATGATTTTCTGCTTCATCTTCTTTAAACCATATATCCTTGAAAAGGTGGTAACTTCTAAGATGAATTTTATAATTCTCTATATTCTCTATTTTCCCGGAGACAGTACCGTTTATCCCTTCAGGAGCAATAAAAATCCTTCCCTTTATATCATTTTGCGGACACCAATGCAGATGTTCATCGACAATTTCCTGTGGATTTTCAATCCGGACATACTTATAGAACAATAAAACACGAAAGTTCATTTTTGAGTTTAAACTTATTCCTAAAATCGGGTAAAAAAATAAGAATAAGTAATTTGCTTTGAAAGGATAAATGCCACAAAAGCTATTGTTCAACGGGGATTGCAAGGACGGGAATTCTAACCCTATGTCTTAATTCATTTATTGTGGAACCGTAAATAATATCCTTTACCATTTTATGACCATGACTTCCGACGACGAGTAATTCAAGCCCTTCCTTCTTTGATATGCGGGCTAACTCATACTCCGGTTCTCCGCCACCGATAATTGTATGTGTTTTTATATTCTCATTTTTCAACTCATCAGCAAAGTCTTTCAAATAATCTTCCATTTCTACTGCTCTTTTATCTGCTACAAGGTCCCCGATAAACCTGCCTGTAGCAGTTTCAACGCAATGCAGAAGATAAATCTCGGGATTCAATGCCCTGATCAGGGGCAAAGCTCCTTTAATTATTTTTTTATCCCTTTCCGCCTTTCCTTCGAGAGCTATTCCTATTTTTTTATACATCTCAGGAACTATTCTCCTGTTCTCAAAAAATGAAAAAAGAAAAGATTTTCTGCCAAGAACCTTCTCAAATTTCTCCTTTTTCAGATATGGTTCAAAACTTATCCATAATAATAATATAACCAGGAATAATAAGACAGGCATTACTACAAATCGGGTCAAAATGCCAGCAATTCCGGGATCACTAAAATTCGTTATAAGAAAGTCGGATACCAGTTTAAAATTCAGAACTACTATCAACACCGCTGATATCCATGCAACAAGGCGAACAATATATCCCGATGCAAATTCTTTCATCCTGATCTTATTACTGGTAAAATGGAGAAGAGGAATGAGTGCAAAAGGAAGTTGTAACGATAAAACAACCTGGGACAAAATGAGCAATGTGTCTACGGCACCAGATCCGGAAATTTTTATCAGGATGACAGCAGGAATAATAGCAAGCAGTCTTGTAATTAATCTTCTCAGCCATGGGCGGAGTTTTATTCCTATAAAGCCTTCCATAACAATCTGTCCCGCAAAAGTCCCTGTAATAGTAGAAGACTGTCCGGCAGCAAGCAGAGCAATTCCAAAGGCTACAGGGGCAATACCACTTCCAAGTAGCGGGGCGAGAAGTGAATGGGCATCTATTATTGAAGCTACTTCAGAATGACCTGTAGTAAAAAAAACTGCGGCCGCTAAGATCAATATGGAGGCATTAACAAGGAAAGCAACGTTAAGAGCGACAACTGAATCAATCAGGTTGAATCTATTCGCTTCTCTCAATCCTGTATTTGTTCTTTCAACACTTCTTGATTGAACAAGTGCCGAATGAAGATAAAGATTATGAGGCATAACCGTAGCGCCTATTATTCCCAGTGCTATATATAATGCTTCGCCATTTAAATGACCAGGGATAAAACCCCGGGATATACCTCCCAGGTCAGGCTGTGATAAAAACATCTCAAATGCAAAGCAGACTCCAATAGTGGCAATAAGGGCGAGTATAAATGCTTCCATCTTCCGGATACCGAACGACATTAAAGTCATCAGAATTAGCACATCGAATGCTGTTATTACTACTCCCCATAGTAATGGGATATTAAATAATAAATAAAGTCCAACCGCCGAACCAAGCACCTCGGCAAGGTCACATGCAGCAATAGCAATTTCAGTAATGATCCACAGAACAAAACTAACAGCTTTAGGATAATGACTCCTGCACGATTGAGCCAAATCTCTGCCGGTAACTATTCCCAACCTCGCAGATAATGTCTGGAATACTATTGCCATTATGTTAGCAAGGAGAATTACCCAGATGAGAGCATAGCCGAATTTGGCTCCACCGGCAAGGTCGGTTGCCCAGTTTCCGGGATCCATATATCCGACTGAAACCATGAAAGCAGGACCTGTAAAGAAAAGGAGTCTCTTCCAAAAACTTGAGGAGTGTTTCAGTTTCAACGAGGAATGAATCTCAGGTAATGACTTTTCTATGGTTCTTCCATTAAACAATTTTTTATTTCCTATGCTTAATCAACTCTACAAAAACATTTTCAGCGAGCTTCCGGCTTATATCGCGTTCTTTTCCATTAATTTTTATTGACATTGATTTATCAAAATTTCGCACAGCCTGTATTTCAATTAATTCATTCAGTTTAATTCCTATTTCTGCAATATAAACGAGAAAACCATCTTCAAAATCATTAACGCGGATAACTCTTCCCGTTTTGCCTTCTCCGAGCATAGTAAGCGGGATATTCTTTTTAAGCTTGGGAACTTTCCCTTCTTTTGAGGGAATAGGATCACCGTGTGGATCGTATTCCGGGAACTCCAGCATTTCTTCCATTCTGTCTATTAATTCATCTGATGATGAATGTTCCAGTTTATGTGCTTCGTCGTGTACCTTATCCCACGGCATTCCGACCACCTGATTTAAAAATACCTCCCAGATTCTATGTCTTCTTACCATGTTTTGAGCATATATCTTACCTTTTTCTGTCAATGTAATTTTCCTGTACTTCTCATAATTCACGTACTTCTCCTTTGAGAGTTTGCGGAGCATATCTGTTACAGCAGCATTTGAAATCTGCAGCTTCTTAGCAATGAGAGTTGGTTTTATTTCATTATTCTCATCCTGGTATTTATAAATTGCGCTTAAATAATCTTCTTTAGAGATATTAGGCATAATCGTATTAAAAAGTTTAAGTTTCAGCTCCAAATAATTTAAGCATACTTAAAATTAAAATCAAGCGTGTTTAATATAGTGGTACGACTTAGAAACTATAGAAGTGATATATTTTACGATGCCGTGAAATCACAGCGTGAAAGCAACTGGTGCCGGTTTTTAAAAACGGCAATTAATTGAAAGATTTACTTCATCATTAACATATTCGAAACCTGATTGGCAACTTTCTGGTTATATTCATTTGCAAGTCTTTTATAATTTACCACATCGACAATAGTTCCGATATAGCACAGACCTATTGTAAAAAGGTACAATAAACCCATCCCCATTTGATCAGTAACAAATCGTTGAATACCGCCTATACCAAGAAACCCTATAAGAGTAAGTAAAAGTATAGTTTGGGAATCTTTTCTCCTTGAATTATAAATATTTGCAAATTGACGGATTTGATCATCATTGAAATCTTTTACCATCATCTGTATGTACATTAATTCTTCGGGTTCGAGATTAGGCATTAATTGTAAAAGATTGAGCATATACTTTCTCCCGGTTATTTGAAAAATAATTTTTTACATTCGAATAAGAATTGAGGCCTAAATCATATATTCTGCGGACAATTACAGCGAAAGCGAAAATCCCTAATGGATGACTGTTAAGAGATTGTTCAATTTTCAGATGTAATAGGTAATGGATTGATCTTCCCAATCCGCAGCCGGGACAAAAATCAATTCCAAGATTTTTAAGCGGACACACGGTGAAATGAGAGGAATTGTCCACCTTAATGACGGCAACAAAAATTAATCCGGAAAACCAGATTAAAACCTCAGGACTGATTAACTTGAAGAATTTTGTAAAATAACTTTTCATCCGGCATAAACATAAAGGAATTAAAAAGGAACTTCAATTAAATTCTGTTAAACGGATATATAACATGTTTACCGAACCTTATTTCCTGAAAATCTTAAGTTTTATTCCTTTCCGGAAAAATATTAAAGAGGATAAGCTCAGGATTCAATTCCCTTACGTGATAAAATTCCTTTGGTATAATAATGTTTAACTTCTTTCATCTCTGTAACGAGGTCGGCCAGTTCGATAATTTCTTCCGGGCAATATCTGCCAGTCAGAATAAGTTCCAACTCTGCAGGTTTTTTATGAATAACAGAAACAATTTCCTCTGTTGTGAGAAGTTTAAAATAAACAGTGACCAGAACTTCATCTAGAATTATCAAATCAAAGGATTTGTTTACCATCAGGTCCTCAACTTTTTTCAATGCGTTGCGGGCTTTTTGTATTTCTCTATCTGAAGGAAGTTCTTTTTTGTATACAAAAGAATCGTTCCCAACCTGTTCTATCGTAATCCATTGATCCAGTTTCTTTAATGTATTTAACTCACTATAAGGGTATTCTTTCATAAACTGAATTATATATGAAGTTAATCCTGCTCCTGCAGCACGGACTGCCAGACCTATAGCTGCTGTTGATTTTCCCTTACCGTTTCCTGTGTAAACCTGTATGTATCCTTGTTTTAATCTTCCCATTTTTTCGTTTTAGTTTATCTATTAATAATCTTATTTTGATACAAAATTATAATTTTAAATCATTATATAGTCAAGAACCCATTAAAAATACTCCATTTTTGAGCTATTTATCTTTTATACTTGGCATTAAATTTTAAGGCTGGAGTCACTAGAGAAGTAGTTCATTAAAGATAAGGGCCGATATATATGGAAATAATTTCAGATTCTCTAATCATCATTTTTTCGATAACTCTCCTTATTGTTTTTCTTCTTGTGGGATTCAGTTTCACGCGGGAAAAAAGTAAAACGGATCAATAGTTATTTTACTTCTTCCTGGAATCGATAAAATTTTGTTTCACCTTATATTTAATGTAAATTCGGGTGACAGATTAAATATAGTAGTATATTAGGTTCGTACTCAGAATCTTTAATTTACAGTACAATGTCATTCAGCGAATTTATAATTTTATTTATCATTGCTGGCGTTACCGGATCCATAGGAAAAGCATTAACGGGATTTACACGGGGGGGTTGTCTTCTTTCAGTCGTAGTCGGTTTTATTGGTGCAGTGATAGGCAAATGGATTGCAGAGAAATTAGATTTTCCGGAACTATTCGTTTTACATATTGGTGATGTTGCATTTCCTGTCATATGGGCAATTATTGGTGCAGTTGTATTTACTACTATTATAAATTTGATTTCCCCCCGGCCAAAATAAACAATCCCCACTCCCTCATAAAATTCTTAATAATCATACTTTGATGCATTTGCATAATAGACTTATTTGAACATCTTACAATTAATTTATATAAATAGAAAAATTATATGTTCAACTTAATTGACTTTTACTATCCCGTGAAAAATTAGATTCGGATCATTATTCCCGGGGAGAATTTAAACCAAAATTTCTTGATTATTCCCTCCCTAAACATTAGTTTCCATTGAACTTTTTAATTTAAACAAGGATGGGCACTCATCATAAAGGATCGGAAAAAGAGATTACCGCACTAAACACTTATATTAAATTAGTACGGGCAGCGGAATCTCTTAATCAACGGCTTTATCCATTACTATTGAAGCATGGTCTAACTGAAAGTCAGTTCTCTGTACTGGAAGCATTATATCATCTTGGACCAATGTACCAGAGAGAGCTTAGCAGTAAGGTTTTAAGAAGTCCCGGCAATATAACTATGGTATTAGACAACCTGGAAAAAAGAAATTTTGTTAGGAGGGAAAGAGGGGAATTGGACCGAAGACATTATATGATCCATCTTACAACGGCCGGAGAGGAATTTATAAAAAGAATTTTTCCTGAACATATTAATGCAATTGTCAAGGAATTAGAGGTTCTTAGCGAAGAAGAGCAATGTAAACTTCAGAAGATGTGTAAAGAGATAGGTTTGCAGGAATAAAAGAATGCAGGAATGCTGAGGTTAAAAACCAAAATTACTTGGCGGGAACCTGGGGGATCTAATGCACAATTAAAGGCATAATAACTATAACACTCAATTCAAAAATATTTCTCATCCTTTATTTTTCACTTTTTTCAATTCTTCAACGATTGCGGGTAAAATTTGTCCCGCTCCCCCATAAAAAGATTTATTCGAAAGGTAAGATATTTCCGTTTCTTCAATATTAACTTCAATTATATAAGCACCGTTATCCCTTGCTGTATATATCAATGATGCAGCGGGATAAACAACACCTGAGGTACCAACCACAAAAAAGACATCACAACTTCGGGTAGCATCAACAGATGATTGAAACTGATCCTGAGGAAGGAATTCACCGAACCACACAATATCCGGTCTGATTAATCCTCCGCAATTTGTACACTTCGGTATTTTGCCTTCAAAAGGAAGCTCATCATTGTATCTGGTTTTACACCTAATACAATAATTTCTTTCGATATTACCATGCAGTTCATAGATCTTCCTGCTGCCTGCCCTTCGGTGGAGGTTATCTATATTTTGAGTAATTACAATGACTTCGTTAAACAGGTTCTGCATTTCTGCGATAGCTAAATGACCGGGGTTCGGGTGTGATTCGTGAATAATTTTTTTCCTGTGTGAATACCACTCCCACACCATCTCGGGATTCCTGAGGAAAGCATCGAAATTAGCAAGCTCCTCGGGTTTAAGCTTATTCCAGATTCCATCTTTTCCCCTGAAAGTAGGGATACCGCTTTCAGCTGATATCCCGGCCCCGGTAAAAAAAACTACTGAATCAGACTCAAGCAATCTTTCGATTACATTTTGGGGAACCTCAATCACTTATTATTCTTTCAAATCATTGAGCAGCTGTTTAGCTTCTGCCAGAACCTGATCATCATCCTGGTCCTTTTTTGGTGATTCCAGCACTTTTTTCAAATAATATTCTGCCTTATCATTTTCATTATTTTCAAGGTATGCTTTTCCAAGTTCAAGATAAAACATTCTGAAACCAGGATAGATATTCACGGCTTTTTTCAATTCACTTATAGCTGTACCCAAATCTGCCCAGCCAAGACCAAGAACCGCTCTCGCGGGAGCCCATTTCTCACTCACCTTGGCATGAGTTCTCCCCAAAATATAATGAGCAAGCGCCTGGGTATAGTCATCACCAGTCCCGAGCTTAATAGCTTTTTCGCAATCCTGCTTCACCTGGTTTACAATTCCCCCAACTGTAAAGACACCTTTAAATAAAGCTATCCTGCCATTCACAACTGCTCTTCTCACATATACGATCGATTTGTCTTTTGCCAGTTTAACAGATCTCTCTGAATATTTCAAAGCTTTTTCAAATTCTGCAAGCTGTGCATCTTCTTCTTCGTTGGTTGAAGAGGGCATATGAACTCCTATATTCACATACGCACGACTTATCCTCCAGAGTACTTCCCAGTCATCAGGAGAAAGCTTATCTGCTTTTAAATATGAATCGAGAGCTTTCTCATTATTGAATTCCTCTGTGTACTCGTCCCCTTCATTAATTAATGATTCTACCGATTGTGCATTCAGCTCAACGGTGATAAAAATAAAAAGGATTATAATCTGAGTAGTGATTTTTTTATTGTGAGGCATAAGAATCCTTTATGTTATTCGAAAAGTGATTTACTGCTTGTTATCAATTTCCAATGCTGCTTTTTAAGTACATATCATCTGATGATTTCAATAACACTCTCTTTTGGAAGATGAGCAATTACCGACCGGTTAAGAAGTTCAATAGAAACAGCAATCATTTTATCATTTTCACTTTCGTGGTAAATTCCCTCAACTCCCATAAAAGGACCATCTTTTATTTTTACTTTCTGACCGGGTACCAACCTGTTCAGGACATAAAAATCACCCTTATATTCAAGCATCTTCATCAGATTTTTTATCTGCCACTCAGGAATGACAGCCGGTCTGCCTCTCTCGCTTACACATCTTACAACTGAGTATTGTTCGAGAGCAATCAGCCGCTCTTTCTCATCAGCTTTTATGAAAATATACCCCCTAATAATCGGTTCTGTGATTTTCTTTTTACGATCACTCCATTGTTTTGTGGTTGTAACAGCAGGCAGATAATAAATTATGTTAAATGATTCGAGCTGTCCGGCAGCTTTGAATTCACTTCTTGGTTTGGTACAGAGAGCGTACCAGTTTTTTCCATCCGTTTCTGTACTTTTCTCCGTATTCATTCTATTTACTAATTATCGCTTTTCGGCCGACAGAATAATACGTAAACCCCAATTCTTCCATTTTAGATAGATCATACAAATTTCTACCATCAAAAATAACCGGATCTTTAAGCAACTTTTTTATTTTCAGGAAATCGGGAGTACGGAATTCGTTCCATTCGGTCACAATTAATAATGCATCCGCATTTTCGAGTGCGGTATAAGGAGTTTTGCAATATTCTACCTTATCTCCGAGGATTTTTTTAGCAGTCTCCATTGCCGCAGGATCATACACTTTTATTTTTGTTTTATTTTCAAGCAATCTGCCGATAAGAGTTATAGAGGGGGCTTCACGAACATCATCAGTATTAGGTTTAAATGCCAGTCCCCAGACTGCAAAAGTTTTGCCCCGAAGTTCTCTTTTAAAATGATGGACTATTTTTTCAGAGAAGCGTTCAATTTGTTTATTATTTATCTCAACTACGGACTTGAGTATTTTGAAATCATATTTATTCTCTTTAGCAGTATTTATTAATGCCATCACATCCTTCGGAAAACATGATCCTCCGTAACCGACACCCGGGAACAGGAATCTTTTTCCTATCCTTGAGTCTGTTCCAATGCCGATTCTCACTTTATCAACTTCCGCACCTGTTAATTCGCACAAATTCGCTATCTCGTTCATAAAAGAAATTTTAGTTGCCAAAAATGAATTGGCGGCATACTTTGTAACTTCTGCAGATTTCTCATCCATAAAATAGATAGGATTGCCGGAACGAACGAATGGTTCATAAAGCTGTTCCATCATTTCACGGGTTAACGGGTTACCTGTCCCTACAATTACTCTTTCGGGTTTCATAAAATCATCTACTGCCATCCCTTCCCTCAAAAATTCCGGATTAGAAGCCACATCAAATTCGTATCCAGGAGCATGTTTTTTAATCTCATTTCTCACTTTGTCGCTTGTACCCACCGGTACAGTACTTTTATTTATAATTACCTTGAAGCCCAATGTAGGATTATCCTCAAACATTCTTCCAATCTCATCCGAGACTTCCAGAACATATTGAAGATCTGCACTGCCATCACCTCCCTGGGGGGTAGGGAGACAAAGAAATATTAATGTTGAATTTTTTACGGCATCTTTAAGCTCGGTAGTAAATTTTAACCGGCCTGCTTTAGTATTTCTTTCAATTAGTAAATCCAGTCCCGGTTCATAAATTGGAACGATCCCTTTCCTTAATTTTTTAACTTTCTCAGAATCATTATCTACACAGTAAACATTATTTCCGGTTTCTGCGAAACAGGTGCCCGAAACGAGTCCAACATATCCGGTACCTACAATTGCAATATTCAAATTAAATTCTCCTTCTTTGTTTCAGTATTAATTCTTATCAAAAATCAGGCATTTATATATCTCAGGCAGTTTGACAGTATTCCGCTTCAATGTATTTACTTAATCTTTAAATTCCTGCAGTTCAGCTTTTAGTTTCAAACTTTCTAATGGTTTTTGAAATATCCTGGTAACTCCTAGATTATTATATTGATTTACAGCTTCGCGCTGAATTCCTTCAGTGAGCAGCAAAACAGGAATTCCCGCAGTCCTATTTTCACTTTGAAGGAGTTCAACAAACTTCAGTCCATCCATTAATTGCATTCTGTCATTCAATATAATAACAGAAGGAATCTTATTTTTAATGGCATCTACTGCTTCAAACCCGTTTGAGCATTCTCTGATTAAATAAGACGGTTTAACCTCCCCGATAACTTTTTTAATTTCCACGCCAGTCTCTTTATCTATACCCACCAGCAGGAAATTTTCTTTAAATAACGGGAAAGTAAAGTGAAATTCAGTGCCGATGTCAGGTTCAGAAAAGAACCAGATATCGCCGCCGTGAAATTCGATTATCTCCCTGCATAAAATTAATCCCAGACCCGTGCCTTTTTCACCATTTGTTCCCCTCGTAGAAAATATCTCATTTATCCGGAAAAGTTTATGTTTCTTTGTTTCAGGAATGCCTTTCCCTTTATCCCTTACAATGAATTCTACTAATTTTTCATTAAAGGGAGCATACTTTATATCTATCCCGGTATTTTCAGGCGAGTACTTTATAGAATTTTCGAGAAGGTTCAGTACAACTTTACTGAACAAAATTTCATCTGCTTCAAGGAATAAAGATCCGGGAATATTAACTTTTACCTCAATATTTTTCCTGACAATTTCTCCTGTCAATGAAGAAATGCTGTTGTAAGCAGCGATCTTCGCATTAACTTTCGACAATACAAGTTGTGTTCTTCCCGTTCTCAGACGGGACCAATCGAGAAGATTATTTACCAGCTTCAGTAATTTGGTTGAAGAGGAATGTATCAGGTTAAGGTACTCAATTTTTTCCGATTCGGGGAGTTTAGGTTCATTTACGAGAATTTCGGCAAAACCGAGAATACTTGTAAAAGGTGAACGTAAATCGTGGGAAAGAATTGCGATAAAATCATCTTTTGAATAATTCATTTCCTCAAGCTTGTGGATCTCATCCCGCAGCTTCATTTCAGTATTTTTCAGATCAGATATATTACTGACAATGCCGAATGCATTTTTTAATTTCCCGGATGCAGTTCTTTCAGCTTTAACAGACTCCCTCACCCATATAAGAGAGTTATCTCTGCTTAAAATCCTGTAATCGATACTAAATGAATTTAGTGTAAAGTCATTAAGCAGCTCATTAAATTTTAAGCGAACCGGCTCAAGGTCTTCTTCAAAAATCCGGCTGTTCCATTTACCCCGCATTCCTCTCAACTCTGCTGCTTCAAACCCTATAACGTTGAGTACATTTTCGGAATAAGATATATCCTCAGTATTATCTTCATAGCTGAGGAGCCAGGTAAATTGATTTTCAAAGTCGTTATAGAAACCGGGGGGAACTTCAGCCGGAAGACTTTTATCAAACTTTGTAGTCAACTTATCACTCAATATTTATAAAAAAAGTGGAAATGAAATTTTAATAAATAAACAGATAATAAATATAAAAAATTATAATCCTATCGAAAATATTCAAAAGTTGATAAGGTCGTTCATTCAAGAGAAGCATAGAAAAAGAGCAAATAATCGGGAAGAGGTAAAAATTAGAATTAATGCAGAAACAGATTAACAAACAATAAAAGATAGTATTAAAACATCTTTGAATGCATTTCTTTTTCTACAAAAACTCTTGCAACATCATAAACCAAAGAAGGGTGATTTATAAGTGCAGTTGTAAAAAGCTTTTTCAGAGTCCTTTTTTCATAAGGTATTTTTTCAAAAGTACGGGCGATGCTGTTAAACTTTTCATCTGAAAAATTATAGATACCGTTTTTAATCCGGTCAAATACTTCGTGCCGTTTTCCGAGTCTTTTTTCCCAGGCTTTATCATATGTAAGTATATGACTCATCTTTTTTTGTTTTACAGCCTCTGCGGCTATCCTTCCGGCAATACTGCCGCCAATCATTCCGCTGGCGATACCCCCACCGCTGAGAGGATTGACCTGTCGTGCTGCATCTCCTGTCAACATAATACCCGGAGATGAAATTCTTGGGAGTGTTACGCTGCATGGTACTCCGCCTGCAATTGTTGTAAGGACGGGAGCTTTAGGATAATGCTTATTCATAAAATCATTTAAGAAAGAGAGAGCTGATTTGGTTTTACCGATCAGACCATTAACTCCCAGTCCTATATTTGCTTTATTTCCTCCTTTCGGAAAAACCCAAAAGTAGCCGTTAGGAGCTACATTTTTCCCGAAATAAAAATAAAGTGTATCCTCCTTTACAGGAATATTAGCAGCGGTAATTTGTACGGCACTTTCCATATCGCGGAAATCTATGTGAGTATTCAATCCAGCCCACCGGCCTACTCTTGATTCGACCCCATCGGCAGCAATTACAATTTTTGCTTTAATTTCTTGTTGTTCGCCGCGGTGTTCGTATTTAACCCCGCCTACCTTCCCGTCATCGAATATCAAACCATTCACATATGCCCGTGTTATTATTTCAGCACCTGCATCTGCGGCGGTGCGTGCAAGCTCATAATCAAAAATCCTTCGTTCGAGTACATACCCGGCATTTCCGAATTCAATTATAACTTCAGTACCATTGGGAGCATTAAAAGAAAATTTACTTATTTCGGCGGCGATCCATTTTTTATCCGGTTCAATAAATTCTTCAACTCCTTCCCTGCTAATAGCTTCACCGCATCTCACTGGGTAACCAACATCGCGGTCTTTTTCGAGAATCAAAACAGACACTCCCTGTTCTGCAGCAGTCCTTGCTGCGATGCTGCCTGCAGGTCCGGCACCAACCACAATTATATCGTATTCTTTATTCATGATATTTTACAGAGTAAAATGTCCCGTTTCTACGCAAGCACACCATCCCTGACAAACCTGATAACTTCAATCGGGCAGGACCATATGCACTTTGCACAATTAGTACACCTTGAATCAATAATAAAAATCTCAGCTTCTTTTAATTCAATTGCATCCTCAGGACAAACCCCGACGCAGCATCCGCAGTAATCACATTTACCCGGAATAATTTCAATCATCAACCTGCCGTTCTTTGCCTGCCTATACTCTTTTGACGGTGCTTCTTTATTCAAATATTATAACTTTAATATAAATGGATATGCGAAAATAAGGTTAATTCAATTTAGTTGTCATAAAATATTATAACCGCGGATATGAATCACGTAACATAACTTAATCCTGCTGTCTTAAATCTTCATCCTCGGTATCTTCTCTAATCAACAGTTTTTCACGGGAAAGGTTTGTTATTTCTTTAATAATCTCAAGCTTTTCATCTTCATTCGAAACCAGCGATAAATTATCATTCAATTCTGAAATTTTCGCTTCAACCTCTTTCAGTTTGAATTTTCGTACTGCATCTGCAGAGTATTTTTTTAAGATCTGATCGGATGATGAAGAAGGGTTTATATCTTCCCAGTTTTTACTTATCTGATATTTCTCAAAAGTCAGTTCTCTTGTATAAACCTTCCTATCTTCACTTTCGAGCTTATCGATTATTGCTCCCGCCTTAATATCTTCATTATTTGTGAAAGCAGAATGAATTAGTCCGGCGATCTCCCTGTGTACAGGAATTCTGAATTCAGCAGGTTTAATATGCCTTATGATAAATTCAATAATAGTGCTATCCCCCTCGAGCAGAAGTTTAATTAATTCTTTCTCAAGATTTACAGATTCGGAAGGTACCTTATCATCTGATTTTAATATTAACTTTTCTTTCTCCGAAACCTGTCTTTGATCCCGTTCAATCTCTACTGCTTTCTGTTTTCTCAGACCTGATTTGAACTTGTCGAGTTCGTTTTCAATAAGCTTTTCTCTGAGGTTAAATTTTTTCGCAATATCCCTTATAAGGAGATTAGCTTTTAATTCATCATTGATTAAAGCAAGAGGTTTAACGAGATCCCTGATTGCTTCAGTTGTTTTAGCCGGATCTTCAAACATTCCCATTGATTCATAGTATTCCGACTGATACTCAAGGAAATTTTTTGCGGTCTTTACTATTTCCTCGAAACTTTCCCTTCCAAAATTATTAACATAAGAGTCCGGATCCTCTCCTGTAGGGAGTGAAACGATCTTTATTTCAAAATCTCTTTTAAGAAGAAGCTCGATGCTTCTCATTGAAGCTTTTATACCTGCAGTATCGGCATCAAAGAGCAGCACTACATTTTTAGTATATCTTGATAAAAGCTGAACCTGTTCCTCGGTTAATGCTGTTCCCGAAACTGCGACAACATTTTTTATTCCGTTCTGATATAGTGAAATAAGATCCATATATCCTTCTACCAGGATAGCTTTATCCAATCTTCTTATTTCATCCTTTGCATGAGAGAGCCCGTAAAGTATTTTTCCTTTGACATAAATAATTGACTCGGGAGAATTAAGATACTTTGCAGCATCTTCCCTGTATTCAAGAATCCTTCCGGCAAAAGCCACCACCCTTCCATTCGGGGAAAAAATTGGAAATATAATCCTTGAAAAGAATCTATCGTAAAGTCTTCCCTCTGAAGATTTCCCAATTAATCCAAGCTGGATAGCTCTTTCAATATCAATTTTCTTTTCATGCAGAAACCGCACAAGGTTATCTCTTCCGGATGTGGCGTAACCCAGCCCAAAAGCTCTCATAGTAGCAAGCTTAATTCTTCTTTTCTGAAAATAATTTGCTGCTATTTCACCCTCTGGGGTACTAAGCAGGATATTTGAAAAATATCTTGCTGTTTCTGTATTAATATCGTATAAAATTTCCTGTTCCGACTGATTTTCTTCTGCTATTTCCTGTTCAAATTCAAGCGGTACACCTAATTCTTCAGCAAGTTCCTGTACGGCTTCGACAAATGAAATTTTTTCATATTCCATTAAAAATTTGAAAACATTCCCGCCGATGTGACAGCCGAAACAATGAAAGATTTGTTTTTCCTCACTTACCGTAAAGGATGGAGTTTTTTCAGAATGAAAGGGACATAATCCGAGAAAATTTTTCCCTCTTTTTCTTAACTGCACATGTCCGGAGATAATATCAACAATATTCGCTGCCGAGCGTATTTCTTCTATTTTAGATTCGGATATTTTCATAATTATAATTTAATAATTTTCAGAACCTAAAATTCGTAAAAAACAGCCCCTTTTGTCACTTTCAAATTTTCTTACCTACTATATAATTCGATAGCACCGCACTGCAAATTCATAATTTATCCCTGAAGAGGAATTAATGTTAATTGGCGTTGAAACATCGGGTTTATATGGACATATTACAGGTACAGGCAGATATGTAAAGAGTTTATTAGATACTTTAAAAATTACCGGTAACCAGGTAATTACTTTCTCCCCGGTTTCTTATCGCAACAGGTATATAAATAAACTATCAAAAAACTATTACCGGCAGTTGAGAATAACCGGTAAGATGAGGAGTTCTCAGATAGATTGTGCAATCTTTCCAGATTATTTTTTACCACTGAATTTTGATCAGCCGGCAGCAATCGTAATTCACGATCTTTCATTTATAACCCATCCTGAATTTTACAGCAAAAGTTTTGTCCGTTTGTATAAAAAACAAATGGAGAGCACGCTCAAAAAGAATCCGGTTATTATTACTGTTTCCGAATATTCGAAGCATCAAATAAATAAGCACCTGAATATTCCGATGAATGATATCTATGTTGTGCAGGGATTCATTGATGATGAATTATATAAGCCGTCAGCGAAAAGGAATGAAATGAATCCCTATTTCCTTTACACCGGACATATTGAGCCGCGCAAAAACCTTGATTTCATGATTAATAATTTTCTGCAATGGAAAGAAAATAGAAAAGCTGATATTACTCTAAAAATTGTGGGAAAACTTTGGATAAAATCCCCTGAAGTTATAAGTATGTATAATAAACACAGGGAGAATCCCGATATCGAATTTACAGGATATGTTCCGGATGAAAGATTAAATGAATACTATAGAAATGCTGCAGGATTTGTACATACGAGTCTCGAAGAAGGATTCGGTTATCCTGTTCTTGAAGCCATGCATTATCAGCTTCCCATAATTTGCAGTGAATCTATTTCCACCTCAGAGATTTCGGGAACTGAATCCATTAAAATAAATCCCCGGGATGATGCAAGTCTGATAAACGGATTTGATATCCTATATGATAAGTTTTTAAATAATGAAATTATCCGATATAAAATACCTTACTCACCTCAGTTAATGGAAAAACAGCTTCGGATAGTATTAAACAGGTTGAACGAAAAAACGAAAAGTAAAATTGTTCATTATTATACTCCCGTCGTGGCTGCAGGGGAAGCAATTGAGAAAACGCTGGTATATTCAAATATCTTTAACAGCGGGATAAATAAAATGGATCTTCCGGGAGCGATATTTGATGCAAAGATAGATGAAGATCAATTAAATTCACTGTTATTAAAGCTTACTTATGAAGGTAAAATTATTAATACAGTAGATTATGTGAAATTAGCCGCTGAGTATAATGGTTACTATGCACAGATGAAACCTAAAATAGATCTTCCGACTACCAGAAAAATTTTAAGGATAATTAATTTAACTCCTTTTATATCCTCAATAAGCTTCAGCGGCGGGACCGCCCACTACGGAATTGAACAACACGACGATATTGATTTGTTCATTATTACCAGAGCAAATACCGTATATATTGTTTACGCTCTTATACATTTGTTATCGCTATTATTCGGTGTCCGTTCCAGGTTATGTGCAAATTATTTAATAGATGAGTCCGACCTTAAATTAAATGATCAGAGAGATTTTTATACTGCCCATCAGATAATTTCACTTAAACCTTACAAGGATAAAGGATCCCTTAAACTTTTTATATTTAGAAACGGATGGCTCAATTATTTCTTCCCCAATTTTGAAATTAAAGAGGCGGAATATCGTCCCCGTACTTTTAGATATAAAATATTTATTCCTTTAAATAAACTGATGAAGAACTTATATAAATTTCATTATCGCATCAAAATTAAAAATTCTTCTTCTGCAGGATCTCTTCGCTTTACAGATCATAGAATTAAACTTCATACGAATGATAACAGGGAAAGAATTGTGAGTCTGTTTAATGAAGCATGGAAGGAATACAGATTAAGCAATTCCGATTCATTTAACGAGAACAGCAGCATTAAGTCAAAAGCATTGTAAAATGAAAATATTAATTGGACAATCATATTTTAGAATCCTCGACCCTAAAGAGCTTGAGAGACAGATGCCGTATCCTCCTTTAGGTACTTTATATGCAGCAACCATACTAAAGCTTGCCGGACATGAGGTTATCTTTTACGATGCAATGCTCAGCAACAGCACTGATGATTTTAACGATAAAATAAAAGAGTTAAAACCGGATCTGCTTTTAATTTATGATGATGAATTTAATTACCTGACAAAAATGTGTCTTTCAAATATGAGAGAGGCTGCAATCTCATTTATTAAAACTGCTAATACTCTTGGAATACCAACGATAATTTACAGTTCCGATGCCACGGATTTTTCAAATTATTACCTGGACGCCGGGGTGGATGCCATTATATATGGAGAGGGGGAGATAACACTTCAGGAGGTAATCAAAGCTTACACTGAAAATAATTTCTTTAATAAAAGGATGAACATTGACGGATTAATTTTTACGGGTGGGGGTTCGGTAAATAAGATCAAAAACAGAGCGCTGATCAGTAACCTTGATTCTCTTCCTTTTCCGGATTATTCATTTGTTGATATTGAAAATTACAGAAAGATCTGGATTGAAAACCACGGATACTATTCCTTAAATATTTCGACCACAAGAGGCTGCCCGTACAAATGCAACTGGTGCGCAAAACCATTATACGGAAAGATCTATAATTCCCGATCCCCGCATAATGCAGCAAACCAGGTCAGGGAATTAAAAGAGAAATATAATGTTGACCACCTCTGGATCACCGATGATATATTCGGACTTAAAACAAACTGGATTAGAAATTTTTCCGAAGAATTACAAAGACTGAATGTTAAAATACCATATAAATGTTTATCACGTCCTGATCTTTTATTAAGAGGAAATACAATTGAAGATTTAAAAAATTCGGGTTGTGAAATCATCTGGATTGGAGCAGAATCAGGAAGTCAAAAAATTCTTGACGCGATGGATAAAGGTACAGAGGTTAAGCAGATTTATGAGGCAGTTGAAAAAGTTAAAAAGAACGGGATGAAAATAGCCTTTTTCATACAATTCGGTTATACGGGAGAAGATTGGGATGATATATGTAAAACCAGGAAAATGATTTCGGAATGCATCCCGGAAGATATTGGGATATCAGTAAGTTATCCTTTACCCGGGACAGTATTTTATGCCCGTGTTAAAGAAGAGATAAAAAATAAAACCAACTGGACAGATTCTGATGATCTTGATATGATGTTCAGCGGAACCTATGAAAAATCATTCTATAAATTACTACATCATTTTATTCATACAGAGTACAGGATTCATAAAATTATAAAGAACGGGGAATGGAAAAATTTTATCAGGCTGCCGCTGCTCCTTTTCCGTTTTGTACGTCTCCGGTTAAAATTAAATCCATATCTTAAAGAAGAACAATTAACCACGGCATTTGGATCAAATGAGTCAAATTAATTATCAGGCAATTAACATCGGATTCGGCAATCTTGCTGATGAGTATGATAAGCTCCAGCAAACGAACGATGCCGTTAAATTAATGCGCAATAAATTCTATGAGACTGTGACTAAAACAGTCCCTCTTCTTTCATATGTGCTTGAATTAAATTGCGGAAGCGGTATTGATGCTCATTATTTTGCAAGTAAAGGATACCGGGTACTGGCTACCGATATCTCAGACAAAATGTTGGAAAATGCTGCAGCAAAAGGAAAAAAGCAGAATCTTGAATTCAGAAATCTTAACAATACTGAGTTGAATAAACTCAAAGGGAAACGGTTTGAGGCCGTAATATCAAATCTGGGTGGCTTAAATTGTATTGATGATCTGACCCCCCTTGTATCTGAAATTAAATCTTTAGTAAAACCCGACGGATATTTTATATGTACTGTTATGCCCCGGCTTTCATTATGGGAACTCGCTCTCATTTTCAAAGGTGAATTCGGAAGAGCCGTAAGACGCATAAGGAGGAAAGGCACAATAGCGAATGTTGGAGATGAACCGATATATGTAAAATATTATTCACCATCCGATTTAAAAAAATATTTGAAGGATGACTTTAATTTAATTTACACCAGGGCACTACGAATCTTTTCTCCGCCTCCGCCTGCCGATAGATGGCGTTTCAAGCATCCTTTTCTTACTTCATTACTTGAAAAACTGGATAATAAGGTCGAAACTTTTTATCCGGCATCTTTCGTTTGTGATAATTTTATCTCCGTCTTTAAAAAGAAATGATCAATTTACCTTCAGATAAATTTCGGGATGGAATTTACTATTTATCCCCTCCTGCTGATTACAAAATTAAAGAAGACCTCTATTTGAAGGTAAGACAGAAAGAGGACAGAATTTATGATGATGATACATTAAAACTACTCCCATTAATTCTACGGAACCATCCTCATTATAATGAATGGCAGCTCAGAAAGATTACGGCAGCGAAACTGGTAAAACATTTTTCAAAGTATTCAGACTTAAACATCCTGGATGCAGGAGCAGGAAATTGCTGGTTATCAAATATTATCTCAGAAAAGACCGATAACATGGTTTTTGCAATTGATTTAAATGAAACCGAATTGAAGCAGGGCGCGAGGGTTTTTAATAATAATAAAAGATTGAAATTTATTTACGGAAGCATTTTCGAAGATATTTTTAATCAGCAGCAATTTGATGTTGTTTTATTTACAAGCTCAATCCAGTATTTCCCGGATTTAACCAAAACCATCAACAGAGTCTTTGATTTTCTAAAAACGGAAGGATATATCATGATTGCCGATTCAAATTTTTATAATGACGAAGATATACCTTCTGCCAGAACGAGGACGGAAAATTATTATCAAGAGCTGGGTTTTCCGAAAGCAGCGGAAAACTATTTCCATCATTCCTACAAGGAACTATTTAATTTTAAGGCTGAAGTAGTTGATAATAACTCACTCTTAAATAAGGTTTTATCGCTTACAGGGTCTACCTTTCCGTTCATTAAAATTAGAAGGCAATGAAGAAAAAAATATTTGTTACAGTTTGTGTGATTTTAGTTTTTTTTTCTCTCCTTATTCTTTTTAAATCCCAATTCTACCATTTAGCTCCCGAAGTAAAAATAAATAATAATATTAAAGCTGAATTGTTCGAACTGGGAAAAGAATCATTAAAGTCATCGGATGCACCGGTTGCTTCAGTTATCATCTATAATGACAGTGTTATAGGAAGAGGTTACAATACCGTACTAAGAGATACTTTGGCGGGAGGGCATGCAGAAATAAATGCAATTTCCGATGCAATAAAGCACGTTGGGATAAAAAAATTTAATGAGTTAAACAGGGCCAGTCTTATTTTGATTTCAACATTTGAACCATGTATGATGTGCAAAGGAGCGATACAGTTGTACAAAATAAAACATGTTTACTTTTTAAAGAGTAAATCCCCGTTTTTCTGGATTAAAAATTTTTATAGTGAATTACTCTATGAGAAGAATAAACGGAAGACAGGACCGGAAATCTTACAGGATTCGTTATTCAGGCTTCATCCATATTACAATACAGTTAAAGAAGATTTAATTCCATAATAAAGGGATCACAAATTACTTATGAATAGTCTTTTATTTAATAAAAATACCTGGCATTTTTATATATTTAACTGACTAAAGAAACGAATCAGGTAAATCTGATTTTATTCGGAAAAATTCGTCATTTATACTTATCCGGAAAGATGAAATATTGATTCTATGATTCAATCGATAAATAAAGTAAAATCTTACTGCAACAGTCTCACAAGATATTCAAGATACAAAACCAGGGTAGTACATATCGGGGATATTCCGCTCGGAGGGGATTATCCGATCAGGATACAATCGATGACTATAACCGATACAATGGACACCAAAGCAACAGTGAAACAAACAATCACGATGGTTGAGTCGGGATGTGATTATGTAAGAATTACAGCACCGAGTATTTCAGAAGCAAAGAATCTTGAAAATATAAAAAAAGAATTACGGCAGCGCGGATGCAATGTTCCCCTGATTGCCGATATACATTTCACTCCGAATGCCGCAGAAACTGCTGCAAGAATAGTTGAGAAGGTAAGAGTAAATCCGGGCAATTATATTGACAGGAAAAAATTTAATATAATCGAATATACCGATAGGCAGTATGAGGAAGAAGTTGACCGGATAAGACAGAGATTTACCCCCCTCGTTAAAATATGCAAAGAGTACGGAACAGCAATGAGGATCGGAACAAATCATGGTTCATTATCCGATAGAATTATGAGCAGGTACGGTGATACTCCTTTGGGTATGGTTGAATCTGCATTGGAATTTGTACGAATATGTGAAGAACAGGACTACAGGGAAATCGTTCTTTCAATGAAAGCAAGTAATCCCCAGGTAATGGTACAGGCCTACAGGCTGCTAGTAATGAAAATGGAAGAGGAAGGAATGAATTACCCCACACATATAGGGGTTACCGAAGCAGGAGGAGGAGAAGACGGCAGAATAAAATCAGCAGTAGGAATAGGCACCCTGCTTGAGGATGGAATAGGTGATACAGTGAGGGTTTCACTTACTGAAGATCCTGAGTTTGAAGCTCCCGTAGCAATTGAACTGGTTGACAGGTATAAGGAAAGAGAAAATCAGAAAGAGATAATCCCCGTAACTGAAATCCCGGTAGATCCTTTTATATACAAGAGAAGAGATACTTTTGAGATTATGAATATAGGCGGCTCCAATGTCCCGGTGGTTGTTTCTGATTTTTCTGCTATCAGGAATATTACACCGGATAAGCTTTCATCTATCGGGTATATTTATGATCCCGGGACTGATAAATGGATTATGATGGACGCAGCAGCTGATTTTATTTTCACCGGCGATGAGAACATTCCGTTTGGACTTCCGGGTAATCTGAAAGTCTTAAAAAATTACAATGCATGGAGAAAGATTAAAACCGGGTACCCTGTAATGAATCGATCTGATTACCAGACCGAAGATGAAAAATCTAATGAAATAAATTTCGTTAAACTTGAACTCGATGATATTAATGAATCTCTCCTCGAAGAATTAAAAAAGGATAAGACTGCTGTCATTGTTCTGACTACTTCAAACAAACATGGAATGGCGGAACAGAGAAGAGCTTTCTTTGAGTTAATGAATGATGATGTTCAGAACCCGGTAATAATTAAAAGGAGTTATGATAAAGTCGATATTGACAGACTGAGACTTTATACTTCAACCGACTTTGGAGCTTTGCTTATTGACGGACTAGGAGACGGGATATGGGCAGAAGCGATTGGAATATCGGACAACAAAGAAATAGAGCCTGATAGTCATAATAAATATGTGAGAAGTTTTGTAAATACAGCCGAAAAAGATGAAAAAACAATAAACAGGACGTTATTTGGAATCCTGCAAGCAGCCAGAGTAAGAATCTCAAAAACAGAATATATTGCGTGTCCATCCTGCGGAAGAACGCTTTTCGATTTACAGGTCACAACCGATATGATAAGGAAAAGGACAGAACATTTAAAAGGAGTAAAAATAGCAGTGATGGGCTGTATTGTTAACGGTCCCGGTGAAATGGCAGATGCTGATTACGGATATGTGGGTTCCGGTGTCGGGAAAATCACTTTATACCGCAAAAAGGAAATTGTTAAAAGGAACATCCCGGCTGCAAAAGCTGTAGACGAACTTATAGAGTTAATTAAAAGTGATAACAATTGGATTGAACCAATTAATTAAAATTATTAATATTAAAAAGCGTAATGGCCTGATTATTGATTATTATATATTGATCAGGTATATTTAAAGTCTTAATATGAATAAACTAATTTTAGAAAAACTCAAATTTCTTGATCTTGTTAAATATTCTGCTTCTCCGAAAACCTTAAAAGCAGAGAATTTATAAAATGCACTTCAAAACTTAGAAGTGCATTTTTTTTTATATGAAGTGCATTGAAGTAATAAAATATCTTGAAGAATGGGCACCGAAAGAAATCGCCTGGGAAAGTGACAATGTCGGGTTGCAAGTAGGATCATTTGAAAGAGAGGTAAAAAATGTTTTGCTTTGTCTTGATATTACCACTGCCGTTGTAGATGAAGCAGAAAGAAAGTCGTGCAATTTTATTATTTCCCATCATCCCCTGATTTTCCCCCCGCTTAAAAAAATATCCCCGGAAAAAGATCACCGCTCACAGATAATTGAAAAATTAATAAAGAATGATATAACACTCTACTCCGCTCATACAAATCTTGATTTTACGAGGGACGGTGTCAGCTTTCGTCTTGCTAAAAAACTGCGTCTTCAGAACACAGAATTTCTTAAAAATCTAGGCTCAAACCAGGTTAAGCTTACAATCTTTGTTCCTGAAGAATCACTTGAGACGGTTTCCCGGGCAATATTTAACGCAGGGGGCGGATTAATAGGAGAATATTCAAACTGCAGTTTCAGAACATCAGGAAGCGGAACTTTTAAAGGATCGGCTAAAAGTAATCCGGCTGTCGGCTCAAAGCTTAAATTCGAAACCGTAGATGAAGTACGCCTTGAAGTTTTAGTTGATAAATGGAAAATCAAGAATGTATTATCCGAAGCACTAAAGGTTCATCCGTATGAAGAACCCGCCTATGATATTTACCCGCTTCAGAATGAAAATACACGGTACGGAATGGGTGCAGCAGGATGGCTGCCGGCAGAAATGCAGGTCAGCAATTTTTTGAAATATGTTTGTGAAAAATTAAACATCAAAAACTTCAGGTTTACAAACGGCAGCAGAAGAACCATTAAAAAAGTTGCGGTATGCGGCGGGGCAGGTATCGAGCTTTTAGCAGATGCAAAAAAATGTGGAGCAGATGCTTTTATAACTGCAGATATTAAATATCATACATTCAGAGAAGCTGAAAAAAAGATACTATTAATCGATGCCGGGCATTACGAAACAGAAATTTTTTCACTTGATGAAATTCAGGAAAGACTAAGTGCTTTTCTGAATAAAAATATTAAAGTTTTTAAATACAATAAAACCACAAATCCCGTAAAATATTTTAATAATTAAAGGAGTATGGAAAACTTGGTAAACAGATTAAAAACACTGTATGAATTACAGCTTATTGATGATCAACTCGATGATCTCGAAGAACTACGTGGCGATTTACCAAATGCCGTTCAAGCGCTGCAGGATAAAATAAACAATATCACGGAACAGATCTCTCTTAAGGAGAGCAAAAGAAAAGAATCTCTCGAAAAAAGGGAAGAGAATGATGAAGAGGTTGAAAAGCTAAAAGCAAATCAGAAGAAATTTAAATCGCAGCTATATCAGGTAAGAAATAATAAAGAGTACGATGCACTGACCAAGGAAATTGATCATACGGAAGAACAAATTCTGAAGCTCGAAACTGAAAATGATGCACTTGCAGATCAGAGTAAAACTCTCGCTGAAGATATTGAAGCACTCAGTCCCCAGCTTGTCGAACTGAATGAAGAACTTAAAGTAAAGGAAGCAGATCTAAAGGAAATAATTAAGGCAAACCAGAAAGAAGAAGCTAAACTGAGGGCTCAGAGAAAAGATATTGAAGCTGAGACAAAGAAACCCGACTATTCTGCCTATATGCGTATACGAAGAGCGAAAAAAGGTAAAGCCGTTGCAACCATCAGACGTTCTGCCTGTTCCGGGTGCCATAATATAGTTCCTTCGCAGAGACAACTGGAAATCCGGCGGAATAACAGACTTTTTTATTGTGAATATTGCGGAAGAATCCTTGTTTCACCGGAAATAGCGGATATGGCAGAAGAATAAAATATCCGAAGATGACCCACCACTCGCCCTCGCCGAGTCCGGCAGACTCGTCGGAGTCTGACGACCTCCCGAGAGGGGACATAAGAAAGAGAGAGGGACTGAGGGAAGGAGAGAGGGAGGGAAAGAAGAATGACAAAGGGGAGAGTTCAGAGATCAGAAGTCAGAGATCAGATAGACAGACAGGGAGATAATAATGACATCTTTTAAAAAAATCAATCGTAACTGTCAGTCAATTATAATAGCAAAAACAAATTGCAGATTTGCAAATTGAACTCATCCTATAATCCTTC
>Ga0153915_10000491_pt1 | contig 36528 bp, 44 predicted proteins | sample Opewatmetagenome_2_FD_107003 | JGI IMG/M metagenome (GOLD analysis project Ga0153915, IMG submission 107003) | Freshwater wetland microbial communities from Ohio, USA - Open water 3 Core 3 Depth 3 metaG | ecosystem: Environmental > Aquatic > Freshwater > Wetlands | place: USA: Ohio, Lake Erie... | reverse complement strand
TAGGGTCCAAGCATTCCGTTGGAGCATGACGCATGAAACAACCTCCCCGGATTCGGGGCTCACGATGACAAAGACATCGTCCCACGAGCGTCTGGGATAGTGCTCAAGGAGCGCTCTCATCTCATCCGTGATCTGTTTGCCATGAACTATGCCGAAGTGGTCCAGCAGTGCCGGGATGTCTTCTGCAGTTGCATTCCGCATGACGAGCCCGTCACCGAGGTTCTGAGGTTTCATAATGTCAGGCAAGGTCGGTCTGCTTCTTATAGCTTACCCAGTCTGGATTGGTTACAGCTGATGAGCCTGTTCGGACACTCAAGATTATCATTGTTATGAGTGATACAAAGCATGACTGATGAAGAGGGGAATGAATATAACCCTTCGAATCCAAGCTGACCTCAGAGGGGACATGAAAGAGAACAGAGAGCCGCTTCGGGTTTTTGTCACAGTAGATCCTACCAAGATTGTCAGATGTAAGTGGTGCGGTGTGGCTCAGAGTGAGAACTGGCAACACACCCAGGTCGGAGTCTTCTGTTCCACAGCCTGCTACGATGCGGAGCGAGCAGATGTGCGCATTGGTGTCTTTTTCTCTCTAGTGATTCTCCTCGCCTTCCCCGTGGCAATGATAGCACAACTCTCCCCGCTTGCTTTCGCCATAGGTCTGCCAGTCCTTATTCTGGCAGTATCTCCAATCCTGTATTGTGGTGCAGTTGGTCGAGATTTACGAAAGAAGGTCCCAAGAGACTCACGGAGAGATGATGTTACTTCAGACTTGGCACTGTTGAAGGCAATCTCATCTGGAGTCTCATGCCCGAAATGCAGCGCAAACATAGACGTCAGGAAGATCGGAACGGACAGAGTCTACAACTGCGAGTACTGTGGCGCCTCTGGGACGGTCGAGGTCGTCAAGACTTCTACGACAACCACGGCATGAGCCGCACGAAACGAGATCGATGAAGAGGGGAATGAATATATCCCTTCGAGTCTAAGCTGACCTGAGAGGGGAAATGACAGAGAACAGAGAGCCGCTCCGGGTATATGTCGCAGTAGACCCTGCGAAGATTCTCAGATGCATGTGGTGTGGGTTGGCCGAGAGCGAGACGTGGAAGAGGACCAAGTATGGGACTTACTGCTCAACGGAGTGCTTCTATGCGGCTGAGGCAAGTGGATTCCTTTGCGTTTTTATTTTGGAAGTCGTACTGACTTCTGTCATGATTGGAGTAGCGACTCCATTTCCTTTGTTCATTGGTTTGCCATTTGCCATGCTGATTTTTTCCCCATGCCTGGTCTGGGCTCGAGTTGGGTGGAGTCGCCAAAAGAGCGTGCCAAGAAATTCACGAAGAAATGAAACCTCTTCAGACATTGCCCTGTTGAAAGCCATATCATCTGGAGTCTTGTGTCCGAGATGCAACGCGAACATAGACGTCAGGACGATCGGAGAGGACAGAATCTACCGCTGCGAGTACTGCGGTGCCTCTGGAACCATCGAAGTCGTCAAGACTCACTGAATCTATGGTTGAACACGCCGATAGACAGCGATTTGCCACATACCATCTTCCCGATAGAACCGCCGCTCAAAGCCCTCTGCACGGACGACCTCCTCGACCACCTCGGGAGGATGTACAAAGATACGAAAAGGACTTCCGTGAAGACGATAGGAGGCATTCTCCAGAGCAGTGGCAATCCTGGCATGCCAATTGTCCAGAGGATAGACTAGGCCGTACAGTCTTCTGGCATGTGCCACGGACTTCTCCACGAGCCCCCTCACATCACGGTAGCAGCAGATCACTCTGTCCAGCGTCACAATATCACACTGAGGGATGTCTTCGGCCAGGTCAACGAAGTCACCGTGCAGATGATTTGTGCGGTCTGCGTGTCCCTGACGTTTTGCCTCCTCCTTTGCCGCTTCGATGTATGCTTGTGAAGCTTCCACATCGATGCAGCTGCTCGCTCCTGCTTTCAGCAGTTCATGTTGGATGGCACCTATTCCCCCTCCGATGTCCAGAAGCGTCATCTCGGAGATGCCCCCTGCCAGTAGCGCATCAATCAATATCCGGGTTGTCTTCACCGGGCCCTCCTTTCGATACGCCAGAAGTTCTTTAGTTGCCATCTTCTGGTCGAATTCGGACTCGATACCTGCGCATTGGCTGCAGTGGCTGCAACTCATGATTATACCTTCTCACGTACGATAGACTCCAGTCTAGGAAAGAATCTGTCGGTCTACGGAGTTCAAGACACCTCTGGTGTTTAGAATGCAGCCAGAGAATTGGCTGTTAGGACACAAGAGTCCGAATTCACTTCAGCTTTCCAAGAATAGCCTCTTGTACTTCTTTCATCGCGGCATCCTGCCGCTCGTTCAGGCGCGCGGCTTGTCTTCGGATGTCATCGAACAGATCTTCTCTCGATGATATTGCTCCCTCCACAAGAGCTGCTGCCGCCTCTGACCTGCTCTTGAAGACACCGATGGCCACAAGCGAATCAAGGGTCTCCACGACCTGCTTGTTCATTCTAGCGACTACAGGGATATCTCGTCCTTCTTCCCCGAATCCCTCTGCTGCGATGTTCTTCAAGACCCTTTCGCGGAGAGAGGTCCGCTCTGGTTTCTCTTTCTTTTCAGACACTGTAACTGACCCAGTCCGTATTGCAGACAGACTCCTTTTAAAACTACGTATCGTGTATCTTCCTTACGCAGTCATTGACTGCTGTCTTATTTTACGAACTGATCTTTGGGCCCTGTCCTCGTCACCTTCCGGTCGACCTCATCCTCTGGCCTCTTCCCAGCAGGCTCGCTTGAAGCAGATGACGTGGGATTACGTAATAGACTGAATTTCGAATATGTCCAATCAAGGAGATAGACTTCTGCAATCAGCACTGGGATGACCATAGCAGGTAGGGTGACCAACGGGACACTGAGAAGGGCAATGATGGCTGCCAGACCGCCAAGAGACTTGGCGTAGAGATGCTTCTCGACTCGAGCTCGGAATATTCTCTTTGCCCTCTTTCTCGATTCAGTGACCGTTACCTCTTCTTGAATGTCAGGTACGACATCAAACTCAATTCCTAGACTTTCAGTTTCAACAGTTTTTTCCATTTTCCAGACCTCGTTCTGCAACACGTTTTACGTATCATGTATCGCGTATATTGTATAGCCGATATCGCTATATATGTTTTGTCTCTTTAGTTAGCCAACCATTTGATAGGCTGACATCTCTGGAGGGCGAGCTGTCTGATGGAATCCATGGGGACTATAACGAAGTACTACCCGTTCATCGATGAAGAGAGTAAAGCGATGCTCAACGTTCTCATGGAGGGGTCGAGCAGCTACTATGACTTTGTGAAACGATTGAGTGCTTTCGTTCTCGATAATGATGTTTCAGTCAATCTGGCCTATCTTGCGGCAGTTCAAGCATGGTGGGCCAGAACAGAAGACACAATGAAGCAGATCCAAGAGAGGTACAGAGAGGTTCCCTGTGTAAGGCCATGGGGGCATCTTCATGCAACCACCGGGACCGATCAGGCAGCCCACCATGATGCAGTTGTTAAAGCTATCGAAGAAGCGATGGACTGCTCCTTGGAAGACTGGATGAAGGCTGAGCTCTACCTTCTTCACGCCTTCTACCATTGGCCCTCACACGGTGATATTCCAAGTCTAGTAGAGCCCCTTGAAAAAGCAAAGGACCTGATAGAGGCCAATCCTGTTCTGAACTGTTTTGAACCTCTGGTCTGCACCTTTGAAGCGATGGTCAAACGGCGTGAGAGTGATAAGATGGGCGCGATTCCTGACTATCAGAGAGGTCAGCAGATTGCAGAAGCACGTGATGATTCACTATACAGGTACATGAATCTGATTGGTTTAGCAAATACCCTCAGGGACCTCAATACTCAGGAGTCACTGACATTGTTCGAAGAACTCTACGATCTGGCTCTCGACCTCCAAGTGCCCTATTTTGTGGCTGAAGTCTTGAACGATTCAGCCCTCACATTTGAAACAGCTGGTGAATACGATCTTGCGATATCGTGCCACCAAGAGGGCATCAAGGTCTTTGGCGGGGGTGACGGGCCATCTCTCATACTCTCAAGGATCTATTCAGCGTTGGGTGAGGGTCGGCTAGCTCTTGAATGGGCAAATGATGCCTTCCAGTATGCTGAGAATCGTGAGATTCCGTCATTGTACATTCGAAAGGCTTGGGCATTAGCAGTATCAGATATGTTAGAAGAAGCTGAAGACAATCTGGATATTGCCCATCCACTCATAATGAGGACTGGTGGGGTGGGCGAGTTGGCTTACTACTACCACATCTTAGGCATAATTGAGTTCAAGAGAGGAAATCTCTTGGCAGCACTTGACTTCCTCGAACAGGCTCACGAGATCACAGAACAAGTGACTAGAGGAATAAGTCAGAGCAACGTGCTTCTCGATCTGGCACGGGTAGAGATAGCGATTGACAGTCACTCGAAGGACGGCACGAGTGGTGCAACACCCGGAGTGTGGCTCTCCAAGCTTGAAGAACATGCAAGGGAGTGTGACTATCCTGGCGTCAGAATGCTGGCTGCACTACTCCGGTCTGAGTTCTATCAGAACCACGGGCAACTCGGAGATGCACATGCAACGCTTGTAGATGCATTGGATATCACCGATTCTCTAGGTGTCAAGACCATCAGAAAGAGGATCTCTGACAGAATCCAGGAGCTGGACCTACTTCTGAGCGAGGGAGCGGTCCCCTCCAAGAGCGAGACGGTTCATCGCAGGCGTTCATCGCGCTCTTCCTAGGTGGTCTTCGCTCGCATCCGAATCACAATCATGAAATGTGCGATCACGTAGAAGCTCTATCCTGTCATCATGATTTCAGAGGGGGAACTGGTATCATTCGGACATGCCAGACTATCGGCTGATGCTCAAAGGGCAGCGCATAAATGCGCGCGTCGCCTCGTCCCCGGCCATGGGAGCCAAGCGTGCGGAGGAAGTGTCAGGACATATATGCGGTGTGCTTGTCGCTACAATGCCATCGGCTGAAGAGGCCTGCAAGACGGCAAGAGCTATGAGCGGATGTCCCTATGTCATTGCAACGGGGACGACCGGGAACAAGTTCTGTAACGTGCTCGTCGTTCCTGAGAGCAAACGGTGGTGGCTGGAGTACCCTCAGAGAAGGCCTGATATTATCGGCGCTAAGAGAGTCAGTCTGACTGTGATCGATGAGTTGCTGGTCCCTGAGCTATTCGAGGAGAGAGTCAGCGGCAAGAAACTCGACACGGCGCCATGTGGAGCAGACTGCCTTGAGTGTCCGCTGAGGGAGGAATTCGACTGTCATGGATGCCCCGCTACGACACGTTATGTCTGAGGCAGCACAGAATCCGGAACGTGTCATGCTGATCTTTCCTCTTGTACTGTCATATTCGCTCTCTCATGATGGAACCGAAAGGTTTACTAGGCTATGTTAGAAATATATAACGTTAGAAATACCTAACATGGGTGAGAGTCATGCGGAAGAACGTTGTCAGTTACGTGGGGCTCTTGGGTTTCATAGGCCTTCTCGGGCTTCCCACGGGCAATTATGGGTTCTATGGCTTTTTTGGATTCTTCGGGTTCTTCGGTGCGCTCGAAGGAAGAGGCAGCGACGAGAGAGTGGACCAGAATGTCAATCGTGCGTGCAGGAACTCCTTCTTCCTGTACATCGTCGTGATGGCGTTCTCTCTCACATGTATCGTGGCCCTCAGGGCAATAGATATCCTGCCACTTGCATTTGCTCTGCTCTTTGTCGGCAGCATGGTGACTTTCGTTCTCTCGTACATCTTCTACGATAGAAGAGGGGACTGAGTCGCTGATGAGGACCAGGATGAAGGAGCTGAGAAAGGAGCATGGTCTGACACAGGAGGAGCTTGCGGCCATGGTGGGTGTAAGAAGGGAGACCATTGTGTTCCTAGAGAAGGGGAAGTACAACCCGTCGCTTCGACTGGCACGCGCTGTTGCAAGGGCGCTCAAGTGCACAATTGAGGATGTCTTCCTGTTCGACGATTAGGAACGCTATGTCCATACGAAGGGGGAATCTTGAAGCATCGAGTCCAAGGTGTGACGCAGACATAGACAGCGGAAAGACTAGGGAGGACAGAGTCCAGACCTGTTAGTATTGCGGTGCCTCCGGAACCAGTGAAATAGTCAAGAACCAGTGAATCCGGCTTCTTCCATCCTTCTCCAGATGACTGGATTTCATTATGTCAGAGATGTCATCGTGAAACCCATTGGGCCATGGATACGCTATCGATGAGCTGGGATGAACTTGAGCAAATGAGATTATCAAGACAGTCTAGCTAAGAGATTCCACTTGTTGATCTAGGCTTGACAAATGTGATTGTGTGAATTGTCGATATTCATGAAATAAGATGCCGAGAATGATGATTAGAATGGTGGGCCGGCCCGGATTTGAACCGGGGAACCTTCGCCGTGTGAAGGCGACGTATGTTAGAAGGTCAAGAAGTCTGACCCAATCATAACCGGGCTAGACCACCGGCCCATACACTGCGTTCTGGAGCCTGATAGTTATAAGAATGACGCTGTGAGGTGGCTCTGCTGATTTGAGCAAGGAGGTATGCAAGTCGGCCCCGGCCCACCATTCCTCCATAATCGCGTTGTCTTCCCCTCTCCGCAGTTGACAGATTGGAAGGACATCATAATTCCTATCGTTACAGTTATAACCCAAGCAAAAGACCTCCGAATTAGCTGCACCGGATTGTTTCGAATCTCGTCCGGCCCACCACCAAACAGCACAATGGGGCGTTGCAATGCCAAGAATAATCACCGATGTTGACAAGTTCCTCAAGATGACCGAGGACGCAAAAGAGTGTCGTGTCAAGAGAGGCACTGATTCGGTCAAACTCAAGTTGCGTACGAATAGATACCTCTATACTATCATCCTTGAGCCCCAGAAAGCTGAAGAGATTCTCCAGCAGGTGAAGTGCCAGATCATCGAGGCCAGAACAGAGCCCGAACCCAAAGAGGCCTAGAACACTATCTTCTGGTTGAGCTCTGCAACATGAGCCTTCTTTCCTCGTTTTTCCAGTTTCTCAGCAAGTGCATCACAGGACTCAGACTCACCGTGGACCAAGTAGAATTCAGGCTCACCGGGTATCATCGTGAGCATATCGAGCAGACCCCTGGAGTCAGAGTGTGATGATAGATGGTGTTGACGGACATCTGCAGACACCTTGATCTCACGATTCCCCGCTGTGACCTTTCCTGTCCGGAGAAGCTCTTCCCCAGGAGTGCCTGGAATCTGAAAACTCACGAACACAATCGCGTTCTTAGGGTTATCATGAAGCATCTTGAAATAGAGAGTTGATGCGCCGCCCTTGAGCATGCCTGCAGGCGAAACGATCACGCTGCCCGGTTTTACCGCATTCTTTCGGTCGCGGTCGTCGTTGATGATGAGCGCACGTCCTGCAGCCCTCTGAAGTGCCTGAGGGCTCTGCAGATATTGAGGATGGCGTACAAGTATCTCGTTGACATCCCGTGCCATTCCGTCGATATAGATCGGGTATTTCTTGGGGAGATTCGCTCCTTCTAGGATGCACAAAATCTCTTGACTTCTGCCCACACCAAAGGCGGGAATGAGAACAGTGCCCCCACGTTCGACAGTTTCGATCACCGTCTGAATTAGGGCCTCTTCGGTGGCCTGCCGAGGAGGGTTGATACGACGAGCATAGGTGCTCTCTGCCACAACAATATCATGTTTCGGAAGATTCTTTCTGGCACCGGGATTGAGATGAGTCTCGGTTGCATTGAAGTCTCCAGTGAATAGAATTCGTTTGCCATTCACTCTGATAGAGACCATAGCACTGCCAGGTATGTGACCCGCATTGAAGAGGGTCATCTCGAAGTGACGACCAATAGGCATGGTTTCCTCGTATGATGTGGACTGACATTGTTTGCGCATAGCGGCAATATCCTTGAGAGTGAACGGCAGTCTACCATGTGATATCTTGTACATATCGCGAAGAAGGAGGATACTAAGGTCACGGGTCGCCGGCGTGCAGAAGAGAGATGCCTCGGTCTGCTTGAGGACTAATGGAATACCTCCAGAGTGGTCAAGATGAGCATGAGTAAGAGCGACTCCCTGAAGGCCTTCTGTTGGTATCATATCGGGGAAACTTGGGGGTTCTGTGAACTTGACACCAAAGTCTACAAGAAAGCTCTCATCCCCTTCTTCGAGGAAGAAACCGGAACGGCCAACCTCTCTACAGGAACCAAGAAATGTTAGTTTCGCCATCTGCAGACAACATCCAGCTGCACGCCACTGTCTGGCCAAGAAAAAGGTTTGCAAAGGTGTTGTTGTGAGGACCAAAACACCTTTTGCTTGGTTTACACATTCCTTTGAAGCCTATAGCATTACGAAATCTACATCAGTGAGGTACAACTCGTAGCTAAAAGTAGGTCCCAGTAGTAGGCGGAGAGACTTCGTGTGACGGAGGAAAACAATGGTAAGAGACCCAGCAGTAAGAAGACTGAGAAGAAAGAACTGCGGGAAAACAACAACATGGACTGCATCTTAGTGGGTAACAAGAATGTCATGTCCTATGTACTGGCTTGTGTAACACTGTTCAATAAAGGCGCAAAGGAAGTCGTAATAAAGGCAAGAGGACGGCTCATCAGTCGCGCTGTCGATGTCGCAGAGATCACTAGACACAGATTCATAGAGGGTCTCTTAGTCAAGCATATTGAAATTGGCACTACCCAGGTCCAGACTGATAAGGGCAGTGACCTGAATGTTTCAACCATAGACATCACACTTGCAAAATAGATGACTTTATGTTCTCGCCCGAAGTGCAGTCTCTAGTGAGCCTTTGACACTGGCGAGGAAGAACAAATGCGACTGCCGGTCTGCAACTTTGATATAGAATCGGATATGTTGTGCGCAAATTGCCAAGCTAGGCTTGAACGAGGGGAGATTACAAAATTCGACATTGAGTTCAGCAAATGGTTGCTGGACAGGGAAACGGAACATCCCAATCTTGAGAACCTGGTTGTCTTGAAAGCTGCCAAGGCAGGAGACCGCCTAATCCTCGTGGTGAAGAAGAAAAACAAGGAGCTCTTACTCTCAGAGGAATCCTTGATTCATGAGATGACTGAGCGATTCGGAGAGCTCATTGTGATAGAGGGACCTGCAAAACTACGGACTGTGGTCAAGGAGTTCATTTCTCCAGCAAATGAAGTGGGTGTCAATAGTCTCTACTCACCAGATGGAACCAAGGAGAGCATTGTCATACTCCGAGAATCAGACAAGGAGAGAGTCAAGTACAGTAAGGAGGAGCTTCGTTTCATCATCTCAGCTATTATGAACGAGTCCGTTCTCTTCGAATTCCAAGATGACCGAAGGAAACTAGTGAAGGACAAAGAGAGTAAGGATGAGTTTGAACAGCGCATGAAAGAGCTAGAGAATCAGCATTCTAGGTAGCTACGAGTCACACTCGGTTGATTGGATGGTTCTTCATTAATTCACGTAGAACTACTGTCGCGTATGACCCCTTTCTCAGGCTGAATACGACTCGGAGACCCTCATCTATAGGCGATACATCAAGATCATCTATCACAATCGCTGCGAGGTGGAGTCCTCCTGGTGAGTCGAGAGACCTTATGTTTGGGTTTCTGAAGTCCCGGAGTATGATGTCTTCTTCTCTCATGAGCGCCCTGAGTGAGTCTGTCTGTGGTGTTGGCGGAAGTCGAGTCGTGTACCCAGGTACTGGTAGCGCTAGTCCATACTTCCCCTCTTCTGTCTGCTTGATTCGTTCCTCAAATGACCGCTCAGTCACAAAGAGCCACGAATCGCGCCCTGAGTGGGGTGTGTCCAGTTCAATCATGAAGTCACCAGGTATAGGCCGGAGCAGAGATAGTCCCGCCGCAGCTCGCTGGCTGAGAAGACGGTTGAAGAGATAGGATTGGTAGGCATGCACCATCAATGTGAGAACACGTGGTGGCACCCTCTGCAGAGCACGCTCGAATTCACCAGGATGCTTGATTAGTTCAGTCAAGATGGTCCGTTCATAGTTCAGGTCTCTTGGAAAGGCGTGAATCATATTCTCCGTGGGCATGAGATCTTCAGTCAGTTTCAGTCGAACCTGCTTCAGCTCCTCTGACTCAAATGCACTCTCAGTACAAAGCATGGTTCGAACTGCATCCTCGAAGTTGCGTCTGATGAGAGATTTCCCAGCAAGATGAGTGTTGGGCCTAGTAAGTCCGAACCGTTGAACCCCAAAGTAGTTGAGCAGAGGAGTTCCTCGAACTGCTTCCACTGCTTGAATTGCTGTGGCAGGGTCCACTTCCAGATCCTTAAGGATGATTGTGAATCTATTCCCCCAGAGGTCACCTATCTGAAGAGGATGGCGAGTGTAACAAAAATCACGAAGATCTATCCGTGAGAGTTCTAGCTTTGTCAGCTCACCTGCTGCTTGAGAGGAAACTGACATCTGTTGGACTGTAATCGCACGCTTGTCTTTCAATCCAGCATATGAAACAAGATTGCGAGGAAGCTTCAATGACGATGCGAGTATGTTTGAAACATCCATAGTCGAGATGCCCATCTTTTGAACTGTGAAGATGACATACCTCTCTTTCTCCCCTGCAATGATCCGCTCCTCGACCGGTTTCTCTTGCCAGTCTCTGAAACTGATTACTTTGCCATCAGAAGCAATCTCCTCTACTAGAAAGTCCTCATATCTCCTCTTGAGTCTGCCACCAATTCCGATGGTGTCTGTGGAATAGAGCTCCATGCCAAACGGCTTCTCAAAAGGGTGACCTTCCTTCACCAAAATCCCTCTATAATAGCTTGAGATCTCCGGTGACTTTGTCCATGATTTCAGACTTTGCAGGACCAATACCCAAGACTGTTATTGTCCCAGGAGGTAGCTCAGTCATTCCGGCATCGCGAATCAAAGCATGCGACAGTCTGTGGTTTATGGCCTCTCTTCTGAGTTCTAGGAGCTCCTCCTCAGAGGCCACCTTGACTGCAACCTTTTTCTGACCCTCTCTATACCAGGCTTGCCAGATATCTTGGTGTGCAACACGGGCATTCTCCGAGGCACTCAGCGACCCATGTGCCACTTGTACTGCCATCTTCCCTCTGCTCATGCCAAGGTCAGTTCTGACAGCAATGACCTGTTTATACTGGAATTTCCCTGTTATCATCGTGGGAGCTCCGAAGCTCTTCTGAGGGGAGAGTTAAAAACGTGCCCTCGGCATGTCTGAACGGGTACAACAATGGATCATGATGCTATTGTCATTGGCGCTGGACCAGCAGGTCTCTTTGCAGCGACAGAGATAGCCAAGAGAGGATTCCATGTTCGTGTGCTAGAGGAACATGAGCGTGTTGGGGAGCCTGACCATTGTGCAGGACTTCTCAGCAGGTCAGGACTCGCACGCTTAGGACTGCGAATGCCAGAAGGCATCATACAGAACACCGTATCGGGTGCGAGAATCTATTCTCCCTCGGGCAACTCCGTGACCATTGAGCGGGGAGAAAGAGAGGCCTGTGTCATCGATCGAAGACGTTTTGATGCATGGCTCGCAGATAGAGCGATAGACTTAGGAGTAGACGTCACAACCAATGTCAAGGCAACAGGATTCACTAGAGAAGGATCCTTGGTCCGGACGATTCGGCTCAAGGACAAGAATGAGTTGAGATCTAGGTGTTTTATCGTTGCCGAGGGGTCTCGTTGTCGCTTGTCAGGAAGTGTGGGACTCCCTACTGTGGAGAAGTCCAGCATGTATCCGGCATTCCAGTATGAAGTTTCAGGCGCCGATCTTGAGGGCGATATGGTGGAGATGTTCTATGGACGAAATGTTGCGCCGGGATTCTTTGCTTGGATTATACCGCTAGGAGAGAACAGAGCTAGAGTAGGATTGGCAGCTCGAAACAAGTCAAGGACACGTCTCGATGCACTCATTGTCCATCACAAGATTCTTGCAAGGAGGTTAGAGGGAGCAAAGATTGACCGATCACTTGGGGGTATTGTACTAGTCGGGATGCCCATTGCGAAGCTAACGCATCAGAATGTCCTGGCCGTTGGTGATACTGCGGGCATAGTGAAGGCGACGACTGGTGGAGGCGTAATCCTGGGGGGAATCACGGCAAGAATAGCAGGCAAGACAGTTGCTGAAGCTCTCTCTCAAGACGCCAAAGTAGCAAGCATCAAACAATATGAGAAACAATGTAAGTCCATGGTCTTCAATGAACTACGTGCCATGTACCTGACACAGAGAGCTCTATCATCCCTGAGCGATAAGGGATTGGACTCCATCATCAAGGATGCAGCAGTACTGGGACTTCTTGATGTTGTGAAGAGCGATGGGGATATGGACCTTCAGGGGAAAGTCATAAAGAGACTAGTGACAGACCCTCGGATGATCCTAATGGGACTTAGAGCTATTAGATACATCAATCCGTTTTTATGAATAGGTGTCCGTCAGGAGCGGCAAGAGGTCAAGGCCTATGACTAGTGTCGAAGAGTATAGCATGCTGAAAACTGCACAAGAGATGCTCAATCAGCACACTCTCTGTGACGGATGTCTAGGCCGGCAATTTGCCTGGCTGGGTACTGCAACATCGAATGAGGACCGAGGTCATTCCATCAAACTGACCCTATGCATGATTGCCGATGACCAGCTAGAGTCTGGGAACAAGGACACAGGAAGGCATTCCATTGAAACCCTCGCTGGCAATGGTATGTTTGCTCCCGCACAGGCCATAGCGGCTCAGAACTCAATTGACTATATAGCGAGAAGCAGTTGCTATCTGTGTTCCGTTGACGGTATCTCAGTATTTGACAGAATCCCGATGATTGCTCGACGGATGGCTGAATGTGCAGACCAGATTGAGTTTGAAACTATTCTCGCCGGATCAGTACCTTCGCCTCACTTGGTGGAGCGGCAAGATGAGATGAGTGCGACCTACTCAACTCTGCATTCAGAGACCTTGAAATCGCATTTCAACCGTCTGACAGGCATCCAAATACATGAGCTTCTGGGGAAGGAGGTGGATTTTGAGAGGCCGGATGTCGTGTTCATCTATGACATGGACAATGATGGCGTGCGGCTTCAGATCAATCCAATATTCATCTATGGGAGATACCGAAAGCTGGTCCGAGGCTTGCCTCAGAGTAGGTGGGACTGCAGGAAGTGCAAGGGAAAAGGTTGTGGTTATTGCGGAGGAACTGGAAGAAAGTACCCAGACTCGATATCTGAATATGTCGGGATACATGCGCAACGCCTTGCATCTGGCACTCACTTCAAATTCCATGCTGCGGGCAGAGAGGATGTAGATGTCCTCATGCTGGGGAACGGAAGACCCTTTGTGGTCGAGGTGACAGAGCCGCGAGTTCGGACGCCAGACCTCCAGGCGCTCGCCCAGACTATTAACAGTGAAGCGGGTGGCAGAATCGAAGTTCAGGACTTGGAGCTTACTGACAGACATCGCCTGCAGAAATTGAAAGAGAATGCATCATCGAATGTCAAGGAATATGCTGCAATCATCCAGACTGAGAATCCTGTGACTGATGATGCGATTCAGAGGGTAGTTCAGTCGTTTCAGGCTGTTGTGATTGAACAGAGAACTCCCAATCGAGTCTCTCATCGTAGAAGTGACTTGGTGAGAAAGAAACGGATTCACCAGATTCACATGACACGTGAGAGCGATGGTACTCTTCAAGCATTCTTCAAGGTCCAAGGTGGTACTTACATCAAGGAGCTCATCTCGGGAGATGCAGGAAGGACCAAGCCATCTATCGCCGAAGTACTCGGCACAGGCTGTGTGTGCAAGGAACTTAACGTCACTGCGATATACAGTGACGAGCGCTGATGGCACTTCTCGAAAAGAGTGACTGTTGCGAAATCCTTAAGTGGTGACCCAAGAGGTCATGCTGGACCTCAAGTGCAATTCAGCTCAGGCCGAGCACCGAGAGACAATAGTTCGTAGTGATGACTTATGGTAAAGAAGAGTCATGGATACCGAGTCCGTACACGTGGCCTCATGACCAAGAGAGTGCGTGAGAAGGGTGTGAGTTCACCAGACAATGTACTCGTTCAATATGAACCAGGCCAGCGTGTGAATATCGTCATTGATTCAGCTTTCCATAAGGGTATGCCTCACAAGAGGTATCAAGGAAAGACAGGGATTGCCACTGGAGTTCGTGGGCGAGCAGTTCTTGTCGATGTTGATATAGGGAAAGCCAAGAGAAGCCTCATCATTAGACCTGAGCATCTCCGAGTCAATAAGAATTGAGGGATGGGAATGCCCAAGGAGATAATCAGTGAGGAAGAGATTACTCTTCCACAGGTCAAGAAAGTCTTGGCCCAGCGAGCAAAAGAGGGAGAACTATCTTTTCAGCAGTCGATAACTCTCGAACATGCTACAACGTTTTCCAGGATGGCGCCTGCAGTAGCTACAAAGGCTGTTGAAAAACTAATGGATAGCTATGGCGTCACAAGGTCCCAGGCAGTCCAGATCGTGAATATTGCTCCTACTACAGTGGAGGAATTGAAGTCTATCTTCGATACCAGACTGACGAATCTCACCGATGAGAAACTTATCGAGATTGTAGACCTGATGGTCAAGAGCCGATCTTAGATAGTACAGACAGGTCTTGATTGCTCTCACAGTGGAGCCAGAAGGCGGAGGATTGCTTCTCGGTCCGATTAGTTTTTATCCGTTGCCGGAAACCTATACCACAATGTACTCTAGTATAGCCGGATGTGGTGATGGATGGAAGGACAACAAAACAGGATGTTTGAGACACATGCATATATCCTGTCAGTCATTCCTCCAAAAGAGTACCTGAGGGACTCCAGACCTCGCGGCGAGCCAATAGCACAGGGTATAGGCGAGTCTCATTTTACACTCCTCGAGATGATACCCGAGAGAGGTGTCAAGCTGAACCCCCAGGAGAGAGTCTCAATCCAACAGAACGCAAAGGGTAGGATTGACCATGTCAAGAGGCGAATACTCTACGAGGATCTTACTCCCGAGAGCGCCACCGAGCTACCTCTTGTCGTGGAGATGATTGTGACAAAACACGAGCATAGGTTTGTGCAGTTCTTCAATGAGGCAGCTCCGCTGACCACAAGGAAGCACTCACTTCAGCTGCTTCCTGGAATAGGCCAAACGCTGATGTGGGCAATTCTGGAAGAACGAAAGCGAGAACCCTTCAAGACATTTGATGACATCGCAGCAAGGACGAAACTTCAGAATCCCAAGAAGGCCGTAACAGCCAGGATAGTTGAAGAACTCCGGGAGGACGTGAAGCGCTGGCTCTTTGTGAGGCCTCCAAAACGGGACGAAGAAGAGCATGAACGAGAACGTCCACCACGACGATAGAACTGTGAACATGCAGGTGAAGTCCCTGTCTGACAATGAGATTCAATCGCTACTCAGGAAATATGGGGTGAGACCAAGCAAGAAACTCGGGCAGAGCTTTCTAAAGAGTAGAGCTGTTGCACGAGACATAGTGGCTGCTGCAGATGTCACGAAAGACGACACGGTATTAGAAATCGGAGGAGGACTCGGCATTCTCACAGAAGAGATTGCGCATAGAGCAGGTCATGTACATGTGATTGAGCTGGAGGCGGGACTTGCAAGAGCTCTCCGCGATTTGCTGAGGGAGCATGAGAATGTCACCATCGTCGAGGGTGATGCTCTGGTGGTTGCCCTCCCGGAAACGACCAAGGTGGTTTCCAATCTCCCCTACAGCATCTCTTCAGAGATAACATTCAGGCTGTTGCGCGAGCACACATTCAATCAGGCAGTACTCATGTATCAGAAAGAGTTTGCACTGCGGCTGCGTGCAGACCCAGGAACACAGGACTACTCACGGCTCACAATCAATATCGGGTACCAAGCAGAAGTGGACTCTCTCATGGAGGTTCCAGCGACTATGTTCTTCCCCATGCCGGAGGTTGACTCCGTTGTAGTGAGGATGAAGCGTAGAACACAAGGGCCTCGTGCGAAGCGTGATGACGTGTTCCATTGGATGGTGACAGGCCTGTACTCATATCCGAACAAGACTCTCAGGAAGGCCCTTAGAATATGGTTTCGAAACATAGGAGTGGAAAAGAGCCTCGCTGAGGAGATTGTTCGTAGTTGTCTTGGACACCTCAAGGGTGACGACCGCTTGAGAAATATCAGTATTGAAGACCTCGTGGTCCTTGCTGACTCGATACTTGGTTCGATAGAGGAAGGAAATATACCGGATCCAGGAGGGCTGAGAAGTGAGAGAGTATCCTGAAATCGATGTTTCTGATGGTGTGTACCCTCCATCAGACGACACCTACCTCCTCCTTGACGCCATCAATTTCAAGGCTGAAGACAGTGTGTTAGATGTAGGGTGTGGCGCAGGACTAGGAACCGTCATTGCTGCATGCAAGGCAAGTAGTGTTGTGGGGATTGACATATCCCTTGATGCAGCAAAGAATACAGCTGCTAACCTCAAGAGGAACAACATGGAGCGAACTGCAGGGGTTGTTCAATCTGATCTTCTCTCTGCTATTTCCAGCAGAAGCAAGTTCTCGATTATTCTCTTCAATCCGCCTTATCTGCCTGCAGATGACAATTCCACCATGATGGACCATGCACACATAGGAGGAAAACTTGGGAGTGAACTCACACAGAAGTTCATCGGTCAGGCCTCTCGACACCTCATCGATGGAGGAGAACTCTTTGTAGTCGTTTCAACTCTTGCAGACACGAGCACCGTGATGAAGGCATTCAGGAACTACGGATTTCAGATCGAGCGCGTCGCAGAGAAATCCTTGTTCTTCGAGAAGATACAAGTACTGAGAGGCATCTTCCGAGGACAAAAGGAAACCGTTTTATAACACTCCAGTGGAGGACCTTAGACAGTCTGGAAACCTGAGAGAGAACTGGCCATGACAGAGAAAGAAGCAACCGAAGAGACCGCCGAGAAAGCGGCAGCAGAAGAACCAGCCGCTAAGAAGACAACAAAGAAGACGACCAAGACTCAGAAGGAGGACTCAGCTAAGGTTGAAACTGTCGTGAGCGACAAGAGCATGGTCTATCTTGATTTCGTTGCGAAGACAAAGGATAATGGTATTGTATACGATACGACGCTTCTCGAGGTTGCCAAGAAAGAGGGACTGTTTAGAGAGAATGACCGTTACGAACCAGCCCTTGTTGTAGTTGGTTGGAACTGGCTCCTCTCGGCAGTTGAAGAACAGCTCATTGGTATGAAGGTCGGCGAATCGAAGACTATCGAGGTCCCTCCAGAAAAAGGTGCAGGGCCCAGAGACCCCAATAAGATTAAACTGATTGCAAAAGTAAAACTTGCAAAGCAGGGTGCAAAAGGCTACAAGGGCGAAGAGATCAAGTTCGGTAATGAACGGGGCTTTGTCACTGCGGACCTTGGTCGGCGAGCCAGAGTCGATTTCAACAGCCCATTCGCTGGAAAGACCCTGATTTACGATGTCACTATCCGAGAGATTGTATCGGACGAAATCAAGAAGCTTCAGGCAGTCCTAAGACGCAGAATCCCAGGAATACCTGAGGACAGATACAGTATCACCCACAGCAAGAAGGTTGTGACCGTAGAGCTTCCGCAGGAAACTCGATATATTGAGAACATTCAGTACGGAGAGATAGGTATAGCTGCAGATATTCTGAAGGCCGCTGAAGACATTGATGAAGTAAAGATCGTCACAACATTCAAGCGTCCAGAACGAAAGGCAGAAAATCAGACCTGAGTAGCAGGTTGACCGTTCTGTCTATCGATGGCAGGAATGTTCACTGAGAAAACCTTAATAATGCTCCAAAGAACGGGTGCTTGTCACTTGTTCTCTATAACTCTTCTTCTAGATGGAGTTTGTTAGCCATGGAACCTGACGTACATCCCCCGGCTGAGTTAAGCACGGGCACTACAACAATAGGCATGATTGCAAAAGACTGCGTAGTCTTGGCAAGTGATCAGAGAGCCACAATGGGTTATCTAATCGCATCCAAGACAGCAAAGAAGATCTACAAGATCACGGACCGTATTGGTGCAACCATTGCAGGATCCGTCGCAGATGCTCAGTCAATCATGGAACTATTAGCTGCGGAGGCCAAGCTCTTTGAGATTCAGAGGGGACGACCGATTCGTGTCAAAGCATTGACACGTCTCCTAAGCAACATCATGTTCCAAGCTCGTGGAACCTACATGCTGGGAAGCCTTGTCGGAGGTTTCGATGATGAAGGACCACAGGTCTACTACACGGACTTTGTAGGATCAGTGATTCCTGACAAGTACGTGGCCAATGGTTCTGGTTCACCGGTGGCACTTGGTGTTCTGGAGGCCGAGTACAAAGAGGATCTTACAAAGAAAAAGGCCATTGAGCTGGCTGTTCGTGCCATTGCAGTTGCCATCGAGCGAGACGCCGCTACGGGCAACTCAATCTTGGTCAGCGTGATCGACAAGGATGGCTATCAAGAGATTCCAAAAGACACCATCATGAAGATTTGGAAAGGACCATAGTGACAGTACTTGTTGCAATCGTAGTTCACTAGTTTGCGCTACATCTCACCCGACGAAGAGTTGGGTGCAATATCAGGCAATATGGGGCATAAATAGGCCTAAAGTTGTGATGTGATTATCCATGCAGTCCAATGATGAACAAGAATATGTAGATATCAGAGAGGAAATCAAGAAGGCACTCCCTCGTTCAGCCGCGATCACCTCAGTCGAATATGAGGGACCTGAGATAGCCATATACTCCAAGGCCCCCAAGATACTGCTGGATGACGGTGATAGCATAAAGGCACTTGCTCGCAAGATGCGAACACGCATTGTCGTCAGATCAGATCCTGATGTCAGGTTGACACATGAAGAAACAGAGAAGGCAGTTCGTGAGTTGGTACCAGCTGAGGCTGAGATAACCACGATAGACTTTGACATCTCTCGAGGTGAGGTGATTATTGAAGCACAGAAGCCAGGCCTTGTAATCGGACGAAGTGGGACCACACTCAGAGAGATCACTCGTCAGACATTCTGGCGGCCAAATGTCATGCGAACCCCTCCTATTGAGAGCAAGCTGATAAAACAGGTTCGCTACATCATTCAATCAGAGGCTGCAACAAGAAACAAGTCATTCCGTGAGATTGGCCGGCGAATACACAGACCTATGCTCTTCAATAATGGCTGGATTAGACTTGCAGCCCTGGGAGGGTTCAGAGAGGTCGGAAGGTCGTGCATGTTCCTGCAGACCTCTGAGAGCAATATCCTCATTGACTGTGGCGTGAACGTAGGAGCGCCCAACAAGGCATTTCCAAGGCTCGATATTCCCGAGTTCAATGTTGAAAATCTAGATGCGGTAGTGATCACGCATGCGCATCTGGACCACTCAGGGATGGTCCCATTCCTCTTCAAGTATGGGTACCGTGGACCAGTCTACATGACTGCGCCAACTCTGAATCTGGCCACTCTACTACAGCTGGACTACATTGATGTGGCAGAGCGAGAGGGTAAGCTCAGGCCATACCGCGACCGTGATGTGAAAGAGACAATCCTTCACACAATCCCCCTCAACTATGGAGAAGTGACCGATATCGCCCCCGATGTACGACTCACCATGCACAATGCAGGCCACATACTTGGCTCAGCAATTGTCCACTTCCATATCGGAGATGGACAGTACAATATGGCATACACTGGGGACTTTAAGTTCGGAAGAACCAGACTACTTGAACCAGCCACCTTCACATTCCCGAGACTTGAGACACTCATTATAGAGAGCACTTACGGACATCCTACTGATAAGATGCCTCCTAGGCAAGAAGTGGAGAGGAAGTTCGCCACGATATTGAAGAGAGCCCTAGAACGTGGTGGCAAGGTCCTCATCCCGGTTCTTGCAGTCGGTCGTGCACAGGAGATCATTCTTGTCATTGAGGACTTGGTATCCAAGGGGCGCATTCCCAAGGTTCCTGTATATATTGAAGGAATGATTGCACAAGCCACTGCAATCCATACTACACATCCAGAGGCGCTCAGCAAGAAGATTCGCGAAATGATATTCCATCAGGGTATCAATCCATTCCTAGCAGATATATTCGTGCAGGTCGACAACCCTGATCAGCGTGAGGAGATTGCAGAGGGTGAGCCATGTATCATCATGGCGACCTCAGGCATGCTCGCTGGCGGTCCCAGTGTCGACTACTTCAGACTACTCGCCCCGGATGAGAAGAACCTGCTAGTCTTTGTTAGCTATCAGGGAGAGAATACGATGGGAAGACGTATCCAGAAGGGATGGAAAGAGGCCAACATGAAGAACAGAGAAGGACAGACAACAGTTGTCCAGGTCAATCTAGAAGTCGCAACTGTGGAGGGATTCTCAGGACACTCTGATAGGAAGCAGATTCTCAGCTTTGTGAAACGGGTGAGTCCGGCTCCGGAGCGAATTCTTGTTGCTCATGGTGAGGCATCAAAGACACTCGGACTGGCATCCACCATCCACAAAGCATTGAACATAGAGACAAGAGCACCAATGGTGACCGAAACAATAAAGCTGAGATAGTGAAGGTCATAGCTTCACGAAGTTGGGTGTGACAATCATGCACGCATCATTGACAAGAGCGATGTCAGCCTCATAGCCTCTTGTGGCACTTCTGATTCTCTCGATGATACGACGCAGTTCAAGATGAGTCTGCTCATTTCCGTCATTCAGACCGGAGATATCAAGCAAGACAATATTGCCACCCTTGATCTCATCGACCACGAAGGGAACATCAGCAAGTGACTCCAGTTTCTTTGATCTGACAAAGATCGTTTCCAGTTCATTTAGCTTCTTGAGTTCCTTGCGAGGATCAGATTGGGAGGTCTCAACAACGGGAGAGAAGACCCCTAGACTTGGATATGTCCGTCTAGTGCTCTTTTCCTGGGAGACTTCATCATTTTGTTTTCGTCTGAAGAGAAACCTCACTGTTATGCCACCTCAGTTCTTCAAGACAAGAGTCCCGTCGAATAAAGAAAAGACCGAGTATTATGGGGCTAAAACAAGGAGCTAATCCTTATCACCGTGACAACATATGATGCACTGAGCTAGATGTCCATGCACATAGAGGAGGAAAATGACCCGCTATCTCGACTCCGAGGACAATTGAAGGCGCTCAGTAATAGGCATGCAATTGAGATTCTTCAGGTGTTGAGTCCTCAGACTGGAGAGATGGTACCCACACTTGGATGGGACTCGATTGTGGAAGGTCTCTTAGCCCTTGATGGAATCAGTAGACCTAAGTCAAATCCAAGAGGAGAGAAATCCCAGGAAGAGGTAGAGTATGAACTCGCACGCCGGGGGCTAATCTCTGGCGGAACAGTCTATGAGACCATGAACAAACTTGTGAGGGTCGGTTTTGTAGTGACCTCTGGCGACAGGGGTCGAAAACAGAGAGGGTTCATGATAACTCATGACGGAAGGCTTGCGCTGGCATCTGTCGGACGACTTGAAGAGCCGATAGGAACAGGGACAGAGGTCCAGAGAGCTGCAAGAATACTTCTGAAACACAAGAACTTCGTTGCCCTTCTTCCAGCACAGGAGAAATTCCTCCGCGAGATTGGCGACATCAATGACAACCTCGTGATCCAGATGCCTCCTGGCTCAGGAAAGACATTTCTCGCAATGATTGTGATTCTCCTGCGGTTGCAGAGAGGTGTTAGGTGTCTCTATCTCAGCCCCTATACGTCACTCAGCAGGCAAATCATGGATGAATACGGAGCCCTGTTAGAAGAGCTTGGATATGCTGTCGTCCGATATGATGGGCTATCGCCTGTCACCGACAGCGAACTGGAAGAGACCAATCTTATTGTTGCAATGTATGAAACCTTTGCCTCTGCGGCACTTCAGAAGAAGAAGTGGACATCGAAGTTGGGTCTTGCTGTCGTCGATGAATTGACAGAACTTGATTCCTCACAGCCTGAGATGCAGTCCCAAGACCTTGGTACCGATAGAAGTGTAAAACTAGACTGTATCATCACCCTGCTAAAAGGCCAGATGCAGATTCTGACACTCTCCTCGAGATTCGGTGAGACTGAGAAGATCACAGAATGGCTCAACGCAACGGCATTTCGACCTGACTTTAGATTGACCCCCGACGAATTCATTGTGAGCAAGAGCGGTCAGGGAATCAAGATTGTGAGCAGTGATGGAACTCAGAGAAGTACATCTCAGCAGGAAGACGTGCTTGACGCAGTCATGGAGCATATAGAGGACTACAAGAAGAAGTCGATACTCTTCGTTGTCGGATCGAGATACAGAGCCCAAGGAATCGCCAGAAGGCTCGCAAGAAGTCACCCAAGAGAGATAGGCTCAGAGATAGTGAATCAGATAATAGGGACAGGGGAGAGCCTCCCTCTGAGTAGCAGACTGTCAAACACGTTGAGATACGGAGTCGCATTTCATCATTCAGGTCTAGATGCAGGTGTACGAGAGCGACTTGAGAATGCAATCAGAAGTAGAGTCGTAAGAACGGTCGTTTCGACAACTGGCATCACATCAGGAATGAGTTTCCCGTTTGACTGTGTTGTCATCTTGCTTGATTCCAACATGTATTTCCTTTCCGCCAGGTCGCGCTATCTACAGATTGCCGGGAGAATTGGTGAGTACCATCTCAGACAACATGGGGGCAGAGTGTATCTCGTCTTTGAGGGGCCCACACAGGAGTTCCCAACTCCAGAAGCAATGGAAGAGATCCTCCTTCATAGGCCCCTTGAGGCTCTTAAGCCAGGTGTGATGTACCCGAGCCTAGCAGTCAGTGTGTTAGTCAGGACGCTCATCAACGGACGCCCAGCAATTCTGGAAGATGTCCGGAGGATGTTCGTGGAGTTTGTCAGAGGATCGTTCAGAGGAACAATTGATCAAGACTACAGCTCGAGGATGGACAGGTTCTTTGATGCCTTAGTCCAATGGCTGATTGATGAAGGGGTGCTTGAGAGCGGCAAGAGCGGCCTCGTCTTGACCAAGGAGGCTCGCGATGCAGTACTCTCAGGAATAGATCCTGTTGATTACATGCAGAGAAGAGAGGATTTCTCCGAAGTCAAGGCAGACACCGCAGTTAGCGATCTTGTTGACTTGCTGTTGAGGTTTCGACTGCCGCAGTCGGTCAGACCGAGAACTCTGGCACCGTCACAGACAGAGATTGAGATGATGGGACTAAGGACCCCTGAAGACTGGTACATGAAACTGATACCTACACGGCTGAGAATCAAGAAATCAGTGCTCACTAGATGGTTAGATGAACAGAACATTGCCTCGATAATCAATGAAACTGGAGAGATGGTCAAGGGTATCAGTCTCGATGAAGGAGACCTGGATTCGCTCCTTGGTATCTGCAGCAGTGTAGCAGAGAGTCTGAACAGGTTTTACCTGACTCAGAAGAAGAGAAGCATTGCTGAACGATTCCGTATCTTGGGCAGGCAGTTGCAGTACGGTGTTCGGCCGGACTTGGCAAACTCGGACTTGCTTGAACTCCTTCTCATCCAGAGTGACAACTCGCCATCAAGCAGACTGTCACGAAACGCTGCACGAGTCCTGTACGAACATGGATACAAGTCAATCTCAGATGTTGTGAGGAAGGACATTGATGCAAGTCTGAAGGGATTAGCAAGGGATAGATTCTCCAGGAACTGTGGTCTGGAGCCGGAGCGGGCAAAAGAGGTCTACAAAGCTGCCATGATGCATATTCGCTCGAAGATCATCGGAGATGATGATGAGTGAGTTCTACTGCTTGCTGAAGTCCCAGAGCTCATCGTTGATGTGATGCACTGACCGCACTACTTTTCCACTGGTGGCAGCTCGAAGGTCAGCTGCTGAGAAACTCGATATTCCCACAGCCAGAGGCTTGCCATGCCGCTCATCAACGACTGAAACAATGCCATTTGCTTTGACCTCATCATCCACTTGCGTAATTCCGGGCCTCATGATATCAGCGCCATTCACAACAAACTTCACTGCACCCATATCGACTGTGACCTTTGGGATGTGTATTATGCCAGTGAGAAGAGCATTGAGAGTGGGAAAGAATCGACCTTCTGATTCAAAGAAGACGATATCACCATTCAAAAGCAGAATCCTTGAGCCATCGTCAAGAATACCGCTCTCAAGCTGCACGTCTGAACCCAGGCCTATGGATGAGCCGACGTCGTTCTCTAGCCTCTCGAGCTCAAGCTTCTGTTCACGCTTCTTCAAGAGATGACGTTTCTTTATACGTTCAATCTTAGGCATCTTGTTTGGACTGGCGCACTCTAGCCTTTTGAAGCCTGCGAAAGTACTGTTTGAAGAAACCAGGGGGCGTCGCCATCGTCATGTTTTTAAGCCGTGCCCAAGGACTAGCGGAAACGTCGTATGACCTAGGTCATAGACAGTCTTCTGTGTTGGTGAATCTATGAACGCAGGTAAACCCATGGAACTACTTCAAACCTCGATTGGCTCACAAGTTCTGGTCGAACTAAAGGGCAGAAAGAAGATCAAGGGAAAACTGCGAGGCTTTGACCAACACCTCAACCTCATCCTTGAGGATGCTGAGGAGATCTCAGTCGACCCAGAAACAAATGAGCAGACCGTCGTTCAGGTAGATACGGTCATCGTACGAGGCGACAACGTAATCCTCGTTTCACCTCCGCCAAAATAGTATAGGAGAAGGGACCCATGGGAAAAGGAACTCCAGCAAAGGGAAAGAAAAACAATCCAAAGATGATTCGCTGTAGAAGGTGCGGCCGGAGGTCCTACCACGTCAGACACAAGAGATGCGCCTACTGTGGTTATGGAGCCTCTGCAAAGCTCCGTCAGTACAACTGGACACACAAGAACCGTCACGGTATCCGTATTCGCGGGTGAGTCTTATTCCTTCCTGTGGACTCGGTAGTCCCAATTCAGTTCTTTTAGCAGTGAAAGAGAAGGCCACTCGTACTGTATAGTCGCATTTCAGACATGCGCGTGCGGGATTTGAGTAATAGCAGCTTCTTCAGTTGGGCAGTGCCACAGATGAGTCCATCGGACCTATTTCTCATGTTTGTGCTCCTGTGATTTCGTTCTGGGATTGGTGTAGCTCGAGAATGATCTTGTGGGCGGTCGTTCAATCTTCCCTCCAAGCGGTAGAGGGCCCGCTGATGATGCACGAATCCCGGGCGAATAGGAGGTTTCGAAACCATACGAAGCCTGTATGACAGTCAAATCCTCGGTCCGTGGCGTTCCACCTTGTCGTTCGGTCCTGACCTGATCACCGCTTATACAGGTCTTTACAAACAAATATAGTGTAAAGAGAAGGCAACCTCCAACAAGAGCACCCATCAATATGGTCTGAGTAACAAGTTCTATCTGCATCTCGTTTCCCCCAAGTCATCACAGTATCGGAACCACTTAAGGATTCCTCACAAATAACGAGTAGCGCGAGAGTGGAGCAGACCATCATAGGTTATTTAGAATGACAGCCTCATGGAACTCAAGGAGAGAGCCCTCTAAAGGCAAAAGTCAACCTCATGGAGTAACGGAAATAAGTTACCCTAGGCACAGTAGCAATCGGTGGGAATACGATTGAAGAGGCAGCATAGAGAGAAGAAAATCCCAACTCCATGCACTGATGAGGAAACCGAGATAGGTATGAAGGTCGTAGCAATTATGCAGACCATTACTGAGGATCTAGACGACGCTGGAAAGAGAGCGTGGCGCAAGATACTTGGCATGAATGGAGCGGTATCTAGGGGTAGCAAGCGCGTTGATGAAACTGATGAATAAGGTGGTTTGAACTCGATGAAACTCATTGACATACTAAACCAGATAACAGATAGAAAACTCGCGAGATTCTGAATAGCATCTCTATATCTTTATGATGCTATTCGGAATTCTGGGGAACAGCGTAATCTCACAGATGTTTGAACGTTTTGTCAGAAATCGAATCAGTCGTTCAATTCCAAGCCCGCCTCCAGCACTTGGCCCCAGCATTCCAGCTCTGGCGAGTTCAAGATACGGAGCAAAATCATCCAGTTTCTGTCCGCGTTCTCGTATCTTTCTGACTAGAACATAATACTCGTAATCGCGTTCCCCGCCTGAGAGTGCTTCCTGATATCCTTCTGGGTAAACTAGGTCATAGTTGACATAGTGTCCGTGATGTTCCGGGTCTTCTCTGTCGTAAAACTCTCTCTGAAAGTCAGTAATCCAGAACAAGTCATCTTCGGAACGTGATATCTCTGATTCGTAATGAGGGCCGTATTCTTCCAATAATGACCAGCTGGTGTGAGTGCGAAATGGTCTTCGTGGAATCCTGAGAGTAGCATTCAGTTTCTCGAGTTCATCAGCACATGTTGCCTTGACCTGGGATATGATATAGATCATTAGATCCTCGATGAGTGTCATGAACTCGCTTGCTGTCGCGGTCTTAAGCTCAATATCAAGCTGGGAGAACTCTAGGAGATGTCTGTCGCTACTTTGAACTCGCTCTAATCGAACATTAGGTGAAACAATGTATATACCTCTAGTATCAAGAGCTGACACAGCAATCTGCTTGTGAAGGATCATGCTCTTTGTGAGCTGTAGCTTTTGCCCGTTATACGTGATATATGCGTCGTCAACTGAATGATTGAGAGGATCTGTGATGGGAGAGAGAATGACGGGCATCAACTGAATGAGTCCTCTGCCACTCAGAAAGTCATGCATGGCTCTCAGTGCCTCAGTCTGTACTCTGAATATCTGAGAATAACTCCCGTTTCCGTTTTGAGGATGCGTTGTTGTTTTCATTAAAGGCTCAGTCGTCATAGTCATCACAGGTTAGGCTACTCTATAGAAACACAGACAATGAACTTCTCTACATAAGAATTTGCAGAGAAAAATGGAATGATTGTCAAGAAGGACAGGTTTAAGTCTGAAAGATGGAATAATTTTCCATTATGATCCAGCTTGATGATAAGGATTACAGGATACTGGCCCTCTTACGAGAGAATGCCAGACTTACGACAGGTGAGATGGCGAAAGAACTCGGTATCGCTCAGACTACAATTCACAATCGCATAAAGAGGATGAGAGAGAGCGGAATCATCAAACGCTTCACTGTGGATTTGGATAGAAAGAAGATTGGCAGAGGCCTTGTAGCATATATTCTGTGCACTGTTTCATATCACACTTCTCGCGGGCAGAAGATCGACCAGTATGAAGTAGCTCGACTAGTCAAAACATTGCCTGAGGTAGAGGAAGTCTCGATAGTGACCGGAGAGAATGACATTATTGTCAAGGTAGCGCTGAGAGATGTGGATGAACTGAACGATTTCATTATTTACAAACTACGAAATACGGAAGGCATAGAAAAAACCAGGACAAGTGTTGTACTATCAGAGGTGTAGAGGTTTCTTGGAGACCAGTCTCGGAATCATTCACTTGATTCTCAATCTCCTAGATAGTGGAACTGTGCTCATCCGTCCCTAGCGTGCTGAGTACCCTTTGATGACTAGAGAGAGAAGTTGCGGACAGGTCGAGATTTCTCAAGGATGAGCTGATGGACATGCAATAACCCAGCTGACTTATATCCATCTAGCTAATCATCTGATTTCAAATAGACCTGCAACGTGGTTTCCGTGTCGATGGAAGACAAGATTCAGATGAATCCAGTTGGGTTTGTGCAACGTGAGAAACCTGATGAGGATGTCAAAGATAGGAGAATCATATCGAGAGTGGTTCTTGATGCCAAGTTCTCTGAGGGCCTGTCGGGAGTCGATGAGTTCTCACATATCTATATCATATTTTGGTTGAATAAGGTCAAGCAAGCCGATATCGGCACGCTAGAGCGCCATGTCTTTGACGATCCAAAACTGCCGCTCGTTGGTATCTTTGCCACAAGGTCGCCCACTCGACCAAACCCCATAGGTCAGACCTTGGTCGAGCTAGTCAGACGGGAGGATAATGTACTCTGGGTCCGGGGTCTTGATGCCTATGATGGCACACCCGTCTTGGATATCAAACCATATCCAGATTGGGAGCGAGGACAATGGATAGTTGTCAAGGATTTTAGAGCTCCAGATTGGTTGAGGAGTATCAACAAGTAGTGCCATCTGATATGACAGACTCTAATCGCAAATCAAGCAGTCGCCAAACGGAGTGAAGTCTATTAGGGTCTTCAATGTGAAGTGCCCTTCAGCAAAATTCAATTGCCAATGGTAGAAATCGCTAAGGGTACTCTCAAGCATGTTGCCTTCGTTTATTGACAAGAAAAGAGAGGATCATGAGTTCCATGAAGACAAAGGCTTTTGCTGATATGACTGTCGAACAGGCATGTTCCCAGGTGGGTTCAGATTTAACTGGACTCTCACAGTCAGAGGCGGAGTCGCGGCTTCAGAAGTATGGGTACAATGAGATATCAGAGGACAGGAGAAGCCCCCTGATTGATCTGCTTTCTCGGTACTGGGGACCGATGCCATGGTTGCTCGAACTGACAATAATCCTCTCATTATTGCTGAACCATTTAATTGACGCTATCGTAGTCTTTGTTCTCTTGACAATCAACGTTGTAGTGGGCTTCATCAACTCCGATCACTCACAGAAGGCGTTGGAGCTTCTGAAGAGCAAGCTCGCTACTAAGGCCAGGGTGAAGCGAAATGGTTCATGGACTAGAGTCGACGCTCGTCAACTCGTCCTTGGTGATGTCATATACTTGAATCTGGGAGATGTTGTTCCTGCAGATGCCAAGGTGACTAAGGGAGAACTGCTTGTTGACCAGAGCTCTCTAACGGGCGAGTCGCTACCAGTTCATCTTCATGACTCAGATGTTATCTTCTCAGGGACTGTGGTGACTCAGGGGGAAGGAATGGGACTTGTTGTCAATACAGGAGAGGCTACGTATTTTGGCGCAACTGCAGGTCTCGTCAAGCTCGCCAAGCCCCAATCGCATCAGATGGATATCGTGATAGGCGTATCAAGGTACTTGCTTTACGCGAGTCTATCTGTATTGGCTGTAACTGCGCTGTATGTATGGCTTACTAGCGGCGACATGGTTCTGATTGTCACATTTGCAGTTCTCTTTCTCATGGGCTCTATTCCAGTCGCATTACCAGCAGTCACTGCTATTGTTGAGGCGAGAGGCGCAATGGAATTATCTCGAGAAGGGATTCTTGTGTCTAGGTTGGACTCCATAGAAGATGCTGCATCTATCGATGTCCTCTGTTTCGACAAGACAGGAACGCTTACTCAGAATCGCATCTCCGTAGTGGATGTCCTCCCTCAGCGTGGTCATGATACATTTGAGGTGGGGATGCTCGCGGCACTGGCATCAAGCGAGAACAGCAAGGACCTGATTGATTCTGCAATCATAGATTACGCCAAGACCAGGGCGATCGACTATTTCAGTTTCAAGCAGACAGTATTCACGCCATTCACACCAAATACAAAGATTGCCGAGGCTATCGTTGAAAGGGGCGACTCACGTTTGAGAGTCATCAAGGGCGCTCCTAGAGAAGTCCTGTCCCGATGCAAGGACGATCCGGATAAAGTACAAGGCGTGGAAGACCAGATTTCTCAGATAGCTACTCTGGGTTATAGGACATTGGCTGTTGCACGGTCTATTACGCATGAAAACTCAAACCTAAGCTACTGCGGGCTGATAGTCATGTCTGATCCGATACGACCAGAATCGAAGGAGATGATTGAACGAATCAGGTCTCTCGGAGTCAGACCATTAATGCTCACCGGAGATAGTCTCAGCATCGCCAAGGAGGTGGCCATTCAGACTGGAATCGGTGAGAAGATTGGACTAGCATCAATGCTCAGAAAGGAAAGCCACAATCTTCGCTTCGAAATCCTGGACTATGATGGATTTGCTGAAGTGTATCCTGAAGATAAGTATCTAATTGTGAAATCGCTCCAGTCTCAGGGCCACATGCTTGGTATGACAGGCGACGGTGTTAACGATGCTCCCGCTCTGAAACAGGCCGAGATGGGCATTGCAGTGAAAGATGCTACTGATGTGTCAAAGGCTTCAGCAAGCGTTGTCCTCACTAGGGATGGCATCGATGTGATCACACAGGCTCTGATCACAAGCAGAAAGATATACCAACGAATGCTCAGCTGGGTCATCAACAAGATTGCCAAAGTGATCCAGTTCGTAGGACTGCTCTCATTGGGTTACTTCTGGCTTCACGGACTCGTTTTCCCAGTGATTGGAATGGTTCTACTAATCTTCTCAAATGATTTCGCCACCATGTCTCTTGCCACAGATAATGCTGCGGGGTCGACCAGTCCCAATCAATGGAACCTGAAGAATATCAGCATCCTAGGCGGCGTAGTTGGCCTTCTCTTGGTTGCCCAGGGTGCTCTCACAGTATATATTGGCATGACCGTGTTCGAGATGGATTTGAACCAGGTTGGAAGCCTTATTACATTCACATTAATCTTCACGAGCCAGTTCAGGATATTGGTCGTTCGAGAGAGGCGGCGATTCTGGGCCTCTCGCCCCGGAAGAGAACTAATGCTCTCTGTAGTGGGAGTGCTCTTCAGTTTCTCAGTTCTGGCGTTCATTGGTGGTCTCTTGGCTCCTTTGACACTCGTCGAGATTGTTTTTGCAGTGCTATTCTCGGGAGCTTTCACTTTCATAGTTGTAGATCCTGTCAAGTTCTCTCTCGCAAAACGCTTCGGTCTGTAGAGTGAAACGAAGCTACACTGGTATGGGGAATCCTATGGCATCATCATTTGGGCAGCCCACATACGACATTTTCAAAAGAGCCAAGGCAGGCCAACCGAGATTTGAGCTCAGGACCGCCTCCTCTTTGTTCATCTGGAATCTGACATCTAGAGATAAAAGAGGAATTATCATGGATAATCGTAATGTCTTCACGCGACTCATCCAGTTTTCATGATAAGAGAGGTGGAAAGTTCATCTATGTCAGTAGCTGTCTTCTCAATCAGAATCGCCGATTTCCAGGTATCGCAGTCAGTGAAGGTGCAATACCGGGTCTTTTTGAGGAAATCATGAGAAACGGAATTGGTATTGAACAGCTTCCATGTCCAGAATGTCTCGGATGGGGAGGAATATCTCGTGACTCTGTCTTTAGATTCATTCCTATCTTTTATCGATATAGTGGTTCAAGATTGTACCCTCTGATTAAGGCCATGGGAAGAGTATGGTTGTACAAGTACAGAAGGCTGTGCAAGAGGAGAGCACATGAGATTGTCAGAGATATCAAGAGTGCCCGGTCAAGCGGGTATCGTATTCTCTCCATAATCGCTATGAATGACAGTCCTACATGTGGCGCGACCCGGAAATTGAGCATTCTGGATATGGTTGCCAATCTCAAAGAGAGAGGTCTGCGAGTCAAGGATATCGAGTGTCCGCAGTTTGACATGATGAGAAAGCACTTGCCGAATCTGCTGGTGGCAGGACAGGGGCATTTCATGAGTGAACTGATCAATGGGCTTAAGCAGAATGGCATAGTAATACCAGTCTTGGCGTACGACCCTTGGAGTGACCCTCAGAAAGAAACGGATAGACTAACTGAAGCACTTCTGGAATTGTGAAGAGTGAAGGAGTGGTGGACCGGGCGTGATTTGGCATATGAGCTCTCTTGGCCCTCATCTGAGTTTGATTTCAATAGTCATGCTTGTTAGAATATCCTAGTTCCCTGAAGGGAATCTTGTTCTCCGCTAGCTCGGAATATCACTCTCCCTCAAACTGAACGCATTCTACCTTTCCTCTAAGCCCTGCTACAAGGCAACGGTTACAAGAAATGCATCGAGCTGGTTCCTGTTTACTGATCTTCGCTTCTTCAGTCCAACGCTGCAAAAGCGCGGGTTCACTAATCAACGGGCGACTAAGCTGAATCACATCGAAAGCAGCCTTTGGATTTCCGTTCCCTGTCAGTAGCTCAACAACAGTTTCCGGCGACCGGATTCCACCTACCAATCCGAACAAGAGACCACTGTCATGAGCTATCGAACGGATAATCGTTGCGTCATCCAAGAAATAAGCCTCACCTACATCCTTCGGATTCTGACTTGGGTTGGGCCCACTGAATATGACGCAATATGCTCCCGCTTCAGCGAGCCTCTTCGTCAACTCACCTACTTCCTCAGGTCCGACCATTTTCGAGCTTGAGTCCACCTTCACCTGAATGGGAATATCAACCGCATTCTTCACAGCTCTCACAGCATCCACCATCGCCTTACAACGTCCTTCGATTGTTGCTCCGGTATATGGGTCATCCACTGGGCGTCTATTGAACGATGGATCAAAGAATTGCCAAAGCCCATAGTTGTGAGCTCCATGTAGTTCAATCACATCAAATCCGGCTTTAACTGCACGTTTGGCTGCGTCAGCATACGCCTGAGTGACTCTCTCTACATGGTCCACTGTCATAGCCTTGACTCGAACAACATCCCCCCTAGGTTGAGGGACCTCCATATCACTGGGTCCAAATGCTATATCGTTGCCAGTGTATTTTGGCAAGCTCCTGCTCCCGCAATGAACCAATTGAGCTGCTGCCAGACCACCTGAAGCATGAATCGCCCCAGCAAGGCGTTTCAGGCCTTCAACATCGCTTGCCTTTGAATTAGAGATCATGCGCTTAATCGTCTGTCCTTCATACATTACATATTGAAAACCGGTTACCACGACGCCTGCTCTGATCTTGCCATAAGTTTCGATGATGGCCTCCCCGCATATTCCATTCTCTTCCGCCTGACTCATCCAGGTAGCGGCCCGCATGATTCGGCTTGATGCAATCATGCCATTTGGCAATTCGAGTTTCTGGAACACAACACGCTCCCAAGTTTCTTGGTCTACCATCGAATCAGCTCACATTTTCTAATCCCTCGTGCTCGAAACACAGACTTTTCCACTTTCTTTCATTCGAGTATGAAGGAGCTTCTGATAGAATGATATTCGATTAGCATATAGGCTTGGTGTGATGACACGAGAAGGAGTGGTGGACCGGGCGTGATTTGACCCTGTTGTCTTATTCGTGCCCAACGCCTCTTGCAGATTAGAGTGCAGGCGGGAGATAGATCGAGTTTGATTCTTTTCCGTACATCCAAGAGTAACTATCTAATAATCATGGAATCATTTATGCACTACTCGAAATCCAACCACCAGCAGAACTACGACGATGGCTGATAGTGATCCTATCAAGATGATTGCCAACACGACATCGCCGTTATTCTGAGATGATTGGCTATGATTAGGATACGGATCAGTATTGTCTGCAGGTCCATCAATTGCATATGATCCCAATCCGGAGTAGTCGCTCCACCAGTTGCCAGTATTGGTATTCATGTCGTACCAGTGATTATTATCGCCCTCATCATATCCTTGACTGGTCAGGGTGCCAGTTCGCTCATTATCAATAACGTATTCGTCAACATTCCCATTATCGATGAAAGTGTTGTCGTAGGCTACGTTGTTACTTGAAGTCCCTACAAATACAAGCCCATGTTGAGTGCTATTGGTTATTCGATTGCTGGTAATGATGTTATTATTAGAATAGCGAATGTTGATTCCCTGATAGGTGGAATCTGAGATGTTGTTTCCTGAGATTAAACACTGAGATGCTTCATTGAGATGGATGCCCTGAGCCCAGTTCTCACATCTATTCTCTAAAACTGTTAAGTTGTCAGTTCCAATGACAATTCCCCCGCCACCTCCCGAACTGGAGATACATGTGTTATTGATTATGGATCCTGTTCCAACAGCAATGTCAGCTACAAGAATTCCGATATACCTTGACATTATGTGGCAATCACGAATGATGAAGTATGCACTAGTATCTCTAATCGAAATTGCGTTACCACGGAGGATACTCGACGTGACATTCAATTGTTCAAGAATGAAGGGATTTCCCTTACTTCCATTTCCAGCAAAACCACCGTCTATGAAGTCTTGATCAGATTCAATACTGATCGGTTCGTGTAGAATATAGTACTCCGAACTCGGTGTGGAGAGAGCGACAGCTATGGTTGAGGAATTCATTTCGACAGGGATTTGTAAACCCCAGAAGCAGAGAATCCCAACTAGAAGATAACTGGCCCATCGCAAGTTCATGGTTCCTCTCCCAAAGGGTCGAATGATTCTATTATTTATTTAAGGTATGATTTACGCAATGGTTCCAAGAAGTGGTGGACCGGGCGAAATTTGAACTCGCGCCCCGTGAAAACTAGATTCACAGAGTTTCGCGACCTCTTCCATGCCAAGGAAGCGATCTTTGCCGGCCGCTGCGACAGTTCGCAGCGACTACCGGGCTAATCTACCGGCCCACAGTCCGTTATGCTGGATGAAGTGGTTAAAAGAATTGTGGAGCGTTGACAGGATATTCACTTAGAAAACCAAACTTAATCCATTGGGTGTTCCCGGTCTATGAGTACTTTCGCAAGACCGCTACTTTGAAGGGACAAGAGACTACAAGATTTGCATCAAAATGAGAAAGAGTGAGGCTCTAACCTAGGTCAGAGCCCGCATTGTGAATCCATGCACGGCAACATCTTAGTTACTGTTCCGTTTTGCGATTCTATCTCTGCTGTACGAACACGCTATTACACCTACGAGTACGAAGACCAAGATTCCGAGTACGGCGACCCAAATCAGGTCAATCGTGTAGGTGCTGTAGTACGTACATGCTACTCCACCTATGGCCACGAAAATCAAGATCCCGAGTACTACGACCAGAAGTTTCTCCTTCAGATTCATTCAGACTCACCTCCCGCACATTTCTTGACTGCATCTACGACTGTGATTTCGCTCATCCTCAGGTTTACCCTCAGGACGCCGCAATTGCCCTTCACTTCAAGTATCTCAGGTTCGACAAATGAAGCACGTTGCAGTCTTCCAAGCGTTCCTTCGATCAAGACGCCGCCATTCGCGCCGTTTGAGGAACTTAAGAACCGGTGCTCGCTAGAATTGAGTTCAATTGAGAAGTCGCGTTCACCGTTTTCATTTTCCCGGGAATTCATCTTTTGCCCCTCGTGACCGTCAATCGCGGGTATTTGTGATAAGTTTTAATTGACGTGGATACGAAACGTTTTGTAAGGATGCGAAAACACTACTATGTCAAGCAAGGAAGAAGACGGGGACATCTCGAAGGTTCTTTTTGAGCTTGCCAGCAACCGAAGAGCGAGCATTCTTTTTGAAGTGCAAAAGCAGAGTCTCAAGATGCAGCAAATAGCAAAATCTCTTGAAATGAATGTCACCGAAACTTTCAGGCACTTACAAAGACTCTGTGATGCGAAACTTGTAGAGAAGAGAATTGACAGTACCTATGCAGTGACCTCTCTGGGCAGCCTCGCGATTGGCCATCTCTCAAGTTTGAATTTCATTTTGAAAAACGGGAATTATTTCCTAGAACATGATCTTTCTTGTCTGCCTTATGAGTTTGTCAATAGGCTTGGTGAGTTATCAAATGGAGAGTTTTGTGGTGACACTGTAACTCATTTTAATCGAGTCAGAAACATGGTATATGAAGCAGAGGAGTACATCTGGGCTATGTCTGAGCAAGTTGAATCGAGTCATATTCAAGCAACAAACGAGAAAGTATCTAGAGGGCTCAAATTCAGATTCATTATGCAACAGGACCTTGCTAAAACAGTCAAAATTGCTCCAGAAGTCGAGCACTTGAAAGAAAGAAAGTATCTCGAACGAATCTGTGTCACGTTCTTGATCAATGAAAAAGAATCAGTTGTTAATCTTCGCAGACGTAACGGAGAAATGGATTACATTGGCTTTTTTGGAAAAGATGAGACATTCCACAAATGGACCCGAGACCTCTTCATGTATTACTGGGAAAGAGCTGAACGATGGTATCCAAGCATCCAGAAACCATAGAAGGCAAATAGGAAGCTGTCAGCGCCAATGGAAGATTGTCCTAGCATCGCATCATCACCTGTCCAAACGATACACTTAGACGAGTTACCGAAAGACGGGCGCATCCTTGACATAGGCGGCGGCGGTGAGGGCTTGGTATCCCGGATTGGTGGGAGGCGCGTCTGTGCCGTTGACTACAGAATGAGTGAGATTCTTGAGGCCAAGATACATGATCCGCCTGCGAACTGGTTCGTTGCAGATGCCAGGAGTCTGCCCTTTCGAAACCGTTCTTTTGACATGGTGACACTATGGTTCTCTCTGGAGTACGTGGCTGACCGGCATACCAAAGAACGCATCCTGGCGCAGTCATTTTCAGTCCTCAAGACAGGCGGCGATTTGTCCATCTATGCCGGCCGAATTGACTGCAGGGAGGACTGCTTCATATTCAATGCTCTGTTCATCCTGCCTGATGGAGCAGTTTCAAAGGTCGGATATGGAGTGCGGGGGAATCAAGGACAGACGATAGATCGCGTGTGCCCACTACTGAGGAGGGTGGGCTATGATGACCTTCAGATTGAAGACAACGATTGGTGGTTCAAGATTCACGCACACAAGGCGTAGCAATATTCACTTGTTCCAAAACCTTAAAGTGCAGACCGATGTCCGCTCTGGCATTCACACACCTGGTGAGAAGCAATGAGCCTAGCAGTCTGGTGGAGACGTGGCAGTAAGCCCGGACTCATAATCATATTTCTGG
>Ga0153915_10000490_pt1 | contig 36614 bp, 36 predicted proteins | sample Opewatmetagenome_2_FD_107003 | JGI IMG/M metagenome (GOLD analysis project Ga0153915, IMG submission 107003) | Freshwater wetland microbial communities from Ohio, USA - Open water 3 Core 3 Depth 3 metaG | ecosystem: Environmental > Aquatic > Freshwater > Wetlands | place: USA: Ohio, Lake Erie... | reverse complement strand
TTTTTGTACCAGAAGTAAGGGTGGGACGGGAGGCGTGCAGTTGTGGGTGGGGGGGGTGGGGGGAGGAAAGGGGGGAGGGGGGGGGGGGGGGGGGGGGGGGAACAGAGACGGAAGTCCGCGTAAGCGACGAGGATGTTAACGTGACAAAGAGGGTGAAGAGCCGTTTCTTTTGTCCGTTCATGTTTGCTGTTATTCATTGTCATTAACTGTAATCTACTGACAATACTCGCCATTTAATGGTAAGAATTTCGCCATTCTTCGGCCTATATTCGTGGTATGGCCGAAAAGCAGCAAGGAAAACTGTCGGCCCCTCAGATGTACGCGCAAAAAAAGGGGCCTGTAGCGGCTACGCAGAAAAAGCGTCGCCTCGTCAAAATTCGTCCGGAAACAGCCGACTCGATCATCAGAAAAATTGAGTCTGGATTCTGGGTTACGAAAGCCCTAAAACTCCACAAACTGCACCCGCACATTTGGTGCGACTGGCTAGACCAGAGCGATGAGCTATCTGCGAGGTACGCGCGAGCCAGGGAGCTGATGTGCGACGCAATGGCGCAGCAAATTCAGGATGAGGTTGCGAAGAGCCTCCCGCAAAATAAACTCGGGAATATCGACGCTGGAATGGTGCAGCTCATGCGCCTACGCGTGGACACAAAAAAGTGGCTGCTGTCCAAGGTATCCCCTCGGTACGCGAATAACGCTGCGGAAGTCATTGCAGACGCAATGAAGAGCCAGAGTCTTGTTGCGAATCAACCACAAGTCCTCGTCTACGCTCCGCAGCCGTCTCCGGACACTGTGCCTGCGGAATTTGTGGAGATTGCAACACAACAATCAAAGGAAATATCTAATGGAACAGATCTCTGAACCAAAGCCAGTGCCCCTCTACGTCATAGAGCTGTCGAAAAACATGTGCCGGCTGCTTGCCTATGCCTACGCTGGAGAAGAGGGCCAGGTATCCACGGTGTCCCCGGAGACTCTGGCTGAGGATTTGGTGGGGATGATGGCTTGCTCTCGCGGCCTGTTTGCTCCCATGGAATTACGCGTAGTTACGGGAGACCTCCTGGAACAGGTTTTTGAGCCGTTCTCGCTCGAAGAAAACAAGGCAATTCTTGTGCGCAAGAGCAGGTCGCAGATCATCCCGCCCAATGCCGTAGACATCAAACAGCTACTCAAGACGGCTGGAATACGGGTCAACTGAGGGATGGTGTGTCGTCACCACTCATCATCAAGCCGCAGACGGGGATGCAGGAAAAGGCGTTCCTCGCCCTGTACTATGGTGTGGATGAGTTTCTTATGGGAGGCATGGCCGGTCCCGGAAAAACGTGGACGAATTTAGCGATTGACGTTCCTGATCTCTTAAAAACACCAGAAATGCGAGTGCTGCAGCTACGGAGACACTCTGTAGACATGGGAGCACTGATCGAGGGCGCATACAAAATGTACGCGCCTTTAGGTGCCAAGTTTTCCGGTATGGATCGGATCTACAAGCATCCTGTATTCGTTTTTCCGTGTGGATCAATGGTCATTTTCGCGCACTGCAATCTGGAGACAGACAAATTCGCGTTTCAAGGCTGGGAAATTCCACGCATCCGAGTAGACGAAGGCGGTCATTTCACAAGGAGCCAATACCTTTACGTAATGAGCCGGAACCGCAACTCGTACGGACTCCGAAATCAAATGTCCGCGAGCTGCAACCCGCAAGGCCCTGGAATGCTGTGGCTCAAAGATCGATTCGTGGACAGGTTACTACCTGGAGAAATCGGCTGGTTTTCCTCAGACCCTGAAACTGGTCGAGACCAACGCGTATCGATGGGGACTCCTCTATCCATGTCCCGCATGTGGATCCCTGGAAAGCGAAGCGAGAATAAACTCGGAGACCCTAACTACGAGGCGAAACTGGCTCAGATGTCGGCAGAGGACCAGCGGGCATTACGTTTTGGCTCGTGGGAGATTACTCCAGGGCCGAAACAGTTGATTCGTCCGGAATGGATCACGAGGGCGATGAGCGGAAGCGTCAAGCCTCTATCTGGATTCCTGGGCGGATGCAATGCTATCGGTGCCGACTATGGAGCGCAAGGAAACGACTACTCAGTGATTTGCTGCGGCACGGGAAACAGAGTGACCAGCATGGTGGACGAGAAGAAATCCCGTACGGGCGCGTTCGCCGCGCGACTGTCGACGATGGTCGCTGTAATCGGCCTCAACAACACGACTCTAGGCGTCGACGGGAACGGCTGGGGTAACGGGGTCTGCGACGAGCTAGAGGATCGATACGGTCTGGGTGCACAGCTCAACCGGATGATGTACAAAGACCCGCACTATAAGCCCAAAAGGCTGGGGGACTGGAAATTCGACTGCCTGAGATCACAGGTGTGGTGGAGGCTAGCAGAGGATCTCGAAGCGGGAAATGTAGATCTTTCCTGGCTAGGCTCATCCAAGTGTGATTACGATGGAGTACAGCTTCTTCTTGAGGAGCTTTTCGCCATCGAGTACGACTCTTCGTCTGGATACTTGCGGATCATATCCAAGAACGAATTAGCGAAAGCGAACAAGCTAGGACGCAGCCCTGACCGGGCTGACACGATAGCCTACTGGAATTGGGTCCGCAAACGCGTCATGCCGTCGTCTGGATCTGGGAATATAGATGAGGGTGGCTACGACTATCGCAAGAAAGTGGAGGAGCCCTATGCGGGTATGGGATGGCTTTGACTGGTCTGCTATCGTGCGCCGTGAAAGGCTTCGTCGTGGATGGAGCCAGCGGAAAATGTCTGGAGTTACAGGAATCCCGCTACGCACAGTCAACCGTTGTGAAGCTGGAGCTGTTCCGTGCAAAAAGCACCGCACATCCATGCTCAGACATTTCCCAGAGATGAGGGAAGAGTACTGCATGTTCCTGGCCTCGGTTAGACCGTCAATGACGCGTCGCATCACTGCTCGGCTGCCGCCTCCAGAACGGATTGAATTGTAAGATTGTCACTTTTATACGCCACTTTGGTTAATATGTGGCTCATTCCCGACTAAAAAACATACGGAATCATCTTGGTCGATCAGATATTTGTCACATGAGTATCTTGGCGGAAGTCGGAAATCGAACAGCGTACGGAGCTACGGGGCTCGAATCCATGACGGAGTTTGGAGAAGCGGATTCCTCCGCCTCTGCGGTTCGAGCTTTCTGGGCGTCAAAAAACGCCGAGCGCGAAGATTGTATCCGGTACGTCAATGGAGACCATTACACCGACGAGGAAAAGAGATTACTGCGAGAGACGGGGCGTGTTCCCGTCGTATTGAATCCCTTTAATTCGTCGCTGCGCACGGTCGTCGGGACGTTTCTCACGCACATGTATGATGCGGAGTTTTCCCCTGTAGGGCCGGAAGACACGAAGATTTCCGACGTGCTTGAGAAGCTGGCCATCCACGAAGGCAACAACAATAACGACCTCATGGAAGACGCTCAGGTGGCAATCATGGCGTGGATCGGAGCGGATGGCGTTCGTTTCTTTCGCCCAGAAGTAGGTCCGTTCCAGAAACCGTTCATCTCGGCGTCGACAATCAATCCGTTTGCGTGGTTTTGGGACCCTAACTCCAAGATACCTGTAACGCGCAAAGACGCTCAGTTCGTTGACTCTTATCTGTGGCTCACTGTCAATCAAATACTGGAGTTTTTCCCTGACGCAAAAGCGCGTATGTCTGACTCTGTACTGCGTCAATCTGGGACGCTAGGGGATCGGGGATATACGTCATTCAACCGCAGCACTGACCGTGGACACGAGAACTCGACTCAGCGCAACAACGCCTATCTGGTGATTGAGCGGTACTACAAGGTGCGTAAACCTGCAACTTTCGAACTCGATGACGCCGACAATTGGGTGGAGGTGCAACAGCCTAGCGGCCAGCGTCCTACCTGCCAGACAACCCAAGAATACCTCTACGTCGCTCAGTGGGCTCCTGCGGTCATGGCTGACCGATCGTTTCTGTATAATGGGCCGTGGCACGCGCAACCGCGCGACCCGGTCACACAGAAAATCATGTGGCCGGGGGTCGAACTCGTTGCGTCAAGCATCAATGGTGAATCCAAAGGCTTTGTCGCTGATCTTCGGGCCCCTGCAAAATTGATCGACGTCTTGATGACTGCGTACGTCGAAGGAGCGAAGCACGCGCCCGCGGGCTACGAAATGGATCCGTCGGCGTTTGAATCCGACGAAGAAGCAAAGCGGGCGTCTCGTCTCGGGGCTATGGCGAACCAGCGCTATCGCATGAAGCAGGGTCAAGCCGGAAATGGATTCAGGCCGATCCCAAAAACCCAATCCACGACAAACGATCATGATAAAGCGATCGACATTGCGAAGAAAAATTTTGAGGAGCAAAGCTCGACCCCTCCTGCGATGCAGGGCTGGTCATCCGAGGATAAGCCTAGTGGAGTCCTGAACCAGCAGAGGATTGATCAATCGTTTACTCAGCTCATGGAGTTTATCACCTACTTCAAGGAGTACCGTAAGCAAATCCTTCGACTGCGCTACGCATACCAGCGGGAGTTCTACACGGATGAGATGGTATTCCGCATCACGTCCCCTGGAAATAAAAGCGAAATAGTCTCCATCAACCAAGAGCAACAGGCTACAGACGAATTTGGGCGTCCTATTCCTGGGCAAACATCCAGAATCAACGACATTAGCGCAGGAGCGTACGATGTGACTCTCGTTGATTCGACAAAGTCCCCCACGTTCCGGGCAAAACAACAAGCGATGATCCAGCAAATCATTAGCTCAGGCCTTGCGGCTCAAGACCCAGAGCTGAATGCAAAACTTCTGCAATACTGGGTTTCTGTATCTGATTCGCCCGAAGACATTAAGCAGATGTTTGCTGACTATGCAGCAAAGAAAGAACAGGATGCAACAGCAACATCCCAGATGGACCAGGTTGGGAAGATGCAACAGCTAGCCCAGAATGAAGCCACGCAGACCCATGTGCCGATGGGTGGTGAGACGGAGTCCTCGGCTCCGATTGCTCGACCGAAAAAGTTTCAAATAAACGATAGCGTGGCTCAAGTCACGCCATAGCGAGGACGCAAGGTGGAAAATCTTACTCAGTTTTTGAATTTGCATAGAGCCCCCGACGAGGGTGGTTCTTCTTCTGGTGGAGGAGAGGTCGCTCCGGCTCAATCTTCCGACTCCAGCGCAGCAGGCGGAGACACCGCGGCAATCGCTGTCTCCGACTCCAATACAGATTCCGCTCCGGCGGGATCACTTGGAAGCTCTGATCAAACTGTGGCAACCGCAGAGGTAACACTCGGCAAAGAGTATTTTCGCGGACTGTCGGAGAAAATGTCGAAAGGCTATTTCCCGACTGACGAGGAGAATTCTCAGCTCGACGAATGGTTGCGCGGCGGGGCATCGAAACCGATCAAATCCAAAGGCAAAGCGCAGGCACAATCCAATGCGGACGGTCTCCCTCTCAATCCCGAGGCCCAATCCGAAGCGACGGACGCCAAAAAGCCTAGCTCTGTGGCTGATTCGGTAAAAGCCCTAAATCTCCCGGATGATTTGTCTATGGCGTTGTCCGTAGCCATGGAGCAGGTGGGAGCTAAAGATTTGCAGGAACTTGGGGAAAAGACCAAGGAATTGCGGAACGCAATCGGGAAGGCGGGAAGCGAGAAAGGGCAACAGGCTCAGCGAATGCAGACGGCACTCACAACCATTGTAGCGCAGGTGAAATCCGCGCTCAGTGGCGACGATGCAGCGAAGCAAAAGCTGATGAAGTCCCTCAAAATCTCTTCTGCCGACACACAAACTCAACCGACTCGCAACCCTCAGCAAAACCCGCAAGGGAACGCGCAGAGTGGCGATTACTACACGGATGAGGAAATTGCCAACGCTCTTGATCCGGATATGATGCGTTCATTTAACGCGAAATTGCAAGCGAGAGACTCGCGAAGCAGTGCTGAGTTGAAGGAACTACGGGAACTAGCGACGAAATCCGCGAAAGAGTTTGAACAAGTCCGTCAATTCCAGCAGCGTGAGCGTGCGGAAGTCCAAGTCCTTGATGAGCTAGGCTCTTTGGCTCAAAAGTATCCCGAAATCTACAGGCCTCACACACAAACAAAGCAAGCTCTGCTTGACTTCAAGAGTTCCGGGCGTGTAGATCCATCCATTAAGCCGTTGCTTGATGTCGCGGCGCACATGGTGAAGAACGGGCTCAAGACTCTTGAGCAAGCTCATCGCGACCTCAACTACGAGAAATTGCTGTCCGGGCAAGCGGAGGCCGTAGCTTCCGCTAAGCGGTCGCAAACGGAAAAGCTTCAGAAAATACCCACCGCGAAGGGACTCACCGGAGTAACCCAGACCAGTGGAACACCCAACTATACCGAGGCGGATATCTCTGCGATGGTGAGCGGGAAGGCTGAAACACCAAAAGAGTGGTTCAAGCCTAACGGTGCTTATGACCTTGCAAAGATTCCTGCGGCGGTCAAAAAATTTCTTGGCTTGTAAAAGGCCGGAGGATTGAACAATGGCAGATTTTAGTGCTACTCGATTGGCAATGCAAAAATACGCGAAGGATGCACAGAAGCTTCTTGTGAAGCGTTCGGTTTGGGACCAGCTCTCCAATCGCGTAGAGGCGAATGGAGACATCTCCAACGCTGTGAACGAAGTCCCTGCTACTGTTGTTCATGTCGTCGAAGGTTCGACGGACAAGAAACAGAGAAGCGTCACATGCACGATGGCGGGTAAGCTCGGCGGCGATTACGTTGCTGGAGCAAATAAGGCGGAAGGTACCGAGGGTACCGTAGGCCTGTCTAGCATCGTCGTCTACTACAACCTGTGGCGTCGGGCGTTCAAAATCCAGACCGGAACTCGCGGCGTCGAAGGAAACATTGAAGACTTCTACGTCGCCGCAAAGCAGAGCACGAGTATCTCTGCCGACTACGCCGGTGAGCTTCGCGACTACTTCCATCACTCTGCATTGATGGAAGGCGCGAGCCCTATCCTGACGTCTTCTAGCGCGTGGACAGGATACAGCAACGCAACACTCCAGAGTGCTCCGGTTTCCGTCGCTCTTCACCCTAAGATCTTCTACAAGGGTCAGACGGCGGCAATCACTCGTAGCTCCACCTATGCCACCGACCTCACCAATGTCATGACGGCATTGGCTACGATGACCAGTGCATCCGACTTTGACCTTGATTCGGTCAATTCGTTGGCTACTATCTGCGCAAACAATGTGCAGCCGCTACAGTGGTCTGCGGGCGGGCAAGAGGTGAAGTGGATTGTCCTCATCTCCAGCCTACAAGCGATTCAGCTGCGCTCCGATTCCGCATGGGTGACTGCGATGCAAAACGCCGAAAAGCGTGGCCCGGAAAACCGCTTATTGAGTGGTATCCTGGGAAACTATCGCGGGATGCTGATCGTCGAAAACTATCGGGCCCCTGTGTTCGATCTCACGAACAGCGTATTCCAGTACGTCAAGCCCAACAACACGAACAACGATTACCTGCTGGGATCGCAGTCCATCACGCGTACAGCCAAGGGTGCCACTACGGTAGCCACCGGCATGTGCGAGATCGCGATTTGCCTCGGAGCGGGTGCGGTCTATCGCAGTCTGCCCGAAGACATTTTCCACGAGGAGCAGGACTCTGATTACAAGATGGTTCACGGCTATCTCGTCGGTTCGCAAGAAGGGCACCAACGCGCGGACTTCCTCGCGGCGGATGGTTCCACCACCACAAACCAAAGCTCTGCGCTCTACTTCACGGGCACACCGAGCGTATCGCTCTAAGGAGAATGAATTATGGCAACTGCATCAAGCATTTCCGTAGCAGACACCGGTATTCGCGTCGCCAAGGCGGGATTTTCTGTGGTCAAACTGTCGGCAACAATCTCCGCTCCCACAGCGGCGACGGCTACCAGCGTCTCCATCGCTCTTCCTACCACCTACAAGAGTGCCCCGGTGCCTCTCGGCGCGATCAACGTCGTGCAGTCATCGGGAAACTCGTATGCCAACATCACCGCAACCACAACGAGCACCGCTACGCTCATGGTTACGTCGAGTGAGGCTGAGGTGTTGATGGTCACGATCTTCCTTCTGGTGGAGGCTGTCTAATGGCCTCTATTCGGATTTCTGCCAAGCTGGATGACATTCCTCACGAGTACGCGTTGACTGGTTTCGTCAACGCCAAAGGGAAGAAGATCTCTGCGCAGCCAGTGGTGAGGAATGGAGAAATTTCCTGGGATGTCCCCGACGTTTCTGAGAACCGCTCCCACATCCGCGCAAACCTTGAGCCTGCGGGAATCTTTGCCTGCAAAGTCGTGCATGTTGAAGAGCCGGAAGATTTCGTCGTGACAGCGAACGTCGGAACCGCTGTTGAAGCTGATGATTCCCAGGACGAATCCAAGGCGTCCAAGGCGTCCAAGGCGTCCAAGGTTAAGTAGTCCCAAAAGCCCCCGAAAGGGGTTAGGGTCTCGGGCGAACTCCTTGCCGCCTGGGACCCTTTTCCTCAACCTACCGTCTGGTAGGCAGGATTGTCGGGCGGGACACTCCCCAACCCGAAACGATAAACCGCCAACCTGGAGAGATCCTGGATGACGATTGAGCAGATGATAGCTCTTTGTTACGGGCAATACGGAAACCGATACCAGGTTGCCAAGTCTCAGATGTTGGCGTTCCTGTCTCAAGTGCAAATTGCCGCTTTTGATGCGAACATCCCGGCCTTCTTAGATTGGGATACCGCCCTCGCAATCACCGAAGGAACTCTAGGCCCATACGCTTGGCCATCCAACTGCCGGTCAGTTCTCGGTGTTACAGCTTGCGACGACGCTGCGATTTTTGGCAACCCCGCGTTGCTTGGAAGTGTGGACCAAGACTACGGAATTGACGACGACTACGCACGGTCTCGGAATACGTCCGTGTCGATTTGGACTCCTGGCCGCACGGATCCAATAGCCAAGACGTACTATTTCCTTTATGAGCCATCAACGGATGAAACCTACCGCTGGGCGTACTACCGCCAGCCGGAGGATCTGACATCCACAACCACCGATGGAACTACTACCTATGACGATACTCAAATTCTCATCCCAGCTGAATGGCATGACCGCGTTCTTATTCAGGGCTGCATGGCTCTATGCGATCGCTCGAACTATGGCGATACGCGCGATACGCCGCAGATCGTACTCAAAACTATCCTAGAGCCGTTTTGGAACGCGATGCGCGGGCGCACCGTGTCTTCTGAGTCTCCTACATCGATGGGGGCATGGTAGTATGCGCCAACTCACCACCAAATACGGGAGGCCTACGCACGGCACTCCTTCGCGCATCCCGTTTTCGCAGACCTGGGATTCGATCAATGGGGCCAACTGGGACGCGATGCACGAAGGGCTGGGCGATAAGTATTGCGCGGACATCCTGAACATGGACGTGCATGCCGACGGCATGGTCACCCGTGGCGGATCACGGTTCCTGGGGCCTGCGACACGCGTCACGGCTCCGCAGATCGGAGTCCCTGCGGCTTCGATCGTGGTGAACACGTCTGATGGCGAGTATTTCATCCATCACTGCGAAGATTCTACCGTGTGGTTCGATGCGGTCTCAGAATCTTCCCGCACAGTTGGAAAGGTCGGGGTTCATGGATGGTCTGCCAGCAACCTCTCCATTCCGTATGCGGACGGCATCGCTTGCCTGGTGCCCGGATTCGATGTAGTCTATTTGTTCCACCCGGACGGGAACTATGTCTTGGAATACTTGTCCTCGTACTCGTCCTGGACTTCCAGACCCATGGGCATGCCTGCCCCGGTGTTCTATTCCATAGCTTCCGGAGATGCGGATAGCGGAGATCTGGACGGAGTCTACAATTATGGGCTCGAACTTCAAATAATTGAAGATGGAATCATAACTCGGCGTTCCGGAGTGCGTACCATTGCTGGATACCCAGTAACTCAGAGCGCCGGATTATACTACCGCGCGTACTCTCGCTGGCGCTCTGGTTCTGGGGTCGAAGTCACAGTCAAGGTTTCTGCCGAAGCTTCCGATGGTAGCGAACTATACACCTATATCGAAAACTTCGGCATCACCCATGTGGTGCTATACCGTTCCCTGGATCTGGATGGTACTAGTGGCTCCACGACCGAACTCTACCAAGCCGTGAAGATGACTGCCGCAGCATTCCTGGCGACCTACGACGACACCTGCTTCACCATGACGGCGGACGGTACTTCCGACGACGACATGTTGGACTCCTATTCAGATACTCTCGTGGAGTCCGAAGGGATCAATCTAAAGCCGTTACCTGCCGCATCAATTGGCACTATCGTATCTGGGAAAATATTCGTTGGTAACGTGTCGGACGCTGACATTGACGAGACGGGATCGCGCATGTTTTACGGTGGCGACGCATCCACGACGTACATAGAGCAGTACGCACCAATATCATACCGTGTCGATGTCAATATGTCGAACGGCCAGAAAATAACTGGACTTTACGAGATGGATGGAAATCTGATCATCCTGAAATCCGCTTCAACCTATTACGTAAGCTCCGCAGACACATCGAACGGCGTGACGGAGATCACTGCCCTCGTCGGATCTTTGTCTGCCAGGAATGCTGTGGAGGTTCCTGGCTTAGGTCTGGCTGTGCTTTGCCAAGACTATAAATTCCGCATCCTGTCACGATCTTTGGCTTATGTGGTGACTCTGGACGATGAGAGTAATTTTTCTATCCCGGTTTCTTCCCTTTTTGCCGCAGCTGATGAGCTTGATGTTGTATGGAGAGGAGGGGCGTTGTGGGTCAATGTCCATGATGATGACGGATACCTATATGTCATGCAGGTGGAGCGAGGGTTAGGGTGGACGCGATACCGATATCCCTTTGTGGGGGAAGTCTATGGTTTAGCGTTGATTAATCAAGGTGTTGATCTTGTGGCGTTCCGGAATTCCCAGAACGGCTATGCGATGACAGTGCTGCTTGATACCGACGCAGATACAGACTGCGGATTATACGCCAACGTAAGTACATTCGCATGGGAACATTCGGTGACATCATCTCATGTCTCTCAAATCCTGGAAAACGTCACATCGTCTGGCGAACAGACGATTGATTCTACTTCTGTAGGATACTTGTTTCCCATCTACCAATTCGTCATCCTGCCTATGGCGAATGCCGGAGATGGTTTTCTTGAGGTGTGGCATGGGGATTTAATGGCTGCACTCGTTGAGGCGGCAAAAATCGAACTCTACTCTCAGGGTAGGATTTGGGGTGTCGATTATACGGCAGGATCATCCTACGGATCGTCGGCTGATGTTTTTGAAGAAGATCCGGAAACCCTTTCCTGGGATGACGGCCATGTCCACACATACCAATGGTTCTCCAAAATTTATGGTCCAGTAATCGGCAGATCGGTCTACGCAGCGTTGCGGTTTCTTGGCGATACGTACGTTCAGTCATTCACCTTGTCCGGTACCCAGCAGTCTGGCCCGGTAGTGCCTGGATTTGATCCGGCAATTTCTGCGGGGTGGTGAAATGAGACTGTTCAAAGCAACATTTGCGCACAAAAATGAAAACCTGCGCGAAATCCTCAACAAGAATTTGCGGGATATCGAACGTCTGCTGGTTGGTAGTTCGTCATCCAAGTCTGCGGTATCCTCCGGCTAGACGGTTTACGCTGGTTATGTGCTGCCCCAGGCGACCACAAAGCGACTGGGTGGGGTCGTTGTAGGAACCGGACTCGCTGTTGCCTTGGGCGTCATTTCTGTGGCAGCCAGCGGCGTTGCTGCGGGGACGTACGGTTCTCAATCTACTGTAGGGGCGTTTACTGTAGGGATTGATGGGCGTCTGACCAATGCATCCAGCGTTTCGATACAGATTTCCACATCTCAGGTGACAGGACTTGATGTCGCTCTTGCGGGCAAGCAGCCGCTTGATGCCGACCTGACCGCAATCTCTGCCCTCTCTGGGTCTGGTTATTTGAATCGGTCATCCGATGGATCTTGGACTTTGGTTGCTAGCACCTACACGCTCCCTGCGGCGACAACGACCACTCTAGGTGGTGTCATTGTTGGGACTGGGCTCTCCGTATCTTCCGGGACTATATCCCTGGACAGCGTTGGCACGGCTGGTACCTATGGGATGGTTACAACCGACACTTACGGTCGGGTCAGTTCCGGCGCTGCTGTCTGCGCTGTTGCTTACGGAGGTACAGGAAAAAACTCGTGGACACAATATGGGTTACTCTACGCATCCGCAACCACGACGCTCGCTAGTTTAGGTGTTGGTACGAGTGGATATGTTTTGGTGTCTGGAGGTTCCAGCGCTGCTCCATCGTGGTCTGCATTGAGTGGTTTGTGTGTCACAGCTATCGCGGCAACGACTCCAATCGTTGCTAGTGCCTCTGTTGGTTCAGTTACGCTGACTCATGCCACAAGCGGAGTTACCGCCGGATCGTATGGTTCAGCGTCGGTGGTCCCGGTAATCACGTTGACGGCCTACGGCCACGTCAGTGCGGTAACAGCGACTTCCATATCTATCACATACTCTCAGGTAAGCAATCTATCGTCATGGACGGGGTCTTCAGCCATCACAACAGTCGGAACCCTTTCAGCTTTGACCGTTTCAGGGACGACAACGCTTTCTGGATTCACCACTGCGGGGCTGGTGAAAACAACGTCTTCGGGGGTGCTCAGTGTTGACTCATCTACGTACCTTACAGCAAACCAAACGATAACACTCTCTGGGCACGTCACTGGCTCTGGAACTACAGCAATCACCTGCACGCTTGCAGCCAGCGGCGTTGCTGCGGGGACGTACGGTTCATCAACCTATATCCCTGTCTTTACGGTTGATTCCTATGGACGTGTTACCAGTGTAACGAATACCGCGCTATCTCTTTCGTCGTACATTTCTGGCACCGCAAATAAACTTTCAAAATTCGGAAGTACCGGATATACCGTTGTAGACTCCACAATCACAGACACCGGGAGTTTGGTCACTGTAGCTAACGCTTTAACAATTACAGGAGCTGTAAGTTGTTCCAGTACTCTCGCGGTATCTGGAGTCGCGACATTTAACGCCAAAATAGTCGGAAATTACACGGGGGCCTCGAATCATATCGAGCTTACCGATTCTATATCCACCGATTACAGCATGGCGTTGTATAGCTTGAACTCAGCGCTGGATGGTTCTACATATCGGTATAACCTTATCGGTTTAGGTTATGCTAACTCCGCGTACAATCGTTGTTACTTGGGATTCAAGCTAGCAAGTACGGGATCTGCTGTTGATAACGCGATATCCTTTGGATTTCATTCACGCAATGACGTGGTGATGATCTATGCTAGTGGCGCTGTCGCCATGAATAACGCGCTCTCGAATAATGGTGTGCAAATAAATAACACGCTAGCGAATTCAACTTGCTATGCACTCAACATTATCAACAGTTCACTCACAAGTGGTTACAGAGAGAACATTGTTATCGGTTATGATAATTCTGGATATGATGCCGGTGTGATTGGATTTTATTTTGGGGGATCTGGCGCATACTCAAGTAACTCTCTACGCCTGGGTACAGTCAATAGCCCTGATGTTTTACAAGTATATTACAATGGAGTTATAGTCAGCGGATTGACGGAATACGCCGGGGCGCAATACCAAAACAACAGTTGTTTTTTGTACGGCTACATCGCAGGTGGCGGATCCGCGTATTCAATGTTAGGGATGTCTTCTAGCGACGTGATAACAATAGGTGATGCATCCATAAATGCTGCTATTAATGGTTCCGCTTTAACCATTTCCGCTCCTACAACGATCTCTGGTTATTTGTATGCGACTAAATCCGTTACTAAAGCTGTTCAACTCACAAATACATTAGCTACTGACGATTATCTGCATATGACGTGGGCGATGGCATCTGGGCGCACGGCGACTTATCCGAGAGCCCTCCATAGCATCGGAGTCGATTCTTCTAATTATGGGTATTTCGGATATAAATACTCGGGGTCAGGATCAACTAGTAACGCCTTGACGATGGGGCACACAGGAAAAAACGACGTTATCCTTGTGTACAAAAGCGGAATCGTAGACTTCTCGACTAATCTTAGGGTACTGGGGATACAGTCGTTTGCCAGTGCTGCCACGTCAGTTGCTTTTGATACAACGTATAACACTTATTATTTGGCGTCAGGAGCAATCGGATCATCTTTTGCTGTGACCTTTACCAATTACACGGCTGGTACTGAGGCGCATCTGTACTTCAAACAATACACTACAGCCATTGCAATCACTCTCACATCGGTGAGTGGAGCTGTGTTCATTTTCACGCATACGGGCACGTCGGTCTCGTCTGGCAGTGCTATAGCTGCGTCAAACTTTACCGCTTCGTACTACTATCACATGCGGTTCCACTGGGTCACATCCACAACTTGCTTTGTAACGATCGAATGATAGTTAATCATTATAAACACATAAACGAAGGAATGTAAAATGACAATCACAGCAAAATCAACAATGACAGAGGTCGTTACGGTTCGTGAAGCGAAAGCTGCTGCTGACCTCGCACAAAAGAAAGCGGTTTGGTTGGCTGCGGCCACACGCGACGTGAAAACGTCTCTCGCGAACAATGCCGATTACCGCATGCGCATGGACGATACTACCATGCCGTGGGACACGCTCAAGACTAACCTGGAAGCCGAAGCGATGCCTACGGGGTATGTATTGTCTGTCACGGAAGTTGCCGATGAAACCGATACTAGCATCACATGGTTTGTTGTGTCTATCGCAGCAATCACCACGGAGGGATAATCCAATGAAGTTGAATCTTGATTCTCAACTGAAAGACGTTAGGGGACGCTCGGTTATTATCGACAGCGATAAAGACGTTTTGGGGGATTTACTGTATCACGTCGTAACGCTTCCGGCGTCTAGTGATCCAAAGGATGTGGCTGGAAAGCGAAAGCTTTTTGCCTTGGCAAATAAGTTTGGATGCGGAGGCGAAGTATCCATCGAATCTGAAGAAGTTGAGCTGATTCGCACCAAGGCCGCCGAAGTGTTGCATACGCTTGCCTTTGCGGCGGTAGATGCCTTACTGAATGGAAAAACTGAAACGCAGTCTCCCGCGAACAAGAAGAAGCTCAAGTAAGGAGTAGTATGATCGACAGTACAACAGTCACTCTGGCTGCAAAGATTTTGAGTTTGAACCCCAGCTGGGGAATGGTCCTGCTCGTCCTTTTCCTGGGCGTGGCCTGGGTGATCGTTTCACTGTCCAAGAACACGACGATCACCAAAGCAATTCTTGGTAGCCACTCCGAAGTGAGTGAAGTGGTCAAGCAAATTCGCAGCGACCAGATAAAAAGTAACGCTGAGCGAAGAGAGCAAGGGAAACGCCTGGATCTTTTAGAAACAGATGTTTCGGCGATGAAGAAAGACATCGCGCTAATCAAGACGAATTGCGGGCGTTTCCAGTGTGATAACACAAGCAAACAGGATGCAGCATGACTGGACAATGGACAAATCCAACCCTTCCGGAACTCGGTCGGTGCCGCATTCGCCGGACGAAGAACGCCTTGTGGGAAGCGGGATGGGAAATTGATTCCTGGGCTGGTACCGGCGTGTGTCGGTGCCGGAATTTGGCCGGGCGTGAGATGATAGAGCTTTCGCGAATGAACGTGGAAGTATTGAACTCGGAGGACTGACATGGGAAGCTTCTGGACGAACTTGAGTAAATGGCGTCAAGGGACGGCTGCCGAAAACAACGCAGCCACCGGGAACACTGGTGCAACCACAACAGCCACAAAAAAGGCAACAGGAACCACTCTGGCCACGGCTGCAAATCCTTCGACCACAACGAACAGTGTTGGAGCGGGATCGTCCACGGCGTCTACCGCTGCTGGGAGTTCGATGGCGGGATACAACGCATCCCGGCAGGCTTCGGCTTCTTCTGGGGATTCTGGCTCTCTGGAAGCGGCGGCGAGCACGGGTGCAACCAACGCTGCGAAGCTAGCGAAGGCTGCTTCTGTTGCAAACCCTTCTTCTGGGGTTACCGTTAATGGTGGAGAGACGGTATCTTCGACGCCGACAGAAACCCCGACCATCTCTTTGGATAATTCCACTGGGTACGGGTCGGCGAATGCAGCTTCTACCGCCGCGAAAGCTGCGAGCGGTTATAACGCTCAGCGAATTGCTGACGCGACCTCTTCCGCTGCGGGTGTCGGAGCTGAATCGTCTGCCGCATCTTCTGCTGCAGCAAATGCAGCGAAAGGAACCAATGCTCAACAAGTCGCTGATAGCACGGACGATTCAAGCGACATCGACTATGACCAGTTGATCAAAGATTTGCAAACATCAACGGCTCGCGACAACGCAGTCAACACGAAGCAAGCCAGTGATGCTGCTGCTGAAGCTGCGTACAATTCGGGAATCACTCTGGGGTCGGAAGATTGGCAGTCTTTCTTGGATCGCTCCACCGCTGCGGCTCAGAGCGAAAACATCACTGCGAATGAAGGGTTGGCTGATGATGTGCTTGCTTATGAACAGGCTGACCAGGCGCAGACGGAAGCGAATCAAGATGATTATGACTCCTTGTACTCAACGCTACTTTCGCAATTAGATGGTAATACGGCGGCACAACAAGCTTTGGCAACGGCTTATGCGAACGGGGAAGATTTAAATACTGCATACCAAAATCTTTGGGATGATTCTGGAGTTCTTCTTGGAAGTGACACTTATACAGCCTACCAAGCTGCTATTGCTGATCGGGATTCTAATTCGTCTTCAGCTTACGCCGGGATGACGGATGATGAGGTCTTGGCGGCTGTTCAATCGGCTGAAAATAGTTCAGTGTTGTCAGCGTTAAATGAACAGACTTCCGAATCTGAAACAGAAAATACGGTAGCTGAGGTAGCTGACGCGGTAACGAGTGGATCACTTTCGACTGATTTGAGTTCAGGAACCTTATCAATCGTTGATCTCAATCAAGCGGTAACGTCTGACACTACTGCTGGTGCATTAATTCTCGCCGAATTGAAAGCGCAAGCTGTTGCGAGTGCTGGATATTTAGATAGCAATTCAGACGATGATCAAGCCACCTTTATGGAGTCAGCTTTGACGGCTGGAAACGGAGGTTTTGTTACTGATGCCAGCGGAAATCTATACCTTGTGAGTTGGGATATTTCTGGAGAAAACCCAACTTATGCGCTTACGGTTACGAACGTTGAGACTATGGCTTCATACTCTCTATGAGGATTCAAAAAATGACAACTAAACAAAACGCACCAATTGATGATAACTATGAAACGTATTTAGAGCAATTAATAAGAGACCAAATGAAAAAGAATGGTCAGTCGAATTCCGATTATTCGGCGGGATCTACTTTTTCTAATCCGTACGCATCTGCTGGCTTGCAGGTTTCCGGAGAGGCTGCAAAAGCTTTAGGTGCGTATGACGACGAAGTGGAAGCAAAGGCTGCGGAACAAAAGAATGACCGTCGTCTCGCTAGATCCAATTCGGAGGCGAGGATGAATGACGTTGGTGCAAACGCCTTACAAAGCCGTCAAAACGTAGCGACAGCAAAATCTAATCGGCTTGCTGACGCAGAAAAACGCCTGAGTTTTATGGCTCTTTTAAGAAAAAACCAATCTCTTTCTAAGTAGGTCATTATGCCCAATTCAACAACCGCTCTAGGCGATTCTCTAATCAATGTTGGAAGCATTTTTGATCGCTTAGCTCAATACTCCCAGGAACAAGAAAAAGCCAAGCAGGAAGCTGCCAGACAAGGCGACAAAGACCAGCTCGATAAGCAGAAGTATGAGCTGGATATGTGGCAGACCTACCAAAAAATGCTTGATGATCGTACAAAATCATTGAACGATCGGGATAAGAACGTTGCAAATGAGGATGCTGCGAATGAAGCGTTCCGTAAGCAGGTACAGGAAGACGCCAAAGCCAAAGGAGTAGGTAGCTCTAGGGATAACGAAACGTCATTTGTTACGTTGCGTGGCGCAGATCCTGGTAACATTCACGCCGTTGGCGATGGCGTTGCCGGAGCGTCTCGCAGGGTGTACAAACCTGGAGACCAGACCGGACAACTGACATACCAAGATCGACTCACGGAGAACGATATCGGAGCTAACGCCCAAGAGCCCCAAGGCGTTCTATCTTCTGAAGTTCGCGACCAGCTGGCGACCAATGGAGTACTGTCCACTCCGGAGGGTCAACGGGTGCTCTCCTCATATTACCGCCCAGAACACGACCAGGATGTTCTCCAGCAACGCCGACAGCTTTCTGACCAGGCAGAGACCGGACGCAACCAGAGGAATATTGTGAACGTGTCAAAACGAAAAACGGGCGGGCAAACACAACAGGTGGATGCGTCTCAATACCAGTCGGCACTCGACGAGGCTAAACGGGATCGGGATTCTCTTCTTGCGGAATTCAAAAATGATGTGAATGTGCTCATGGGAAACCAAGCGGCAATGCAGGAGTATTCCCGATTGGGGGGTGTCATTTCGTACTACCAGAAGAAAATTGCTGACGCCAACGCTAAAGGAATGAGTACAGTCGTTCCAGTACAAAGAACGAGCAACGATCCGCTCAAACTTTTCTGAGGTCTAAATGGGAAGCGTTCTGTCATTCGCTGAATTTGCGTCGCGCATCCGCTCTAAATATCCAGGAGCATACGACGATCTTTCGGATGAGGATTTGTCGAACAAGGTAACCGAAAAATATCCTGTTTACCGCAATGCGATTGATTGGGGCGGAGAAGCTTCGCGCAAGCTATCGTTCGGAAGCTTTGAGCAGGATAACGCGTCCCGGATGCCGCCGACGCAACCTAAGCCAAGCCAAGAATCTATCTCCGACATCCAGAGCGCATCGCAAGCAGAAATCGGAGCAATTCGGGCCAAAGGAGCTCCACTACTGTATCAGCCTTCCCAGGCAGTCCGCAACGGCCCAACAGAGCGGCAAACAGCTATCTCCGATTGGGATAACCAGCGCAACAAAATCAACCGAGCGAATGAGGCACGAGGTTTCGAGAGCGGGTACCAGTCACGCATCCACCAGACTCCACAGACTCCGACGCTCCCGCTGGAAAACGTCCAGCCTGGAATGACTCTACCAACAGCACCGGAGTCACAGACTCCTCGGGAAATTGCGGCCGTCGCTAATCCTACACGATCCGAGTACGCGGCGGAACGCGCTGGGGTTCCAAGACTCTCCAAACTGCAATCCGCACTAGCCAGCGCATCTGAAGGTTTGCGCACTGCCGTATCTCCCGTGACGAACGCCCTAACAGGACGCGATGCAGAACAACGCCAAGGTCGCATCATGCAGCTGGAGGCGAACAACTACGCCATGCAGGACCAAGCCAAGAAGCTGGAGGCGAAAGCAGCCAGTGGACAGCAACTGACAAAGAATGAACAAACATTGCTCAATGATTCTAAGACTGGAGTAATTGACGGGACTGTGGATTTTTTCAAAGCGATAGCGACCGATCCGGAAGCTCGTAACGACATGATAGAGATCATGGGTTCGGAGTTGCCTATCACCATCCTGACGGCCCCCATCGCGGAAGCTTCATTGGCCAGAATGTACCGCACAGCAAAAGGCGTGGCGAACGCGTACAGAGCCAGGAAAGCGGCGTCTTTGATCGGATCTATGGAGAAAACCGGAGTGTCTACCCCAGGAACCGCAGGACGCTTTGCGTCCATGGCTGCCAGCAGAGAAGCTCGCCAAGGCGTTGCCGACGCCATTGCCTCGCCGAAGGATTCCAGAACGCTCAAGAATATCCTGGACAAGACAGGAATGAAAGTGTCTCCGCAAACGCGCATGGCTATCGCAGGAGCTGCGCGCGAAATACCATCCGAAGCAGTCAATGAGGGCGTGATCGGAACCGCTACAGGGTACGGTCGAGGAGAAAACGAACTGGACGCCCAGGCGTTGGCGTCTAACATGCTCCAGGAAGGCGCATTCGCCGCAGGCTCGGGATTGGCTGTGGGCGCGGCAAAAGGACTGCATGGGGCGACGGAAGCCGGAGCAATTCCCATTGAGAAAGCCGACCAAGCCGCACAGCGTGTGGACTTACGGCCATGGGTGCAGGATCAAACATTACCCGAAGGCGTCACGAGGCCCACCAGGGGAAACGAACGGGCGGGCGTATCAAGTGTTCCTGCGGCCGAATCTGCGAAAGCGCATCCTCAGTTCCTAGAACTCATGGGCAAAGTGGCGCAGTCCACGGACAACCCGGAACTGTCCGGCCAGCGGTTCCGCATCCAGGGGGATAAGTTGGATGTAACTACGTCTCCAGAGCTGGCGCAATCGAACGGAGTTTCCCCAGGGGTTAATCGAGTCGGAGGATATTCCATTCCAGGATACTCCCCGCGCGAAAATACCGCCGTCGTCACAGGTCATGGAGACGCGGGCACCTTGTCGCACGAGGTGATTCACGCAGTAGACCGCATGGTACACGAAGATGACGACGCTCTAGCTGGGCGCATCGACAACTGGAAGCAGGGAATCACGAACTGGGCACGGAAGAACGGCTGGGACGTTCCTACAGAACCGAAGGCTTTGAAGTCTTGGCAGGACGAAACGCTAACTAAAACACTGAATACGCGCCTGGGAGGAAAGGAAGATCCAGCCTTCGCGAAGGTTCCTATGCCGGATGCAATGATCCAGGCGATTAGGTCGAAGGCTGGGGATGTGGTATCCAACGGGAGCGTGGATCTGCGCGGTGACCGCATGGGCGACATGACCGGGAGCAGTCTGGATGATGTGATCGTGGGTGATTTGGATAAAACACAGTTCCAGATGCTGCCAGAGCCCTTGGCAACAGAATACGCGTTTCGCGATGAAGAAGCGAAGGCAATGGAAAACAGGGATAAAAAACTAAAAGCGATAACTGAAAAAAGCAAAACCTTTTTAGAAAGGTACAAGAAAGAACTGGATCGGCTTACTGATTTTTCAGAATATGATTCCGAAAGTTATTATAAAAAAGGTTGGAACGGAAAACCTATTCCTCAAGAAGAAAGATTTGGAACGCTTCGAAAAAAAATAAAGGATCTCACAAAATCCCGTGATGAGGCTTTAATTGCTGTAGCAGCACAGTCTGCAAGAGAGAGGAGTGAAGTTTCTTCGAAAGCCAAAGAAGAAGTAAGAGCTGAAATAACAAGAAACGAATCTGAAATCAAATACAGAAATCTTTCTCATGTATTTAGAGTGGAGAATCAAAGTCATCCTAAAAATTTTGAGCTTCTAGAGGAGGCAAAAGAATACGCAAAAAATCATCACGGTCCTATAACGCTTGAGAAATCTGGAGATGAAAAAAGATACGTACTGGCATCATATAGAGGAAATGACGCCATTATCGGGTCTCATTCTAGCGTTATTGATGAGTCTACTAAGGAACGTTTGAAAGAAAAATTAGTCAATGCTTTTGCTGGAGTAGAAAAAAAAATATTTGATCATACCCTATCTTTAAGCGTAAACGCAACAAATGATTTAAATAATGAAATTACTAAACTAGAATCGTATCTAGAAGAGTTAGAGAAGGATGGGGAAAAACATTTCTACCGCAGAAGATTTTTAAGAGACCTCTTGATCGCCTTGAGTGAGGCGTCCGGTAAAGACTATCGCACCGGAGAAGATCTAGGGTATAAAGATGGTAATCCACTTATTGATGTATTTTCTTTTGATGATGATGACTATCGCGTATCAAAATACCCAGAATTTGTTGATGATTTTTATTCCTTAATTCCGAAAGAAGATATTGACAACCTAAAAAAAGCCGAAAAAGAAGTACTTGACGTTCGCATAGCTAAAAACTACGAATTGGATTCAGTGAAAGGGAAAATAGAAGAAAATTCAAGAAGAGAAGCCGATTCTAACATGAACGCTATTTCATCTCGAAATAGAGAAAACAAGCAAGAAATGTATTCTTATGTTTTTTCTAACGAAGATGCTATTTTGCAAGCGTACACTGACCTAGAGAAAGAGGACGGAGCAAGGAAATATGGGCCGGAATCAAGGTCGAAGAGAGCTGCGCAGATAGCTAAGATGCTCGATAATACCGGAAATCTTTCAGCATTCTCAGACAAAGAGAATTCTATTGTCGGATTTCGATTAAAAAACGGTGGGCATGTTGCAGTTGTTTTTGATGAATATTCAAAAGAGGCTCACATCGAAGCAGAGTCTGCAAGCAGTAAAGGTAAGAAGGATGGTGGAGGAAGCTTGTTGTATCTTGCTGCTCTATCGTGGATACGAAATAATGGTTTAACGCTTGTTGACGACCCGAGAGGAATTACCCAGATAAATGCATATGTTCGGCGTACGGCGAACATGATAAGTCACATGCTTCGTTCGAATGGAGAATCTGGACATCTATCATTTCACGAGAAGCAGGGTGTTGATGATTCTGGTGAAAAAGGCAGCACTTTATTCAATGCGCTAATGACAGAAAGTGGTCGAGTTTTCGATAAGTTTCCTGAGTTCAAACGATGGAGTATTGATAAAGATTCAGGAAAACTCCTAGATGAAGAAGGACAGGAAATGTCGATTTCAGATATGAACGACTTAGCTGAAAAATCAATGCACGGAGGGTTTGGGAATGATTTCGGCATTGGAAAATCTACACTCTTACGGGCGATAATAACTAACAGCTTAAGCTTAAATAGTGGTAAAATTAATCGGTTCCCTTCCCAAGCCTTTACTGAAAAATACGGACCCGTATTATACCAGTTCAAACCAGCCGAGGAAGCCGGAATCCCCGAGGGAAAAGCCAACGATACGAAAGTTGTGGAGAGAGCCGAGCAGTTATGGCGGGCGAAGGGCGTTGAATCGCCGTTCTTCAAACGCTGGTTCGCAGGGTCGAAGGTTGTGGACGAGAATGGAAAGCCATTGGTTGTTTATCACGGAACCGATGCAAATTTCAACGTTTTTGACCTAAAGAAGCTGGGAGAAAAAACGTTTGATAATTCGAATGATATCGGGACGGCGGCAACGTCAAAAGTGGGTTTCTGGTTTAATGATGGAATTAAAAACGCTAAAAATTTTCCGTCGAAAAGTGACTTTTTGCCTGTTTATCTTAAACTGGAAAATCCGATTAAATACAATAGCATCGCAGAACTCGCAGAAGATCTACGTTCTTATGTGGAACAATGGAACGATGACGATTGGAGAAGCTCAAACCCTGGGGTTGGATTTAATGATCTGATTAATGGATGGAGGATTGATAGGTTAGGTAACAATGTTGATGGATTGGTTGTTGATGACGAAGAATTTGGTGGAATTTCTTACGTAGCCTTCTCTCCCGCGCAAATAAAATCCGCCACAAACAACCGGGGAACGTTCGGTGCGGAAAACCCGGATATCCGTTACCAGCTCAATGATGGTGGAGACGAAAAAAATAGTCTTGTAGAGACAGGAAAGGTCGAAGACCTGCCCAACGTCCGCGCATCTAAATCGCAAGAGAGCACAGAAACTTCCGTGGTCCCGGCCAATAAGCTCACGGATGCAGAAGTATCTTCTACGATGCCGGAAGGTTGGTTGGCAAACCAGGAGACTCCAGAGACGAAAACGGATGTGGTAGTCCGCAAGATTGCCGATTACCTGGACCCGCTCAAGAAGTTGGAGAATAAGGTTCCCGCGAAGTCGGAAAGTTCGGCTTATCGTCAAGCTGACCTTGGGGAAGGCCGTGCACAAGCGCGGATGGAAAGAGTTAGGGAAAAGTACATGGATCCAGTGACTAGGCTTCTTTCGAAGCACGGTCTTGGTCTTGACGAGCTGGATAGATTCCTATACGCCCGCCATGCTCCAGAGCGCAACGCGCAGGTTGCATCGATAAACCCTGACTTTGCAGACGTGGATCGGGACGGTGGATCCGGAATGGGAAATACCCAAGCAAAACGTATTCTGGAATGGTTCAGATCCAACAAAACGACGGCACAAAACAAAGCCTTAGAAGCTTGCGGAAAAATTGTAGACCGAATGATGAAGGAGAGCCTGACCCAAAGAAAGTCGGCAGGGCTATTGTCGGACGAGGCTTACAATGCTTATGGAGGAAAGTACGAGCATTACATTCCTTTGCGCGGAAAACCTGGAGAAGAATCATCGTCCCGCCCTCAAATCGGAAAGGGGATGGTTGCTAAGGTTAAGAACAAAAGAGCACTCGGAAGATGGAGCCAAGCTAAAGACGTTACGGCACAAGCTTTTACTCAGGCGTTCGAAGGCATTAAGGCGGAAGAACAGAATGAGGTGGGCAAGCGTGTGCTGGACATGGCACAGAAGAACCCGGACCAGCAGTTCTGGACCATAGACAAAGCTCCGACGAAATACGTGTTCGACAAAAACATGGGAGAAGCGAAACTATCCCCCGACGTGCGGATGGACGCGCCCAATGAATACCCCGTGTATATTGATGGAGATCGCCATGTTGTACGCTTCCACACTGACTCAGGGAAGCGCGTGTGTGCAGCATTGAAAGGACTGACTCAGGAGCAAGGAAATGCCGTTCTTGCCACGCTCGGAAAAACAAACCGAATAATGGCGGCTCTGGTTACTAATCTGTCCCCTAAGTTTGTGGTAACGAACGCGCTGCGTGACGCGCAAACTGCGATGGCCGTGGCTTACTCCAGAGACGGAGCCGAAGTGGCAAAGGATATGGGGAAAGGAATGCCAGGAGCCTTGCGCGGAATTTGGGCTGTAGAGTTCGGGAATGCTTCGGCTGGTGTGGAATCTAACGTCCCTGCATTGCCCGGAAAAAGCAAGCCCAAGGGAAACGGAGAATGGGCGGAATGGTACGACCGATACAAGATGGCGGGAGGAAAGACGGCGTTTGTGCAAATCAAGCAACATCCAGAATTTTCGAGGGAAGTAGTTGCCGACCTGAAAAATGCCGGCCGTTCTAAAGCTAGCCCGAAACGACTTTTCAGGGGAGCGTTAGAATCCATCGAGAAAACCAACGCCGGGGTGGAGAACGCATGGAGGCTCAGCTATTTCAGGACACTCATAGGGAGAGGGACTCCGGAAGATGTTGCTGCAGCAAAAGCCAAAGACCTAACAGTCAACTTCAACCGTCGCGGAGAGTGGCGATGGGCGAGCCAGGTGTTTATGTTCTTCAATGCGTCAGTACAGGGATCGCGGAACGTTATCGATCTGTTCACGAACAAGGAAACCCGTGGACGTGTGCTACAAGCTACGGCTGCACTGGCTGCGACTGGCGCGGCCACCGCGCTCTTTAATCGCTGGCTAGGTGGAGAGGACGAAGAAAGCGGGAAAGCATGGTGGGATCGTGTGAAACCTTGGGAGCGGGAAAACAGAGCTGTCCTTCTCATGCCATGGATGGATGACGGAAGTGGGGCCAAAATTCCATTGGCGTACGGGTTCAACGTGCCTTTCATCATCGGTCAGAACTTGGCAGATTTGCCTTATAGGAAAGATCCTCTGGACGCTTCCGCTAACATTGTGTCTGCCATTATGGGCGCTTTTTCTCCTGTAGGTACCGACCCGTTGACGATGATAACACCAACGATAGCCCGACCCGTTGTCGAAGCCTTTTCCACAAACAGAGATTTTTCTGGCAGGACAATCACTCCTGAGCAAGCATCGTTCGGAGCTCCGAAGCCCCAAAGCCAGCTATACTACCCTGGAGCAAGTCCGTGGATTGTCGGAATCACAGACGCGCTGAACGAGGCTACCGGAGGATCGGAGAGAGTCAGCGGGTCCGTCGATATTTCACCGGAGAAGATCGAGCATTTGGTAGATGGGTATACCGGAGGGCTCGGGCAAATCGCGAAGCAAGTATTCTCCTTGGCTGGAGACGCTGTGGAAAGGAAGCCTGTGGAACCAAGGCAGATCCCTATAGCGTCGGCTTTGTGGCGCAAGGATGCGAACAGCGATCAGCAGGATATGACTCCGATCGTGAAAAAGGGATTGCAGAAAATGAATGAATTCAAGGCTTTAACCCAGGAAGATAAAGGAAAGGCCGCTAAATACATGAACGACAACTACGCGTCGATCATGCTTGGACAGTTTGCTAGCGAGACCCCGTCCATAGGATCAGCATTACGCAAGGCGGAACAACACGGGCAAGGGACCGCAGAATCGCGCAAGGATGTCATGCACGGGATATGGGCAAGGACTGGACGGCAATGGAGGGCTGTGCAGAAGATGCAGGATAGTCTTTCCTCGGAGCAATCCGAAAGTCGCAAGGATACGCTACGTTCCGCCATCAATAGAACGATATCAATGATGTTCAGCGATCTAAAGACAGGAAGTGGCGATTAGGCAGAAAGATCGAAAGCAACCAAAGCAAGGAAAGGACGAATGAAAAGTGAACACGCCAAAACTAGTCCGCGTGGAGGTGGTAAGCTCCCACGTCGAAAAAGGAATCAAGGCTATTCCACTGGAAATCCTGGGGGAACGAAAATACCGAGCGATCGACGATGTTGAAATCATCCAATACCTGAAAGGCGAAGGAGCTGTCCATACAAAGCTCAAAAAAAACTTCCTGTGCGACGGGCGTTCTGGCGGATGGCTTGTTGATTTACTATTGCCCAATGTCGGTGACCAGTATTACCGCAGGGGCTGGGGTGGCCATGATGGGCAGTACGCTTTCGCTGCCTACTGCAAATGCATCGGAGTGATTCCTCCGGTGTCGTTCGAACTTGCCAACAGCTTGTACAGACAGACAAATACTCTTCCACGGCGGCTTGGCGGAGGGGGATTTTCAAAACCCCGTTCTTGGGCTGCCTGGGAGGGCGTACAGACAAAGTTTGGGCTTTCGGCATACGAGAAAATAGATGGATTCGACGAAAAGAATTTTGGCTTGACTGAAGTCACCTGGGAGGATAAATGAACGCTAAGGAATGGAATGCGTTGATCGACCGAGTAAAGCAATATTTTGATATTCGCGAGCTGGTCACTCGCGCCAGGTGGAAGGCCCGCGGGGAAAAAGCGTGGCGGGACTTTAGGCCTGAAGCATTACTTATGCTCGTTTACGTGCGAGAGCGTTGGGGATTACCGCTAAAGGTTAATGATTGGAGCTTGGGCGGGACGATGGAGAATTGCGGTCTACGTGATGAGCCTATAGGAGGTGCTACGTTTTCAGGGCATTTACTAGGTTGCTGTTTTGATTTGCATTGCAATGATGAGTTGTCGCTATACGAAATGTGCCTCGCTAATTACGTTCAACTAGGAATCACAGAAATGGAAACGAAATCATTAACCATCACGGTCAAGGGCCAGTGGGTGCATGTATCCGTTAGGCCGACAGGTATTGACTCATTGCAGATTATCAGTTAAAGGGATCGTTCTTTTTTTGAATTTTGCGGGAGTCTCAAAAGCGTCGTCGTTTTCATCATAACCGAATTCGAGAATTGTCTCACCATCCTCGAATTGAGGAACACATCCTCTACTAGGGCACCAACGTTCGTTGTGTCTACTTCCGCACATTGGGCAATCAACAGTACTCATTTTTTCCTCTCCAAGATTTAGCTCACAGCGTCAATACCTTCATGCACACAACTGGGCAATTTTTAATTTCGCCAGAGTCCGTCATAACTACAGCTTCGGTATAATGACCAATTCCATCTCGCAATTCTTCGTATCCAATTCCAAAATGGACTAAAGTGCCTACATAGGTTTCTTTGTTGTACTTAACTTCAACCTGTTTGCCGATAATCATTTCTCATTCTCCGTTTAATGTTTATTCTGTTGACCTAACGTCTAGTTAAGGCGCAAGCTCATTTGGCTTGTCGCCTTCAACGCTTGTTAGGCGACTCTTTAGTTCAATTATTTCTTCCTGTTGCTTCAAAATCAACGTACACGCTTCTTCACAGAATCTAGATGGAAATACAACTTTTCGATTTTCCTCTAGTTGTTCTTTCCAATCAAATGGTTTATGATCTTTAAACACTTCGGTTGATCTGATTATTTTCTTGTTCATAAGTTCCTTTTGTTCGCCTAACTATGTCATATCTGGATGAGTTTCCAGATATTAAATTCTTCTAAACTCAATCACCCAGACCCATGGATTTTTTCGGAATGATCCAGCACCATAGATTTCGTTCCAAAGAGTCTCAAGTCCAGCTCTATACTCCAGAAAATTCCATTTTTCTCCGACAATAGACGGATCAACTCCTTCAGCTCTCGCGTCCTCTTCGCTTATGTCGCATAAATGTTCGACGCGCACAGATACTATCTCTAGTACGATGCGAGACGCCTCTCGATAGCATCCGTTAGGCATGCATGTTCCGACTCGCGCGAGAGCTAATCTAGACGGGTACTCTACTACGCGAATTTCTCCATCTGCCTCATACCTGACTTTGCATTCAACGCCGTCAAGTCTTGATGTGCGATTTAGAATTCGAATTCGCTCGCGCACCCAAAGCCGATCTCCTGGCTGTCCGTGTGAGCACGCCAAGACAACATTGACATCGTCTAAACACCACCTCTCTGACGATCCTGGATATTTTACCAGACCACCGTCAAGAATCTTGACGCATCGCCTTGTCTGCGTCTTTCTGCCATCTAGGATCGCTCGAACCATAGGAGCTGAAAATGATATAGGCTTTTCTTTGTTCGTCATTGCAAACCAACGCCTGTATTCGTGTGCATGTTCCACCACCGCTCGAGTCGTTCCGGGTCAAATGTGATAGGGTGACGCTCACCTATTTGGTGATATGGAAGACCTTTGTATCGCACATCTCCGCGCTTGCATCGGTCTACCCATGAGCGTAGCGTACGCTCTGTGGTGCGTAGCATTTCTGCCGCCTCAACAATTGATACTCCGGGCTTAATTTGTTTAATCATGTTACATCTCCGAATTCTTGATTCTCGTAAATCATCTTGTTCATTTGCAGTTTCCTTGCATCATGGCGTAAACGAACAACCCTGTCGCGGCGGCATCCAGCGCGAATAACAGCAGGAGCATCAGGGTTTCTTTTCGGTACCAATTCATTATTTTCGCCTCCATGTCAGCACCATCCGTTGAGTGCCGACCAGACGCTACCCAGGAAAATGAGCAACGCTGACGCAGTGAAAATGACTACGAGCAGTAGCCAAAACTTTGCCATGCAAACTTTGTGTCTTCCCATTCTGCCTCCTCTATGCAATGTTAGAGCCTGGAAGGGTGTCGAACCCTCATCTGTCATATCCGGTGACCGTCCTACCAATTGAACTACCAGGCATGAATCCCAGCGGATGCCCTGTACTCACGATCGACACCCGCCGGGTCGCCGGAGTTTCCGGCATTCAATCAATCAGCCTCGCGCCTGCTTCTCCAGCCACGCAATCCGTTCGGGGTAGGTCTGCTCGCCATCGATCCACCGCCGGAAGTAGCGCGAGGCGACTACGTAATGCCCGATTTCTCCATTCGCGTCCATACAGAGTACCTCAATGTCATCCAATCCCGCGAAGCCTTTATCTCCTCCGGTGATCTTCGGGTCGTGTATGTGACCCACGACCATGGCTGGTTGGCCTGGCTCAGGATATTTGTACCGTGTCATAGGCTCTCCATCGCTCGGGGCCACGCCAAGGATGATCTGCGTCACTAGCTCGCCTTCCTCGAACATGTTCTGCATCGGCAGTTTCGGCGTGGCCTTCAGCTTCTTGGCGATCTCCCCGGAAGAGACCTTCGCGAGAGCGAGAAGTTTTTGATCCTGATTATTGCTGACGATGTCTTTGATCAAATCTTCTAACATGATATTCTCCTTGCTTTTGTGTGTTACTTGTTTTGATTTTTAGTTTATATGTGACCGCTGGCGGCGGGAAAATTCCCCTTGGCCTAGTAACCATGCCTCGGTTGAACCCAGCCCGCCAGCGGTTGCCCGTGTTTCGGGCGATCAAATTACAGTTGGACTTGATTGATTTTGTACGCCCATTCGTCCGTTTTCTTCTCGAATGAGAATTGACCGAATGAAATCTGTAGACTCCTCGCAGAAAAAGCACTTCGAACGACGCGCTCTTTTTCTTCCCGGATTTCTTCTGTGAGGTTCAGATTTTCAAGCTTAAACTTGAGAGCTGCTTCGCCGTCATCTTGTCGGAAATCAAAAAAGAATTCCAGCTCGAAGTCGGAATTGTTGTTAATTCCATCGAAAACGGGAAGATCGAAGATTACGGATTCCGGAGGCGTAAAATCTTCCTTTGAACCCCCTTCTAGAGTCGCTGCGAAGTGGAAGTTTCCGTTGCGCTCTTTTCTACGTTCAACCTTCACGGTTTTTACCAGTCGGAAATTGCGCACGTTGTCCAGTAGGGATACGCCTTGGCTTCCGATTTGCCGTTTGTGTTTTCGCAGCAATTCTTCAAAGGCTCCGATTTCATACCACTCGCTGTTGCACTTCACCATGCTGGTTAAGTAATTTGATTCTTTGAGATTCAGGATAGCGAACGGATGACTATCCCTTGTCGGGTGGTCAATGTCTGATTGCGAAATAGCTGTGACGGCATTGTTTGCGTAAAACAACCTGGGGTTTTTCATCGACACGTAGTCAACGAAAGAGTCAAAATCTGTCGTGCTGAATTGGTTTGAGGTCTTATCCTGTAGTTTGATGACCTGGTTTCCGATGATGACGTTTCCGTCGGGGGTATTGATTGTAAGCTTTGGTTCCATTTTTTACTCCTAAATGCCTACGGCATGTTTTACGGTGATTTCTCGTGAGAGTTCTGGGAGATCCAGGTTAAGTTGTACGCAACTTGCAGAGTCTTTCCCGTCCGCAATAATGATCCCTCTGACTTGTTGTGTCGTTACGCGCATTGAACGTCGAGGCTCTTTCTTTACTCCGACCTCCCAGTAAGCCTCTGCGAAGTCAGGCTCTTGAGGACTCGGGGCACTGAGCTTGATTCTGAGCGTGATTTCGGAGCTTAGGGAGTTTTGAGTTGCGAAGCGGCTCGCCTCCTCGAAAGCTTCCTGAACGTCTTGCGCAAGACGTCCGCCTCCTAGTTCGTAGAATGCTAATTTCCGTCCATTATTCATGATTGGTCTCCTTGGTTTTGATTGATCGCCTCCACGCTTAGCGGTTCGTCGCTTACGCGGGTTACGAACATTTGTAGCCTGGAATCTAGGGCGGCTCCAACGAACGCGTCCCATGTTTCCTTATCCAGGCACTCCAGCCCATCCATACAAACGACTCCCAAGCCTTTGGCGCGCAAGGCGGCCACTTGCACTGCGATCCCTACGCGCTGAGCTGTGTTGAGCCGGTCAAACTGCACTCCGTCTCGGAACACGTCTCCGTCGCGCACCTCCAGCCCTTGGATTGGGAGATTGGCAATCAGCGAATTCCGGTACTCGGTGATTCGCTCAAGAATTCCAGTGAGGCGTTTACTTTCGAGCTTAAGCCCTCCCGCTTCTGCTTCTGCTTTGCGAGCAGCTTCGCGTCCTTCTTGCGATTTTATGGACGCCTTGAGCCTCTCCTGTAGCGCGGAACGCTCTTGCGCCACGTCCGTGAGATCTTTTTCGTATTTCGCATCGATCAATTCTTTAGCTTTTACGCTTGCCCCGATCATTTCGGAGCGAACAGCTGTTTCCTTGGCTACGAGCGCGCTCATCTCATTCATCAGCTCCTGGATGCGTTGATGATAGTCTTGCTTGATTTCAGCAATCCGTCTCTCAGAATCGGCATGGTCTGCGCGGGCTGTCTCTGCTACGGATGAATGTTCGGCCGCCTTGTCTGCTCCGATCTTTTGTTCGCGGGCGATAGCTCCGTTGAGTAGGGCTTGCACCTGGTCAGGGTCTTCGTTACCTATCGCGCTCTGGATTTGCTTAGCTGCGCCCTCTTTGTCTCGCGCCAGTACATTTACCGTAGTCCTCTGGTCGTAAACCGAGCGGTAAGCATTATCGATCAGATCTAGCCCAGTCAACGAATTCGACACGACCTGTAGACCGTCACAAATGTTCCGCAGCTCATCAGGGCTTGATGCAATAGGCATTGACTCGAGCAATACCCGTGCACGATCTTTCGGCTTCGCCGTGAGGAATTCTACCGGGTTTGCGGAGAACTCGTCCACAATCTCCTGGAGAATGGAGGCTGGACGCTTGAGCAGGTTTCCGTCTTGGTCGCGCATGGTGATGGAACTTTCGTCCTGCGAAATTTTTTTTGTGAGCGTTTTTCCATCGTCGAATTCTAGGACGATTTCTCCCTTCTCCGACCCCGCGCGCAAAAGCGTAGCGTCGTGACATCCCCCTGAGAGCCCAGACTTAATGGCTTCAAGGATTGATGATTTTCCGGTACCGTTCGTTCCGGTGACAACGGTCAATGTTCCGGCGACGAATTCCATTTCTTCGACGCCGAGCACGTTGCGCAGGTGAATTCTCTCAATTTTCATTGGTCACCTCTCCAGTTGTCGTGTCCACGACCTCTGCGGTTATCACTTCGCCGACATCCAAATTCACTTTTTCCGTCAAGACCTGCTCGTCTTTGGCAATTACTGCAGCCATGGACTCAGAGATCGGAAGCCATTTAGACAGGCGTTTGATGACGGTCTTTATTGCCATCGCGTCAAAATCTGTCTGCCAAGGACCGTCGCCAAACGCTCGGCTCTTTGCCTTGGCGAATTTCAAAACCTCGTCCTTGGTCATCGCCTCGAACGCACCCCCTCCGTCCTTGAATGTGGCGCAGGCGTAATAACCAATCACAGGGCCACGATCCTTGCCAAACACAAACGAGACTTTACATTTAGGTTCCATTCCTTTCTCGAACTCGAAATCATCATTTTGGCAGACGATTCCAGCGTCGATCTGGCGCAATTCTCCGGTGTTGCGGGCTAGTTTGAGCAACCCCTTGTAGCCGACCTGGAATTGGGCTTGTCCCTTGTATGGTACCATGTAGCAGTATCCCATTGATCCACCGATCTCTAAGCCAACCATTGCAGCCTGCAGTACGCATCCCACGATAGATTGCGGAGAGCACGCTATTAGTTTCGGGTTGCGCTGGAACTCAATCAGCGCGATGCGAGCAAGGCGTTGAGCGTCTACATGCTTCGGTATTATGCTCTGAATAGCCTTGAACTGATTGGCAAGCATCGCTTGCACGGAATCCCGTGCGGCCTGTGACAGCGTCTGCCGAGCTTGTGCTGGCTGGACTGCCTCGGCTTGCTCTGGAGCTTCCTGGGTGCTCGTTTTCGGCTGTATCTCTTGTGGTTTTTTCGTGCCGAAAGCGGCTCCGAATGTGTTATTTCCTGTCATGTTGTTCTCCTTGCTTTGGTATGCTGTTTATGCGAATCGCCAGGTACGTACCGGCGTTATTTTAACGAATTGAGTCGCGATGTCCGGGTATTTTTCTCGGAGAGATTTTGAGTCGATGGATTCCCGGTTGTATGCTGACGCGGTAAATACCGGTCGGCCATTGGCCGTGGCTTTCTTTGCTTCTCCGCCCAGCAATTTGATCCGGTTCTCTATCGTTGTCTTTCTGTCGTCCAGAGCCTTGATCTGCGCTTCGAGGGCGGAGCGTTCGAGCAACAGCTCCTCCCCCTCGTCTCCTAGGTCGATGGTGACGTCATCCTGTATGCTGGGGATGATAGCTTTGATCGCTTTCGCATCCACATCAGCCAGGCCTTCCGTGAGTTCCGGTGAATTATTTTTGAGAACTTTGTCCCAGAACAGGGAAACGAGATAGATGACTGATCGCTCAAAGGCTTGGTCGCGCTCAACCACGCGGGAAATCCATGTGCGTCCGTATCCGTTGGAGACGCGTACCGAAAAATTTACGCGGGATATTCCTGTGACGGCCATCTGCCAGATCGCCTGGTAGAGATAGTAGATCGGGACCGTCTCCGATCCGTTAATATCGTCTGTCCACCCGTCGATGGAGCCGACCTCTTTGCATTCAATGATCTCCCAGCTTCCGTCCTTAAGTAACGCTACCGCGTCTAGGCTCGCGCGCATCCATGGCTCGTCGTTTCTCTGGTATACCGGTCCTCTTGCCAGTTGTAAAACGCCGCGCTCGCTGTTAGCTTTGCACCATTTATCCACAAGGATAGGCTCCATGAGATGCCCCCACTCCATAGCCTCGTTTTCCTCGGATTGTGGAGGAATGATCCCTGTTTTCTTTGCCCAAAGAGACAGCGGAGTGTCCCATTTTGACAATCCCATAATTGCAGCGACTTCGGATGCTCCGATCCCCTGGTTTCTCCATTCCAGCCATTCCGGAGTATTCTGTTCGAGGTTAACGATTGAGCAGTATTCAAACGCCATTGTCGTTCTCCTTGCTTAATTCGCGCTGGTATTCCGCCAGAACCGCGGTCTCGATACAGTCTCTCTGCTCGCGAGTGACCGGTAAAAAGAAGCTGCGAAACTCTCCAGAGATCCACGGATATGCAACGAACGGTCCGTTTGCTCCATCAACGACTCGCAATTCATTCAGCTGCAGAAGTCCGTTCAAAACGACTGATGCCGTCGCCTTGGTTCTTCCTGTAGGATCGTTTGGTATATGTACGACCACGGCTGTGCACTCCATGGCTGGGATTGATTGATCTTCTTGCATTATTTTCTCCTTGTTTGTGTTTGTGTCATTCCAAAATTTCTCGCAGCTCAGGCTGCGCAACCATCCTAACGGACGCCTGGATCTGACCTTCGCTCAGGCCGTAAGGGTTATTTCCTCCCCAATACTCCAGCAGCCAACGCTGTTCCCTCCGTTCCATCACCATTTTGCAGAACGCGTGGATTTCTTTGGCTGATGGAACCGATCCCAGCATTCTCACCATCCAGTCTGATGGAGGCGGAAACAGGGCTTTTACGCTAGGCTGTCTGCTGGCAATTCTGCGGGCAGCTAGGTCGCGCCAACAATCGTCTGAGTTCGGAGCCGCTGTCGTCGGGTCCGGTGCGGGTAGCGCGTTACGCTGCGGGGTGTTGCGGTTGCGTTCGCAAATGCGGTGCCATGCCGCTGTAAGGTCGGCGAGACTCGGCACATCGACCTTTGTCCGGGCCTCGGTAAAAACGTCACGGATTGCATCCTCTGTGAGCTTTGGCATTCGAGCATCCAGATCTGCGGCGATTTCCGCCTCAAGCTGGATGTCGATCTTCCGTCCGGCCAAACGGCGGGCGCGGCTGACTTCTTGGTGGTAGATGTCAAATTTTTCCATTCTTCAGTCCCTCCTTAGTCCGAGACGCCGTTCTTCTTTGATCCGTTCGACAATCTTCTTCCCTGCCTCAAAGGCTTCCTCTCGCTCTTGGGCGGGCGTTTTGGGGATTGCCGGGAGTTCTTCCCATTTCCGATTTTTCATCCAGCGGTGGGCCGCTTCTTGGTAGGTTCCGCTGTCCTTCGTCCACTTTTCCGACTGCTTCCAGACTTCTAGCGCGGCGACGACGGTTCCGGGAAACGGTTTTCCGGCGTCTTCCCACGCTTTCGCCAACTCCCGGCGGGATGATCGCTCCTTGGAAATCTGGGGCATAGCCTCCCAGATCTCCAGGACCCCGCAATCGTACACCTCGACCGTAGCCGTTTTCCTGCGTTTTGCGGGCAGATTGACTGTGGGGGGTATAGATGTCGGCTCCAGGGGGATATCGTCGCCCTGAGGGTCGTTTCCGGGGAAATGCGACCGTTCCACGCCAGTGCGCGAGGAGTCAGGAGACAGAGAGTGGGTGGTATGTCCAGAATTTGGCCCCTCGCGCGCGGTTACGTCAGTAGTTGGTTTTTTCGTGTTTTCTGTATTCTTTGATTCAAGAGTAATGTTATCTGAGGAATACAATACAGTACAAGACATATTATGTAGAGCGGAATCCGCGGAATTTTTGGAATCCGAGGAATCCGAGGAATCCGAGGAATCTGTGGAAGTTTCGTACGGTGCTTGTTTTTTGCGGTCGCGTTCGTGTGCTAGGTAGTTTTCTCGTTCTCCTAGAAGGTAGGCCCCAAATTCGTTAAGTGTGGGGTCGTTCTCAGAAAGTGAACGCATGAGGGATAGCAGCCATCCTTTTGCGTTCTCTAGGTTGGCCATTCCAGCCATGCAAAAAATGCTTATTGGCAATTTTACCCAGACCATTCCACCGGATTTGGACATTATCCAACCCTCAATGATGCTTTCTTTTCCATAAGCCCGATAGCTTCAGAAATGACCATGTACTGAGGCGCTTTTGTACGGAGTCCTAGCGTGCGGCCAACGAGAGGTTGCAAATTTCTAATCCGTGAAATTATTTCGCCCGGGACAGCGAGATTCACCCCTTTAGATGGTTTTTCTGTATTAGCAACACTGATTTTATTATTAGCCATGCCAAAGAATATAATTAGCTACGCTAATATTTCCAATAGTTTTCCTAATATTTTTTTAATGGGTTATTCTTTTGTGCTATTTTGACTTTATGGATCTTGAAAAATTGTGGATTTTCTTGACTTAAATGACGTAGATGTTTAGCAGAATTGCTCGGTAAAGCCAGGGCAACTGTTTATCGCTATGGAAAACCCGAAAATAGATCTGGCTTTTCTGAACCACCTTACCATGTCTTGAAGCTCCTTATATCCAAAGGAGTTCCTGTTGAGTTGTTGTTTGGAATTCCTTGTTCATGCAAAACGACGTGCGAAGATGTTGACGCAATTAGTCGTTCTGAGGTCCAGCGGATGATTGAGAATGCGTTGGGGGGGGGGGGGGGGGGGGAGGGCAGGGAGCGGGGGTGAGGGGGGTGGGTGTAGGAGCTAAAGAGGGTAGTGTGAGGCGTATTTTTTGT
>Ga0153915_10000489_pt1 | contig 36671 bp, 14 predicted proteins | sample Opewatmetagenome_2_FD_107003 | JGI IMG/M metagenome (GOLD analysis project Ga0153915, IMG submission 107003) | Freshwater wetland microbial communities from Ohio, USA - Open water 3 Core 3 Depth 3 metaG | ecosystem: Environmental > Aquatic > Freshwater > Wetlands | place: USA: Ohio, Lake Erie... | reverse complement strand
GGGGAAAGCTTCCGGATGAAACACGCGCTGATGCGCCAAAAAGGTCAGGCAAAACTCCCCACGAGCTGACGGGGATTTTTGCACGATTTTTCTGGGGAAATTCGCTTGACAAAATACAAAGGGCCCCATCCGCTACAGAGCGCCGAAGGATGAAGAGACCGAATACAGAGAGCCCTACCACTTACGTTTCACACGGTAGTAGAGGAAGACAACCTGGCTATTCTTTTCAAACTTCTCTTCAACAAGATAGACATCGCCAGACGGTGATATTATCGGGTATCCATTACCATCAATTCGAAAGCGATTAATAATCTCTCCGAATCGCGAAACAACAAAAACCGTGATTATTTCTTTTTGCCCCGACTTAATGCTGAATTGCCAATATGAATTGTGATCGTTATCAAATCCATAGAGGTATCCTGAGGATTCGCGTAGTTTTGCATCCAGGATGCTTTGCTTCGGCTGAACGGAACTATTATCTCGAATAATTCTATACAAATCGAAATAATCTTTGGGTCGATTCGAAAGAAACCTATCATTCACCAATACAAGATTATTCTCAGACAAGAAACGAGTTATTGCATTCCATAGGTTTGGGGATTCCTTTTGCAACGTATTAGTTTCTAAAAGATCCTGATGCAATACTCGTGTTTCCTCATTGCTAAGGAATTTACCGTTTGAATCAATAGCACCCAATTCGCCATTATCTTTCTGGTAAACAACATAATCGTGAAATAGATAATACTCCCCGTCCAAAGTTAAATTGCGCGGAAAAAGATCATGCTGTATTCCGTAGATATAGTCACCGTTTTTCCCTATTCGAAGAAGCTCAGAACGAGATGTTGAAAAATCCCCATTTTCAAAAACATACAGCTTCGCAGCCTGTAAAGAATTGGATGTCTTGTTGCCAGTAATCCTGATTTCTCTTCTGTAATTCATCTCCAGATCAAAGATGCAAATTCGCCAATTCAAGTTGTCAAAAATGTATATCTCGTCATTGAAAAACGCAGGCGGAGTAGGCGATGTATCTCCTTCTCCGCCCCCCCTGGATTCCCGAAATCCTAGTTCCCCTTCCCCCTTACCTGCAAGAATTTTGGTAAGCAATTCTGGTTTGATATTTAGCTCATCTCCATGAGCGAGGACTCGAATAAATAAAAAAAGCAGCGATAGAGCCATTAATACTATTCGCTTTGCATGGATCATTCCGCTACCTCGTGACAAGCCGACGTATTTCAAATCTCCACTTTTTAAAAGTGTTTCCTTTTCGATACTCCCAAAGCGATTGTGTTTTTAAAACACGGTACTCTCCAAACAAACCTGATGTAGCTTCAATCAATGAAATCCCATCACGTGTAACCGTCCGGCTATTCGTTGCTGACCGGATTTCATTCACAATGGCAATGTGATCGCACCGACCTGTTGAAGTATAAAATAGGACAATATCTCCTGGAACAAGATAGGTAACCGGTAGCTCATCAGACTTCATACTATCTGGATATAACCCGTTAGCTGTCGGCTCATCCGTCCAAATCAGCCACGACTTGCCCTCGAAGTTCTCCGAATCCTCTTCGCTGGCGTTCGGATGTTTCGCATGCTCCAGTCCAGGCGTGGCCCAAGCCTCCCGCTTTTCCGGCACGCGGTTCCCCGCCTGGATCTCGTACGGATTTCCCGCATACGACGACGCCCGGTCCACGAACCCATTACAGTCCACACCAGCGGAGTAGTTCACGTCATACCACTGGTACCGGCTGGGATCCTCGAAGAACGCCCGCTTGGTTGCATACCCCGGCCTGTAGGGATACAGTGTGTTTCCCCCTACCGTCAGCGGATTCAGCGTCCCCGCCGTTGCCACATAAGGTATCAAATAATTCAGCCAGTCGTTCGACGGAGCACTTGTCCGCGTCCACGAAGCCCACGGTGGATGTGGATTTTCCTGCGTCTGCCACATCGGATTCAAATTACTGTAGTAGGCCTGGATCGCGACTTCCTGTTCCATCAAATCCGCGTTGAAATCCGCCACAGAATCCGTTCCGCCAAGGCTGTAGGCGACGGAATTGTCGATTAATATGTTGGTGCCGTTGAAATGCGTCCAGTCCTTGATGTCAATCTGCCCGCCATCCATGTATGCTCCATCCGCCTCCGACACGTACCACTCGTTCTTTACTGGATCCTTCCACGGATGCCTGTTATTCCAATCGTTTGGCCCCTCGTCGATGTACAGGTTCGCCCGCCACAGAAGGGGGAAATCGTACACGGCCGTGAAGTCGCCGTCGTTCACCGTGCCGATGATCGTCGCCTCGTAGGTGCCGTCAGTACCGGTCTTTTCCACGAGGCCGAAACGCAGCAGGAAGTCGTCGCCGGGACGCGCGGTCGCCATGTCCGCCACGCGAAGCCCGAACACCGTGGTGAGCGACAGGCCGCCGCCGCGGAAGACGAGGCAGCCGGAGCTGACGGTGAGCTCCACGTCCGGCTTCCAGAGCCAATCGACGCCGAAGAACTCCGGGTTCGGCTCGACGCGGTACTCCGCCGAACCGTCCACGCGGCGGAAGGTGGCGATCCTCACCTCCGATTTGCCCTTGCTTCTATCGGCGGGTATGGGGACGGCGCAGAAATCGACGCCGCCGCCCTTGTTCGCGTACAGGTTGGATGTTCCCGTCGCGTCCTCCACGCGGTAAGCATAATCCTTGGGCCCCAGGACCGCAATCACCGGTTTCGACGCGGGATCGATCTCCTCCGCGCCCCCCCACGCGTTGATCCGCTTCAAGCCGATCTTGTCGATCGTCAGCAGCCCGCCCGTGTTCGGGATCCAGCGGCTTCCCGAATCTCCTTCCTTCTCGCCCTGGAAGGCGAGGTCGACCTGGAGGCCGGAGCAGGAGGCATCCATGAGCTCCCACGGGTCGGATCCGTAAGCCGCTGCCACGGAGCCGGAGAGCAGGAGAAGCCGCCTGGCCTGGAACTCCTTGGGCTCGCCCGTGAAGGCGCCGCCGGCCCACGGACTGAGATAGGCGCACCCCTGCCTCCTGTCCGTCGACAGGACGATCACCTGCCCCATGAAATCCGTGGCGTCCTGCCCCGGCGCGGGGAAATCCGCGGAAAGGAAGCCGACGACGATGCCGACCTGCACGCAGTCCTCATCATCGTCCCGTACCAGGATGTCGCCCCGGCGGAGGGAGGCCAGGTCGGGAAGGAGGATCGTGCTTTTTTCCAAATCGTCCCTCGTCAGCCTGTACCCGCCCCGGGAGCAGCCGGCCTCCGGCCAGGGGTCGGAGTAGAAAGCGGGGAGACCCGATGCGTCGAGTCCCGCGACCCCTGGCTTCATGGCGTAGTAGCGGTCCAGGTTCCAGGCCGGCATGTCGTTCTCGACGCCGATCACCACGGAGTAGAGCGCGGTCATGGCCACGCTTCCCGTGAGCAACCCCATGGAGTCGACGCCTGCCGTCTTGTCGCTGTTGTATGGTCCGGGTGCCTCGTCGGCGGGGAAGCGGGAAGCGCCCATGGCTCCGGTTCCGGGCAGGAACGGCTTCAGGACGTCCGTGGCGGACGCGTACGGGCCCAGATCCTCCGCGTCGCCCGCCTTGGGCCACGGATTCGGCTGATATTCCAGGTAGGCCCACCCGTCCCGTTCCAGGCCCGTGGCGCGGCCGAGGCGCGACAGCAACCTGCGTTCCTCCACGTAGCGAAAACCTTCCTCCTCCGCCGTGGACCGGTCCTCCTCCGCAGCCCTGTCGGCCACCGTGGCATTGCGCCGATACCACTCGCGGGCCCTGGCCTGCTCCCGCATCTTGTACGCGAACGTCCTTGGGGAATCGATGCCGGCGTTCGCGTAGGGGATCGGATTCCCCTTCCCGCCCGCGAAGGGGGAGGAGAGAGCCGAAGGATCCGCGGCGGCAATGGCGCGTTCCAGGTCCCCCGTTTCCCCGGAAGCGGGCATGGCGGACGACCGCGCGGCCCATGACGGCAGATAGTTGGACGCCCGTTCCCCGTCTCCATCGCCGCCCGAAACCCAGGCGAGAATGAGGGGATCGAGGTTTTCTCCATAGACCGCGCTCGAGCCGCCGGGACCCGAGGGCAGGCTGTATTCCACACCCCAATGCAGGTAACGGAGCGCGGCCCCGGCCAGTTCCTCCCCTTCCCCGGCGGAAAGAGGCCGGTACTGCCTCCAATCGTACGTCCGTCCCGCGTAGAGACTCCGCAACTCGGCATCGAGCACCTTGGAAAACAGGGGCTTCCCGATTTCGGCCAGGAACGCCAGATACGCGGCCACGTAGGGAGATCCCGTGTTTCCGTACAGGAGGTTCCAGCGCAGGGAATCCCATGTGGGCCGCGAAAGCGCCGTGTTCCCCGAACCGTCCGAAAGGCCGCCCTTCACCGGCGTCATGTGCCGGAGAAAGACGCTTCGAAACGCGTTGCGCTCGTCGTCCAGGTCCGACGCCGCGCGGAACGCGTCCCAGAAGGCACCGTCAGGGTTGATGCGCGGGTACCGTCCGGAAAGGCGGCGCACCGCGGCCCGGCGGAACATGGCCTGCTCCGTCGAACCTTCCGGGAAGAAGGAATCCAGGAAGGCCATGGCCTTCTGCTGGTAGGAAAGGTCACCGCGCGCGGCGAACAACGCGGACTCCCCCGGGAAAAACTCGAAGGACGCCGTGAAGCGGATCCGTTCCCAACCGCCGTCGGCGTGGATGAGAAGCAGCCGGACGTGACGGTCCTCGCCGAAGGCGCCGATCGGGATCCGGCAGGTGGCGCCGCCCACTTCATGGAGCGGATCCCCGCCGAACCCGGGGATCCGCCCGAAGGCGACGTACGCCGCGCCGATCGGCGGGACGCCGGCACCCGGGGTCAGGACGGACTCGGACACGCCAGCGTCCATGGCCTCCGCGACCCCCTCGGCGGCCCCGCCCCCGAGGATTCCGTCGTCGTCCCGTGCGACGGCCCAGCGGACCGTGGGGGATTTCCAGCCGACGGTGAGGATCACGGCTCCCAGGCCCACCGCGGCGCTGAGCGAATACTCGGCGGACCGCGCCTCCCCGGGGCCCGTGCGGAGGGTCAGGTCCCGGACGGGGTTCACCGCGGGGTTCTCCCTCGATCCCAGGGAGTACAGGCCCGCGGTACAGGCCATGAGGGCGACCGACACGGCCGCGCGCAGCCCGACAGAGGCGTGCCTCCTCATCGCAACTCCTCCCAGGAAATCCCATCGGCACGATCCGGCCCGCCGTCCGGCTCCGGTTCCAGGATCAGTTCCATCAAGGGCAGGCCCGGGCTGCCCGCAATCTCGAGGATACCGTCATCGGATTGCGTATCGCAGGAAATCCGCGCCATGCGCCGCCCGGCTCCGGCCGGGATGCGGAAGACCCTGCCGTCCATCAGCGCTTCCGCGCCGTGCCCATCGGGCAGAGGACCGACCCGCAGGACCGTCCTCATCCTCCCGCTCCCCACGAGGAATCGGAACCTTTCCCCGGGGGCAAGGAGGATGGCGGAAGTCGCCTCCCCGCCCACGAGGCGGGAACGGTGGTCCGAGGTGAACCCGTGGATCATCCCGGCCGTTCTTTCACCGTACTTCTCCCCCAGGCTGCGCTCCCCGCTTCCGGCGGGGCCGAATCCGATGCGCACGGCATTCCCGCCCGTTCCGACGAGGAAGCGGAACACCTCCTCGTGCAGGCGTCCCGGCGCCTCCGGGAAGGATGCCTTGAGCATGTAGGGTCCAGGATCCTTCGGGGCGCGAAGAAGCCCGTCCCAGGCGACGGGACGCCAGGCCTCCCCGTCCCGGCTTTCCGACCACTCGACCTTCCACGGGGCGATCTCCGTCCCGCACACGTCGCGCGCCTTCCACCGGACGACCAGCATGGCGCCCGCCCCGATCTCCCAACCGGGCGCGGGATCCGTGAGCTCCACGCGGCTCCTGTCCGCGACGGTCCAGCCCCCCACGGCGGACCCGAGGAATCGGCCGTGCGGGTCCCGCGCGGTCGCCTGGAGCTCGAGGCGGACCTCCCCCTCCGTCATCGGAAGGCACAATGTGGCCGAGGAAACCTCCATCCATGGCCCGCCGTCCGTCCGCATCCGCCATGTCAGGGACGCGCCCGGGACCGGGTCCGCCATCCAGGCCCGTAAGGGGATATCCATCAAGGGCGACAGTACGGCTTCCGGATCCGGCAGGACGATCCTCACCGCGACGTGCTCCGGCCTGGAAACGGCGACCTCCAGGGACAGCCAGGGGCTCCAATGCCCGGCGAAGTCGCCGGCGCGGTATTCCACCCGATGCGTCCCGACCGCCGTGAGAAGGATGGGCGCGTCGTAGACCTTCACCCCGCGACGGTCCACGGCGTATTCGATCCGCGACACCCCGCTTCCCTCATCATGCGCCTCCAGGAGGACCGCGGTCATCCCGGGTTCCGCGCTGCTTCGGGCCTCCACGCGCGGCGGCGACAGGTCCACCGTGATGGCCTGCGTGCCGCCCGCCGCGTTCCCCGCCCAATCCGAAGCCCGCCAGTCGATCCGGTGGGTCCCCTCCTCCGCCATGACGATCGGCACCGCGTAGGCCGCCCACGCGGCCCCGTCGCGGCGGACCCGCACCTCGTGGAGGCCGGAAACGGCGTCCGCCGCATGCAACGAGAAGACGGCGGCGGAAAGACGGATCCCCTCGGGTCCCGTGGCGCCGGTCACGGTCGTGTTGACCGCGGGAGGCTGCGTGTCCACGGGAAATTCCATCGACCGTTCCGCCTCGCGCAGGCCGTCCGGATCCTGGCTGTAATACCGGACCAGCGTGATCCCATCCGGGAGCGCGATGGGGCCCGCATAGCGCGAACGTTTCCCGTCGGAGCCGATCATCCATATGGCGCTGGGGAACGTCTCCGGGTCGCGCGCCTCCATGCTCAACATGGGGGCGGTGACGTACCATCCGCCGTTTCCGTCCGGCGTCGGAGGATCCGTCACGACGTCCGTCCGCGGAGGACGCAGGTTGTCCGGCGCATCGAAGCAGACGGCGCGGCCCTCGGCGTCGAGGCCGTACAGTTTCCCGCCGGCCACGGCAAGGTCCCTCCAGGCGCCGGCCGCGCGCCAGATCGCGCTTCCGTCATGCGCGTTCACGGCGCACAGGCCGTTCCCGTCGGCCAGGAAGTACTTCTCCAGCGCCGCGGCGGCCGTAACCCCGCCCGGACCGGATCCGAACCGACGGGCCAGCGTGTCGCGCTCATAGGCGGCGCTCCCGCCGGCGCCCACCACCAGGACCCGGTCCTCCAGGAGCAGGAGCTGCGCATCCCCGACGCATCCCGTCTCCACCAGCCCCACGGGGCGGCGCTCGGCGTCCAGAAGGACAAGACGGCCGCTGGAAGAAAGGACCGCCATGCCCTTTTCGTCGCAGGCGATGTCGCGGATCGGATCCGATTCCATATGGAACGCCGGCATCCAGCCGGAATCCGTCAGGCGGTAGACAGCGTCGCCGTCCACCCGCACGGGACCGCCGTCCCATGCAAGCAGGGCTCCGGCTGGAAGAGCCTCCGCGCGCGATGCGACAAGGGCGCCCGTGGCGGCGTCCAGGAACAGCATGCCGGCGTCCGTGCCAAGGCAGATCGTGGCGCCGTCACTCACCATCTGCCGGATCCCTTCGCGCCTCCACAACTCCCCGCCGTACCGTCCGTCCAGGGCGCGCAGGATCCCGTCGGCCCCGAGGAGGAAAAGCCTGTCCCCCGCCACGAGCGCTCGCGTCAAATCCCCCTCCGTCTCCCAGAACACGGCCCCGGTCGCCTTCTCCAGGCACGCCATTCCCCCGCCTCCACCAACGAACACCCTTTCGCGTCCCGTGAGGATCCAGCGCGCGTGCGCCTTCGGGACGGAAGTCCAGCGCACCCTTCCGTCCGCCGGGGAACCGACGGGGTTCCAGCGGGTCCTGCCCCCGTCCATCGCCTCCTGCCCCCAGCCGTTGAGCCCGACTTTCAGGCTGAAGGACTTTCCGGCCTCGCGCCCCTCCCCGTCGGTCGCCCGCAGCCGGAAGGACCATGTGCCCGTTTCCGTCGGCGTCCCGCGGAGCAGCCCGGCCGTGGAAAGCCGGAGGCCCGCAGGAAGGGTCCCCTCGACGAGATCGAAGGATACGCTTCCCGTTCCATTCTCCGTCTCCAGCATGACGCGGTAGGAATCGTCCTCCATGGCGTCCGGCAGGCCCGCCGTGGAGATGCGGAACGCTTCCCCCACGGTCACGGAAACCTGGAGGCTCGCCGTGACGTGGCCGCTCACGCCCTGGACGGTCACGGAACGCGTCCCGTTCGGGGTACCGGAGGGAACGGTGATCGTCAGGTCGTCCACGGCGTTCGGCACGACCCAGGCCGCGCCCAGGGCGGCGGAGAGGCCGTCTCCCGCCACGGACAGATCCACCCTCCGCGCCGCCCCGGAGACGGCAAGCTGCAGGCTCCCGGTTTCCCCCGCCTGCATCCGCACGGCATCCCGGGGGCCGTGGATGGAGAAACCTTCCTGCTTGACGTAGAGGGCGAGGCCATTGGAGACCGCACCGCCCCGATGCGCGCGGACGGTGCCGCTTGCGGCGCCGCCGGGTACGGAGACGACGATCTCGTCCAAGGCCGCGCGCAGGACGGGAAGCTCCATGTCCCCGAGGCGAAGCACCGTCCCTTCGCCGAGCCCGCTGCCGTAGGCGCCCACCGCGTCTCCGACAAAGACGCTCGACGGGGAGAGGAAGCGGAGGGCGGGCGCGGGCTCCCCGTCGGTCACGACGAGTTCGAGGGACAGAAGGCCGCCCTGGTCGTCGCGGACCCCGATCACACGCTCTTCCAGGGCGGCGGAAGCGGGGACTTCCACGCGCACGGAAGCCGTCTCGCCCGCCGCGATGGAAGGGGTTTCCAGGACCGCGTTCCATCCCGTCGGAACGGACTCGAGCCGGAACGAGGCCCTCCCGTCGAATCCGTCGGCCGCCTCGATGGAGAAGAAGAACCGGGCCGCGCCCCCGCGTCCGCAGGATCCGCGCGTCTTCCAGCCTTCCAGGACGTAGTGCGGCTCCACGACCTCGACCTCCGCCGAGGCCGCGCTTCCCCCGGGTCCCACGACGCGCAGGGGATGCGTTCCGGCCGCGATCCCCGGGGCAACGGCGGCCCGCAGGCAATCGGCGGAGACGATCGTCATGGCCAGTTCCGTTTCATCCAGGAACAGGCGCGTGCCCGGGAGGAAGTGCCTGCCGTCCACCTCGAGGTCCGTCCCCGCGCGCCCGTTCCACGAGTCGGGCCGGACGCTGGCCATCTCCACCGCGGGGTAGCGGGCCCGGACCTCGAGGTCGATCGGCACCGCATTGGCCCGGTTGCCGGCGTTCATGAGACGGAGGCCGATCCGGTAGGCGCCGGGCGCCACGGTTTCGTCGGCGAGGACGCCCACGCCGACGGCCGCGCTCCCGCCGCACACCTTCCAGGCGGTCGCGTCGAAGGAGAGCGTGATGCCTTCCACCGGCTCTTCCACGCGGAGGATGGCCCAATCCCGCGCGTCCCCCGTGGCCTCAAGGTCCGCCGCGGTGATGTCGAGGGTGACAGATGCGGGCACGCCGATCCGCGCCTCCACGGGATCCGGCGCGCGCGCCAGGGAGACGCGGTTGACGTTTCCGGCTTTTCCCCCCATGGTGAGCCGTACGGCCTTCGATGCCGGCCCTTCCCGCCCGGCGCCGTCCCGTGGAACGATCGTCAAACGGACCTCTTCCCCCGCGTCGGGACCGGGGACGGTCAGGTCCGTGAGGTATCCGAGAAACAGCCTCTCCGTCGCGGAGCGCGAGATGTTTTCCATCGATACCAGGAATCCGGCGGCGCGTCCCGCATTGGGATCCGTGAACCGAAGGGCCAGGCCGCCTTCCCCGTCGTCGGACGCGATGAAATCCTCCACCGCCGCAAGCGTCGCGGACGGATGGCGTACGGCGACGCTTCCCGGCGCGTAGACGGCCGTTTCCGGAACCTGCCCTCCGCCCACGCCGACGCGGACCAGATACTCCCCTTCCGGAACGGCGGAAGCGTCCGCCTTGATCGAGAAATCCCCGCTGCCGGCCGCGACCCGCGCGACCTCGAATCCGAAGGGATCGCCGCCCTCTTCGAGGAGACGGACCACGGCTTCGGTCCCCGACCGGACATGGTCCATGCTTCCCGTCACGGCGAAGGCGCCGTCCACCGGTTCCTTGTCCGTGGCCGGCCCGTCCACGAGGACCTCCACGGCGCGGGCCTTGCCCAGCACGGCGGTCCGGTATCCGTCCGGGGAAACGACGCCCTCCACCTCCAGGTCCCAATCGCCCGGCTCGGGATCCGTGACGGCGAACATCATCCCCCAGGAGGTCCTCGTCACCCCGACCCGCGGATCCGCGGAGCACCACCGAACGCCAGTCGGGGACACGGCGGTGACCACGGGGTCGCCCTCGTCGTATCCGACCAGGAACACCAGCCTCTCCATGTCCGGATCCGCGGCGGACGGCGACCCGGAAACGCTGGAGGCGACCCGGAAGCATTGGAGGTCGGAGGTCCCCGAACGGTCCGCGCGGTCGAGCAGGGCCACGCGGGAGCCGGCGGGCGGAACCGGCGGGACGCGTCGCGAAGCCACGGAGCCCGACGGCCGTTCCAGGACGTACTGCGAAACGTCGCCGATCACGATGGCCCCCGACCGCCCCAAAAAGACCCCGAACCGGCCTATGGGAGACAGGTCGACGAATCCCTTGAACCCTTCTCCCCGGCCCTGGAAACTGCCGAACTCCACGTTCGCGCCGGTCAGCCACACGTCCTCGCCGGGAAGCACGAACCAGTCCTTCCAGATGCTGCCCCTGCGAAGGCCGAAACGGAGGGTCCCGGTTCCCGTGACCGACGCGCCGGAGCCGGAGGAGCCTATGGCCATGTCGAGCCTGCCTTCCACCAGGGTGAGGCTCACGAGGAAGGAGCCCCGGAACCCTCCCCTCCCGAAGGCCGCCGTCATGTCCGCATTGATGTAGCCGCAGAACACGGATACCTGACCGCGGAACGCCCAATCCCAGTCGCCGATGTCCACCCAGACGTCCGGCTGCGCCTTCAGCGCATAGCCGCCGCCCGCGTCCTTCAGGGTCAGACCCAGGGACAGGCGCGTCCCGTCGCCGAACAATCCCCGTACGGACTGCGGCACCTCGTCAGGAGGCCCGAAGGCCATGCCGCCGCGGATGCCGCTGAGGTAAAGCCCGCTGGATCCGAGGGGCAGGCCGGGGCCCTGGATCTCGTAGGAAAACGCCGCGCTGCGGATGCCCAACGGATAGGTGGAGCTCACATTGGTGAAGCAGACCGACGCACCGAAGGATCCGGCTCCGGGAACGAAGGCGGTGCCTCCGCCCGCCACGGAATAGGAGGCTCCCGAAAGCTCGAAGGCGACGAAAACGTTCCGGAATCCGAGACCTCCCGCGACGCAGAAATCCGGAAGCTGGAACCTGCCTCCGGAAAACGCGAAGCCGGAGGGGCCGATGCTCACGCCCCGCAGCTCCACGGTGCCGCTTCCGAGGCAGGCCGGCATGGCGAGCACCGTGGTGCCGACCAGGAGCCTCATCGACTCGCAGTCCAGGACCATGCCGCTCAGGGACAACGTGAATCCCGCCACCGACACCGTGAGGCTCCGCATGGCAAGGTCCCCATGGAAGCCTCCATGGCGGTCGAATACGGCGTTCTGGATGCCCAGCGCGGCGCCTCCCACGCAGTCGGGAAGCGTGAGGATGCAGGAACCGAGGGTGACGCTGTCCGGATGGATCAGGAGGTCCTTCACCTGCACCGTGAACCCGCCCAGGCTGATGGATGCGGCTCCGATGCCCGCGCTCATCCGGGTGACCGTCCCGTCCCAGAGCATCGCGAAATCCGCGAGGTCGCAGCGCAGGTTCGCGAGGCCCGGGGGGAAACTGTCGGGGAAGCGCACGTCGCCCTGGAGGGAGAAGCCGTCCTGCCGGATGAGCAGACTGTTGCAGCCGGCGACGATGCCCGCGAAGAGCCCGAACTCGATCCGGGAGGCGAGGCCCACCCGCAGCTCGACGAGGCCCGTGCGGCTGGAAAGGGTGCAGGCCTGGATCCCGAGGCGCATGCGGGAGAACGGGGACGGCAGGCCGGCCGGGAGGACGAGGTCCCCGGCCACCCGGAACAGGAGCTGGGAGGAATCCGCGTTCTCCATCGAGACGCTGCCGTTCTCGAGGGACAGGACGTCGAACAGGGAAGTATTGATCCCGCCGACGGCCGCCCGGAGGACCTGGATCCCGCCCGACGTCGTGAAGGTGAGCTCCTGCAGGCCGATGACGAGGCCCGCCAGGCCCCGCGGGAAGGACTCCGGCAGGACGAACTCCCCGGACAGGGAGATGCGGAAGCCCCCCTGGGAATCCCGGAAGGAGACCATGCCGCCGCGGAGGACCGCGTCGCCATACAGGGCGACGGTCGGCACCTGCACCGAGGCATCCAGGGCATGCAGGGTTCCGTGACCGTCGATGGTCAATGCCCGGATCCCGCACGACAGCCCGGCCAGGCCTTGCGGGAAGGCATCGGACAGCCGCAGGCCGCCGCTCACGTCGAAAAGCAGGTCCGCTCCATCCCAGGAGGCGCCGAGGGAGGCGTCGCACAGGAGCAGCCCTCCGATCAACGTGCGCGTCCCGGGAAGCTGGATCGCCATGTCCAGCTGCCTGACCGTCCCGTCCAGCCCCACCCGGAACGCCGCGATGCGGATCCGGCTCCCCGCCAGCGCGCCCGGCATGGAGGAAAGCAGGACGGCGGTTCCCGAAATGGAAGCCTCCGTGACGTCCCCCTGCAGGGAGAGCGCGATCCGCGCGTCCTCCACGTCGAATGCGTCGAAGGCGCGGAAGGCCAGGGAATCGGCCCCGGCGTCCAGGGCGAGCAGGGCGCCGCTGGACAGGTCCACGAGGAGCTTCCGCAGGTGCACGGCCAGCCCGGCCAGCCCCTTGGGGAACGAGCCGGAAAACACGAGGTCCCCGGAACAGCCCAGCCGCAGCGCGTCCTCATCCCTCACGAACTCCAGGCAGCCGCCGCTCAGGGTCATGGCCTCGAACACCGGGGTCTCGATTCCCGCCAGGCGCGCCGTCACGTCCCCGATGCTCCCGTCGGAACGGATTTCAAACCGGTCCACCTCCAGGACCCTTGAGGCGAACGCCGCGGGAAGGCCGTCCGGAAGGGTCACCGAACCGGAAAAGCGCATGTCGAACGCCTCACCGATCGACAGCCGGGAAAGCAGGAACACCATGCCGTACTCTTCGAGGCGGAAGCCCGAGATCGAGATCTCCCCGAAGGAGAACGCCCCCGTCAGCGGATTGAGCCGGATGCCGGAAATGCAGGCCTCCTCGACGGGGATCTCCGGCGGGAACAGGAGACGGCCTTCCTGCACTGTCAGGAACCATCCCTCGCCCGCCGGATCCTGCTCGATGCCCAGGTCCGTGGCGACCACCCTCCAGGAACCGGCCAATGGGAACTCGACATCCCCCCGCAGGGACACGCGGAACGACAGGACCGTGCCGTCCTGCCTGAAGGAAAGCTCGTCGAAGCCGATCGTCCTGCCGCGAAGGCCGTCCGGGAATCCCCCGGGAAGCGTGACGGCCCCTTCCAGGCGGAAGACGCCGTCGAGGACGGAGAACCGGGAGACTTCCAGGGTGTAGCCCCAGAGGGTGATCGGATCGAAACGGGCATCCCCCAGCTCGAATCCCCCGTCCCCGCCGATGCGCAGGTTCACGGCGCGCAGGCGCCTGTTTTCCAGCCCCGGGGGAAGCGTTACCAGGATCTCCCCGACGGAGAGGCCCGATTCGTCCAGACGGACGTCGTGCAGCAGGAAGCCGGCGGCGCCCAGGTCGAAGCCGACCTCCGGCACCGGGATCTCCGTGTCGATGCGGCCGTCAGGATGGAAGGTGACCTTGTCGAAGAACACGGCGCCGCCCCCCAGTGCGGGGGGAAGGACGAGGCAGCAGCGGGCCACGAGGCCGTCCGGACCGAGACGCATCCCCATGACGCCGATCCCGCCGCCGAAGAGGGCCAGCGTGAACCCGCCGGCCTCCCCGTCGCCCACCTCCATGTCGCCGAACGCCCCGAAGGACATCCGCGGCAGCGAGACTTCCGCCGCGGCGCCCGGTACGGCGATCCGGCTCTCCTCGACGTGCAGCCCCTCGGCGTCGAAGCGCACGCCCTCCGCCTTCACGTCCCACCCGGCCAGCCGGTAGGTGACCGCGGTTCCGGACGGGACTTCGGCCAGGAGGCGGCCCGCGGCGTCCAGCCGCATCGCCCCGCAGGGGGCCCTCACCCCGTCGCCCAGGCCCGTCGGGAACCAGGCCTCCCCGCAGATGACGAGGCCCGACCCGTCGAACCAGACGCGGTTGGCCTGGACCTGGAAGCCGTTCTCCGAAAGGAACACGGAGGGGACGGCGCCCACGGCCGAGGCGGCCACCGCCCCGTCCGGCCGCAGGGAGAGGCCCGGAACGGTGAGCAGCACCTCGCCTTCCCTGCCCCAGACCCGGACCGTGGCGCTTTCCGCCCCAAGGATCTCCCCCTCGATGCGGATCCCGTCCAGTTCCACGGCCCGGCCGTTCAGGTACACCACGTGGCGCTGCAGGGACCGGCCGGTGTCGAATCCGCCCTCCCCGAGGAAGCGGAAGGCCGGAAACCCGATGAGGCGGGATCCCAGGGCCTTCGGCAACAGGACATCCGCCGCGCCCCGGACTCCCGTGGCGTCCAGGAACGCGGCGGGAAGCCGGAAGGTCCATCCGAGAAGCGTGACCGACAGGGCCGCCGCCGTCCTCCCCGCGGCGGCCACGCCGGAGGCGGCGATCCGCAGCCCCCGGAACCGCAGGAGGTCCCCGGAGCCGGCGAGGCGCACGGTGGCCGTCACGGCCTCCACGGCCTCCCCGTCGAAGGTGACATCCTCCGCCGTAACGGCGAATCCGCCCATCCTCAGGGAGACCGAAGGGATCGGGGAGCTCGCGCCGGCGCTTCCGTCGTCATGCAGGGGCCAGCGGGAGAATACCGGGGGCTCCATGGCCATCCCATCGGGCAGGGGGACCTCCACCCCGTCGGCGAACAGGCCGGCAGCCTCCATGGACAGGAGGCCCGCGCGCACGGTCCCCCCGTAGGAGGGCTGGAAATCGGACGGCACGGTCGAGGTCCCGGCACGGAACACACCGTGGTCCTCCAGGCGGATCCCCAGGCCTTCCAGGACGGGAACGCTTCCGCCGAACAACGCCGGGAACCCGGACAGGCGCGCCGCGTCCAGGATCACGCCGTCCCGCGTGAGGTGCGCCGCCTCCGATTCCACGAGGAACCCGTGGATCCGATCCTGGAACGAGGGGACCGTGACCGCCAGGTCCCACTCCGGGCCGGCCCCGGAGAAGCGCAGGCCCTGGAAACCGCACTCGATTCCCCCCCGGCCGGCCACGGTGCCCGAGGCGAGCAGGAAGCCGCCGGTCACGCTGAAGGAATCCGCCGTGAAGAGATTGCCCGCCGCGTCGGTCCATCTGAAACCGTCCACGCGGAATCCCGCCTCGCCGCGCATCACGCCGTCCGTGCCGACCGACCAGTTGACCGCCGCGACCTCGCGCGGCACGGTCCCCTCGGGCAGGCGCAGGACCGACTCGAGGACCACGATCCGCTCCTCCCGGACCAGGGCGGCGTTCACATGGAACAGGCAGCCGCCCGTCTCCATGGTGAACGGCTCCCCGAGGACGGCCTCCACGATCCGTCCCTCCGGGGACACGCGGGCGGCGGCGAGGGCGAGCGTGAAGTCCTTCCCCTCGTCGCGCGCCACGTAGGCCGCGCTGGAGGAGAGGCGCGCCAGCTCCGCGACGTCGAATCCCGCGGAGCCGATCCGCCAATCCCGTCCTTCGAAGCGCGTCTCCCGGAGGTCCTGGAGCAGCCAGGCGTCCCGCGGGGAATCCTCCTCCCCCGCGGAGCTGCGGAAGCGCGATCCTTCGACGTCCGCGGCCGCGGAGCCCCGGAAGAGGACCGTGGGAGGGAAGGTGAGGCCCACGTCCCGGTATTCGAGGTCGGAAAGGGGCCGCACCGCGTCGGATTCGTACAGCCGCACGCGGTAGGCGACGCGCGGGAAGGACAGGCCGTCCGACGGCGTGAAGCGGAGTCCCCGGGCCGTCAGGGAGAAGCCCGCCACGGAAAGGGAAAAAACGCGCCCCACGGCAGCCGACGCCTCCAGGAAATCCGTACCGTCAAACAAGGCCTCGTCGAGGACGACGGATCCGGCGGGCAGTTCCTCCCCGGTCTGCGCGGAAAGCTCCCGCAGCCGCAGGGCGGCCGGTACCGTGAGGCGCGCCGCCACGACGGCGCCGTCCGCCCTGCGGGAACCCGAGATCAGGAACCCGTCGCACTCGACAGCGAAGGGGACCTCGACGTCGGCCAGCTCCGGGTTCCCGCCGTCGGGACGGAAACAGGCGCAGTAGGCGCGCCGGTTTCCCGCCCCGTCCATGGCGGTGACGACGGCCCGGTAGGTCCGGGACGGCTCCAGGCCATCCAGCGTGACCGCGCCGGGCTCGGGCGGAAGGGGCCCGATGTCGCAGAGCGTGAGGATCCCCTCCTGCCGCATCTCCTCCAGGCCGATGCGGATGCCCGCCGCGCCCGACGCGGGGTTTCCGTCCTCCAGGGCCCCCCAGGACAGGGTGGCGGACCGGCCGGCCGCCGCGCAGGCGACCCCGAGGGGCCCTCCATCCGGCAGCCCGGCCAGGACCGGCGCCTCCACGTCCCAGCGCACCCGCCGGGAATCGAACTGGCGGTTTCCCGCGTAGTCCTCGGCGCAGACATGGAGATACGCCTCCCCGAACGGCGCTCCGGACCATGCGGCGAGGTTCACCTCCAGATGCGGGTCCTCCGTCCGATCCCAGCCCTCCAGGCTCCCGGGATCTCCCATGGGGTCCCGGGAAAGCAGCGTGTCGTATCGCCGAACGCCCGTCATATCGGCCGGCCGGTTCCACTCGAAGGAGGCGCGCGCCGACCTGTACCAGGCGTCGGGATCGACATGGCTCGGCGAGAGGACCCGCAGCTCCCCGGGCGCGGCCGTGTCCACCCGGAACTGGAAACGCGCGCCTTCGGCGCTCTCCAGGCCGTTTCCCGCCACGCTCCAGACCTTCAGCACGTAGAACTCGCCTATCCCGTTGTCGTCCAGGTCGAGGATCTCCAGCGTCCCCGGGGAGGGCTCGAGCCGCCCGGCTTCCCTTTCCTCGTCCCCCTGCCACAGGATCCAGCGGTAGGCGCGGATTCCCGACGGTCCCGAGGCTCCCGCTCCAAGCTGGAACACGGCGTCCCGGTACGGCACCGCATCCTCGGGGTTCGAGGCCTGCGGGTGCTTCCGGCTGGCGATCGTGGGCCGGCCCGGCATCGTCGCATCCACGCGCAGGAGGCGGCTCAGGGGCCGGGAGGCATTGCCGGCCTCATCGACGGCGCGGACGGCCAGATAGTTGGTCCCGACCCGCAGGCCCTCGAGGTCGAAGCTCGAGGCCGCGGCGTCCCAGGGGAGGCCCTCCCCCGACCCATCGGTCCATTCGTCAGAGCGCAGGCATTCGTATCCCTCCACCCGCCCGATGCCGTCCGTCTCCACGGCATCCGCGGCGACATGGACCCGGCGTTCCGGCACGTAGTCGGCCTCCCCGACGGTCCTCCCGCCCGTGGAGACCCCGAGGCTCCGCATGGCGGGTGGGGTCAGGTCCACGAGGAAGCCGAGCGACACGGATCCTCCATTGCCCACCGCGTCGAGGACGGAGAGCGTGAGCCGGTGCATGCCTTCCGAGAGGTCCGGGCAGGGAAGAAGCCAGGAGGATCCCGCAGGCTGGGGCAGGATGGAAGGGGTGCCGCCGTCGATCTCGTAGCGCCAGGAGGCGGGGTTCATCCCGGATCCTTCGGGATCGGATCCGTCAATGGAGGCGATCTCGATCTGCCGGGAGACGGCGCGCATGTACCGGCCCGCGACGGCCGTTACCCTCGGGCCGGTGCGGTCCAACCAGACCTCCAGGCCCGCCTCGCTGCGGTTGCCCACGCGGTCCGTGGCCCGGAAGACGGCCCGGTGGATCCCTTCCAAGGAGACCCGGGCTTCCATGCCGTCCTTCCAGGAACCCCCGTCGATGCGCCAGGATACCGCCGAGTCCTCGAAGCCGGACAGCCCGTCATGGACGGCGGCTTCCAGGGCCACCTCGCCCTCCGCGCTCCAGCTTCCCGCCACGACCCCGGCGGTCCGGACGGACGGACGCACGACGGGCGGCGTGCGGTCGATCCTGACGACGCGCTCCACGGTCGTGGCCCATCCGACGTTGTCCACGGCGCGGAAGGAGACCGTGTGGCTGCCTTCCGCCTCCACCACGACCGCGGAACCCGTCCAGGGAAGCCACGGCTCCGCGTCGAGGCGGCACCAGGCCTCCGCGATCCCCGACAGCGCGTCGTCCACCACGGCGCCGACGCTCACGGAGGCCACGGAGCTCCATTCGTCGAACAGCACGCCGCTTGAAAGCACGGCCGGCTCGATCCGCGGGGGCTCATCGTCGACGCGGACCGTGCATTCCCGTTCCCCCTGGTTTCCCAGGCCGTCGGCGACGCGGAAACGGACCGTCGTGACCCCGCGCTCCTCCGTCACGGCCGTCTCTCCGGGCCGCCAGGCCTCACCGTCCAGGCTCCACTGCCAGCTTCCCGCGTCGATCGTCCCGACTCCCGCGTCCGTGGCCCCGGCCGTGACGGCGTGCGACGCGCGCCACCCGGAATCCACGGCGATTTCGGGGCCCGTCCTGTCGATCTTCACGGTCCCGCGGACCGTGGCCCTGTTTCCCACCCCGTCGCTCACGCGGAACAGGGGAGATGCCGTGCCCTCGGCGTCGACGGTCGCCGTGGCTCCCGCATTCCATGTGGCGCCGTCCAGGCTCCACTGCCAGCTCCCCGGCACCACGCCGGACCCGGGGACGTCCCCTGAGACGGGATGTCGCACGCCGGGGTCCGCGGCGGACGCGCTGAAGGCCCGCCCGTTCGTCCAGGAAGCGGATGCCAGCTCCGGGGGCAGCGTGATGACGGGCGCGGCCGTGTCGATGTTCCCGACCACCAGGCTGGATGTCGCGCTGCGCCCCGCTTTATCGTAGGCCGTGAAACCGACGACGGTGTTGGCGGCGACGGAAACCGAGGACCCGTCCACGGGCGCGGGGGATTCGGTCGTGGAGTGGACCAGACGGGAAACGCCGGACCCCACGTCGCCCGCCGTCGCCGTCACGGTGACCGGACCGGCCGTCCAAACGCTGGAGGATGCGCAGAGCGAAAGGACCGGGTCGTCCTTGTCGATGCGGACATTGACGATGACGGAGCCGCGGTTGCCCACCGAATCGACGGCCGTGAAGCTGGTGTCATCGCTTCCGGTGCTTTTACCGAAGAGGTATGACGAGGCCGGTCCGTCGAACGAAAAACTTTCGATCACCTTGTCGTGGCGGATCTCCATCCCGCGCGACCTGAGAGGGAGCTCGTCCCTCCATTCCACGGATACTGTGGTATCCCCCCTGGTCCAGCCGTAGGAGTTGGGTACGGGAGCGTAGGTCACGACCGGACTGGGAGCCGTGTTGTCCCGCCGAAGGATGATCGTGGAAGGAACCTTGCAGCCCTGATCCACCCAACCGGCTAAGACCATCCACGCCCAACGGTGCACCTCGACATCGATCCTGTGGGAATCCTGCGTGCATTCCTGTATGCGCTCCGATACCGTCCGGTTGTCTTTCCCGGGCCACTCCCCCTTGAAGACCCCGTCCACCCAGACTTTGATGGTATAATAGGCGAAAAGGTTATCTCTTTCGCGCTTGGACACGTAGAGGGAGGCGCTGTCCCCCGAATGGTAAAGAGCGCCATCGTAATCATAAAAACAAAGATCATGGCCGACCTTGAGTTCCGCGTAACACCCGTTGTCGTCGCTGTATGGAAAGATTATCCTGTAGTCCTCAGTGGAATAAGGGACGGCGGTGGCCTGTCCCTCCATGTCTCCCGTCACGAGCAGGAATGCGGCTACGGCAAATAGGGACCGGAGGCTGCGCATCGACTCATTCCTCCGATCCCTTCAACCGGAGCACGGAGAAGGAACCATGGTCATCGAGGAGCAGCCAGGCGGATCCGTCGTCCGCCCGGAACGTACGCCCCATTCCGGGGAAAGCGGCCGCGGCGCCCGAGCGTTCATCGAGCAGGATGAGGCCGGAGGTCCCGTGGATCACGAAGGCGTTTCCGACGCGGGCGCATCCTCTCACGGGTGGGCAGCCTGCGGCATCATCCCGCGGCAGGCTTCTCCTGTCGGAAAGCTTGAAACCCCCGGCCTCCGCGTCGTAGAGGTAGCGCAGGACCCAGATCCTCACGCCGTCATCCGTGAGAAGGACCGCCATGGGCGATGCACCGCGGTCCATGGTGAGCGCCGCGTCGAGGAACCGGTGGCCGTCCGGGAGGGCCACGTCGAGCGGACATTGCCCGCCGTCAGACGTCTTGTAGCGGACAACCGAGAAGCCCGCGTCAGGCATCGGGCGGTTCCAACCGACAAGCAACGTCCCCGGATCCAGGGGAACGGGACATATGCTTCCGGGCACGCAGGGGCCCGCGACGATCGGGAAACCCCGGTTGCCAATGGCATCCCGCACGACGCCATGCAGGGATTCGGTGCCGGATTCCACGCTGAGAACGAACGCCCCGTCATCCATCGGAGGTTGCAGCGGCAGGTAGGTGAAGCTCCCGAACGGCACGGGGAGGGAATCATCCTCCGTCCAGCCTCCGGGGGCGCGGCGGAGCACACGGACGCATCCTCCATTCTGCATGATGCAGGACAACACCCCATTGCGGTCCACCATCATCCTGGCCGTCATGGGCACGGACTGCACGGGCGCGGGCAGGAACTCCGGGGCCGACGGATAGGCTCCCCGCGTTTCGAAAAGGAGGACCCCGCCCGTCCCGGAACCGTCCTGCCCTTCCGCGACGCCAAGGAACGCGGTACCGCTTCCGTCGGGAATCCCCTGCAGGGTCAATGTGGACAACCGCATTCCGGGAGGCGATACGGCCTCCTTGAGGATCGTACGGCTTTCCTTTTCCACGAGGGAATAGCCCAGTTCGCCGCCCTTCAGGTAAAACACGGCGAACGAATCCCAATCCGCCTGTCGGACCTCGTACGCTCCGACGGGGCCAGTCATCGAATCCCTGTCGAAACCGGCCTGGAACACGGAAGCGAGATTCCCGGCGGCATCGAAACCCAGGGCATGGATGCCTTCCCTGCCGTCGAGAACGGCGATGAAGAAGACTTGCCAGCCGGACGCATTGCGGCGATGGACGGACAGGTCCCGGCACCCGGAAAATACAGTGACCGAGGGATCGAGCGCTGCGGGCAGGAGCGGTGAGGCATCCGCCCCTGCGGTTTTCCAGGCCGCGAGGCGGCCATCGGTCACGGTCACGCAATGGAGCTCCCCGACGGGGGACCAGATCAGGACCGCTTCCTGGGATACGCCGTCGATCCTGCTGGCTCCTCCATTCCATGGAGGGACCGCATTTTGCGGGTGGACCGGAAAGACGGTCAGAACCGCAAAGAAGAGAAGAGCAAGCTGATTTTTCTCCATAATGACATTTTTACTAACCTCTACTGCACAATGCTATTAACAGTGAACTTTCTACACTATGTTATACCACGACTTTCCCGCCAAGTCAATTTTTTTCCGATGCGGGGGCGGTCCCTTTCCGTCGCCCCATCTTGCCCAACAGGTTGGCGTAACGGGCCGTGGCCGGCACGTTTTCCATGACGATCCTGATCGAGGTGGTGAGAGGCACGGCCAGAAGCACTCCGGGGGCTCCCCAAAGCCAGCCCCAGACGAACAGGGAGAGGATGATGGCGAAGAAGGAAAGGTTCAACCGATCTCCCATGAACTTGGGCTCCAGGAAGTTGGAGGCGGTGACGTGGACGGCGATCAGCGAGGCGGCGATGATCAGCGGCATCGCGAAGCCCTCGAACTCCACCAGGGCGAAGAGCAGCGGCAGGGAGACGGAGATGATGGGCCCCAGGGTGGGCACGAAGTTCAGCAGAAGGGCGAGGTAGCCCCAGACCACGGCGAAATCCACGCGGAAGGCGAGGAGGATCAGGGCCGTACAGCTGCCCACGGCGATGCTGGTGAGGGCCTTGATGCCCAGGAACGCCCGCAGGTTCCCGTCGATCTTCGTGAGGATGAGGGGGATCCGGCTCCGCTTCTTGGGAAACACGGTAAGGATCGTGCGGATCATGCGGTACTTGCCCACCAGCAGGATGATGGAGAAGAAGAAGACCATCAGGAACGCGGACAGGCCCTTCAGCACGGAACGGGCCGCCATGAGGGCCATGGGTCCCAGGCGGAGTTCCCTCAGTTCCTCCGACAGATTCCAGGGGATCTCGACGCCCAGCGTACTGGAAAGCATCGCGATCACGGCGTCGGCCCTTCGGATCAGGTCCGCCTGGAACTGGGGAAGATTCCGCCTGAAGCGCTTCAACTCGACGGAGATGAGGAGGCCGAGGCCGAAGAACAGGGCGGAAAACAGCAGGATGGAGACCAAGGCCGCCAGCCAGAGCGGGAAGCGGCGCCGGCGCAGCAGGATCACCAGGGGATCCATGACGTAGAGAAGCAGGACGCTCAGGAGCACGGCCAGGAAGACGGGCTCCGCGAACTTCAACGCCGTGACGGTCAGGAAAAGCACGAGGATCAGCAGGAGCGTGTTGGTGGTTCTTGTACTGTCAAAGGACGCCATCATAGGAGTCCAACAGATGGAAGCCGGGTTGTCAACCCGCGGATCCAAGGGCTCGCGCCTTCCCAAGGGCGGTTCTTGCCGCGAATCAGGAACCGCACCATACTCCCTCCATGGAAGACGAATTGGCTCGACTGCGCTCCATCCTCGCGGAGATCGCGGATCTCCGTGGCGCGGAGGCGATCCTGGGTTGGGACCAGCAGACCTACATGCCGGCGGGAGGCGCAGAGGCCCGCTCCCATCAATCGGCCGCCCTGGCCCGCCTGGCCCATGAACGGGCCACGTCGGCAGAGCTGGGCCGTCTGCTGGAATCCCTGGAACGTTCCGCCTCGGCCCGGGATCCGGACGGCGACGAGGCCCGCCTGGTCCAGGTCGCTTCCCGCGACTACAGGAAGGCGGTCCGCGTGCCCTCCTCCTGGGTCGCCGAGTCCACCCGGGCGACAACCATCGCCGAGAAGGTGTGGGAGGAGGCGCGGAGCCGATCGGATTTCTCCCTGTTCCGCCCGCATCTGGACAGGATCCTGGACCTCTGCCGCAGATACGTCTCCTTCTTCCCCCCCGCGGATCATCCCTACGACGTCCTGCTGGACAACTACGAACCGGGGATGAAGACCGCGGAGGTCCGGGCCATCTTCGACGCCCTGAAACCCAGGCAGGTGGGCCTGATCAAGGCATTGGCCCGCCGTCCTCAGGCGGACGATTCCTTCCTTCACGCCGACTATGACGGGAAGACGCAATGGGATTTCGGCGTGGAGGTCATCACGCGCATCGGCTTCGATTGGGAGCGCGGCCGGCAGGACAGGTCGGTCCATCCGTTCACGGGATGGCCGGGCCGGGGGGACGTGCGGATCACCACGCGCGTGGATCCGCGTTTCCTGAACCCCGCCCTCTTCGGCACCATCCATGAGATGGGCCACGCCCTCTACTCCCAAGGCGCCGCCCCGTCCCTGACGCGCACGCCCCTGGACGACGGGGCTTCCATGGCCGTGCACGAATCCCAGTCGCGGATGTGGGAGAACTTCGTCGGCCGCTCCCTTCCCTTCTGGGAGTGCTTCTATCCCCGCCTCCAGGAGCTGTTCCCCGCCGCGCTGGGCAAGGTGTCCCTCGAGGCATTCTACGGGGGCATCAACCGCGTGCAGCCGTCCCTGATCCGCGTGGAGGCCGATGAGGCCACCTACAACCTGCACATCATGCTGCGCATGGACCTGGAAATCGCCATGCTGGAGGGCAGGCTTTCCGCCGCGGACCTCCCGGCGGCATGGAACGCGAAGATGGAGGAGTACCTGGGCCTGGTTCCGCCCGACGACGCGCAGGGAGTGCTACAGGATGTCCACTGGTCGGGAGGCATGATGGGCTACTTCCCCACCTACGCCCTGGGGAATCTCATGGCGGCGCAGCTCTGGGAGAGGATCGGCAGGGACATCCCCGGCCTGTCGGACGGGATCCGCCGCGGCGATTTCTCCGCCCTCCTCGGATGGCTGCGGGAGAACATCCACCGCCATGGGCGCAAGTTCATGCCGCAGGAGCTGATGCGCCGGACCACAGGTTCGGACCTCGACGCGGCGCCCTACGTGCGCTACCTGGAAGGGAAGTTCGGACCCGTCTCCCGCTGAACCGGGGGCCACCTCAAGGGCGACAGGCCCGGAGGGGGGCCGTTCAGGACAACTCGTCGAGGATCCCGTCGAGGCATGCGGAAAAATCCGGCGGGAAACCGTGGGCGGTCCCCTTCATGGAGCGGGTCTCCACGGATGCGCCGAGGGTCTCCAGCTCCTCGATGACCGACCACGACCTGGAGTTGGCCGGATCCCGCTCTCCGAGCAGGAACACCCCGCGCGTGAAGGATCCGTCGGGGCCCGGGGACGGCCTGTAGCCCTTGGGGAAGGACGGGATCATGCAGAGGTAGGGGACGCCCTTCTGCTGGGCCAGCTCGAAGGCCAGGCGTCCGCCCTGTGAGGCCCCGGCGATGATCCGCCTCTCGAACCGTACGCCTTCCGTCGCGAAGAACCCGTCCCAGTGGGACCCCAGTTCCGCGCGGCCGCGCTCCGCGTCGTCCCAGCAGTAGATGCCGTTGCCGCATGGCTGCGAGGACTGGGGGGCGAGCAGGATCCATCCCCGGCGGTCGGTCGAGGGCCTCCAGCGAGCCAGGAAATCGATCGAGTTGTCCCCGCGCCAGTGGATGGCCATCAGCACGCCGACGGGCCGGACGCCCGAGGGGGGCCGGATGGCCAGGCACTCCGGATTGCTTTCCTCCCGAGCCCCGCGGAAACGGCGCTCGCATTCCGATCGGACCTCCAGGAACCGCGCGGCGCCACGGATCGGGTCCAGGTCGTGCTCCTCGTCCAGGGTCTTCGGCGCCCACCAGGCCCCTTCCTCCAGGCCCGCCTCCAGGGCCTCCACGGCATCCGCCTGATTGCCCAGAAGGCTATGCATGCAGGCGAGCCAGAAGAAGGTCTTCTCATGGGAGGCCGGGCATTCCGCGTGCGCGTCCCGCGCGACGCGCAGGCCCCGCCTGTAGTCGTGCGCCTCGTAGGCCCTCATCAAGTCCCCGAAATGCTCATGGATCGATTTCAAGACCGCCTCCCCCGCTCGGATTGACAGCGATTTCGCTTCCCCGCATAGTGGCACCATGATCGAATACAAAAACCTCGACGCATGCAAGGCCTACGCGGCCCTGAAGCAGGCGCCCAGGCCCGCGGGGCTCCGCACCGCCCTGACGGGGGAGCGCGTACGCTCCTTCTGCGTCCCCGCGGGCGGCGGCCTCTCCTACCACTACGCGGCCGCGCCGGTGGATGCCTACATCCTGGACCTGCTGCAGACGCTGGCCGAAGAACAGCAGCTGATCGGCAAGTACCGCGCCGTGCTCGACGGCGAGCTCATGAATCCCGGGGAGAAGCGCCGCGTCCTGCATCACCTGCAGAGGGGACGGCTGGGCGCCGAGGTGATCCACGACGGGAAGAACCTGCGCGCCTTCTACGAGGGGGAGCAGCGCAAGGCGGAGGAGTTTGCCGCCCGCGTCCACGACGGGCGGATCAAGGGCTCCACGGGCAGGCGGTTCCAGACCGCGGTCCAGATCGGCATCGGGGGCTCCGACCTGGGACCGCGCGCCCTCTACCTGGCCCTGGAGCAGTACGCCCGCGCGGCCGGGACGCAGAAGCTGCGCGCCCTCTTCCTCTCCAATGTGGATCCCGACGACGCCAACGGCGTGCTGGACGGCGTGGACCTCGCCTCCACCCTCTTCATCCTGGTCTCCAAGAGCGGCACCACGCAGGAGACCCTGGCCAATGAGCTGCTCGTGCGCGCCAAGCTGAAGTCGGCGGGCCTCGACGCCGACCGCCATTTCATCGCCGTCACCGGTGAGGCGAGCCCCCTGGCGAAAAACCCGGGCTACCTGGCCTCCTTCTACATCGACGACTTCATCGGCGGCCGCTACTCGTCCACCAGCCCCGTCGGCGGGACGGTCCTCACCCTCGCCTTCGGCAGGGAGGTTTTCCGGGAGCTCCTGGAAGGGGCCCACGAGGCGGACAAGGCCGCGCTGGAGACGGACATCCGCCGCAATGCGGCCCTCCTCGACGCGCTGATCGGCGTGTACGAACGCAATGTCCTGGGGTGGCCCTGCACCGCGGTCCTCCCCTATTCCCAGGCCCTCAGCCGTTTCCCGGCCCACCTCCAGCAGCTTGACATGGAGTCCAACGGGAAACGGGTCAACCGCGAGGGCAAGCCCGTGGGCTACGCCACGGGACCCGTGGTCTTCGGGGAACCGGGGACCAACGGACAGCACTCCTTCTACCAGCTGCTCCACCAGGGCACCGACGCCATTCCGCTGCAGTTCGTCGGTTTCCGCGCCGCCCAGACCGCCTTCGACCTGGAGGTGGAGGGCTCCACGAGCGTCCGCAAGCTCCAGGCCAACCTGACCGCCCAGATCGTGGCCTTCGCCAGGGGCAGGGGGGACGCCAATCCCAACAAGGACTTCCCCGGGGAGAGGCCCTCCAGCCTCCTCGCCGCGGACCGCCTCACGCCGCGGACGCTGGGGGCGCTCCTGGCCCACTTCGAGAACAAGGTGATGTTCCAGGGACTGGCATGGAACCTGAACTCCTTCGACCAGGAGGGGGTGCAGCTGGGCAAGCTTCTCGCCAAACAGGTGCTGGCCGGAAACTCCCCGGACCCGGCCCTGAAGGCCTACGCGGAGATCCTGGGCCTGTAGGGCCCCCGGGCGGCGCTCCGCGCTAGTTGCGCAGGCGCGCCTGCGCGGCAGCCTGCTCCATGAGTCCGAGCTCGAACTCAAGCTGCGGGCTGAGGATCCCCCTGCCGCGGCTTTCCCACATCTCAGCCCGGCCCCAGAAACGGCCTTCCCCGCCGGGCCGCGCGTCCGGCGGGAAGGGCCCTTCGAAGCGCAGGATGTAGGCCAGGACCAGCTCCGATTCCGTCCCGTCCTCCCGGCGGTAGCGCAGGAACTGCTGCGGGGCCCCCTGTTCCGCGGTGGGGGGCGGAAGGGCCACCCCGAGCTGACGGCCGAACTCGCGCGCCAGGGCGGCCTCGGGGCCTTCCGAGGCGACGGCATGGAAAACCAGGGCCTGCTCCCACAGGCCGGCATCCGGCCCGGGGCCGGCGGGCCGGCGCCTCAGGTAGAAGCGCCCCGCGCCGTCGGCGACCACCAGGTGCACGGCGGGGTGGAGCTTTCCGGGCCCTTTGTGGCATTCCGAGGCGGGAAGGACCTCGACCACGTGCCCCTCGGCGTCGAGCACGGGAAGCATCGGTTCTCCGGGTCCCGCGCGGCCGGCCGTGCGGGCCAGGCGGGCCGTGCGGCGCACCGCGATGAACTGGACGAGCACGACGAAGCCGAAAAGGACGTAAAGCAGGCCACCGGAGATGAAGCCCCACGCGGCCGTGGGCAGGGCCAGGGCGGACCAGACCGTGAGGCCGATATGCAGGCCGAGAACGGCGACCATGGCCGTGAGGCTCCGCTTCATCCCGGGCAGGGCCGCGTCGGAGATCTGGACGCCGCGGATCTGGGAGGAGATGTAGCCCTTCATGACGGAAGGGGGAAGCAGGAGGAGCGCGCCCAGGCCGATGCCCATGACCGCCTCGACGACGGCGGGCTTCATTTTATAGAAGATTTCGTCCTTCAACAGGAGGGAAAGCGCCCCGGCGGCCGCCAGAAGCACGGTATCCGCGGCGACGAAGGGATCCGCCTTGTGGTTCCTGACGAGGGAATACAGGAACTCGCCGATCCCCACGGCGATCCCGATGACGAGGCCGACGAACTCCCCGTAGATGGCTTCCGCCAGAACGAACACCAGGACGGGCGCCAGCCCCGGAAGCAGGGCGCGCAGCAGTGTCTTCAGGTCCATCGGTAGAAGATAGCGAGCGGAACACCGCGGGGCAACCGCGGCTCCGGAAGCGTTTGCCTTAGGGCCGCGGGATGCGTATCTTTCCCCCATGCGCAGCGTGAAACACGTCACCGCCGGCCTGATGCGTTTTGCGGCCGTGTTCTGCGCCTTCACCCTGATCCTCCTGTGCCTCTCCTTCGGCCAGAACCCGGCCTGGATCGCGGTCCCGTTCGCCCTGCTCTTGCTCCTGCTCGACAGTCCCAGGCAAGCCCCGATGAGGCCCGTCCGCCTCGTCGCGGCCCTTCCCCGCCTCCCTTCCCCGCGCGCACCTCCCGCAGCCTGATCCTCCCCCACCCCATGCCCCGCGGAGGGAAGCTCCGCGGCTTTTTCCGTTTCCGATGGAGGAACGCGTGAGGCAATCGATGAAGACCGCGGGGGACAGGATCTCCCGCCTCCTGGATGAAGCCGGGGGCCATCCCGTCGAATACGACCTGGCGCCGTATGAAGCCCTGGCGCGGCGGATCCGCGCCGTGGACCTCCACGACGCGGCGGACGGGGACCTGAAAGGGAGGGCGCAGGCCCTGCGCGCGGGGCTTTCGTCCCGCGGGGAAGGGGAGGAGGACCTGGTACTAGCCTTCGCCCTGGCCGCGGAGGCCGCCCGGCGCCGCCTGCGGCTCGAGCCCTACGACGAACAGCTCGTCGCCGGCATCGCGATGTACGGCGGAAAGCTGGCGGAGATGCAGACCGGGGAAGGCAAGACGCTGGCCGCGGTCCTTCCCTCCTGCCTCCATGCCCTGGCGGGCCGCCGGATGCACGTCCTGACGGCCAACGACTACCTGGCGCGGCGCGACGCGGCCTGGATGGGTCCGGTCTACGACGCCCTCGGCCTGAACGCCGCGGCCATCGGGGAAGGCGCGGGGAAGGCGGACCGGAAGGCCGCGTACCGCGCTGACGTGCTCTACATCACCGCCCGGGAGGCGGGCTTCGACCACCTGCGCGACCAGCTCTGCTATGAGCCCGGGGACATGGTCCAGGGGGACCTGGAGGCGGTCCTCGTGGACGAGGCGGACTTCCTTCTCATCGACGAGGCGCGCATCCCGCTGGTCCTCGCCGGGGCGACGGACAGCGACGGGCTGGATGTCGCCAGGGTGGACAGGCTGGCGCGCGCCCTGCGGCCCGGCCTGGACTACGGGGTGGACCCCGAGGGCCGCCGCGTCTGGATCCTGCCGGAGGGCCATGAAAGGATCGGGAGGGAGTTCGGCATCGAGGGGATCCACGAGGAGCGCGGGGCGCCCTGGTTCGCCAGGATGCACGCGGCGCTGCACGCCCACGCGCTGCTGCGCCGCGACGTGGACTACGTGGTGAAGGGGGACCGGGCGGAGCTGGTGGACGAGTTCACGGGCCGGGTCGCGGACAGGCGCCGATGGCCCTACGGCATCCAGGCGGCCCTGGAGGCCAAGGAGGGCCTCACTGTACATCCGGAAGGCCGCCTGTTGGCAAGCCTCACCGTGAGGGATTACGTGGGGCAGTACGGACGGATCGCCGCCATGACCGCCACGGCGGTGCCTTCCGCCGTGGAGCTGCACGGATCCTATGGCCTCGCCACCGTGGTGATCCCGCCGGCCAGGCCCGTGCGCAGGATCGATCTGCCGGATCTCGTCTTCCGCAGCCGGGAGGCCAAGACAAAGGCCCTGGTCGCCGAGATCGCCTCGGTGCACCGGACGGGACGGCCGATCCTCGTCGGGACCGCCTCGGTGCGGGAGTCCGAGGGGCTTGCGGAACGCCTGGCGCGGTCGGGCGTTGACTGCCGGGTGCTGAACGCGCGCAACAACGAGCGGGAGGCGGAGCGGATCGCCGCCGCGGGCCGTCTGGGCGCCGTGACCATCTCGACGAACATGGCGGGCCGCGGCACGGACATCCGGCTCGCGGGGCCTGAGGCGGCGGCAGACGCAGTCCCTGAGGCGGCAGACGGGACGGCGCGGGATGCTGCGCGGGATGCGGAGTATCGCCGGATCCTGGAGCTCGGCGGCCTCTACGTCATAGGCACCAACCGCCATGAGAGCCGCCGCGTGGACGACCAGCTGCGCGGCCGCTGCGGCCGCCAGGGGGAGCCGGGCTCCTCGCGCTTCTTCATCAGCCTGGAGGATCCCCTGTTCGAGCGCTACGGGATCCGCGCGTTCCTCCCGCGCGATGCGGATCCGGGCGGCGAGGGTCCCATCATGGACCGGCGCGTCCTGCGGGAGATCGACAGGGCGCAGCGGATCATCGAACGGCAGAACCACGACATCCGCCGGACGCTCGCCAAATACACAGGGGTCGTGGAGCTGGACCGCCGCTACGTGCGGCAGCTGCGCATGGAGGCTCTGCGGGAGGGAAGGCTTCCGGCGGGCATCGAAGCGCTTCCTGCGCCCGCGGAACACCGTGGGCTCCTGGTCCAGGCCTTCCTCGGCCGTCTGGACGAGTTCTGGGCGGATCACCTGCGGGACGTCGACGACGTCAAGGAAGGCATCGGCCTGGTGCGCTACGCGGGCAAGGAGCCCGGCATGGTCTTCCTGAACCGCATGGCGGACGCCTTCGAAAAGGGACTTGCCGGGGTGGAGGAATCGGTGATCCGCGACTACGGTCGGATCCGGGACGGCGCCGCTCCCGCCGTGCTCGGGTCCATGGGAGTGAAGCGGCCGTCAAGCACCTGGACCTATCAGGTGGACGATACGGGACGGGAGTCGTTCCGCCTGTCGACCATTGCCGGTTCCAACATCGGGGAGGCGGCCGTGGCGGCCGTCGTCGGCTGGCCGATCTACCTGGCCAAGGCGGTCGTGGATGCGGTCCGGGCGGCCGTGGGGGGCGTGGGGGCCAAGCGGAGACCGCCGCGCTAGCGGGCGCCGAATCCCAGGAGCATCACCCCGATCGTGCGCAGCGTGATCCGCAGGTCCGTAAGCGGTCCCCGGTGGCGGACGTACCAGAGGTCGTAGGCGGTCTTGTCCCAGTAGTCCGTCTCCCCCGTCGTATGCGGGAACCGGACCTGGGCCCAACCCGTGATCCCGGGACGGACCTCCAGACGCCGTGCGTAGAAAGGGATGGTCTTCGCGGCCCGGTCGTGGAAGAACTCCATCTCGGGACGGGGGCCGATGAGGCTCATCTCGCCGCGCAGCACATTGAGGAGCTGCGGCAGTTCGTCCACGCGCGACCTGCGCAGGAAGGTGCCGAACGGGAAGGCGCGTTCCTCGATGCCGTCGTTCGGGGTCCCGCCTGTTGCAGGCGCGGCATGCAGGGAGCGGAATTTCAGGAGCACGAACCGCCTCCCGTTCTTCCCGACGCGGATCTGGCGGAAAAGCACGGGGCGGCCGTCGGCGAGGAGGATGCCGACGGCCGCCAAAACCATCAGCGGCGCGCAGACGACGAGGAGGAAGGCGGCGGCGCAGACGTCGAAGAGCCGTTTGCCCCCCTCGTAAAGCCCGCGCGGCCTGCCCTCCCAACGCGCGATCGGGCTCGAGAGCAGCACCGCCGGGGGCAGCACATGGAGCGTCGCTTCGCAGAACCGGGCCGGATCCACGTCCAGCGTGCGGCGGCCCTGCGGATCCCCGGCGGGCCGGCGCGGATTGACCACGTCCACCGGGACCCGGTCGGCGGGCAGCCCGCTCCGCCCGTCGTAAAGGACGCATGCAGGATAGCGCGACCGGCTCAGATGCCTGTCCATCGCATCGCCTGCCAGCCGCATCTCGGGACCCAGGTGGAAGGTGAAGCGGCAGCTCATGGAAAGAAGGCGCTTCGTGAAGCCTCCATGGGCGAGGGCCCATCCGAGGCAGCCCAGGGCCGCGGCTCCCAGGCGCAGTGCAGGGGACCCCGGTCCACTCCGGCCGGAGACGGCCTGGCAGACGACCGCGGTGACGAGGAACAGCCCGCAGACGATGGAGATGCCGAACAGGCGGCGCGGCCGGAATTCCAGGAAAAGCGAATACTCGCCGCAGGAATACAGCACCAGGACCGCCAATAATGGAAGGAAAGCGGAATACAGGCAGTGCGGCAGAAAGACGGCGGTCAGGCACCCCAGGAAGAGGAAATCCGCCGCCGCAAGGAAAAGGGGGACCCTTTCGGCCCCGTATACGCCGCGTTCATGGATAGGCATCGCATCTCCGTACGTCAATGATATCACCCCGCGGACTATTTCCCGGAGACGGTGACGCCGCCGAAGCGGACCCAGGGCGAGATGCCGGATCCGAAGTTCACCGTCTCCCGGGACACGTCCTTCACGTCCAGGAGCATGGAGGCCAGGTTGCCGGAGATCATGGTCTCGGAAAGCGGCCCGTCGATGCGGCCGTCCCGGATGTACCAGCTGTTCTTGGCGATCCCGGAGAAATCGCCGTTCGGTCCCGGCCTCCCTCCGGAGAAGCGGCAGACCAGGACGCCGCGCTCCACGGAGCGCACCATCTCCGCGTAGGGCGTGTCCCCGCCCTCCACGATCCAGCAGCCGCCGCCGTTCGCCGCGCGGTCCTTCCCGGTCCGGCGCGCGCCATAGAGGGACAGCAGGAACATGCGCAGGATGCCGTGGTCCACCACGGTGGCGTCCCGGGCCGGATACCCGTCCCCCGTGACGAAATAGCGGGAAGCGAGCTCCGCGGCGAGGGGGCGTGCGTGGACAGTCAGCTTTTGCGAAGCCACCCGGTCCCCGAGCCTGTCCTTGTAGAGGGACGTGCCCGTGATCAGGGGGTAATCGCCGATGTTGTCCATGAGGAAACCGAGGAAATCGTCCAGGCATTCCGGCGTCACGATGAGGTCTCCCTGGAACTTCTCCGGCACGGGCCGGGTGACGACCTGCCGGGTCGATTCCGCGAGAAGCGCGTCCACCCGCGCGTGGTCCCGCAGGGGCCGCCCGAGGTCGGCTGCCGTGAAGCCGGTGAAGTTCATGGAGGAGCTCTTCCCGTCGGCTTTCGTCGTGAAGGAGAGCGAGAAGCCGAACTGCCCGACCCGCGAGAGGAACTCCACGCCATTGGAGTTGAGGAAATACTGCCGTCCGACCCGGTGCTCCAGCGTGGCCTGTTCCAGGATCGTGTGCGGGTAGAGGCGGCCGGCGTCGTCGAGGAACTCGCGCAGCCTGTCGTGCATGAGGTCCAGGTCCGGCGCTTCGGGCCCGCAGGAGAACTCCGCGGGGGGCTGGCCCTCCGAGATCTCATTGGCCGGATCGGCCTTGGCCGCCGCGGCGAGGGCCATGGCGCGCTGCGCGGCCGCGTCGATGGACCCGGGATCCAGCTTGTTGACCGCCGTGGTTCCCTTCCGGTCCCCGCTCAGGGTCAGGAGTCCGAGGGCCGTGTCGAAGGTGGTGCGCAGCAGCGTCATGCGCCCGATCTCGGCGTTCAATTCCTTCTTCTCCCCGAAGGTGAGCGTGCAGACCGCCTTCCCGGCTCCCGCATCCATGCAGCGCCGCAGGGCGTAGCGTGCGATCTCCCTGTCCGTCATCTTATCGGCCCCCCATCGAGACCCGGCACTTGATGGCCGGGCCGCCCATGCCCACGGGAATGGACTGTTTCTTCCCGCACATGCCGGAACAGGACCAGTGCATGTCCCGGGAAACCATGCTCACCGTCTTCAGCATCTCGAAGGCCACCCCGGAGATCGTGGTGTCCCTGATGCCACGGCCCAGCCGCCCTCCCTTGATCTCGTAGCCCAGCACGATGCCGAACATGAACTCGCTCGTGGAATCGGCCTGTCCGTTGTTGAACCGCTTCAGGTAATAGCCGTCATCGATGGAGGCGATCATCTCCCCCAGGTCCCCTTCCCCGGGAAGGATCGCCGTGTTGCGCATCCGGATCAGGGGCTCGTCGGAGAAGCGGTACGCCCTGGCATTGCCCGTGGGCCGCGCATGGAAGTGGACGGCGCTTTCCTTGTTGTGCATGAAGCCCCGCAGCACACCCCTTTCGATCAGCAGCGCGTCCCGGGCCTGCGTCCCCTCGTCGTCGACGCGGACCGGAACGGGGCATGTGCTCCCCAGGGCCTCGTAGGCGAAGTCGACCATCGTCACGAGGGGGCTGGCCACCTCGGTGTCCAGCCGTTCCCCGGCGATCGATCCGCCGCGTACGATGTCCGCTTCCGTGGTGTGGCCGACCGCCTCATGGGCCAGGACCCCGGCCAGGTCGGAATCCAGGATGCACTCCTTCTGCCCGGCTTCCGCGTGGACTCCGGCGGCCTTGCCGGCAAGGTCCTCCCGCTGGACGGCCAGCCTGGGATGAAGCGCGGCCGGATCCTGGAAGACGTCCTCGAACTGCCCCCTCCCGCCATAGACGTCATAGAGGTCGTAGGGCACGCCGTCCCTCTCCATGGCCATCGTGACGTAGATGATGGCGCGGGGCACCATGCTGTAGGACAGGGATCCGTCGGAGCCGATAAAGGACTTTTCCATGTCCAGGCAGGAAAGGGCCACCGTCCGGGAGGTGAGGCCCGGACAACCGCGGACGATCTCCGCGTCCAGGTCCTTGAGGAACTCCATGAGCCCCTTCTGATCCAGTCTCGGCTTCTTCGTGGAGAAATCCATCTCCGCCCTTCCCGGTTCCCGGGGAAGGGGACCCGCGCCCTTCTTCAGGCGGGAGTCCATGAAGCGCGCATTGTCGGCCGCCGCCTGCACCACGGCCTTCACGGACTCCGCGGCGAGGTCCGGGTGGGAGGCGAAGCCCCAGGATCCTCCGCGGTACACCCGGGCGGAAACGCCGCTCGCTTCGCTGCGGTTGTTGCCGAGGACCTCCCCGTCGACCAGTACGATGTTGACGGCACGGTTCTCCTGGAACCGCAGCTCCGTGTAGTCGGAAAACAGGCTCCGGTAACCCTCGATCCCCCTCGGTATCATGAAACCTCCCCCGCGGTCTCCGACGATACAATGGCCCGATCCGGGTGTATAGACACCCGGATCATATCCTATAGATATCGATGAGATCGACCATCACTTGAAATTGCGCATGCTAATGATACACTGGAACCTGCCGTTATTGGAATAGGAGCATTTAAAAAGGTCATGGTTTTCGGATTTAAAAACGGGGATACCGACTCGGTTCCCGGTGCGCGGTTCAAGAAAAGAACCGCATTATTGGTGCTGTCTCTCCTCCTTCTCCCGCCGACCATGGGGTTTGGCGAGGTCTATACATGGAACAACGTCTCCGGCGACTGGAATCTGGCGGCCAACTGGCTGCCGGCCACGGGATATCCGTCGTCCAGCTCTGACATGGCGATCCTCTCGACCTCCGGCGTCACAGTGACCCTGAACGAGGAGGTCACCATCGGGGAGCTGCAGCTGTCGGGCGGGTCCACCCTCCTCCTGGACGAGGACCTCGAGGTGACGGGCAATGCGGCCATCATCGGCTCGGGGACCCTCCTGGAGCTCAACGCGCATGCGCTCACGGCCGGGCAGGTCAGCATCGGTTCCGGCAACACCCTGGACGCCTCCACGCCGGGCAGCGCCGTTTCCGTCGGCGGCGACTGGAACAACGGAGGCGTCTTCACGCCGGGAACCGGCAGCACGGTCACCTTCACGGGAAGCTCCGACCAGCTGGTGGACAACGGCTCCTCCTCGTTCTACGGCCTCGTGAAGACGGGCAGCGGTTCCCTGCAGCTTGCAGGCAATGCCCTGACGGCCCACAACATCGCCATCGGCGTCGGAAGTACGGTCGACCTGGCGGGAGTCGGCATCACCTTCACCGGGACGATGACCAATGGGGGCTTCTTCAGGCTGCTCGGGTCCGAGGTCGTGATGGGCACTGTGGACGGCGCCGGCGGCACCGTGATCTATTACGGGGACGGCACCTATCCCTCCCTGGCCGCGGGGAACTACTACAATGACCTGATCTTCGACAGCGCCCTCGCCACCGGCTCCTGGAGCCTGGGCGCGCATCTGACGGTGAACGGCGACCTGACGATCGACTCGGGCACGCTGAACGCGGGGAGCCAGGACATCGAAGCGAAGGGGGACTGGACCTGCGCGGCCACCTTCAGCGCCGGAACGGGCACCGTGAGCTTCACGGCCGCTTCGGGGGCGCAGTCGATCGGCTCCGGCGGCCAGGCCTTCGCCAACCTCACCCTGGACGCTTCGGGCACCACGATCGGCCTCACGGCCCCATTGACAGTAACGGGGGACCTCGCATTGACCCGGGGAACGCTCACGACCAACGGCCACGCCGTGACCCTGGGCGGCGACTGGCAGAGGGCCGCGCTATTCTCGTTCACGGCCGATCCCACGGTCGTCCTCGACGGCGTATCCGACCAGGCGGTCCTGTCGAACGGCATGAGCTTCGCCGCCGTCACCAAGAGCGGCGCCGGCACCGTCACGCTGCAGGATGCTCTCGCCGCCACGGGCAACCTCACCCTCACCGCAGGCACGCTGGAGGCCGCCTCGCGCGCCATCACGGTGGGCGGGAACTGGAGCTGCGACACGGCGGTCACCTTCAGCAACCCCGGGACGGTCACCTTCGACGGAGCGGGCCAGACCGTGGACAGCGGCGGCCAGGGCTTTGCAGGCGTCACCAAGAACGGCTCCGGCACCCTACAGGTCACCGGACACGCCCTGACCGTGGGTGGCGACCTCACCATCGCCTCCGGCTGCACCGTGGACATCAACCAGCTCGACGTCTCCTTCGCCAACCTGTACAACAATTCCGGCTTCCTCCAG
>Ga0153915_10000488_pt1 | contig 36701 bp, 34 predicted proteins | sample Opewatmetagenome_2_FD_107003 | JGI IMG/M metagenome (GOLD analysis project Ga0153915, IMG submission 107003) | Freshwater wetland microbial communities from Ohio, USA - Open water 3 Core 3 Depth 3 metaG | ecosystem: Environmental > Aquatic > Freshwater > Wetlands | place: USA: Ohio, Lake Erie... | reverse complement strand
TAAGCATACCAGCGCAGATTGCGCTATTCTCGGGGAAGGCGAGCTTACGCTCATTGAGCTTTTTGATAAATATATCCGCGAAGGCAAAGCTTCCTTCGGCAAGATAAAGGGCCTGGCTTATAAAGATAAGCAAAAAATTGTTATCAATCCTTTCCGGCCGCAGATCAAAAACCTGGATAACCTGCCGCTTTTGGATTACACGGTCTGGCCGAATTATGAAAGCATTGTTAAGAACGGGCAGATCCTTATCTCTTCGATGAGAGGCTGCCCCCAGGAGTGTTCTTTTTGTTTTAAGACCATTCCCGGTTTGAGGCTAAAGAGCCTCGAGCGGTTTGAAGAGGAAGTCGCCTATTTCAAGAAAGCCACGCATTTTGATTACACCTGGCTTAATGACCTTACTTTTAATGTCATCCCAAAGCGCGCAGCCGCGATATGCGGGATCTTGAAAAAATATGATGTGCGTTATCATTGTTTTGCCCGCGTGCAGAAGGTGACTAAAGAACTGACGGATACCTTGAAAAGTACCGGCTGTCTCGGCATATGGTTCGGCATTGAATCTTACGACCAGAATATCCTGGATTTAAACAGGAAGAATATTAAAATTGAAGAGATCGATAACGCCGTGAGTATTGCCCAGGCATCCGGCCTTGCCGTAAGAGGGCTTTTCATTGTCGGGTTGTATGGGGAAACCGAGGAAGCCCTGGGGAAAATGGCGGCTTTTATCAAAAAAAGCAGTTTTTTACCGCTAGTAAAATACCTCGTCCCTTTTCCCGGCACCAGCCTCTATAAATACGGTATCGCGTCAGGTAAAATAACCGACGTGGTGGGTTTCTTGAGGATGCTTTCCGCCAGGAAAGTGAGCGATTTTGATGACGAGATCATTAATCTCACCGGTTTAAAGGAAGAGGCGCTCAGGAAATATTTCCATCAGATCTGGGAGGTCACCAAAGAAAGGGAATCCTGCTTTGAGCAGTAAAAAAGCTAGTTGCGGCCAGGCGTGTGCGGAAAAACATTTTGTCAAAAGAGCGGATAAATATAACCATTCATCATCCTGGGTGGATGACAGCAAGCTTATTCAGCGGATACGTTCTTTGGCTTGTGTTTTCCCGGAGGCGGTTATCCTGGATATTGCCACCGGCACTGGCAAGATCGCCCAGGCGTTCTACGGCCAGGTGAAAAAGGTCGTGGGCATGGATATTTGCTTGTCAATGGCCAGCCAGGCTTTAAACTTCCTGGATGATATGGTTTTGACGCCGGCTGAAAAGCTGTCTTTTAAGGATGGAGTTTTTGACGCCTGCGTATGCCGCCAGGGTTTACAGTTCATGGAATTAAACCATGCTATTCCAGAGATAAGCAGGGTGTTAAAACCCGGGGGCAGGCTTGTTCTCTGCCATCTTACCGCCTATGGCCAAACAGATAAAGATGAGGCTTTTGCCATTCAACGGCTGCGCAATCCTGCCAGGAAGAATTTTTTCCTGCCGGAAGATCTTCCGCGGCTTTTAGCTGAATATGGTTTCCAGCAAATAGAGTCATTTGAATACTTAAGCGTTGAATCCGTTAACCGCTGGATAGATAATGGCGCGCTGAACGATCAAACACAGGAGCAAATCAGGCAGCTTTATAAAGGATCATCGCAGGGTTTCCGTAAGGCGCATAATTTGAAGTTTGAAAGTAAGGACATTCTAGATACAATGAAGATGCTGCTTGTGAAGGCGGTTAAGAAATGATCCTGACGCGTAAAACAAAGTATATTTTTTTAGCGGTTGTTTTAACCGTTGTTTTATTACAGGGAGCTTGTTTTGCCGGCTCTCAAGACGGCAAGATAAAACCTGGTTCTTACGCCGGGTACAATATCTTATTCGTCTCTTTTGATGCTTTGCAGGCAAAACATACAGGTTGCCTGGGTTATTTTCGTAAAGTCACCCCCAACATCGACCGTTTTGCCCAAGGAGGCATTCTTTTTGATAATGCCGTGGCGCAATCCAGCTGGACCGTTCCATCCACGATGAGTTATATCACTTCTTTATACCCATCCCAGCATAAAGTGGTGAATAAATATTCCGTTTATACGGAGAAGGAGAAAGTTTTCGCAAACCTTAAAGCGCTTTCGCCGCAAACCGTGACGTTAGCGCAACTGCTCAAAACCAATGGTTACGCGACAGGAGGTTTTACCGGCGACGCGGGCGTAGGAGCTAAATTCGGGTTCGCGGAAGGGTTTGATAAATATTTTGAAGGGCCAGTGTTCGGGGGGATGGATAAAAGCATACCGGAAGCGATCAATTGGCTGCAAGATAATTCTACCCGGAAGTTCTTTGTCTTCTTGCATGGTTATGATGTGCACGGGCAGTTCGACCCTCCGGAAGGTTTTACTTATAAATACGTGGATCCTCCATATCGGGGAAAATTAAAGGGCGGTAAAAATGAAGAAGCGGCTATTCGTGAGGAGGGCCTGGAAAAAGGGAGCGTTTCTTTAACCGCTGAGGACGTGCGCTTTTGGAATGCTCTTTATGATGAAAAGATCAGCGATGTAGATAAGCGTTTCGGAGTATTCATCCAGAAAATGGAAGCGCTGGGTTTATTGGACAAGACGATCGTCATCCTTGTCTCTGATCACGGCACGGAGTTCTACGAACACAAGCGCTTTGACCATGGTTATTCATTATATGAAGAATTGATCCATGTCCCGGTAGTTATCTGGTTGCCGCGCTTAAAAGGAGGAATAGTGATCAATGAGCAGGTCAGGGCGATCGATATTATGCCCACACTGTTGGACCTGATCGGAGCGAAAATACCCGCAAAAGTCAAAGCGCAGATGCAGGGGGTAAGCCTTTTGCCTTTGATCAACGGCGAGCGTATAGAGCTTACTGCTTTTAGCGAAACAGATTACCGTTTTTATGCCTGTAAAAGGGCGATCCGGACCGCCGGAGGCCTGAAATTCATCTATTCGCTGGATAGCGGAGAAAAAGAGCTTTATGACCTTAAGAAGGATCCCCAGGAGCGGGTTAATCTCATCAATACAGACCAAAAAACCGCTTATGAACTTGAGCAAAAACTTTTTTCCTGGATGCAAAGCACTGGCCAGGATGAGGATTATTACAAGAAACTTTTAAAAGGCGTATTGAAAGTAAAAGAATATTAAGGCATATTTTAACTACCCAGGCAAAAGCGGTGATAACAAAAAGAAGTATTCTCTTTATTGTGTTTGGGGTGTCTTTATCTATCGCCTGTACGCTGGCCTACTTGCGGCCCTGGGCGAAAAGGCTCAATGTTATCCTGATCTGTTTAGACGCGTTACGCGCAGACCACCTGGGCTGCTATGGTTATTCCAGAGATACCACTCCGAATATAGACAAGCTGGCTTCCGGCGGGATTATTTTTGAAAAGGCCTTCTCCCAGTCCAGTTTTACCTTACCAAGCATAGCCTCATTATTCACATCTGAATATGTCGCTAGCCACAAAGTTGACAGAATTGAAAGGCGGCTAGCTGATGGCCAATTAACACTAGCAGAAGTATTAAAAACAAACGGTTATAACACGGCCGCTTTTATTTATAACGCTACGCAGTTTGACCTGGCATTTGGTTTAAACCAGGGGTTTGACAGATATTCTATAGGAGAAGAAGCTGACCGTAAGCCTTCTTTTGCGAAAACCCTGCCCGCCTGCCTTGATTGGCTGAAAGCCAACCGCAATAAACCATTTTTTATCTTCCTGCACTCTAATGATATCCACGAACCGTACCATTCCATCTATGAGAATTTCTTTGACCCGGATTACCGCGGCCGCCTGGATAATGAATATATGGCTTCCGGCACGCCGTTTCATAAGAACAACCTTAACCGCACTCCCCGTGAGGTCAAGCATATTATCGCGCACTATGACGGTGGGATAAAATACGCGGATACTTTTATCGGTAAACTTATTTTTGAGCTTAAGCAATCGGGATTACTGGAGAACACGGTGATAATCATATTTTCCGATCATGGAGAGATTTTATCAGACCGCGGAAAACAGTTTTGCCATGGTTTTAGCGTGCATGACGAGGAGGTACATGTCCCGCTGATTATCTCCGGACCGCAGGTTAAGGCTTTAAGGGTTCCCTGCCAAGTTGAGTTGATCGACGTTATGCCGACTATTCTTGACCTGTTGCAGATCGATAGGAAAGGTTTAAAGCTGGAGGGTAGGAGCCTTACGCCGTTTTTGGAACCTGGCGTTAGAAATTGCCCGGATAATTATGTTTATGCTGAATGCATAAAAGGAGAAAGCCAAAAGGAAGGTTTTATCGACCGTGAGGTGATGGTGCGTACCAGATCCTGGAAATTAATCGGCAGTTTCTGGAAATTCAACGAACCTCTGGCAAATTACCCAAAGTCAGTACAATTGCATAATTATTCCATTATTTCTACCGACGGAAAAGACGGGTTTGAGCTTTATCACTTGGAGAATGACCCCAAAGAAACCAGGAATATTTATTATGATGGGCCAAGCAAAATAAAAGCGGAGCTTTTAGATAAGCTTGTCTCTAATTTCTAAATTTATTTTTTATGGCCAGGAAATCATCGGGTAAAATAATTATATTATTTTTCAGTTGCCTGCTGTTTATCTCGTATCCAGCTTTAGCAGCAGGAAGCCAGGGCCAGGGAAAGTATAACCTTATTTTAATCGTGATCAACTCCCTGCGGCCAGATCATCTTAGCTTAGAGGGTTATCCCCGCGCTACTTCCCCGCGAATAGATACTCTAGCCAGAGAGAGCGTTTATTTTGAGCGGGCATTTTCCCAATCCTGTTGGACGCTGCCCAGCCTGGCGACGATCTTTACCTCGGAATACCTTTCCAGCCACAAACTTGACGCGCGCGATAAAAAGATCAGCCCAGACAAAAGAACCTTCACGCAAACTTTAAAAGAAAATGGCTACGCCACAAATGCTTTTACCTGCGGGCTGGACGCGGCAGCCGTATACGGATTAGAAAAAGGGTTTGATCGTTATGATGTTTACAGCGGCAGTAAGCCTGTGGGAGTTTTTTCCGATATGCTGCCAAAGGTAAAACGCTCACTTTGGGAGAATAAAGAAAAAAAGTTCTTCTTGTTCCTGCACAGTTACGATACGCATCCTCCTTACAGATATAGTGAAGGGGAAAGTTTTGATAAAGGTTATAAAGGTATCTTTAAGGATTTAGCCATGGATTATAATACTTTCAAAGGCATTAAGGACCATGCGCTTTATCAAAAAGGTAAGCAGGCCCGTATCAGCGAACAGGATTTTCGCCATATTATCGCCTGTTATGATGATGCGATAAGGCAGGCGGATACTTTTATTGGTAGCCTGGTCGCGGAATTAAAGGCATTAAAGCTTTATGATAAGACGATGATTATCCTTTGCGCTGACCATGGGGAGGAACTTGGCGAGAGGGGGACATTCAACCGTTTTGGCAATCAGAATTTATACCAGGAAGTTGTCCGTGTCCCTCTGCTTATAAGGTATCCAGGCATACCTCCAAACCTCCAGGGCCGGAAGATAAGATCTTTGGTAGGACTGGTAGATATCGCGCCCACCGCTTTAGACCTTCTGGGTATCTCATCCGCAGGCAATGGTTTTCAGGGGGTAAGTTTGCGAAGTTTCATAGAAAGGCCTCTAGATAAAGAAAAGCGTAAATCCGTCATTAGCGAGGCATCCAGGGATAAATGGACGCTTTTACATAGCGACGGCTGGAAACTTGTGCATTCTTCTGTGAAGAATGAATTATATGATCTTAATAGCGACCCAGGAGAACAGGTCGATCTGTCGGAAAATAAACCACAGGTGCTTGTTGATATCTTGCAGGAATTCCTCTCCTGGCGCCAGGCGCATGATGACCATAGCCAGGCGGATAACCGCATAGAATTTGACCCAAAACTGATCGATAACTTGCGTAAAGCAGGATACTGGTAAGCGGATAAAGTTAGCAAAAACTTAATAATTTGTTATAATATTTTCAATAAATATTCTTTAAAACCTTGTGAACAGAGGATGCTATGGGTGAAAAAAATAAGCGGTTAAGTGTTTACCATACTTTACTTAAGCTAATCTCAGGCAACAAGCAATGGTGGTTGACCCCCGTACTTGTGGTTTTTTTGTTGTCCATTATTATTATTTTGTATCTAATCAGGTATAAACCTTCAGAGTTTATCTACAGTTTATTTTAACCGAAATGAAAAAAGCCAAACTTACTTTGATCCAAAAGGCGGGTCTTGTATTTTGCGGGATTTTTTTAGCTTTCTTGATTCTGGAAGCGGTTTTGCGTATTGCCGGTGGGGCGATGTTGTTTTTGGATAATCTTAGAAATAAACCACACACGGTCAAAGTTTTTGAGCGCAAAGATACTTTTATCGTGCTATGTTTAGGGCCTTGTTATACTACGGGGGTAGGGGTTATGCCAAAAGAAAGCTACCCATCCCGCCTGGAGGATATCCTCGCCAGGCATTATCCGGGAAGGCGTTTTTTGGTGATCAACCGCGGGGTTCGCGGAAAAAACCTTTCATTTTTTGTGAACAAACTGGAGCCGTTGGTCAGAAAATACCATCCGGACCTAGTTGTTTTAAATGTTAACAGCAGGATAAGCGTTGATGATGAGAACTTACTTGAGTCCTTAAGCGATTCATTTAATTTTACACAACGCTTAAAAATTAAAACAGGCGTGTTTGTGAGAAGTTTGAAGGTATACAAAATTTTTTCTCTGTTCTTTGAACCTGCGCAGGTATGGATTCCGGGTCCCGATGAGAAGAGTTTTCAGGCTTATTCGGAGACAGATAAGAAAAGCCTTTCTAGTATAGAGATTCAGCGTTTGCAAAAGGCTGTGGAGAATGATCCCACTAGCCCGTTAGCCTGGTTTGAGTCATCCCGTTCATATGCCTGGCTTGGATTGTATGAAATTGCTGCGCAACAGATGGAAAAGGCGATTGCCTTGAATCCCCACGATGGAAGGTTTTATATTGAGTTATTCTGGGATTATTGTTTCCTGGGAAAGTATAAGTTAGCTTTAGCGGCGCAAAAGAAAGTTTTTGAGGTTGATCCTAATTTTGGAGATCAACTCAAGAGAGAGATTGATCATATTTTAAAGCAGGTAAAGCTACGCCCATGGGATTACAGGCTTTATGACGCGCTGGGGCATAAGTATGCGTTATTTATGGATTATGATTCAGCAATTTTCTTCACGAAGAAAGCATTAAGTATTTGCCCGGATATACGCCTGGATTACGCGAGATTAAATTATTATCTGGCAGCGCAACAGATCTTAAAGAATAAACCGTATAAAAATGGCATGTTCAATGTCACGCCGGTTGTCCCCGATGGTGTTGCCTGGGCTTTTGTTAAAGAGCTGGATGATTTACTAAGGCCACAAAAAACGCAGCTTAACTCCGCCGGCCTAGACGGCCCGAGGATATTTGAGAAATTATTAAAGTTTGATTTGGAAAAGGCCCAAAAGATAGCGAAGAAATATAAAATAAAATTATTGCTGGAAAACTCCGCGTCTTCTATGGAACAACAGGGTATTATAAAAAATGTTTGTAGTTTGCTGCAGGTGCCCCTTGCAGATATTTATGCAGCGTTTAAGGATATTCCCAATCCGGGGTTATTTTTCAAGATCGATCTTCCATACCAGTTTAACGCCAAAGGTTATGATTTTATCGCCGAACAGGTTTTTAAAGCGATTCAGGAAAATAACTTGATCAATGGATAAAATAATCCCATATTTTATAGCCGCGGCTTTAAGCATCCTGGCCTATTGGCTGTTCATACCGGCAAAACATAGAAGGCTTTTTTTATTGTTTTGCAGCCTTTTATTCGTTTCAACTTACAGCATTCTGTACGCGTTATATTTTTTGTTTAACTGCTTGGTTATTTTTTATTCAGGCCTGGCGATCAACAGGCAGCCAGGTTTTGGCAAGAAGATCCTGCGTTGTGTGATCGTCTGGCTTCTGGGTAATTTGATTTTTTTTAAAATATGCACATCTCAAAGGTCTTTATGGGAAGCACTCTCTGGCAGGGAGTTTATAAGCATTCTGTTTCCTGTGGGGCTATCCTATATTGTTTTCCGCATGGTCCATTATTTGGTGGAAATACACAGAAAGAATATCCAGCCCGTCGCGTTTACGGATTTTGCAAATTACGTATTATTCTTCCCGACATTTTTAGCCGGGCCTATTGAAAAGATCCAGAATTTTTATCAACAGCCGGAGGATGCTGTAGAGTTCAATAATCAGAAATTTAACTATGGGTTGTTTCGTATTATCATTGGAGTACTGAAGAAGGCGTTTATCGCCGATACCCTGATCAGATTATCTATGCCCGTTTTTCTTTCTTGTGGATTATTTCCAAAAGCAACGGTTATTTTTTGTATATATGCTCTGGCCTTCGGGGTATTTTTTGATTTCGCGGCGTATACAGATATAGCTATTGGCGTCTCGGCTTTGTTCGGTTACAGTATTATGGAGAACTTTAACAAGCCCTATTTACAGAAGAACGTCGCTTTGTTCTGGAGGTCCTGGCACATATCGCTGTATTGTTGGCTGAGGGATTACTTGTTTTTTTCTTTTGCCGGAACGCAAGCCTCCATATTTAAGCTCTACGCCGGGATTCTATTGACCTTATTGGCTTCGATACTCTGGCATTCATTGACCCCGGGATTCTTTATTCTGGGTTTATACTATGGGTTGGGTCTAGTGATCTGGCAATTATTCCAGAAACTCAAGCAGCGGTCTTTAAGGATAAAATGTTTCTTCTCGCAACGCTGGCTTGATCCTTTAGCGGTTTTTCTGACAATTAGTTTTATTTCATTCGGTTTGGTATTTATTTTTGTGGATATTGCGTATTCAATAGATATAATCAAACATCTTTTTACCTAGAAAGCTAGCAGGAGAATATTGTGTTAAAAATCTTATTAATTAACGCCGATCAGAGTTGGGCATGCCGCGTAAAGCATCTGCCTGAGCTAGAATTGATCCATCCCCCTGTTGGGCTTTTATATATCGCGGCTTATTTGAAGGAAAAATTCCAAGAAGCCGTGCAGGTAAAGGTGTCTTGCCGCATAGTTGACTGTCCCGATAATGAAGGGTTCCTGGAAATATTGCGGCAGTTTAATCCTGATATTGTGGGTATCCGCGGGATGGTCATTCATAAGGAAATATTCCACGAGACAGCCAGGCAAGTTAAGATTTTTAATGATAAAATTGTCGTGCTTGGGGGAGGGCCGTATCCATCGTTTGACCACGAAGCGATCAATGACCAAAATATTGATTACATTGTTGTTGGCGAAGGGGAGATAACTTTTGGAGAGTTATTGGAAAAGATTATTTCGGGTCAAAAGCCCGTGGAAGTTGCCGGCATTATTTATAAAAATGATCAAGGTATAGTAATGAATCCGCCGCGGCCTTTTATTACGGACTTAGATTCTTTGCCCTTTCCGGATTACAGGCTTATTGATGAAAGTAAGTATACTAAATTCCTTAGTTGGTCACATTCTCGCAGAAGACAGCGACTGATATTTTCTTCCCGCGGTTGCCCTTATCAATGTATTTATTGCCACGCTTTATTCGGTAAAACATTCCGCGCAAGGAGCGCGCAGAACGTTTTTGACGAGATCCTGTCCGGAGTCAATGATTTTGGCGTAAAAGATTTCTATTTTATTGACGATACGTTCAACCTTGATTACCAGAGGGCGATGGATATCTTTGATCTAATCATTAAAAGCGGCCTGAAAATAAACTTATATTTCTCTAATGGCTTGCGCGGCGATATCGTGGATAAGCCTTTTATTGATAAAATGATTCAGGCGGGTACGATCTGGGTCACTTACGCCGTAGAAACCGGTTCGCCGCGCCTGCAGAAATACATTAAGAAGAATATTAACTTAGAAAAGTTAGCGGAGAATATCCACTATACTTGTCAGAAAGATATCTTGGTGAATTACTTCTTTATGATGGGTTTTCCTACGGAAACACCTGAAGAAGCGCTGGAGACTCTGGCGTATATAAAACAGTTTAAAAAAGTAGCAATACCTTTTTTCCACGCGGTAAGATATTATCCCGGGACAGAGCTGTGCCGGTTGGCGGTTAAAGAAGGGTTTGATGAAGAATTGATAAAGAAAACTTATAATGATTCCTATCATAATATTATACATAGCGGGACCCCGCTTATCCCGAAACAAGTTTTTCAAGATATTGTTTTTAAATTCTTGAATGAGGTATTTTTATCCAAGGAGCGGTTGCTTAATGCCATAAAAATACAGAGAAAATTTCTTACCAGTCAGGAGATCCTGGATACCTATAGTATTTTTTTCAAAAAAAGGATCAAGGATTTTGACCAGGAGGTAATGCCATATGCAAAATAGTATTTTGGGAGGTAAGATGGTATGATATTTGAATATATTGCAGTAAAAGCGCGCCTGAAGGAGTTTATTGTCAATGAATTCATGGAGGAAGGGGCAATACTTCAGGATAATCAATCTTTATTTGGTTCTGGGGTGGTATCTTCTTTGGGCGTTATAGAGTTATTGGTGTTTATCCAAAAGAATTTCCATGTGGCAATTGATGCCGCGGAGATCAGCGTGAATAATTTTGATACCATAGAAATGATGATGCGCTTGATTGAGGAAAAGTGGCCTAATAGATAGTTTGAAATGAATAAAAAAAAGGGGGGAGCATGCTTAAAAGATCTATAGCTATGGTTATCTTTAGTATTTTGTTTTTATCCTTTCCTGCGCTGGCACCTGTTTCTGCGGAAGAGGATGCCGAGGAGGCTGCTATTTCCGCCGAGGATGCGACAGCCATCCGCCAGGTGATCTCCTCATTCTTTACGATCATTAAGCAGGCCTATGAGACAAAATCCGATACTTATATTGATCAGCTTCTTGGCCTGGCGTCCAAGGATTCTGAGTATGCCACAGACGCGGAGAATTTTAAATCAACGATGAAGCAGGAGATAGATAGCACGGTTTCGTTAACCGTGGATGACCTCAAGATAGGAAGGATTAATGTGGATAATGATAAGGGTTTTGTGGAATTCTCTTATCTTGTGACAAAGACTAGGAAAGATAACAGTACAATAAGAAAAATCCAATCAGGTGGTTTTCAGATGAAGAAGGAAGATGGCGCCTGGAAAATATTCGCGATGGGCAGGGAAGATAAAGTCCTTGAGGGATCAGATACCGCGCAGCCGACAGAGGAGCCTGCTCAACCAGCTGTAGAAAAGGCGCCGCTGGATCCAAGCAGCCAGGAATCAACCGAGGAATATTAACTCTTAGCAATATGACTTTCTTGCGCTAAAGATCAATTTAAGAGCAAGGAAATTAACCGCAACGTTAAAACGGCCATGACCTAGCCTTTCTGATAAAGGCACCCAGGCTTAAGGTAAGGTCATGATCGTTTCCATCCAATTCAAAAATAATCCCCTATTATTCCAAAACCCGGTTGCGATTATCGCTACTGATCAGCCAAGCGGCCTCAAGGGTTGTTTCGCCCGGATGGAAGAGGCGCTTAAAAACAACTATTACCTTGCCGGCTTCTTATCATATGAGGCAGGGTATGCTTTTGAAAAATGTTTTCCGCATGAAAAACAAGATTTTCCACTTTGTTATATGGGGGTTTATAAGAGTTGCGAACATGCTTTACCCTGGCCGAAAACATTCCTGATTGGGAAGAACCTGGGGAACCTGCGCCTGAATACTCTTAAGGAAAAATATTTCTCGGATATTGACTTGATCCGTGGCCATATCGCGCGCGGCGATGTTTATCAGATCACCTATTGCATAAAACTTTTGTTTGATTTCGCAGGTTCACCCTGGGGGCTTTATAACAGCTTGCTTAAGCGCCAGCCTGTACCGTATCCTGCTTATATTGAAACCAGCGATTTCAGCATCCTTTCTTTATCTCCTGAGAAATTCCTTAAGAAAACTTACGATCGCATTGTCACAAAGCCAATGAAAGGCACCTGGATGCGCGGAGATAATTTTCTTGATGACCTGATCCAGCGTTTAAAGTTTAGCCGCGACAAAAAAAACAGAGCGGAGAATGTGATGATCGCGGATCTTTTGCGTAATGATTTAGGAAGAATAGGCGCTCATGTACAGGCTCCGAGGTTATTTGAAGTTAGCAGTTACCGCACGCTTTTTCAGATGACTTCCACGGTCAGCGCATCAGTGCCGGAGAAAATACCGCTCGAAGAGCTTTTTAGCGCGCTTTTTCCTTCGGGTTCAGTGACCGGCGCGCCCAAGATTAGCGCAATGCAGGTGATTAAAACCCTGGAGCAGGAAAACAGGCGTATTTATACAGGCGCGATAGGTTATATCACTCCCGGGCGAAAGATGTTTTTTAACATTCCTATACGCACGCTGCTTTTGCGTAATGGCCGCGGGGAGATGGGTATCGGCGGAGGGATCGTCTGGGATTCCACAGCGCAAGGCGAGTGGAATGAGGGTTTATTAAAAGCGCGTTTTGTCACTGAAAATGGCTTGTAAAAGATAATAGAAGTTGACAAGCCAGCGCAGAGGTGTTTTAATAATAAAAAATAAATGGGGAGGTCGCTAGAGCGGCCTGAGAGTTCCACGCGCTAAGTGGATTACCCTTAGTTAACCTGATCTGGATAATGCCAGCGGAGGAAAAATGTTGCTTTACATTGACCCTTATGCGTTTGGCGTAAGGGTTTTTCATTTACGCAGCCCGCCTAAAAACCATCTTTTTGTTATCAATCGTTTTTAACTTAAAAAAAGGAGATGGTTATGTTCCAGAAAATAAGCGAAGCACAGATAAGCAGAGCGATCGTCGGTGAATTCAACAGCTGGTTTAACGATTATATTGTTTCTGACGTGATCATTGTCGGAGGCGGGCCAAGCGGACTGATCGCGGCAATGGACCTGGCAAAAGACGGGGTAAAGACGCTGATCATTGAAAGCAACAATTACATTGGGGGAGGTTTTTGGATCGGAGGGTTTTTAATGAATACTTTGACTTTCCGGTCTCCTTCCCAGGAGGTCCTTGATGAATTGAATATCCCCTACAAGAAAGCGCAGGATGGCTTGTTTACCGCTGATGGGCCGAACGCCTGTTCTAAACTGATCTCAAGCGCTTGCGATGCGGGAGCAAGGATATTGAATATGACAAAATTTGATGATGTGGTTTTGCGTAATAAAAAGGTAGAGGGAGCGGTGGTCAACTGGACGCCGGTTTCCGCGCTGCCCAGGGCGATAACCTGCGTTGACCCTATCGCATTAGAATCAAAAGTACTCATTGATGCTACAGGCCACGATGCCTGGGTATGCAAAAGCCTTGAGAAGCGCAAATTGATCAGCCTTGAGACTTTCGGCCCGATGCATATCAATGTTTCTGAAGATGCCGTGGTGGAAAAAACAGGCCAAATTTACCCCGGGCTTCTGGTTTGCGGCATGGCAGCGGCCACTGCTTACGGCCTGCCGCGCATGGGCCCTACTTTTGGAGGCATGCTTTATTCCGGCAGGAAGGTAGCGGCCTTAGCTAAAGAAATCCTTGCTCAAAAACCGGTATGCGCAGTTGCCTGATCTTCAGCCTACCCGTCGGTAAATACAGCCGGATCGATGCCTTAAAAGCCGGTTGTATTTTTTACCGCTGAAAATATATTGAAAAAATACTTGACAAAATCAATTTCTAGCTTATACTCTACTATGTTGATAGAGTTTATAAAGATAAGGGGTAGAGATGCGCATTACATATAAAGGAGATTACGCGTTAAAAGCGGTTTTGGACCTGGCCGCGCATTACGAGCAGGGTGTAGTGACTATCCATGAAATTGCCGGAAGGATCGATGCTCCGATAAAGTTTTTAGAACAGGTGTTAGCGGATCTTAAGAAAGGCGGCTTCGTGGAAAGCAGGCGGGGCAAGGTAGGGGGATATTTGCTGTCCAGGCCACCGGCCCAGATAACCGTAGGCGAAGTAACCCGGTTCATTGATGGTCCGATCGAACCGATCTCCTGCGTCAGTTGTAATTATTCAAATTGCGCGGATATAAACAATTGCGTTTTCAGGGGTATCTGGCAGAAAGTCGCTCAAGCGACTTCTGAGATCATCGATAATCTTACTTTTGAGGATCTGGCCAAACAGGTTGTTTCAAAACAGAAAGCGTTGGCTTATTCAATATAAGGAAAGCAAAAGAATGAAATCTTACGTTACTAAAATGATCTGTTGCATGTGCATGTGCTGCTTGCCTGGCGGGAGGGGGGCGGTTATGTAATTATTATTACATAGCGCTTATCAAAATACCCACTTCCGGCTAGAGAGTAAGCCAAAGTGGGTTTTTAATTTTTAAAGATAATCAAGGAGGCAGAATGAGTTTAAAACAAAATCCTAAAAATATAGTCAACGACGCGATCATTAAAGAGATCAGCGACGCTGTTGGGACGCTGGAGTATGGCGCGGTGACCATTAAGGTGCATGACAAGAAAATAATCCAGATCGAGATCGCCGAGAAGAAAAGGTTTGATGATATCTGGAAAGTAGAGGAAGGAGGTGGGATATAGTTTTCGTTCTTAACATTTACCGGACTTACCGGACGGCATAATTAAAAACATATTCCCAATACAACCAGTTAGCTGGAGTAGAGGAGAAAAATATTGGGAGTTTTAAAATGAAAAAATTCATATTTTTAGCAAGTTTTCTAGTGTTGGTATTTGGTTCTTTGACAGATAAAGTATTCGCCGGGCCGCCTTTTAACAACTTAGAAGGCGTAGGGGGCGTGGCATTTAACCCCTTGGCGTACTTGGCTGATTCCGGAGAGGAGTTTATTAAAGTAGGCGATACTAATATAGCAGCTAAGCCCAGGTTCGGCGCCTGGTACGTGAATTTGCCGGATGCCAAGATCGGCTGGACATCCCTGGGTGTGGCGACAACTTTACTGAAACGGCTTGAAGTTTCCTATGGGTTTCAGAATATCGCCTGGGAAGATCATCCGACATTTCACAAAAATAATATCGGAGCTAAACTTCTGGTATTGGATGAAAACGCCTTCAACACGAAATTTGTTCCGGCTGTTTCAATCGGGACAATATATAAGAATACCAGCCATAATTCATTGCGCCAGTTAGCCGGTTTTAATTCCCTTCGTTCAAGCGGCCAGGATTGGTATGCTGTGGCGACTAAAACAGTTACTCAGTTGCCGGTGCCGGTGATCATATCCGGTGGCGTGCTTTCTACCCAGGAATTTGTAACGGGCGTATTGGGATTCAGCAATAAAAGGAAGTTTACCGGATTTGCCAATATTGACCTGGTACTTCCTAAGGGTTTTGTGGTTGGATTTGAATTCAAACAGGGAGCGCGTTTTTCCAATGTGCAAAACACTAATTACTGGGACGCGCATCTAGCCTGGATCCCGAACAAGAATCTTACTCTGATCGCCGCCTATGCCGTAACAGGCGACTACAATAAAGCCGGCAATACCAGGACAGGGTTGGGCAATGGCTTAGTTTTAAGCGCCCAGTATGCTTTTTAAAGTACAAGCATTCAGCACAGGTAAGGAAGGTGACTTCCTTACCTGTGAGTTAAAAACAGAAAGGATGGCAAAATGATCATGATAAAGTTTCAGAAGTGTTGAAGAAATTAAAGGTGAATAAAAATAAGGAGGTAATTAGATGAGTAAAATTGATAATCAGCTAAAAATAGAGACACTAGCGTTACATGCGGGCCAGGAACCGGATCCTACGACAGGTTCCCGGGCAGTTCCGATCTACCAGACAACATCATACCAGTTTAAAGATGCTGATCATGCCGCCAATCTGTTCGGTTTGCGCGAGTTCGGCAATATTTACACGCGGCTGATGAATCCGACAACCGATGTTTTTGAGAAAAGGATCACCGCTTTAGAAGGAGGCGTGGGGGCTGTGGCTACTGCCAGCGGCCAAGCGGCCATTTCTTTGGCATTGCTGAATATCGCCCAGGCAGGAGACGAGATAGTTTCCGCGGATAACCTGTATGGAGGAACGTATACTTTATTCCATTACACATTCGCGCGTTTAGGGATCAAAGTGAAATTTGTTTCTTCCGGAGATTTAGACGCTTACCAGAAGGCGATCACCCCTAAGACAAAAGCGATCTACGCTGAATCCATAGGTAATCCTAAGAACGATGTTGCGGATCTTGAGGGTATATCAAATATCGCCCATAAAAATGGCATTCCCTTTGTTTTAGATAACACGGTTTCGCCGTATCTATTGCGCCCCTTTGACCACGGCGTGGATATTATCGTCTACTCGGCGACTAAGTTCATTGGAGGCCACGGTACTTCTTTGGGCGGCATCATTGTTGATTCCGGTAAGTTTGACTGGACCAATGGAAAGTTTCCTCTTATTTCCGGACCGGAACCAAGCTATCACGGGATAAACTTTGTGGAAGCCTTGAAGCCCTTGGGTAATATCGCCTACATTATTAAAGCGCGAGTCACTCTTTTAAGGGACCTTGGCCCGGCGGTTTCTCCGTTTAACTCTTTCCTCTTTTTGCAGGGATTGGAAACCTTGCATTTGAGGCTTCCACGGCACGCTGAGAATGCTTTGGCAGTAGCGAAGTTCTTAAAGAGGCATCCCAGGGTCAGCTGGGTTAATTATCCCGGACTTGAGGATAGCCCGGAAAAGGAAAAAGTCAAAAAGTACCTGCCTCGCGGCGCAGGCGCGATATTAGGTTTTGGAATTAAGGGCGGGCTTGAGGCGGGCAAGAAGTTCATCAATTCGCTTGAGCTTATCTCGCATCTGGCCAATATAGGAGACGCTAAAAGCCTGGCTATTCATCCGGCGACAACCACGCATCAGCAGTTATCGCCCGAAGAGCAGTTAGCTACCGGCGTAACCCCTGATTTTGTGCGGCTCTCTATAGGTATTGAGCATATTGATGATATTATCGCTGATATTGACAGAGCATTAGTTAAAGCAACGATATAAGCCAAAAATTACCCCGCCTAATCTATTAAGGTTGTGCGGGGTTTAATGGTCATTAACAAAGGAGAAAAAATGGGAAAGATATATTCTGATATCACAAAAACAGTTGGTAATACGCCTTTGGTGAAACTGAACCGCATTGCCGCAGGCCTGGAAGCTACAGTATTGGCAAAAGTTGAGTCATTTAATCCGCTTTCCAGCGTTAAAGACAGGTTGGGAGTCGCTTTGATCGAGGATGCGGAAAAAAGAGGGTTATTAAAAAATGATTCCTTAATCATTGAGCCGACAAGCGGCAATACCGGGATCGCTCTGGCGTTTGTCGCCGCGGCAAAAGGGTACAAATTGATCCTGACCATGCCTGAAACAATGAGCGTTGAACGCAGGCAGCTGCTTAAGATACTTGGGGCAGAGCTTGTCTTGACTGAAGGCGCCAAAGGCATGAAAGGCGCGGTGGAAAAAGCCGAAGAGCTAGCTAAAGCTACTCCAAATAGCTTTATCCCGCAGCAATTCAATAATCCCGCAAATCCAGAGATCCACCGTAAAACTACCGCCGAGGAGATTTGGAGAGATACTGACGGAAAAGTTGATATCCTGGTCGCCGGAGTGGGAACGGGTGGCACGATCACCGGTGTTTCCGAAGTGATCAAAAAAAGGAAGCCTTCTTTTAAGGCAATAGCTGTTGAGCCTGATGCTTCTCCTGTTTTGTCAGGAGGCGCGCCAGGCGCGCATAAGATCCAGGGGATAGGCGCCGGATTTGTCCCAAAAGTTTTTAACAAAGACGTGGTCGATGAAGTTATCCGGGTGACCAATGATAATGCCGGGCAAGCCGCGCGCACGCTGGCAAGATCAGATGGGATCCTTGTGGGGATATCCAGCGGCGCGGCTTTATGGGCGGCTTTGGAAGTGGCAAAGCGCAAAGAAAACAAGGGCAAGGTTATCGTGGTTGTGCTTCCGGATACCGGAGAGCGTTACCTGACTACCTGGCTTTTTCAGGAAGAAAATACAGTTAAATAAGAGGTAAGCTAATGGCCAAAGAAAACGCAGCAATTCAAAATAACAGTTTGGGGATCATCCGGACGCAGTATTTTACTTTTGATTCTTTACAGCTTGAAAGTAAAGAAAAGTTCGGCCCGGTTACGCTTGCCTACGAAACGTATGGGCAGTTGAATAAAGATAGGTCCAACGCTGTTCTTGTCCTGCATGCGCTTTCAGGCGATGCCCATGCCGCCGGCGTTAGCGAGCAGGGGGCTGTTGTGGGTTGGTGGGATGCTTTGATCGGCCCGGGGAAAGCTTTTGATACAAATAAATATTTTATTATTTGCTCAAATGTGTTAGGGGGCTGCCAGGGATCCACCGGCCCGTCAACTTTAAACCCAAGGACGGGCAAGCCTTATGGGATCAATTTTCCCTTGGTCACTATCGGCGATATAGTGAACGCGCAGAAGCGCCTTATTGCAAGCCTGGGCATTAAAGAATTATTGTCGGTAGTCGGCGGATCAATGGGTGGGATGCAGGTTCTTTCGTGGCTGGTGAAATACCCGGAGTTGGTGCGTAGCGCTATTCCCATCGCTACGGCGGCAAGGCATTCTCCTCAGCAGATAGCTTTTAATGAAGTGGGCAGGCAGGCGATCCTGGCTGATGCGCATTGGAATGGGGGCGATTATTATCATTCTCTGCCGCCGGATAAAGGGCTTGCGGTAGCCAGGATGATCGGCCACATCACGTATATGAGTGATATTTCTATGGCTGAAAAATTCGGGCGTGAAAAAGAAAAAGACCCGCGCAAATTAAAATTCACCGCGGATTTCCAGGTAGGGGGATATTTGCGTTACCGCGGGGATAATTTCGTGAAACGCTTTGACGCGAACTCCTATTTGTATATCACAAAGGCAATGGATGATTTTGACGCTTCCAGCGGCAAGCCGCTTTATGAGGTTTTACGTGGCATAAAGGCCAAGGTGTTGGTTATTGCCTTTAAATCAGACTGGCTTTACCCGGCTTATCAGTCACAGGAGATCATTAAGGCCTGTAAACTTGCCGGGCTTAGCGCAGCTTACTGTGAAATTAATTCCACTTATGGCCACGACGCGTTCCTTCTGGAAGTCAAAGAAGAAACGCATTTGATCGCGCATTTCTTGAAAAAAGTGTTTTATGGATACGAGGTGACGGGAAACTATGAAATATAAAGATATCAGCATAGACCACAGGGCAATTCTAGAGTTAATCCAGCCGCAGGCAACTGTTTTAGACCTTGGCTGCGGAACAGGCGAGCTTTTGTATATTTTGGCCAAAGAAAAAGGCGCGCGCGGCCAGGGTATTGAGGTCGATGAACAGGCGATATACAGCTGCGTTGCCAAGGGCCTGAACGTATTTCATGGAGATATTGATACGGGACTAGCTGAATACAAAGACAAGTCGTTTGATTATGTGATATTGAACCAAAGCCTGCAGCAGGTGATCCATGTAGAGAAAGTGCTCCAGGATGCTTTGCGGGTTGGCAAGAAAGTGATCGTGGGTTTTCCTAATTTTGCCCATTACAGGTCAAGGTTCCAGATATTCTTCCGCGGCAAGGCTCCGGTAACTGGCGCTTTACCTTATCAGTGGTATAAAACACCAAACCTGCATTTTTTAAGCGTTTCAGATTTTAAAGCGTACTGCCGGATAAAAAAGATCAAGATTGAAGAGAGTATATATTTAGGTAATAATAGAAGGGTTAGTTTCTGCCCTAATTTATTTGCTCAGACAGGGATATTCCTGGCCCATTGGTAATTTTAAAGTGGTTATTAAAAAGGAGGTAAGATGCCGTTTATTAATTTGAAGTTAGTGGGAAAGCTGGATAAGGCTCAGAAAGAAAAGATCGCCAAAGAATTTTCCGATACCCTTTTCAGGGTTGCCAACAAACGCAAGGAAAGCACGTATCTGGTCATTGATGAGGTATCCGGCGATAACTGGGCGCAGGGAGAAAGGTTTTTCGCGTAGTTTCTGCCTTGTTTTATGCCGATTTAAGGAGTATACTTACTTTATGAAGAGATATTTGAATCTGACAATTTGTTTTATCGCAGCTACTTTAATATTTGGTTCATTGGCGGAGTTTATCCATTTTGACAGGCTTGAATCCTGCGCCTGCTGTAAGAGTAAATGCCCCAATGAGAACAAATGCCATAAAAATACTAACGCCTGTCTTTGCAGCTCCAAAGTTCCATTACAGGTTACTTTAATAAGGAATGGCGTTTTGCCTAAGCCGGTTTTTTCAGGTTATGCCACACAGAGGCTGCATTTTGTTTATTCATTTTCTCCTGCCAAAGAGATATTCCATCCACCGAGAACATTATAAATATAGTTGTATAATTTAATTAACTATTATTTATAAGGAGAATACTATGAGAAAATATCTTCTCGTATTGGCGATAGCTTTATCCGCTTTTTTAATAAGCGGGTATGCTCAAGCCGCAACAGATAGCTGTTGTGCAAAATCTACCTGCGCATGCGCAAAAGCGGATTGCTGTTCAAACGGCAAATGCTCTTGTAGCGGTGGATGCTGCACTAAAGACAACTGCCGTTGCGCGGATGGCAAATGCAATACAAAGTGTGATTGCCAGAAGTAGCAGTTAACAGCATGTTGAACAGTTAACCGGAAACGGGGGGAGTGAATCCCCCCGTTTTTTTACAGGCAAGAAGTGCTTGTAGAAGTCAGAAATGCAGAATATAATAATAAAGAGTTGCTGTTTTTAGTGCTTACTTGGGTATTATAATGAAAAAGGTATTTTTAGTTTCTATTATGGAGGGCGCATAAAATGAAAAAAAGCCTTATTCTTACCGCGGCAGTATTCTTCATGGCAGTTTCTTTGTGTTATGCTTCTGAGAAACTTGCGCCATCGGGGATTACAAAGGGCAATATGCGTATCGTAAATATTTCAGTATCTAAAACAAAGATTGCTCCTGATCCGGTTGTCGTGCAATCCGGGGAAATGGTTTATTTGCTTGTTACCAGCTCTGAAGAGTGCAAGTTCTCCCTATCCGCTTTTAAAATAGATAAAATCATCCCCGCGCAAAAGGTGACCGCGGTTAGTTTTGTGTCCAAAAAAGCCGGTTCATTCAAGGTTTATTGCAGTTTTGGCCGCCTGAACGTAAAGGCGCGTATCGTGGTGCTGAAAACAGAAGGGAAATCCAAATGAAAAGGTCGCTGGGGATAAAGACGATAATTTTTCCTACTCCTGTTTTGATTGTCGGTACGTATGACCAGGAAGGTAAGGCTAATGCCGCTGCCTGCGCTTGGGGCGGGATATGCTGCTCTGAACCGGCGGCTGTAGCAGTCAGTTTTAGGGAGAACAGGCATACTTACGCGGCTATTTTGCAGAGAAAAGCTTTTACTGTGAGTATCCCGACGGAGAAATACATGAAAGAAGCTGATTATTTTGGTATTTTCTCTGGTAAAACGGAAGATAAATTTTCTTCTGTCGGGCTTACTCCTGTAAAGAGCGAAATAGTCGATGCCCCTTATGTCAAAGAATTCCCGCTTGTTTTGGAGTGTACTTTGCTTCAGGCTGTCCAGATCGGCATACATACCCAGTTCATCGGCGAAATAAAAAATGTTTTAGCGGATGAAAGCGTTCTGAATAAAGATGGGCTGCCGGATATCAAAAAGATAAACCCGCTTGTTTTTGATCCGGCGATCCGGGCTTATTTTGGTATCGGTGAATATCTGGGGTTAGCATTTTCCGCGGGTAAAAAGAAAAAAGCATAACCTTGCCTGGGGAGTATTGGCCAGATAAGCATGGTTTTTAAACAGTAACCCGCATTTTATTTAGGGAGGAAAGTATGCATAGAGGAGTGGTGATATTATTGGTTTTGATTTCTATGGGGATTGCCCCACTTCTTGCCTTAGCTAGCGACGACAGCACTATTTCTGGTACCATTTCCGGTACAGACTGGGTGTCTTCTACTGTCACTGTGCGCTACTTTGATCCTTACAGCGGCAATAACGACGAGATAAACCTTAAGGTCACTGAAGACACAGCGCTTACCAGAGGCACAGATGACATTTCTCTCTCCGATATTGAACAGGGTGACCCTGTTAATGCCGTTTATTATAATGATGGCGTAAGCGGTTTAAAGATCAAGCGCCTGGCGGATTTAAACCGCGCAGCAAGTTAACTCTTTTAGGGCAGGCGTGTTTATATCCAATTAAAATAAACCTCAAGGATAAAACCTATTTCTGGTTTATCCGCCCTTGGTCATTAGGGGAATAAAAAATGAAAAATAATAATTCCGCAACGCTCTCTGTTAACGAGATAAGCAAAATTAACGCGTATTGGCGCGCGGCAAACTATCTTTCCGTTGGCCAGATCTATCTTTTGGATAATCCCTTGCTTAAAGAGCCGCTTGTTTTAAAGCATATCAAGCCGCGCCTTCTGGGCCATTGGGGTACTACCCCCGGGCTTAACTTTATTTATGTCCATCTTAACCGTTTGATCAAAAAATTCGGCTTGAAGATGATCTATATCACCGGGCCCGGGCACGGCGGGCCGGCGTTAGTCGCCAATGCTTATTTGGAAGGTACTTACAGCGAGTATTATCCGGAGGTTTCGCAGGATGAGCAGGGTTTAAAAAAACTTTTCAAGCAATTTTCCTTTCCCGGGGGGATCCCCAGCCATGTCAGCTGCGAAACCCCGGGTTCGATCCATGAAGGAGGGGAACTGGGTTATTCTATAGCGCATGCGTTCGGAGCGGCTTTTGATAACCCGGAATTGATCGTTTCTTGCGTAGTTGGCGACGGAGAGGCGGAAACCGGCCCGTTGGCTACAGCGTGGCATTCCAATAAATTCCTTAATCCTGTTTCTGACGGCGCGGTGCTGCCGATTTTGCATCTTAACGGCTATAAGATCTCCAATCCCACTATTCTTGCGCGCATAGATAAAGATGAACTTAAGAAACTGATGATCGGTTATGGTTATAAGCCCTATTTTGTGGAAGGTGCTGATCCAGCCCGTATGCATAAACTTATGGCTAAAACTTTAGATATAGTGATCAAGGAGATCCGGCAGATCCAGAAAAAAGCGCGCGCCCGCAATAAAACTGTCAGCCGCCCGCGTTGGCCGATGATCGTGTTGCGCACGCCAAAAGGATGGACCGGCCCTAAAAGTATTGACGGTTTAAAGGCCGAAGGGTATTGGCGTTCTCACCAGGTGCCTTTTTCTGAAATGGCGGAAAAACCTGAGCATATCCAGGCTCTTCATCGTTGGATGAAAAGTTATAAGCCGGAAGAATTATTCGATCATAACGGCCGCCTGAAAGCTGACCTGGCAGAACTTGCCCCTAAGGGCAGGCTGCGCATGAGTGATAACCCGCAATCTAACGGCGGGGAATTGTTGCGTGACCTGAAATTACCGGATTTCCGCAAGTACGCGGTTAGCGTTACTAAGCCCGGCACCGGTGAATCAGAGCCGACGCGCGTAATGGGCTATTTATTGCGCGATGTGATGAAGATGAATAAAAAAGAAAACAATTTCCGCGTCTTCGCTCCTGACGAGTTAACTTCTAACCGCCTGGGCGCGATATTGGATGTTACTAACCGCGCCTGGATGGCCAAGATCCTGCCGGAGGACGACCATTTAAGTACCGACGGCAGGGTGATGGAAGTTTTGAGCGAACATTTATGCCAGGGATGGCTGGAGGGCTATCTTTTGACAGGAAGGCATGGATTATTTTCCTGTTATGAGGCGTTCATCCACATTGTTGATTCTATGTTCAACCAGCACGCCAAGTGGCTGAAGACTTCATTGCAAGTGCCCTGGCGCAGGCCGATCGCCTCGCTCAATTATCTGCTCACCTCGCATGTCTGGCGCCAGGACCATAACGGGCTTTCGCACCAGGATCCTGGTTTCATTGACCACGTGGTGAATAAAAAAGCCCAGATCATCCGGATCTATCTGCCGCCGGATACAAATACTTTGCTTTCTGTTACGGATCATTGCCTGCGCAGCCGTAATTATGTCAATGTGATCATCGCCGGTAAACATCCTTCTTTACAGTATCTTGATATGGACGCGGCGATCCGGCATTGTACTAAAGGTATAGGTATATGGGAGTGGGCAAGTAATGACCGCAGCAAGGAGCCGGATGTGGTTTTGGCGTGCGCCGGGGATGTGCCTACTCTGGAGACTTTGGCTGCCGTGGATATTTTAAGGCAGCGTTTCCCGGAGCTTTTGGTGCGCGTGGTCAATGTCGTGGATTTAATGACTTTGCAGCCGCAGAGCGAACATCCGCATGGCCTGTCTGATAAAGATTTTGACAGCCTTTTTACCACGGATAAACCGGTGATCTTCGCTTTTCACGGTTACCCCTGGCTTATCCACAGGCTGATCTATCGCCGGACAAATCATAAGAACGTGCATGTGCGCGGGTATAAAGAGGAAGGCACGACAACCACGCCTTTTGATATGACAGTATTAAATGAGCTGGACCGTTTTAACCTGGTCGATGACGTGATCGACCGCCTGCCGCAGCTAGCCAACCGGGCCGCGCATGTTAAAGAGTGGCTGCATAATAAACTTATTGAACACAAACAGTATATTTTTGAACACGGCGAAGACATGCCGGAGATCCGGAAATGGAAGTGGCCGTATTGATATGAAACGCAAAGCCATATTTTTATTAATTCTTTCTGTTGTTTTTGCCGGCTGCGCCTCTACGCAGCCAAATAGGCAGGCCTGCCTGTCCGGCAGGCAGGCTGTTTACCAGAGCGCGCCTTTTGTGCGTTTTTCCGGAGGATCATATACCGGCACCATGTCATTTAAGGAGCTTAAAACCCACGGCAATTTCGGCATCGGCACGGTTAATGGTTTAGATGGCGAGATGATCGCCCTGGATAACAGGTTCTATCAGATAAGATCCGACGGTAGAGTTTACGCGATAAAAGATGACACGCTTACTCCTTTTGCCACAGTGATCATGTTCTCTGCGCAAAAGAAAAAGGTATTAAACGCAAAAGTTGATTATGCCGGGCTTGCTGGATTTTTAGACGGTATATTGGCGGACAAAGAAAAACTTTATGCCATAAAGATCACCGGAAAATTCAGCGCTTTGAAATTACGCAGCGTGCCCAGGCAGTTTAAACCTTTCCCGCGGCTGGAAGAGGTGATCAGGAAGCAGGAGATATTTGAGTATAAAGATATGCCGGGGGTATTGGTAGGTTTCAGGTTCCCGGCGAATATGGATGGAGTGGCTTTTACCGGGTACCATTTTCACTTTATTGACCAGGGTCGTAACGCAGGCGGGCACTTGCTCGATTGCCGGTTTGAGCACGCTTTTATTGAAATAGAGGAAGTAAATCAGCTTGTTTTAAACTGTAATTCTTCTTCATAAAACTGTTTTGCCGTAAAACAGCCTAAGCTCTCAAAAAAACCTTGACACAGGAATAGAATAAGAAGTATAATCGCAGGATAAATTTACCGGTTTTCATATCCTTTCAGGTCTTTTTTAAGCTAATCTAATTTTCTAACCTGTTTTAAGAAAGCCCCGAAGATATAAAATCAATAATTTAATAATATTAAGGAGGAAAGAATGAATGGTTTTGATTTGTTGTTGCTTGCGCCCGTAGGTTCCATATTAGCGTTATCATTCGCGTTTTATCTTGTGCTTTGGCTGCTTAAACAGGATGAAGGCACGGATAAAATGAAAGAGATTGCCCAGGCTGTGCGCGTAGGCGCTCAGGCGTATTTAAAAAGGCAATATCTTGGTGTCTCAATGTTTTTTGTAGTCGTATTTTTTATTCTTCTGGCTATGGCCTTGAAGAATTATTTAGTCATATTTGTTCCATTTGCTTTTTTAACCGGTGGTATTTTTTCTGGTTTATCCGGTTTTATCGGGATGACCGTTGCCACAAAGTCTTCAAACCGCACAGCGGCAGCGGCGATGAAAAGCCTTAACTCCGGTTTGCGCGTGGCTTTTTCCAGCGGCGCGGTGATGGGCCTGACCGTAGTCGGCCTGGGGTTATTGGACCTAAGTATCTGGTATTATTTCCTGAACTGGTATTATTCCTGCCACGCTATTCCTGTAGGCATGGATAAGATCGCGGCAATTACTTCTACCATGCTTTGTTTTGGTATGGGGGCCAGCTCAATGGCGCTTTTTGCCAGGGTAGGCGGAGGTATTTTTACTAAAGCCGCAGATGTAGGCGCGGATCTAGTCGGTAAAGTAGAAGCGGGTATTCCTGAAGATGATGCCCGTAATCCGGCAGTGATTGCTGATAATGTCGGTGATAATGTCGGTGATGTTGCCGGCATGGGAGCTGATCTTTATGAATCTTATGTTGGTTCGATCGTAGCTACTTCTGCTTTAGGGGTTGCTGCTGGTTTAGGTGTGGCTGGAGTGACTGTGCCGATGGTTATGGCAGCAGTAGGCGTAATTGCTTCAATTATCGGGACTTTCTTTGTGAAAAGCGGTGAGCAGGCTAGTCAAAAGGTATTGTTAGCTGCTTTGAGAAAGGGTGTTTTTGCCAGCTCGTTAATCGTGGCGGTAATTTCATATTTTCTAGTGAGATACTCTTTAGGAGCTGAGCATCTGGGTGTTTATTGGTCAGTTTTAGCAGGTTTAGTCGCTGGTGTTTTAATCGGGTTAGTAACTGAATATTATACTTCCAGCGGTTTTAAGCCGACGCGTTCCATTGCTGATGCCTCATTAACTGGTCCGGCAACTGTAATTATCGGCGGTATTGCCGTAGGCATGATGTCTACAGCTATTCCGGTAATTATTGTTTGTATCGCGATTATGATTAGCTTTTTTGTATCCGGCGGGGCAGCCAACTTTAATGCCGGGCTTTATGGTATTGCTATCTCGGCGGTGGGTATGCTTTCAACTTTAGGTATTACTTTGGCTACCGATGCCTATGGCCCGGTTGCGGATAATGCCGGTGGAAATGCGGAGATGGCGAAATTACCTCCTGAAGTAAGAAAGAGAACGGATGCCTTGGATGCTCTGGGCAATACTACGGCAGCTACCGGTAAAGGTTTTGCGATTGGTTCAGCAGCTCTGACTGCTTTAGCCTTGATTGCTGCATATAAAGATCAGGTTCTGCTCTTGGGGAAAGATGTAAATACGAACATGATGAATCCCACGGTATTAGTAGGCTTATTTTTAGGCGGGATGTTGCCGTTTTTATTCTGTTCTATGACCATGCGCGCGGTAGGTCGGGCAGCCGGAAAGATTGTGGTTGAGGTACGTCGGCAGTTTAAAGAGATAGTGGGAATTATGGAGGGTACTGCTAAGCCAGATTATGCGCGTTGCGTAACCATTGCTACGGCGGCTGCGCAGAAAGAAATGATCGCGCCGTCTCTTCTGGCGATTGTCGCTCCAATCGCTGTAGGGTTATTAATCGGTATTGATGCGGTTGCCGGGCTGCTGATGGGCGCAACGGTTACAGGTTTTGTTTTAGCGGTAATGATGGCCAACTCTGGTGGTGCCTGGGATAATGCTAAGAAATTTGTCGAAGAAGGGCATCATGGCGGCAAAGGTTCACCTGCGCATAAAGCCACAGTGGTTGGTGATACTGTGGGAGATCCATTTAAGGACACCTCTGGGCCAAGCTTAAATATTTTGATTAAGCTGATGTCCATGGTTTCCATTGTTTTTGCGTCGTTCATACTGTCTAATTCATTATTTAAGTAAACCGCGGGAATCAAAAATATAACCTTGGCAAGTACTGTCAAGGTTATATTTTGCCCAGACAATCCATATCCACGATAAAAATGAGAACTAAAGTAAAATTATTGCTGGCTTTTTTAGTGATCCTGGCTTTGTCCTCCTTTGTCGCCTATAAAGCATATTGGCGTTATCAGGATGCTTTAGCCAAAAAGATGATCCTTGAAAAAAGAAAAGCGGCTTGGGCGGTTTTAGAGAACAAGCTTAAAAGCCGGATCGCAAATTTTAACGGCACGGTTGGCCTGGTGGTTAAAGACCTGGATACGGGCTGGGAGATAGATCTTAACCAGGGCAGGTTAATGCCCGCGGCTAGTTTAGTCAAGATACCGATCATGCTTGCTTATTTTTACGCTGCCAGCGAAGGAAAAGTCAGCCTACAGAATACGGTTTACCTTAAATCCAGCGATAAGGTCGCCGGCTCAAAAGTATTGGGCAGTATGCCTACAGGCACCCGTTTTACGGTAGAAGGGCTGTTTAGCCCGATGATCACCCAGAGCGATAACGCCGCCGCTAACGCTTTGATCAGTATTTTGGGTTTTGATAATTTGAACTCCTATTTTAAGAAGATGGGATTAAAGAGCACCAACCTTTCGCGCAAGATGATGGATTTTTCGGAGAGAAAAGACGGGGTGGAGAATTATACCAGCGCAGCTGATTGCGCCTTCCTTATGAATAAGCTTTATCAAGGCCGCTTCCTGGATAAAAAGACTTCCCAGCGCTGCATGGAAATATTAGGCGATCAGAAGATCAATGACCGCATACCAAGGAAACTTCCCAAGTCCAGCGCTTTTGTGGCGCATAAAACAGGGTTAGAGAGGCACATCTGCCATGATGTGGGCATAGTCTTTACCGCCAAGGGTGATTTCCTTATCTGCGTACTGGTAAAACATAAGGATAAGACGGCGCAGAACGCTAAAAGGCTGATCTCCGATATCGCTTTGTCCACCTACAGGTATTACTGCAGTTTTTAATCTTTTCATTGTGTTAGGATTAATTCTTTGCTAACATAATCTCATTCTACAATAATGATATTCCAAATCGCCGAAGGCATCATTTCCCCTGCGATGGTAAGATTTTCAGGTTTGATTACAGGAATTTAAGAGAGTGGTCCTGCAGGAGAAAGTAACCTTTCAGCAGCCTAAAAATAAATGCATAATTTAACTGAATTAAATAATCTTTCCGGCGTATCAGAGCAGGAAGCCGCGCTGATGATCAAGCAGCACGGCTATAATGAGCTTCCTTTCCAGAAAAGGCGCAATGTTTTTATGATATTCCTTAATGTGGTCAAGGAGCCGATGCTCGCTTTATTGCTTGCCTGCGGCCTGGTTTATCTGTTTTTAGGGGAAGCGGATGATGCGTTGATGTTGCTTTCTTTTGTTTTCGTGGTGATGGGGATTACTTTTTACCAGGAGCGCAAAACAGAAAGGACCCTTGAAGCTTTGCGCGACCTTTCTAGCCCGCGAGCCCTGGTTATCCGTGAAGGTGAGCAGAAAAGGATCGCTGGCCGCGAAGTGGTCCGGAAAGATATCATTATATTGAAAGAGGGCGACCGCGTTCCGGCGGATGCCTTGCTTTTATCAGCGACAAACTTTTCCGTGGATGAGTCCCTGCTTACCGGTGAATCTGTGCCGGTACGTAAAATTGCCTCGGATGGAGAAAAACTGTTAAACCGTCCTGGCGGCGATGACCTGCCTTTTGTTTACTCTGGCACACTGGTTGTCCAGGGCAGGGGTATTGCGCGGGTAACTTCGATCGGCAGCCATACAGAGATGGGCAAGATCGGCCGCGCCCTGCAGAATATCCGCCAGGAGCGCACTTTATTGGAAAAAGAAACCGCTAAGATCGTGCGCAACTTTTCCATTGCCGGAGGCTTACTTTGCCTGGTCGTGATATTGATCTTTGGGTTAAGCCGGGGCAGTTGGATCAATGGTATCCTTTCCGGGTTAACCTTAAGTATGGCTATGTTGCCGGAAGAGTTTCCCGTTGTCCTGGTTATTTTCCTTACCCTTGGGGCATGGAGGATATCTAAAAACAAAGTTTTAACCCGGCGTTCCCAGGCGATAGAAACTTTAGGCGCTGCCACAGTATTATGTTCGGATAAAACAGGGACGCTTACCTTAAACAGGATGCATCTGGCTACCCTTTGCGTAAAAGGCGTTCTTTACGAGGTAGATAAGAAAAAAGATCAGATGCTTCCGGAAGTTGTCCATGACATCGTAGAATATGGAATTTTAGCCAGCCAAAAAGACCCTTTTGATCCGATCGAGAAGGAAGTTAAAAGCGTGGGAGAGTTGTTCCTTTCCGGTTCAGAGCATATCCATAACAATTGGAAATTGGTGCGCGAATACGCGTTGTCTAAAGAGCTATTGGCTTTGTCCCATGTTTGGGAGTCGCCGGATAAAACAAATTATGTCATTGCCGCCAAAGGTTCACCGGAAGCCATCGCTGACCTTTGCCATTTTAGCCCGGCCCAAACAGAAGCGTTAAATAAATCCATCGAGGAGATGGCGGGTAAAGGTTTGCGTGTTTTAGGGGTGGCCAGAGCGTTTTTTAAAAAAACAGACCTGCCCCAGGCGCAGCATGATTTTGTTTTTGATTTTGTAGGTTTACTAGGTTTTATTGACCCTGTGCGTAAATCCGTGCCCGCTGCGGTTAAGGAAGCCTATCAGGCAGGTATCAAGGTGGTGATGATCACCGGCGATTACCCTAAAACGGCGATGTGCATCGCCGAGCAGATCGGCTTAAAAAATCCCTGGCAGTGCATTACCGGCAGCCAGATCGACGCGATGAGCCATCTGGAGCTTAAAGAAAAGATCAAGGAAATCAATGTTTTCGCCAGGGTTGTGCCGGAGCAAAAGCTGGCGATCATTGAAGCGCTGAAAGCCAACAACCAGATCGTGGCGATGACCGGAGACGGGGTAAATGACGCTACGGCTTTAAAATCCGCCAATATCGGTATTGCCATGGGCGAGCGCGGCACGGATGTCGCCCGTGAGGCGGCGGATTTGGTGTTATTAAACGATGATTTTTCTTCCATTGTGCAGGCGGTAAAGATGGGGCGAAGGATCTTTGATAACCTGAAAAAAGCGATCGCTTATATTTTTGCGGTGCATGTACCTATCGCGGGGATGGCGTTATTTCCGGTTTTATTGAATTTACCGATCGTGCTGCTTCCGGCGCATATCGCTTTCTTAGAATTGATCATTGACCCGGCTTGTTCAACTGTTTTTGAAGCATGCCGCGAAGAGGATAATATTATGAACCGGCCGCCGCGTAAACTAACGGAGTCATTGTTCAATAAAAAAGCTTTTTTCTACAGTTTACTGCAGGGGGTAAGCGTATTAGTTGTCGTCCTGGCGGTCTTTATATTCGCGTTACATCTTAATAAGGGAGAAGCTGAGGCGCGCTCCCTGGCTTTCACCACGCTGGTCTTTGCGAATATCATGCTGATCATTACCAACTTATCCTGGTCAAAATCATTTATCCAGATACTTTCTATGAAAAATAAAGCGTTATGGCTGATGGTCGCCGGGGTTTTGATAGCGTTACTTCTGATCATTTACCTTCCTTTTTTGCGGAAGCTTTTTCACTTCTCTGTTTTGTCCTGGGAGGATTTATTGATCGCTTTTATCAGCGCCGTAGTAAGCCTGGTTTGGTTCGAGGGGATGAAACAGTTGAATAAAACCAAGCCCGTGCTTTCTTGATAAAGTAATGCGCGCTTGCTATTTTATTTTTGTGCTGTATAATTATTTAACTAAATTTTGCGCGGGTGGTGGAATGGCAGACACGCAAGCATGAGGGGCTTGTGCCGCAAGGCTTGGGGGTTCAACTCCCCCCTCGCGCACTATTCTTAAAAAACGGACAGCTTTAACGTCCGTTTTTTGTCTCACCGCACCACAATTCATTCCTGTCATATTAATCTGATTTGACAAACTCCATATATAATGATAAAGTTATTCAGGTTAATGTCCAATCTGGAGGATAAATGGGCGTAGTACATAAATTAAACCCTGAAGTCAGGGATTTTATTATTGAACAGAAAAAAATAAAGCCTTCTTTAAGTTGCCGCGCGTTTACCTTACTGATCTCAGAGAAGCTTAATGTTAAGGTCTCTAAGTCCAGCATCAACGCGATATTTAAAGAAGCCGGGCTTAGCATGCCCATAGGCCGCAGAGTCAAACATAAGAAACAGAAAGTTGAAACACTGGGTGACAGGGTAAAATTAGCTTTGCAGGGCCCGGTTGAAGCTTCTGCGGAGATAAAACCTGAACCGGTTGTTAAAGAACAGCCGGCTTTGGTCTTGCCTGAACCTGTTCAGGAGAATAAACAGGCCGCTGAAGAAAAGATCTTGCAGGATATACAGAAGCAGAAGGATGCGCTTCTTCAGGAAGCGGAAAGACAGGCAGAAGAAATTAAGAAAGCCCAAGAGCAGGAGCAGTTACGTAAGGCCCAGGAGGAAGAAACTAGGCGTCAAGAAGAAGAGGCGCGTATTGCCGCTGAGCAGGCCGCGCAGGAAGAGCGCCGCCTGAAAGAAGAAAAAGCTGCACAGGAAGAAGCCAGGCAGAAAGCGGAACAGCAGGAAGAGTTGCGTAAAGCCGAAGAGGAGGCTCAACGTGCAGAGGCGCAGCGTAAGGTAGCGGAAGAGTCTAGGATAAAGGAAGAAGAGAAGCGCAAGGCTGAAGAAGATATCCGCCTGGCTGCAAAAGCCGCAGAAGAAGCGCGGCTTAAAGAAGAGGAACAATTACGGAAAATCCAGGAAGAAGCAAGGCTTAAAGAAGAAGCAGCTGTCCGGGAAGAGGCGCAGCGTAAGGCAGCGGAAGAAGCCAGCCGTTTAGCGTCAGAACAGGCTGTTGAAGATTCCCGGCGCAAAGAAGAAGAATTACGCCTGGCCAGCCAACAGGCCGCGCAGGAAGCCCGCCAGAAAGAAGAAGAACAGGCTGCTCAGGAAGCAGGGTTTAAAGAAGAGCAGGAAAAATGGGCCAAAAGGGCTGAGGAAGAAAGAAGGATCGCTAGTGCCGCTAGTAAAACCCGGAAAGAACCTGAACAAAGCCCTGAGGAGAAGATACTCCAGGAGATACAAGAGCAGCAGGATCGCCTGGCGCAGGAAACAGTAAAACGTGCGGAAGAGGCCCAGCGTAAAGTAGACTCGTTTGTCCGGCAAGAGGAACAGCGCAAAGAAGAAGAACTGCGCTTGGCTTCTCAACAGGCCGCGCAGGAAGAACGCCAAAAAGAAGAACAGGCTACTCAAGGGGCTACCGCCCGCCCGGCGGAAATATCATCAGGCAGAGATGATGAGCTTAAGGCCGTAAGCGTACTGCCTCAAAACAGGGTTTCAACAGGCGCGCTATTACTTAAGGCGATAGACTGCCTGCTCGGCGGCAGCAGCCAGATAAACGCGATACTTTGCAGGAAGATCAACCGTGATCCCGCAGAGATGCTTCCGCTTACCCAGGCTTTGATCTTTAACTCGCTGTTTGAAAAAAATCAAAACTTTTCCGAACTCTGGTCGCTTGTGGGTAAGCAATATACCAAAGAAACATTACAGAGTTATTCCGAGCAGGTTCAGCAGGTCCGTTCGATCAAACTGGATATATTGCATGTTATCTCCAGTGTTTTTACCGAAGCCAGGGGAGTGAAAGTGCATTTCTCGGAAGGAGATGTTGTCTATCTTGACGGGCAACTGCGCACTACCTGGTCCACAGCGTCTTTACCGAGCGATTTCTCAGGCACCGTTTACGGCCTGAAGAATTATTTAAACCGCCATTTTTTTGAGTCAGCGCCATTGGTTTTGTTTACCGCTCCCGGTTATGATATTCCGCCAAAGGAATTTTTTACTTTGCTTTTTAACTTTAACAATACCAATAAAGCCCCGGATTTTTTAACTCTATACGGCAATAAACTGGAAGATCTGGAAAGTATATCGCTACCTCCGCAGAAGACCTATTCTGTTGTTTTCTGTCTCTGGCCCTGGCAATTCACTACCCAGCGCAAAGTAAAGAAACTGGGTGATTTTAAGCCTAGCCACATCGAAAGCGTGAATAAAGATCTTTACCTGGGGGAGATCGAGATGGACCTGTTGCAGCCTTCTTTGGGCCAGTCGATAACCCTGAAGGGCTGCGCGGTGAAAACAAGTTTGAATGAAAAAACGAGGATGGTCATTCTTTCCAATAATATGCCTGTAACAAGCTTGGATAAGCTGATGGAATTATATTTAAGCCATTGGCCGAACCTTGAGGAATCGTTCCAGGATTTCAGCCGTAAAATAGAGCTTTCCACTTATACCGGCAATGCCCAGAAGTTTACCTCGCTTAGCGATTCGGCGGCTGCCACCGAGCCTGCGGAAGAACTTGAAGAGATCTTCGCCAGTTACGTCAAGATGCTGGATACTTACCTGCGCTGGTATTTTTTGCCTTCGGGTTACCAGGAAAAAGATTTTGTTTTTACCAACGAGCATTTTTATAAACTGCCTGCCATGTTCGTTGCCAATAAAGAGAAGGTTTCTGTTAAAATGAAGGTGGGAGCCGATTACGCCTATTTAAAGGACCTGGAATATCTTATCCGCAGGTTTAATGAGAGGCAGATAGATTTTGATGCAGGGCAAGTATTCTCTCTGGAAAATCTTTCCAGGGCTTAAAACGCGGGTTTATTCCTGGATTGAATCGCGCCGCTTATCTTTAACGTAGTTACTTTTCTCCAGCGCCTTCGCCGCTTTCTTTAATTCCGCGCCGATCTCGCCGATCTCCGCCACATGCTTGATCGAACGGGTCTGGTTGTTCACTACGCCGATGGATACCGATAAAAGCGGGATCTTCTGCAGCTGTCCCTTACGGTCATGGCCGACGATAAAGCCGTTGGCGTTATCTTCAGCATTGTAAAAAGAAGGGACTGTTTTGTCAAATTCCTGGATGATCGCCTGGCAGATCTGGTCAGCGGCTTCCGGGACAGTGACGACCACAAAATCATCCCCTCCGATATGGCCGATAAAGTCCTCACGCCTTGGGCTGTTTTGGAGGGCGCGGATAAGGATGCGCGCCGTTTCACGGATCACATCGTCGCCGTGTTCGAACCCGTACTTGTCGTTATAAGCTTTGAATTTATCCAGGTCCACGTAGCAAACGGCAAACGGTTTGTTATTTTCAATACGTTTATTTAGTTCGTTGAGGATAGAAATATTTCCCGGCAGGCGGGTAAGCGGGTTTGCTTCCAGGTCGCTGGTTGTGCGCCTTAAGATCATCCGGATGCGCGCCAATAGCTCTTTCGGCTCAAAAGGTTTTACGATATAGTCATCCGCCCCAGCCTCGATCCCGCCGACTTTGTCTTTGACCTCGCCTTTTCCCGTAACCATAATGATCGGCAAATGCCTGAGCAATAGGTCGCTTTTGATCAGGCTGCAGAGCTGGCGGCCGTCCAGCTTAGGCATCTTATAATCCAACAGCGCCATATCTATGGGTTTGTTCTGGATGATCTTTAAAGCGTCTTCACCGTTATCCGCCTCCAGGATCTCATAATTCTCCTCAGAAAGCGTAAGTTTTAAAACATCCCTGATATCCGGGTCGTCGTCAGCGATAAGTATTTTAATAGGCATTTTTAATTGGCTGGTATTGTGAAGCTAAAGGTTGAACCCTGGCCCAGCGCGCTTTTCACCCAGATCCTGCCGTGATGGCCTTCCACGATATGTTTGACCAGCGTAAGGCCCAGGCCCGTACCTTTTACTTCCTGGTTAATAGGATTTTCCACTCTGTAAAATTCTTCAAAGATAGCTTCCTGGGCTTCTTCCGGTATGCCGAAGCCGGTGTCGGTGACATCGATCTGGATATTTTTATCTATGCGGTTGGCGCTAACGGATATTTTACCGTTATCGGGGGTGAACTTAAAGGCGTTGCCGAGCAAATTGATAAAAACACGTTCGATCTGGCTGCGGTCGGCCAGGATCGTTTCGCAATTATCCCCCAGCTGGTAACTGAATGTGATATTCTTGGCGCGGAATTGTTCGGCAAACACGTCGTTTATTTTTTCAATTATCTCCTTTAACGGCAAATTCTCGAATTTCATCACGACTTTTCCCGATTCAATGCGTGAGATATCCAGAAGGTCATTGACCATATGCACAAGTTCGTCGCTGTGCCGGTTTATTTTTTTAAGCCTTTCATTCGCCTCTTCCGGAATGACCCCCAGCTTGCCGGTGAGCAGAATGGATGCGTAACCTTTTATCGAGGTTAATGGCGTCCTCAATTCATGCGATACGCTGGAAATAAAATCACTCTTACGCTGGTCCATCTTTTTTACTTTATCAAATGCCTGGGACAATTGGCGCGTTCTTTCCTCAACCTTTACCTCCAGCTCCTGCTGCGCGTTCCAGGCTTTCTCAAAAAGCCGGGCATTATCCAAAGCCTGGCCGATCTGGTTGGCTAAAATTGTGATTAGCTCGCAGTCACCTTCAGTGATATTGGTCTCCATATTCTGTGTGCCCACGAAGAAAAAACCGCGGTTGCCTTCTTTAGGCTGCACGCAGGAGATGATGAAGGAGTTGACCGCGAAATAAAGTTTGATTTTTTCTCTGGGCAGAAAGTCGGGGGGATTAAAAAGTGAAGAAGATGTCGATCCGTTATGCACTAAATTATAATAATATTTTTTATCCTCATTCAGGGATATTTTTATTTTGGCCAGTTCTGTTTCGTCATAGCCTAAATTAAGGCAAATGTTGAATTTCTTTTCCAGATTGCTCCAGAGCACAGCCAGGCACTTCTCAAACCCCAGGTCTTCTATGTATTCCGGGACGATCGCTTTGAATATCTGGCTTTCTTCCAGCGTCGTGCCGATACTGTGCGATAATTTCTGCAGGGTGTTTAAGCCGGATATTTTTTTATCCAGGGCTTCCTGGGTCTTGTTCAGCTCCATATCGGTGCGCATGATCAGCTTGCCCTGCTCATCCATCTCTTCCAGCGAGCGGTCAAGCTGGGTGATCTTTTCCTGGGCCTCTTTGAGAAGCTGCATCTTGGAGAGCAAGGTTATCGCCAGGAATACCAGGGCTAATAACGCGCCGAACATCAAAAGGTTCACGATCATTTATCCGCTCCTAT
>Ga0153915_10000487_pt1 | contig 36727 bp, 32 predicted proteins | sample Opewatmetagenome_2_FD_107003 | JGI IMG/M metagenome (GOLD analysis project Ga0153915, IMG submission 107003) | Freshwater wetland microbial communities from Ohio, USA - Open water 3 Core 3 Depth 3 metaG | ecosystem: Environmental > Aquatic > Freshwater > Wetlands | place: USA: Ohio, Lake Erie... | reverse complement strand
CTACCTTGAACAAAAAATTAGTATAGTATGAAACGAGCATGCCTGTACCAGGCACCCAAGCAGATGATAATCGGCATGCGGCGTTCCATCTGGCCTTAAACAAAAAATATTATCAGATGAAAACCAACGAAACGCTAATCGAGTAGACGACCCCGGATAATTCTTTAAAAAAGGTGATCCTTTTCTGATCCACCTTGATTTTTTTGAGCGGAAAACGGGACTCGAACCCGCGACCCTCAGCTTGGGAAGCTAATGCTCTACCGACTGAGCTATTTCCGCATTCGGTTTGTGGCGCAAATGTACAAAATCTCCGAAAAAAAATACCATAATTAACATATAATGCAACTATTTGCTATTTTTGAGCCATAACGAGTTTTGAACATTCATTCATGATTTATGGAAGAAAAACGTTTGTAATCTTTATCGGGTTGTATGGAAACGTCAATCATGCTCTTTTCATTGATTTGTAATAGGATTGTAATACCTTTTAACGACCTTCGTACCTGACTACTAATAAGATAAAAGGATAAGATTATGGTACAAAAGGTTGAATCAGAATTGGATAAATTAAAAAAAGAGACCCTTGACATGTGGACGCTGGTTTACAACCAGTTGCAACGTGCAGGCGAGGCTGTGCTAACACTCGACAAGGATCTGGCCAGACAAGTCATCCTGCGTGAACGGCGCGTCAATGCCTTTGAACTGAAAATTGACAGTGACGTAGAAGACATGATCGCGCTGTTTAATCCTGTTGCCGTTCATCTTCGTTTTACACTGGCCATTTTGAAAATCAACACAAACCTGGAACGTATTGGTGACTTTGCTGAAGGTATCGCCCGTTTCGTCCTGGATTTCAAGGAACCAGCACTCGATCCTGAGCTTGTCAAGCGACTACACATGGCTGAAATGCTGGATACGGTTGAATCTATGCTTAAAACGTTACATGAAGCACTTTTAAAGGAAAGCACTGATGTCGCTTCCAAGGTTTTTGAAATGGATTCGGTAGTGGATGACATCAACTGGAACGCACCATCCATATTGGTTGAGTTTATCAAAGAAAATCCTGATTCAAACGCCCTGGACGCTCTGCGATTGTCTGGCATCTTCCGTAAGCTGGAACGGGTCGGTGATCATTGCACGAACATAGCCGAAGAAATTATCTTTTACCTGGATGCCAAAGTGCTAAAACACCAGGGAAAAATCAATCCTGAATAAACAATGAACAAAACCCGCATTCTGGTCGTTGACGACGAAGAAGATCTCTGTGAAATACTGCAGTTTAATCTCGAAAGTGAAGGTTATGAGGTAGATACAGCCAATTCGGCTGAAGAAGCGATGGAAAAAGACCTCGCCAGCTATCAGTTACTTATACTGGATGTCATGATGGGTGGCATTTCAGGCTTCAAGATGGCTGACAATCTGCGAAAAAACGAAAAAACGGTAAACCTGCCCATTATTTTCATTACAGCAAAAGATACAGAGAACGACTTGCTTACAGGATTCAACATCGGTGCTGACGATTACATTTCGAAACCCTTTTCCATCCGGGAAGTGACGGTAAGGGTAAAAGCTGTGCTACGCCGAACGAAAGCCGCCAGTTCCTCCGAAAAGGAAGATTACCTGCTCTATGATGATCTTAAAATTGACATAACACGCAAAAAAACCTTCATTGGCAACATTCCTGTCATCCTGACCAAAAAGGAATTTGAAATGTTGGTATTAATGGCTTCCCACCCGGGACGTATTTTTTCCAGAGAAGATATCCTGACGAACATCTGGACCGATGAAGTCTATGTGCTGGACCGAACCATTGATGTCAACATCACCCGCCTTCGAAAAAAGCTGGGCGACTACGGTAAATACATCGTGACACGTCTTGGCTACGGCTACTGCTTTGATTACATCTAAAGATAACACGACAATGACCGATACCCTTCGCAAACCAAGACTTAACTTTCATCAGAAACTGTTGCTAAGCATCGTATCGACTTTGCTGGTCTTTGCTGTGCTCATCACCTTCTTTCAGTATCAACGGGAAAAAACATTCCGGATTGAACTAATGACTGATCAGATTCAAAGCTATAACAACCTTGTTTATGAAATCGTACAGGAAAAAGGGCTATGCGATAGTTGTATTGTTAGCCTGATGGGATTTCTTAATGTAAAAGACTTACGTGTTACCATTGTGGATTTCATGGGAAATGTCCTTTTTGACAGCGAAGCCGACCACCTGACCAACCATTCCGACAGGCCCGAAATCAAGGACGCTTTAGTCCTGGGTATGGGGACCTCTGTGCGACGGAAGTCCGAAACAATAGGAAAAACATTTTTTTATGCAGCAACCAGGTATGATAACTACATCATTCGTTGCTCACGTCCCTACGACAGTCAACTGAACAAGCAACTTCAGGCAGACTATAATTTTCTGATTTTCACCGGTATACTTTTACTGGTTATGTTATTTTTTATCTTTAGGATGACCAGACATTTGGGAAAAACCATTGAACAACTACGGGATTTCGCTGAAAATGCGGACAAGGAGCATCCTATTGACATTGAACAGGAATTTCCCCAAAATGAACTCGGTGAAATCTCCCAGCATATTGTTGGCTTGTTTCGTCGCATCAGTTCTACCCGCGACGACCTGATTCTTGAACGAGAAAAGCTGATTACACACTTGCAGACAGCTCGCGAAGGATTGGCCGTGTTTACACCTGATAAAAAAGAAATTTTTGCCAATTCACTTTTCTTCCAATATATCAACCTGATTTCCAATGTGCCTGTAAAATCAGCTGTTATGATATTCGATTTGCCTGAGCTTACTGAAATCAATGAGCACCTCCGGCAAAACCAGCAGATACGAAATTTGATCGGCCACATGCAGCGACACGCTATTCAGGTAGACAAAAACGGAAGAATATTCCTCATTCAATGCATCATTTTCCAGGATAGCAGTTTTGAAATAAGTATCAACGATATTTCACAATCGGAAGAAGAATCCCGCCTGAAACGACAACTGACACAAAACATCGCTCATGAGTTAAAAACGCCCATCAGCAGTATTCAGGGTTACATGGAAACCATCATTGAAAATCCTGATCTGCCAGCCGACAAACAACGGAAATTCATCGAACGTTCCTATCTGCAAAGTAAACGCCTCGGTGAATTATTAAGAGATATTTCTACGCTAACCCGTATGGATGATGCACCAAAACTCGTTGAAAAGGAAGAAGTCGTTATCTCAAAACTTATGGAACGGATTATTGGGGAAGTGGAAGCTGAAGCGACGCAAAAAGGGATTCATATCGTCACTGACATTAATCCATTAATTACTGTCCACGGAAATCCGTCCTTGCTCTATTCCATTTTTCGCAACCTGATGGATAATGCGCTGGCTTATGCCGGTGAGCATGTGGAAATAGGTGTTTCCTGTTTCCGAAACGACCAGGACCGATGCTTTTTTGTTTTTTATGATACCGGAGAAGGTGTCCCGGAGGAACATTTGAACCGTATCTTTGAACGCTTCTACCGCGTTGATAAAGGCCGTACCCGTAAACTGGGAGGCACAGGTCTTGGTTTAGCCATTGTCAAAAACGCCGTACAACTTCACGGCGGCACAATTTCTGCCAAAAACCGCAAAGACGGTGGGCTTGAGCTGGTATTTTCGCTGGAAAAATAATAATGGTCTATAGAAGAGCCACATACCTGTATCATTTTTTATTATTATTTAACACTTTTTTGAGAAAAAGAGGAGAATAACAATCACATCTTATATATAACTTTACATTTTACTATCAAGGTATTCACCTTGATAGTTTGTCGTGCAGATTAAGATTCCATTCTTATTTTATTCGTAACTATCAACTATTTAATCACAAAACTGACACCAAAACAAGCCATTTCTCTTCCCTTGATCTACTTGATCCATGAACATCTGAAAAGATATTTTTTGTTGACAAAGCGGAAGCCGAAAAGCTTTTTTAGAGTAGGCGCGTTTAAAATTGAAAAAAATGAAAACAAAAAAAGAAGAGTCAAAAGCTGATTATCTGAAAGACAAGAAAAAACTGGTAGAGACCAAGAAAGCAAAAATCAAAGACGAAACGGTGGGTGGCACGATTGGTGGTACTATTGGCGCAACAAGTGCTGACAAGAAAAAAGCCGGTAACATTGGTGGAACTATTGGCGGAACCATCGGCGCAACGAAAAAAAAGTAAAAAAACACCTGTACTATCGAGCTTTGACCTGTCTGGCTCAAAGCTCGATCGGTTAGATCATTAGTAGTCAAACTATGGAATTATTCTCCCTGTCAAACTATCTCAGATCCATAAAAAGAGAAAATGATGTCGTTCTTTATCATAGTCTCTTTGGAAATTTGTCGATTGTTGATCATCAACAGTTTGACTATCTTCAATCCATTGATCATAAAACTGTCAGCTATAAAAAGTTTATGACAGACAATCCAACCGGAGGAAAGGTCTTGTTTCATTTTTATAGAGAGTCTTTTTACCTGGTTCCGGAAGGATATGACGAATTCAACATTATCAAAGAAGACACCAACTATAGAACAGTCCATTTGAAAAGCGGGTATTTATTCCGGCAGTTGCAGCTAATCATGTCTCACGCCTGTAACTTCCGCTGTTCCTATTGTTATGAAAGAGATTTAAGCACTAAAACAGGTTTTTCAAAGGCTGTGGCACATACAAATATGTCTTTTGATATTGCCAGAAAATCAATTGCTGAATCCATCAGTATCATAAAAGAAAACGATCATTCGAATTTGCACATTGAGTTTTTTGGTGGTGAACCGCTGTTAAACTGGAACACTATAAAAGAGGTGTTGAGTTATTTTGAGAATGGAGAAGCGTTTGGAATTATTATAAATTATAGCATAACAACAAATGGTTCATTGATTAATCAAGAAATTGCCGCGTTATTCAGGAAATATGACGTGACCATTACGATCAGCTTTGATTCTCTGGATAATGAGCAGAGAGTGTATGCCAATGGAAAGCCTAGTAACGCGGATGTCATTGAAAACATCAGACAATTGAGGAATGCCGGTAATTATGTTACAATCAACGCGACCTTATCAAAGGAAACATTGGATTCATTTGATGGCGTATCGCTTATTGACTTTGCAATAGACAATAACATTCAAATGATTGGTTTGATCCTGGATTTGGATATTGAAGCGTATAATTTACCAGCCTATAAAAAAGTGATTATCGATAAAATCATTGATTCATATATCTATGCTCAGAAAAAACAATTTCCGGTTGTTGGATACTGGTATCAGATATTCAGCCAGATTACCGGGGAACAAGACATCGCAATGCTTTCAGGATACAAGACATGCCCTGCAACCGGATGTAAATTAAGTATTGAACCAGACGGACGAATCTTTGTATGCAAAGGGCCTGGCAACTGTCTGGGTAACCTGGAAAATATGCGACAGGCATTGGCCTCTGTACATTATTTAAACTATACCAATAGCCTTTATAAAGAAAATGATACGTGCAGGGGATGTGATATTGAAGGATTTTGTTCGGGCGTTTGTATGGGCTCTCTTGAAAAAAAATACGGCACCATCAATATGGTTGAAAAATCCACCTGTGATGTTTATAAAAGTTTGATCCGGAAATTACTTATGACGTATGAGCGAAATAATTAAGTATTCTGACTACTTAAGAATCGTCAAAAGGACAAACCAACAGGATTATGTATTATACCATTCTCTGTTCGGAAACTTGTGCCTTGTAGATGACAACCTGTATCAACTTCTGTCTTTCTTCAAGGATGGAGAAAGCATGGACAGGTTACAAAAAAAAATACCTGCAGCACTTCGGACACAGCTCAATGGCTTTATTCAGACATTAATCAATAAATCTTTTCTGGTACCATCCGATACGGATGAGTATTCCAGGGTTCAGGAAGCGTTGGCACAATTGACCCGATATCGTGAAACAGGCAAACAAATTAAAGTGATACAATTGGTGGTATCAAATTTATGTAATTTCCGCTGTAACTATTGTTTTGTGGATTCCATTTATACATCACAAGAACGGTTGCTTAACCAAGCCGATAAAAACAATCAAGTGATGAAGAAGGACCATGCCATTTCTTATTTGATGAAAATAATTGAAATGCAACGAACCTGCGGAAATACAGCTATCGGCATACAATTCTTCGGAGGAGAACCTCTGACTAACTGGGAAACCGTCAGACATGTGTTGGATTATTTTAAGGACGGCTCTGGTTTCGGCATTCACATGTATTATTCCATTGTTACAAATGGCTCCCTGATAACAGAAGAGGTCGCCGACTATTTTTATAACTATGATGTAGCAACAATCATTAGCTTTGATTCTCCCAAAAGCAACAATAGATTGTTGCGCAACGGAACGCAAAGTAAGGCAATTGTAGAAAAAGCACTTGACCTTTTATGTCGAAAAAAGTGTACCATCATTTTCAATACATCCATTGTAAAAGAAAACTTTGATATCATTGATACTGATTTAATTGACTATGGATTAACCTATAATATCAAAGAGATCGGCCTGTTATTTGACTTGAATCTGGACTTTTATCAAGAGATATCCACGCATGATATACTGAAAAAATTCAGCACGCTTTATTTTTATGCACAACAAAAAGGGGTGGTCTTAGCTGGCTATTGGAAAACCGCGTTTGATAATCTGCTTGACGCCTCTGCCTATTTGGAAAAAGGCTATAAAACATGCTCTGCAACAGGCACTCAATTGAGTATCGAACCGAATGGCTGTATCTTCGCATGTAAAGGCACTTCCGCGTTTTTTGGGCATATTGATAATCTGCAACGTGTCTTTAACTCTGAAAACTACATAAACTATCTGAACCGGACATTCAGAAATTCAGATGCTTGCATTGGATGTGCCATTGAGAATAGCTGTTCCGGACTATGTCCGGGTTCGTTGGAAAAATACTATAGTAACATACATCAGACCTGTAACTATGTATGCGATCTGAATAAAGCGATTATCTCTTTTCTCATCAATCAGATAAACAGAGATGAGATTGAAAGTTACAGCTTACACTGATAAAAAGTGACGCCGCCTGTTTATTTTCCGATAGCCTTTATCCAAACCTGCCCATGATGTAATTCTGGGTTTGCAGGCTCTTTGGATTGGTAAAGATGTTTTTGGTTTCATCACATTCAATAAGTTCACCCAGGTAGAAGAAAGCCGTGCGGTCGCTCACACGGGCAGCCTGTTGCATGTTATGGGTAACAATGATGATGGTGTATTGTTGCTTCAACTCGTAAATCAGTTCTTCAATTTTTGAGGTGGAAAGCGGATCTAGTGCCGAAGCCGGTTCGTCCATCAGAATGACAGAAGGCTCAATGGCCAAAGCCCTGGCTATGCATAGCCGTTGTTGCTGACCACCCGAAAGGGCATTGGCAGACTTCTTGAGTTTGTCCTTCACTTCATCCCAAAGGGCGGCTTTTTGAATGGAGGTGATGACTCTTTCTTCAATAAAATGCTTGTCACGGACACCATCCACCCGTAAACCATATGCCACATTTTTCAAAAATGCTTTTTGGAAAAGGATTTGGCTTCTGAAACACCATGCCCACCTGTTTGCGAAGTTCATCGACACTCATCGATTTGTCATACACGTTGACGCCATTCACCAAGGTCATACCGGTTGTCCGAACGCCGTCAATCAGGTCGTTCATACGATTGAACGAACGCAGCAAGGTGGATTTTCCGCAACCGGACGGACCGATAAAAGCAGTAATCGTATTTTTGGTGGCCTGAAACTCGATGTTTTTCAGTGCTTGAAAATCGCCGTAGTAGAGGCTGAAGTCTTTTGCTTCAACTTTGATGTCTGACATCGTTACTTATTTTAATTTTTTCGTATAATATTTTCTGACGGTATTCGCCAACAAGTTGACCAACAGCACTATGACAATCAGCACCAACGCTGTTCCATAAGCCATTGGTCTTGCTTTTTCCATGTCTGTACCACTGACATTAAGGACATATAAATGATAAGGAAGTGCCATTACCTGATCAAAGATACTGTGTGGCAATCGGGGGAGAAACGATGCGGCACATGTAAAAAGAATAGGTGCTGTTTCTCCGGATACCCGGCTGACTGACAAAATAAGACCGGTGATAATGTTGGGATAACAGACTGGCAGCACTACTTTCCGGATGGTTTGCAGTTTGGTTGCTCCCAAAGCATAACTGCCGTGTCTGAGCGAATCATCCACCGACTTCAGCGCTTCTTCCGTTGTTCTGATAATGATGGGCAGCACCATCAACCCGAGTGTCAGTGACCCGGCTATCAAGGAATCGCCAAAATTGAGTTCATGCACAAACAGGGCCATACCGAATAAACCAAAAACAATGGATGGAACTCCGGACAAGTTGTTCGTCATAGAGCGAACCAACTTCTTGAACCAGGTTTCCTTCAGGTATTCGTTGATATAAATACCAGAAAGAACCCCGACAGGAAAGGCAAAAATAATGCTTCCGACCACTAAACAGAGCGTTCCGACGATGGCCGGCAAAATGCCACCTTCCGTACCATTGTCTTCCGGCATTTTAGTCAGAAAATCCCAACTGATGGCAGAAACGCCATTGATGATGATAAAGCCTAATATCAAGAAAAGGACAGCGACAATAGAGAAACTTACCAAACGAAAAAAATTGAAAGCAATCGTCTGATGCGTTTTCTTTGACAGTTTTATAGTTGGAAACTGCATCATTTCTTTGACTTTAATAGTTCAACCAACGAATTGAATATAAATGTAATAACAAACAAGATGATGCCAAGTGCAAATAAGGCTTTAAAGTGAGTGCCTCCAAAAGGTGCTTCTCCTAATTCGCCTGCGATGGTCGCCGGAATGGTCCGAACAGGTTCCAGAATGCTTGATGGCATAATGGCCGCATTACCAGTTACCATCAGGACGGCCATAGTCTCACCAATCGCCCTGCCGATACCAAGGATGAAAGCGGCCATGATACCGGATTTGGCATAAGGCAACACAACCCGGCTGAGCGATTGCCAGTGTGATGCGCCAAGTGCCAGACTGGCTTCCTTGAGTGATACAGGAGTGGAACGAATGGAGTCTTCGGCTATGGTAATAATGGTAGGCAGGGCCATGATGGCCAGAATAATACTGCCTGCCAATGCCGTCTCTCCGACAGGAAGATTGAACACTTTCTGGATTGTTGGTACCAACACGACAAGTCCGAAGAACCCATAGACGATGGAAGGGATGCCTGCCAGCAATTCAATGACAGGCTTCATTACATTACGCATCCTGTCGCTGGCAATTTCAGCCATATATATTGCAGTGATCAACCCAATGGGTATGGCAAAAAGGATGGCCATGAATGAAACCAAAAGCGTCCCAAGGATCAATGGCAATACGCCAAACTGAGCCACAGGTGCTGATGTAGGGTACCATTCCCTGCCATTCAGAAATTCTGACAACGATACGTTCGATACATCGATTCTGCTACCTGAAAAATTCGTATCAATATACCGGCTTTCAAAAAAAGCGAAAACACCTTCATTTTTGGAAACGTAATCGTTGATACAGGCCGGAATATTTTCAAAATCCGCACCCAACTGTTCCTCTGTATAAGCAGACTGAAGTTCATCAAGCGTAAATAGTACAATGTCCATATCTTTACCCCCAACGTCTTTCCAGTTGGTGATATCCCCATTGAAAATATCTTTTATTTGCTTGGATTTTAATTCTTTAACAGGATTCTTCCGATGGATGCCGAGTGTGTAACCATCCTCAAGCGGCGATACATTAAAAAGACCTATCCCTGATTTAAACAGAAAATATATAATGAACAATACGGCAACTGTTGTCACCGTACTGCTGCTGAATAATACACTCTCTGCTAACTTCTCTGTGATTTTCCTGATTTTCATCGGTAAATAGTCGTTCGTTTAACGTTGGAATTGGCTGCACAACCAAGCTTATCTTCTGATTAAGAAAGGGGAACATACCCTTCAGCCAATACAATGTTTTGTCCTTCTTTCGACAAGATGAACGATATAAATGACTTGAACTTCGATTCAGAAGCTGTTACATAGTAGTAGTACAGCGGCCTGGTGATCGGATAAGTTTTGTTTTTTGCATTATCAACATTAGGAGCCACATACGTCTTACCCTTATCATAGGAAACCTTCAACGCTTTGATGTCTTTTTCCAGATAGGCCAATCCTACATAACCGATAGCTCCCTTCGTCTGACTGACGGATTGAACCACCGCTCCTGTGGCAGCCATCAATAAGGCTGAAGCAGCAAAGTTCTTTTTATTCAGGACATGTTCCTTGAAGAACTCGTACGTCCCGGAGCTGGTTTCACGGGAATAAACAATGATCTTCATGTCCGGGCCTCCAACCTGTTTCCAATTACTGATTTTTCCGGTAAAAATGCCTTCGAGTTGCTCACGGGTAAGCTGACTGACAGGATTAGAGGAATTGACAATCACAGCCAGTGCATCATAGGCGATGATGGTTTCTTTGACTGCTTTACCGGCATCCTGCAGTTTCATTTTTTCATCCATCTTCATCTTACGAGAAGACTGGGCTATATCGGTGGTACTGCTGAGCAAAGCAGCGATACCCACTCCGGAACCTCCACCTACAACAGAAATACCCGAACCTGCATTGTTTTTGTTGTAAACTTCTGCAAACTTTTGTGACAGAGGAAGACAGGTATCGCTTCCTTTCACTTTACATACCACTTTTTGTGCATTTGTCATAGCCGGAATCAATATACTGATCACCAGGGCTAAAATCATTACTTGCTTTTTCATCTGATAATATTTTTTTTGTTTAAGGACAGATGGAACACCGCATGCCGATTATCATCTGCTTGGGTGCCTGGTACAGGCATGCTCGTTTCATACTATAATATCTATTTTTAAATTAAGGACAGATGGAACGCCGCATGCCCAAATTATACCACGCTTGGGTGCTTTTACAAGCATGCTCGTTTCATCTTTTTATCTCTTTTTTACTTATACAAAGAACAGTATTAACTATTACAAACGTATGACAGATTTTTTACACTTTGCCTACAAACGATTTCTGATAACACCCGAATCTTGTTTGTAACACATTGATTATCTGCTTTAAAACTTATATTGAAGTCTTAGGGTAAATACATTGTCCTTTCTGTCTGAAGACAAATCGGCCAACGTGCTGGCTTTTCTGATGTAGGAAGTCGTTTCGTTGGCCACGATGTCATAGTAAGCCATAATCTTAACGTTGCTGTTGAAACGATAGTTCAATCCAAGACCGAGAGTCGAGTATTTGATATCGGAAGAACCGGTAGCTATTCCGCTGGTTGGAGTCTGACCAATCTGATTGCCTGCAACAGCTGTATTAGGATCATACACATCATACTTCACGACAGCTTGGAAAGGTGTCTGTAAAATAGTTTGAATGAGGTAAACATAATACCCGTTGAAAGCACGGCTGTACACATCCACACCGGCATTGCTGGTGGTCACCTTACCTGTGGTCAGGTCGGTCGTTGATACGGATGATACATTCGCAGCTGTAAGGCTGGAGGAGCTGGAAGCAGTGGCTGGCTGTACCCCTGTCAGGTACTCAGCTCTAACCTGTGTAATACCCAGTCCCCAGTCATAGCCAATCTGACCATCGATACCAATATATTCACGATTTACCTGATCCCCTTTTTTGACTGTTTCGGCAACGAAGGCCTGAACACCATCTACATCCTTGACGGAATATACGTTAGTGGTCGTTGTGGCAAAACCGCCTTTATAATAGGAACCGCCTACCCCCCATTTGAGCTTTTCATCTTTTGAAGCCCTGGTGGCACTTAGGTGAGCGACAAAATCCTTGTAACTGTCTGTTTCAACATTGGTTCCGTTTCCATTGATCAAACCAATATCCAACTTTAGAAAATTCCAGTTTGAGGTTTTGGGAGCCTGAACAGACAGTTTTCCACCTAAATCCCGTTCTCCCGGAAACAAAGTCTGGAAAATACGCGAACGCTCAGGCGTCTCACGTGAACTTGAAGAATAAGAAATTTCATAACCAAACGGACGGTCAAAAACGCCACCAGTTAATGACAGGGTATTTAACCAAGGGTCTGTCAGGCTCAAATAAGCATCCTTAATACCAACACCTTTTTCAGTAATATCAATCTGCATAACGGCCAGGGCGTTTTCATACGTATAGGCAACTTTCACACGGCCTCTGCGAACAGCGAACCGGTTGTCAATGCCCGAGCTGAAGCTGCCGCCGGCCATACTGGAAATACCGGCCGTATCTGCATGTTGATACTGCATTTGTACATAGCCGGAGATTTTTAGCCTCTTGGCTATTTCATTGTCAGACTGAAGTGATTCAATGACACCATCGGTTTCCTGAGCAACTGCCATACTGCAAAAAACCAAAGCGATTAATGCTGATAAAAGTCCTTTTTTCTTCGTTTCCATTCGTATACGTTTTACTATGTTATTACTGATTTTTGATGCAAAAAAACTGATAACTTGTTACATTGATGTTTCAAGTGCGATAAAACACCGTGTCAATAGCAGTCCGTATTCCGGTATAAAAGTTATCTTTTCCCCGAATCATTTTACAAATTCCTGATTATCTTTGTTATACTAATACTGCCCTGATGAAAAACCCACATGAAACCATCGACAGGTATCCGGCCGTTGCCGGACAGTTTTATCCTGCCAAGGCAGACAAACTGAACGAAATGCTTAACAAATTGTTTGCCCAGGCAACGCCCAAAAAACAGGAATATGTCAGAGCTATCATCAGCCCACACGCTGGCTATGTCTTTTCGGGTGGAGTTGCTGCATCGGCTTTCAATCAGACAGAGGCCTCCTACAAGCGTGTCGTTTTGTTGGCATCTTCGCATCAGGCACATTTCGAAGGAGCCTCTGTTTTTTGTGATGGAGATTATATCATGCCGTACGGCAAGGAGCTGGTTGATAGGGAAATCGGTAAAAAACTTGTATCCGACCATCCAGCGTTGTTTACCGACAATCCCATACCTCACAAAAATGAGCACAGTCTGGAAGTGCAGTTGCCATTCCTGCATCACGTACTGAAAACGGGCTATATGATTGTACCCATTATTTTAGGTTCAGTCGACCCGATTACGTGTTTCAACATAGCCGAAGCTCTTAAACCACTATTCAATGCCGACAACCTGTTTGTCATCAGTTCCGATTTTTCCCATTACCCAACCGATGCTGATGCCCGAAAGGTGGACGGCGCCACCAAAAACGCCATTCTTTCAAACAATCCTGATAAACTCCTCCAGACGTTGAAAGCCAATACCATGGCAGGCATTCCTCACCTGTCTACCAGTTTATGCGGATGGACTTCCGTTCTCACCCTGATGTATCTGACAGCTGGAAATTCTGCCTGTAATTATTTTGCTATCGATTATCACAACTCCGGAGATGCGCCTCTATATGGAGAAAAAGACCGGGTCGTTGGCTATTGGGCCATTGCTGTTTTAGAACAGGAAACCAGCCAGAATGACTTTGCTCTTTCCGAAACAGATAAATCGACATTATTGAAGTTAGCCCGTGAGTGCTTGCAAGCCGGTGTTCACGGAGAAAAGCCCTCAAAACCTGACCTGTCTGGTTTTTCAGACATACTTAAAACCAATTGCGGTGCCTTTGTCACATTGCATATCAAGGGACATCTGCGCGGTTGCATTGGCTGTATGACAGGGGAAATGCCTCTGTATAAAATGGTACAGGAAATGGCTGTTTCTTCGGCCATGCACGATTACCGGTTCGAACCTGTCAGGTCTTCAGAACTTGACTTGATTGATATCGAAATTTCTGTGCTTTCACCACTGCAGAAAATTGAAGATGCTTCCGAAATTGTATTGGGCAAACACGGAATTCTTATAGAGAAAGGACGAAATCACGGGGTATTTCTGCCTCAGGTCGCCACCGAAACCGGTTGGACCCTGGAACAATACCTGGGACATTGTGCACAAGATAAAGCAGAAATCGGCTGGGACGGTTGGAAGACTGCTGCAATATACACGTTTACTGCAACGGTTTTTGGTGAAAAGTAAGAATATGATTATGTCCAGACTCCAGCCACCGGTTCGCCGCAGTACGAACAGCAACCGGCTTTGAGGTTGTATTGATTCACCTCGTACCCCTCACGTTCAATCACCAGTTTGTGACAATGGGAACAATGAGTGTTTTCACCATGTAATCCAGGCATATTGCCGATATACACATACTTCATGCCGGCTGCCACTGCAATGTCTTTGGCCCGTACCAAACTAGTTGTCGGTGTTGGAGTGATTTGTGACAATTTGTACATCGGGAAAAAACGGCTGAAATGCAGCGGGGTATCCTGAAAGCCGTTTTCGATCAGCCAATGACACATGGTTTCAATCATTGCCGGATCATCTGAGTACGATGGAATCAGCAGCTGGGTGATTTCGAGCCAGACCTCTTTCTCCTTAAGTGCTTTAAGCGTATCCAGAACAGGTTGCAACCGCCCTCCGGTGAGCTGGTGATAAAGCTGGTCTCCGAAGGCTTTCAGGTCAATATTGGCCGCATCCAGCACCGGACAAAGTTCAAGCAACGGTTTTTTATTGATATAGCCATTTGAAATCATCACGGTTTTAAGACCTTCTTTGTGCGCCAGTGTCGCTATTTCCAGCATGTATTCATAAAAGACGGTTGGTTCCGTATACGTGAAAGCAATACTGTTTGTCTGATGTTTCAAAGCCTGATGGATGACATCAGCGGGTCCCAGATCATACTGCTTCAACTCAAAAGGAGATGCCTGAGAAATTTCCCAGTTCTGACAATTCAGACATCTGAAATTGCAACCGGCGGTCGCCAGCGACAGAATACCTGTGCCAGGAAAAAAATGGAACAGTGGCTTTTTCTCAATCGGATCCATCCCGAAAGAACAAGGATTCCCGTATGCCAGTGAGTACAATTTACCCTCCCTGTTCACTCTGGTCCGGCAAATACCTTTTCCTCCTTCCCGTACCAGACACTGATGGGGACACAGAAGGCATCTTACTGCCTGATCAGGACAAACTTCCTGCCAGGCAGCCAGGCATTTGCTATCTGAATCTGTCATGACGCCATCACCTTTTCACACAATAACCCGGCCACAATCATCGACAATCGTTTGTGTTCAGGTGTGGCACTATAATAGCAGACAATCGGCAAGACCCATTCGAGCATGGCCATGTAATAAGGTATCAGGGTGGTTTCACCGTTGGTACAACCCATGGCATATTCCCGCATTTTCCAGGTCAGCGCCACATTTCGGTCCATAATAGCTTTGTGAGGTCCTTGATAGGTATTGTCAGGCAACTGATTCAGTGACTCAATGCCATAAAAACCGTTAACAAACCAAATCATTTCAAGCATTTCTTCCGGATTTTTGATCGGAGCATGCTCAATCATGAAGATGGCCTCGAGTCTGGCAAAGTCTGAAATGACCGATCTGGATTTGGTTTCTGAAAAATCAATCAGGTATACGTTCATATCCTGGTCAAGCAAGATGTTCTGCATGTTCAGATCGCCGTGACAAATGGACGTATAATAGGGAAAAGCCATTTCGCGGCGCTTTGGATACTCATGTTTCAGAAACCAATAGGGATTAACCAGGCGCTGACTCGTTTCTTCTACTGTCAGGTATGGTTCATCCGGTGAAATGGAAAGCTCTCTGGCCGCAGTATCCCATAAGTTTGTGAAAAAAGTCAATGTAGGATCATGGTCTTTGAACAGATAAATGGATCTGGCTACCGGCTGTCCGTACCAGGGTTCCAATATCTGTGTAAAAATCTTGTCAAACAGCGGGTTCAACTTTTCAACAGACCAATCCTCAAAATACTTGGTCAACCACTTCAATTGGGTCTGACCGCCGCCAATGCCAACAAAATTGTAGCATAACGCTCCGTAATCATTGAAAAATTCAGTACCCAGGACTTTGGCACTGTTGTTAAAAATATACGGAAGCGCATTGTTTTTGCACCGGTCTGCTTCCCGTGTGATCATGGCCCGGTTAGCAAGTTTCAGGACAGTCGGTCTGAGGCGACGTCCTTCCTTGTCGTAGGAAGCAACCTGGAAGGTTTGGGCTGAATAACCACCATGCAAGGTTTTTAGTTCTACCCGTACAGCATCATTGTAAAGCCTGCGGGTCAGATACGATTTATACGGTTCAGCAAAAAAGGCCTCAGGTGCGTCAATAGCTATTCGGTGTATATTGGCATCTTCTAGTTTGTTTGTAGTGAAAATCCAGGTTTGCGGGTTGTATAAAACATCAAATGACTGTACATGACTGACATTTATCATATTATCCAATGCCAACTTTTCTTTTAAAAAAAACGGTAATGCACGCACATCCGTTGCCGCTGTCAATTCGCTGACTTCAAACCTGGCACCCCATACGGAAAAAGCCTTATCCTGTAACTCAACGATACCCGGAAAGGCATCAAAGCCTTCGGCTTTTAACCTGTTTTTCAATGATTCATCCAGAATGACACAACAAGTTATCGTTGGGGCTGAATCCGGAAAACTGGCTGTCACAAAAGCCGTGAATTGGTTCCGGCTATTTTTATAGATGGTTTCGATCAGTTGTAGCAGTGTAACAGCGGTTGATTTTTCCAGCCGTAGTTGTCCGTCCGGTATCAGTCCGAAGGACAAAGCTTCTTTGACCAATATGGCAGCCTGTGCCGGATTGAACGTATATCGGAAATCGGTAGGTTGAGTGATGTCTGTAGGTAGAAAACCGGCACTATTGCCAGTGGTGATAAACAAACCCGGTTCCTCCTCTGGTGATTCGGCCGCCAATCCGGTTCCAATAGCAAAGCCCAGTTCATTATACCCTGTCATTCCTGCATTTTTCCATATCAGGAAAGCCTCATCCGACTTTTCAAATGGCTGATACAGAAATCGATGTTCTCCAGCATCCCACTCCTGACAAGGACAATCGATTTGTTGTAACCGTAAGATTTCCTCGCGGGCAGACTGACAGGTATCGAAAAACCGGAATGTCTGGTTCAATCCAGCCATCTCAAGCACCTGAAACACATCAGCCGACATACCGGCAATTGATAATCCGCCTCCTTTGGCTTTTAATTTTTTTTCCAATCCGACCAACACACGGATGCCTGTGCTGGACATGTAATTGCAGGCGGAAAAATCAATGATCAGACATGTATCTTGTTCAGCAAGTGGTTGTACAGCCTGATCAAATTCAGCGCTGGTTACTGTATCCAGCCTACCTTCCGGTTTTATGCAAGTAACGGATTGGTCAGTTGAAACGGAAATGATCATGGTCGGACGGTATTAGTTCAACGGCTAGCGGTATTCGCGTCAGCAGGCTTAAGCAATTTACCGTGAGTGTAAAATTAAACAATATTAGCTTTTATCATTCGTATTCAACAAAAAATATGACTGGAAGAACCAGTTTTATACTATAATAGGTCAGGATTATAACTTAATTTTTCAACTACGCCAAATTTGATGGCGTGATGGCCAACAGCATGGTCTGGATCAACGGACAACTATTGGGCAAACGGCCCTATGGGTATAGCTCTTTTTCCTACGAATTGACAGATAAATTGATTCCTGGCAATGTCCCAAATATTATTGCCGTCCGGGTTGACAACTCAGACCAACCGGCTTCCCGTTGGTATGCCGGTGCCGGCATCTACCGACATGTGCGTCTGGTTTCCGTTCAACCCATCCATCTGGATCATTGGGGTGTTTTCGTTACCACCCCGATTGTGTCAGAATCGCAAGCCACTGTTGCCATCGGGGCCACGGTAGCGAATCAGTCTGCCAGGACCGGATGGTAAACAATTCCAATCAGCCAAAACATCAGTGGTTGTTAAGGCTGGCAAAAAAGCTTCATGCCAACAAACCATCACCATACCCAATCCCTGCCTATGGAGTACTGAAAGCCCCAACTTATATACAGTCAACACCATTATTCGTCAGGGAAAAACGATAATTGATAACCAGGAAAACGTGATCGGTATCCGGGAATTCCATTTTGAAGCTGCAACCGGATTCTACCTGAACGGTATCAATCAAAAGATATTTGGCGTTTGCCTACATCAGGACGGAGGACCTGTTGGGGTAGCCGTACCGCTGGCTGTATGGAAAAGGCGGCTTCAAACCTTGAAACAGATTGGCGCCAACGCTATCCGTACAGCACACAATCCGATGGATCCCTGTTTCTATGATTTATGTGACCGTATGGGTTTTCTGGTCATGGATGAATCATTCGATACGTGGACAGTGGCCAAACCCAACGGCACTCAAGGCTATAACTTATATTTCAATGAATGGTGGGAAGCTGACACCAGAGACATGGTACTCCGTGACCGGAATCATCCCAGTATCATCCTGTACAGTGTCGGCAATGAAATCCGCGACAAGCTGGATCAGGAAGACGGTCAGCAACGTTTTTTGAATCAACGCGACCTGATTCATAAACTGGATTCTACCAGACCCGTGACAATGGCCTTATTCCGGCCCAATGAGATGGATGTTTATACAAACGGCTTTGCCGATTTACTGGATGTCATTGGTCAGAATTACCGTGAAAATGAGCTGGTGGAGTCCTAAACCAATGGTGAAAATAGCCCGCAGTGACGACAACGCTGGAAAGGGACAACTAAAACTTGACTGGACTCCTGCTGATTTTGGTACCTATGATGAAGCCTATATTTTTGTTTACAGCAATTGTGATGAAGTAGAACTGTTTCTGAACGATGAATCCAAGGGGCGTTTACCTATCAATAAAGATGCTTCTCCTCGATTCTGGAACATAGGTTTTGAACCAGGAATCATCAAGGCTGTTGGCTATAATAAGGGTGTTGAAGCTGTTTCTGACGTCATGAAAACAGCCGATACCGGCATTAAGATTCTATTGACGGCCGAACAAAACACCATCCAGCATTCTTGGGAGGATATAGTCTATATAAAAGCCTGCGTAGTTGACAAAGACGGCTTGGTCAATCCGAACATCAATCCGGTTATCACGTTCACTGTAAGTGGACCAGGTGTTTTAAACGCCATTGACAACGGCAATATCCTGTCGCATGAGCCTTACAAGACCAACAGCCGTACAGCTAATAATGGTCAAGTTGTGGCATTGATCCAGGCAACAGCGAATCAGGGTGAAATCAAAATTTCAGCCACAGCCGAAGGATTGGAGGGTTCAACAATTATACTGCGCGCCGTTCCGTCGGGTAGCTGAGGCCCATCTGCTTTATAGTTTGTCGTGCTCCACCCAAACCAGAGCCTCAATATCGTAACCCAGGTCTTTGGCAATTTTAAGATAGGACTGTTTTATGTCATTGGGGATGGTAGTCTCACGAGAAAGAATCCAAAGGTAGTTGAGGTTTTTACCAGCAACAAGGGCATATTGGTATTGGTCATCGAGGGCAATGACATTGTAACCAGAATAAAAAGGCCCAAAGAATGACACATTCAGTCTGGCCTCACCGGGTGCTCCAACCAGTCTGGCTTTACCGATAGCTTGTTTCCATTCCTTTTTAAGATAGTCGAAACCACGGTTTTCTACTCGGATGCTGCCATCTTTATTGAGGGTATATCTGGCAGTGGTATTATTCAAGTTTCGTTCGAAACGAAAATCCATACGGGCAATTTCGTACCATCGGCCAAAATACCTACCCGAATCAAAAGGTTTTACAGCCACAGCACCATCAGGAATACTGACGCAAGCATTGAGGGCTAACAAACTTAATAAAGCTAAGTAACTACGTTGTTTCATACTATAATATCTATTTTTAAATTAAGGTAATATGCACGCCGCATGCCCTAATTATACCACGCTTGGGTGCTTTTACAAGCATGCTCGTTTCATAGATTCATATTTTTTATTGACACCTGGTACAAATATGCCCGTTTTTATAACAAGTCAGCCTGACCTTTTGTTTTGAACTGGCAAAAAAAAGCGCCCCAAACTAATCTGGGACGCCTACTCTTCAAGTTGAGTTATGAAGCTTAATTGTTTTCGGGACGCAGTTTACGAACAACAGCACCGGTACGCCACATTTCGCTTTCGCGGAGGACTTTGAGTTCTTCTTCCAGCTTTTCGCGGTAATCGGGTTTTGAGTTGGAGTCGATAGAGCGCTGAGCTTCATTACCACAAGCGACTTCAGCATACAGTTTTTCAAACACCGGCTTGGCTGCATCGTGGAAGGGGCCCATCCAGTCGAGCGCACCACGCTGAGCAGTGGTCGAGCAGTTGGCATACATCCAGTCCATACCGTTCTTAGCAAACAGCGGCATCAGAGACTGAGTCAGTTCTTCAACTGTTTCATTGAACGCTTCGGAAGGAGTGTGCCCATTGGCACGCAATACTTCATATTGGGCCAGCAACAAACCCTGGATAGCTCCCATCAAGGTACCGCGTTCACCGGTCAGGTCAGAATACACCTCACGTTTGAAGGTTGTTTCGAACAAGTAACCGGAACCTACGCCAATACCAAGGGCGATCACGCGATCAAACGCTTTGCCGGTAGCATCCTGGAAGATGGCATACGAAGAATTCAAACCACGGCCTTCGAGGAACATAGTACGCAGCGATGTTCCTGAGCCTTTGGGAGCTACCAGAATCACATCCACATCAGCCGGCGGAATGATGTTGGTGCGTTCCTTGTACGTGATGGCAAAACCATGAGAGAAATACAGGGCCTTACCTTTGGTAATGTATGGTTTGATGCGCGGCCAAACTTCAATCTGGGCAGCATCGGATAACAGGTATTGAATGACAGTAGCACGTTGACAGGCTTCTTCAATGTCAAACAAGGAGACTCCAGGTACCCAGCCATCAGCTATAGCTTTATCCCAGGTCTTGCCACCCTTACGTTGACCGACAATTACATTGAAACCATTGTCGCGCAGATTCATCGACTGACCTGGGCCTTGAACACCGTAACCGATCACTGCGATTACTTCATTTTTCATCACTTCACGTGCTTTCTCGAGTGGAAACTCATCACGGGTTACAACATTTTCGTTGACGCCGCCAAAATTCATTACTGCCATTGTTTTATCTTATTAAACGAACTAATTGCGCTATTTTTCAACTTTTTTGCGGTGCAAAGTTACAAATTATTTGTTTGTCATCAAATCGAAGGCATCGTCAAAATGCATTGCCGCCCGGCAGATGATGTCTGTCCCCCGTCGCATTTCAAACAGGCATCCATCAGATTGCACCTGCTGACGATAGATGTCAACTGTTTCTCCAAACAACGCTTCATTCACATAATTGATGTCGATACGAAGGATATCGCGTTGCTGAAACAATTCCAGCGGGAATAAATCGGTCATCCATTCGATATATTTCATACTGTTCGTATGACGATTGAAATCCAGGTCACTATATTTAACGCGATGTCTGGATATCGGCTCACCGGACAAGGCTGGAATCTTTACCGGTCTTTCAATGAGTGAAGGAATGCCGGTTGCAAAATCAGTATAATCAGCACCACTTAAGTCAAGTGCCTTTCTGGCTATCATGTCAATCATGCACCAAATGCTTGAACCAGCCCCGATCCGGAGACCCTTTGCATCCGTTATTTTAAAATTACGCGTGGTGAAAACCCTTCCGTAATCTTCAATCCAGGTCTCAATTTTAAAAGGCTCATGGGCCTTTGGATAACGGGAAATTTCTACAGCCAGTCTTGATGCTACCCATGCTTTACCCTGTTCATGCAACGTCTGCATACCAAACCCGTTCTCATGGGCATTCAAACCAGCCGTATGCAATAAATAACCGATCAGTTGAGTGAGACGAATACAATCATCGAAATCCACATCCAATGGCTGAACCTCAAATTCGTATTCAGCTATTTTCCGCATGATTTCTTTCTTTTCTCTTCCATCTCGGCTAGAAAATCGCTCAGTCGCTCCTGTGTTGAGCGTGTTATAGCCACTCTTCCGGAACGGACAAATTGCAACACCTTGTACTTGTTCAGTTCATCAAACAATTGCTGGATAACTTCGGCGGAACCTGACATTTCAATGGCGGCAAAGTTGCGGTTGACTTCCACAATCCGGGCGTTAAACGTACGCATTAAAGTCTCAATTTCGGGATTATCCAATAAAGAATCAGTCGGTATTTTATACAGGGCTACTTCCTGAAAAATAACCTCATCGTCTGTATAGAAAAAAGCCTTGAGTACATCAATTCGCTTTTCAATCTGACGAATCACCCGCGTCATCAGATCTTTATCTGTCTCAACCGTGATGGTGAATTTATGAATGCCGGGGATGGACGATTTAGAAACCGTCAGACTCTCGATATTGATATGCCTTCTGGTGAAAATAATGGCAATCTGATTGAGCAAGCCAACCATATTTTCGGTGTAAACCGTTACCGTATATAATGTCTTTTCCATAGATTCAATCTCCTAAAATGAGGTTTTCAACGGTCGATCCTGCAGGAATCATCGGATAAACCATACCGTTTTCTTCCACTTCCACTTCAAGCAGGTAGGCTCCTTTTGTTTCGAACATGGTTTTAATGGAGCTTTCCAGTTCTTCCCGTCTGGTGACTTTTTTTCCAGGAAGACCATAAGCTTCTGCCACCTTAGGAAAGTTCGGGCTTTTCATGGGTGTGGAGGAATATCTTTCTCTGTAAAATAGTTCCTGCCACTGGCGTACCATACCCAGAAACTTATTGTTTAAAATAATGATTTTAACAGGAACGTTGTATTCCATGATTGTGCCAAGTTCTTGAATGGTCATTTGAATCCCACCATCTCCGACAAACAGGCAGACCTGGCGTTCGGGAGCCCCAAAAGCAGCACCAATAGCAGCCGGCAAACCAAAGCCCATGGTTCCCAGACCACCTGAAGTCACCAGGCTACGACGACTTTTGAGTTTAAAATACCGGCAAGCCATCATTTGGTTTTGCCCGACATCGGTTACTAAAACAGCGTTTCCGGCAGAATTTCCGGACACCAGATTAATGACCTCACCCATTGTAATCGGGCCGGCTTCCGGGTGAATCTCGGGATTGATGACACGCGTCAGTTCTTCCTGTTCATGAATCTTAAAACTGTTGACCCACTCTTTATGTCTTGTGCGTTTAAGCAACGCGGTCACGGCGGGTAAGCTGGTCTTGACATCGGCAAGAATTGCCACATCGCATTTGACATTCTTGTTGATTTCCGAAGAATCAATATCAAAATGAATGACCTTAGCCTGTCTGGCGTATGTTTTCAAATCACCGGTAACACGGTCATCAAAACGCATACCAATGGCTATCAGCACATCACATTCAGCCGTTTTGCGGTTTGGAGCCACATTACCGTGCATACCCAGCATTCCTTTGTTTAGCGGAAAATCCATGGACATTGCTGGAAGGCCCAGCAAGGTGGCACCTGCCGGAATATCAGCTTTAGTAAGAAAATCTTTTAGTTCGTCTTCGGCTTCACCTAATATAACACCTTGTCCTACAAGAGCCAAAGGTCGTTTGGCATTGTTAATCAAAGCTGCAGCTTCTTGTATAGCCGACTTTTTCGGCTCCGGGTAGGGTTGATAACTGCGAATGAACGTACATTTTTCGTACGAAAATTCCATCATATCATTCTGGGCATCTTTTGTAATGTCAAGGACAACAGGACCAGGACGACCTTCACGGGCAATATAAAAAGCTCTGGCTACAGCCCAGGGAATTTCGGCAGCGGAACGTACCTGATAGCTCCATTTTGTAACAGGCAGGGTGATACCCACTACATCTGTTTCCTGAAAGGCATCAGTACCAAGTAACGAACTGCCTACCTGACCGGCAATGACAACCAGCGGAGTACTATCCAGCATGGCATCTGCCAAACCAGTGATGACATTGGTTGCACCAGGACCGGAGGTGACAATGACAACACCGGGTTCTCCAGTCACCCGGGCAAATCCTTGAGCAGCATGGACAGCCCCTTGTTCATGGCGTGTCAGAATCTGACGAATGGTATCTCTAAACGAATACAAAGCATCAAAAACGGTGATAATCTGGCCTCCGGGGTATCCGAAAATGGTGTCCACATGTTCTTCCCTGAGCGAGCACATAAGGGCTTCTGCTCCCCTCATCTTGTTATTTTCCATATACAATCAGTCAATTATTCGAACAGCCCCTTTGTCAGCCGAACTGACCATCAAGGCATATGCTTTCAGTGATTTCGGAACCAGACGCTTCCGCAGAGGTGCTGTAAAGGCCTCCTTGCCACGCGATAGTTCAACCTGACGGCGACTTTCCAGTGTCTTTTCATCCAATAAAACCTGGATACTCCGTTCCGGTATATTTATTTCTATCATATCTCCATCTTTCAACAGGCCAATAGCGCCACCGGCGGCGGCCTCAGGTGACACATGACCGATGGACAAACCCGATGTTCCTCCGGAAAACCGGCCATCGGTAATCAGCGCACATTCTTTTCCCAAATGACGTGCTTTCAGATATGAAGTAGGATACAACATTTCCTGCATGCCAGGACCACCTTTAGGCCCTTCATGGGTAATTACCACCACATCGCCGGCCACGACACGACCGCTAAGAATGCCTTCACTGGCTGATTCCTGAGAATCAAAGACCTTGGCTTTTCCTTTGAAATGCCAGAGGCTTTCATCTACACCGGCTGTTTTTACAACACAGCCATCCAAAGCAATGTTGCCTTTCAGAACGGCCAGTCCTCCATCTTTTGTATAGGCATGCTCTACATCGCGGATGCAGCCATTGGTCCTGTCGGTATCTGTTTTTTTATAATAGGTAGCCTGGGAACCCATCACCAGATTGAAACGGTTGGCTGGAGCCGATTGATAAATCGTAAGAATCGACTGATCAGCCTGAGGATTTGTGCAATCGTATTTTTTCACCGCTTCCTGCAGTGTCAGTCCGTCCACACGGTAAACAGAGGTGTCCAGTAAGTTGTGTTTAGCCAGTTCACCCATTATGCCAAGTATACCACCGGCACGATTGACGTCCTGTACATGATATTTATGGGTATTCGGAGCAACCTTGCACAAACAAGGAGTCCTGCGTGAAAGCTGATCAATATCATCCATGGTGAATGGAACACCCGCTTCATGAGCAATAGCGAGCAAGTGTAACACCGTATTTGAAGAACCACCCATGGCAATATCCAGCGTCATGGCATTCAGAATAGCCTCACGTGAAGCAATGGAAAGAGGTAACACCCGCTCATCACCATCGCGGTAGTATTTCCATGTATTTTCAACAATCAGTTTTGCAGCATCACGGAACAACTGAAGGCGATTCTCATGCGTTGCTACAATGGTGCCGTTACCCGGTAAGGCCATCCCAATGGCTTCGTTCAGGCAATTCATGGAATTGGCCGTAAACATACCTGAGCAGGAGCCACAGGTTGGACAAGCCGATTGTTCAACGCGAGCCACCTGTTCGTCACTGATTGAATCGTCGGCTGATTGAACCATGGCATCGATCAGATCCAGGTGTTCGCCGTCCAGCTCGCCAGCTTCCATAGGACCGCCAGACACAAAAACGGCTGGTATATTCATACGCATGGCTGCCATCAACATGCCAGGTGTTATTTTGTCACAATTGGAAATGCAAACCATGGCATCAGCCTTGTGGGCATTCACCATGTATTCTACACTGTCTGCAATAATGTCTCTGCTGGGTAGTGAGTATAACATACCGTCGTGCCCCATTGCGATACCGTCATCGATGGCGATGGTATTGAATTCGGCCGCAAAACAGCCAAGCTTTTCAATTTCCTGCTTGACCAACTGGCCCACTTCGTGCAGATGCACATGACCAGGAACAAACTGTGTAAACGAATTGACAACAGCAATAATGGGCTTGCCCATCATTTCCTCTTTCATGCCATTGGCTTTCCAAAGGGCTCTGGCCCCGGCCATACGGCGACCTTCTGTGCTGGCTGCACTGCGTAACAGATGCTTCATTTGGTTAATTTACCTATAAATAAAACTAAACCAGTCTGAATGAATGCCATCCAGCTGACATGCTTTTTTTGAATTCCGCGAGCGCATTCCCCGCTGCTTGCGGCGGGGTTAGCGAGCAAAACACAGGACTCCTTTTTGGAATCGGAGATTCCTCGCGGCAAGCCGCGAGGAGCTTCAATTTCAGGCTGCAAAGATAACTGTTTTTTATAAAAAACATCAGTTTCACACAAAACGAATCAATTTTCGCACAAACTATAACAATATGAGGCAATAATACTTGTTTTCATAAGCATTCTTTTACCCACTGACTATTTCAGAAAAACAAATAACTTTGCAGTCATCGCTCACACGAACCACAAATGTATGAATACTTCTGTTTCTTTTGATAAAAAAATTAACCGGACAGGCTCAAATTGTATAAAATACGACAGGATTCTTCAGGAATTCGGGGCAACTGATATCCTCCCCATGTGGGTAGCCGACATGGATTTTGCTTCCCCTGATTTTATACTGAATGCCATCCGCGAACGCTGCGATCATGGCATCCTTGGTTACACGATGATTCCCAAAAGTTGGTCGGGAGCTATTTGCAGCTGGATGCAACGAAGGCACGGTTGGATCATAGATCCACAACACATCGGATTCATTCCGGGTATTGTGTCCGGATTGGCACTGGCTATCCAATGTTTTACGAAACCCGGCGATAAGGTATTAATCCAAACACCGGTCTATCCGCCATTTATCCATTTGCCGAAAGAAAACGACAGAACATTGGTAATCAATCAGTTTCAATATGATGGAAAACAATTTCAAATTGATTTCGACGATTTTGAAAAAAAAGCAGCAGACTGTACACTGTTCCTGCTTTGTAATCCTCACAATCCGGGTGGACGCGTCTGGACGGTCAACGAACTGGAACGGATGGCTGAAATCTGTATCCGCAATGGCGTCCTGATTGTTTCGGACGAAATACATGCTGATCTTACGCTTCCAGGTTATCAACATCATTCACCAGGTACCTTTACGACTGAAATTGCCAGTCAGGTTATTACACTGATGGCTCCCAGCAAGACATTCAATATTCCCGGTCTTTCCAGCTCCTATTATATCATACAAAATGACAGAATCCGCAGGCAATTCAGGGCTTTTCTAAATAAAGCCGAACTGGGAAACGGCAACATTTTTGCCATCATTGCCGCTCAGGCCGCATACGAAAACGGCGATACCTGGCTGGACGAACTGACCGGCTATCTGAAACATAACGTTGATTTTGTGGACGATTACCTGAAGGCATTCATACCTTCAATCAAGGCTTGCAAACCGCAGGCTTCTTACCTGATCTGGCTGGATTGCCGGGAGCTGAATCTGACACCGGAAGAGCTGCATCAGTTCTTTATAAGGAAAGCCAGACTGGGACTCAACCCGGGACATAGTTTCGGACTTGGCGGAGAAGGTTTTATGCGCATGAACATCGGCTGTCCGACCTCAACGGTCAAACAGGCTATGGATCAGCTTAAAACAGCTATCAACGAACGTATATAATATTTTTAGTATCTTTGTCCGACATTATCCATATTAAACGTCTTTTAATGAAACAAACATGCCTATTAAAGCATCCAACCAGATGATTATTCCGGCATACGACAGTTATACAGCCTTTTATTAACAATTATTACTATATGAAACGAGCATGCTTGTAAAAGCACCCAAGCAGATGATAATCGGCATGCGGTGTTCCATCTGTCCTTAAACAAAAAAATATTATCAGATGAAAATCTCAGCAAACAAATTTGTATCAGCAACATACGACCTGTACGTTGGAGGCGAAGACGGTACACCGGAAGAATTAATGGAAAAAGCGACCGGAGACAAGCCATTGGCCTTTATTTACGGCACAGGTATGATGCTTGAAGCCTTTGAAGACAACCTTGTTGGTCTCGAACCAGGAGCCACGTTTGACTTTGTACTGACCAACGAACAAGCCTATGGCGAATACGTTGATGAAAACATCGTTGAGCTGCCACGTTCCGTGTTCGAGATAGATGGAAAAATTGATACCGAAATTATTTTTGAGAACAATACCGTACCCATGCTTGACCAGGAAGGCAATCGTATCAATGGAACCATCGTGACCATCGGGGCGGAAAGCATCACGATGGACTTCAACCATCCGTTGGCAGGCGAAAACCTGCATTTCATCGGCAATGTCGTTGAAGTACGCGAAGCCACCGAACAGGAAGTAAAGCAATTCATGGGTGGTTGCAGTTGTGGAGACTGCAGTTGCGACGACTGTTCCGATGACAACGCATCCAGTGGTTGTAGTTGTAATTGTAGTCAATAAGACAACAAAACTATGAGCAACAGTTTTGGACAAGTATTCAGACTGACTTCTTTTGGTGAATCTCATGGCAGAGCCGTAGGCGGCATCATTGACGGATGTCCTGCTGGCATCACACTTGACATGAAATATATCCAGCAGGAGCTGAACCGGCGCAGACCGGGTCAATCCAGCCTGACAACTTCCAGGAATGAACCTGATGAAGTTGAATTCTTGTCCGGAATCTTTGAAGGCAAAACCACCGGAACACCCATCGCTTTTTGTGTCTGGAATGCGAAACAACGCTCCGGCGATTACGATTCGATGAAAGACTTGTTCAGGCCTTCTCATGCCGATTATACCTATTTCAATAAATACGGGTTGCGTGACAACCGTGGCGGAGGCCGATCTTCAGCCAGGGAAACCGTATCACGTGTAGTGGCTGGTGCCATAGCCAAGCTTTTGCTCAAGGAACTGGGCGTCAGCATTATAGCCTACACGTCACAAGTCGGGCCAATCAAAGCCGACAAGCCATACAACGAATACGATTTTTCTTTCATTGAAAAAAATCCGGTGCGATGCGCTGATCCTGAAACAGCACTGAAAATGGCTGAGCTCATTACGTCGGTCAAGGCTAAAGGAGATACGATCGGCGGAATTATTACCTGTGTCATTCAGGGAGCTCCTGTCGGACTTGGTCAACCCGTTTTCAATAAGTTGCATGCAGCCCTGGGGTCAGCTATGTTATCCATTAATGCCGTCAAAGGATTTGAATACGGATCAGGATTTGATATCAGTCACCTTGGATCGGAGCTCAACGACGTCTTTTATAACCAGCACGGAACCATTCGTACACGAACCAATAATTCCGGTGGTATTCAGGGTGGCATATCCAACGGAGAAGACATTTACTTCCGGGTAGCCTTTAAACCGGTGGCTACCATCCTGATGGATCAACACACAGTTGATAAAAACGGTAATGACGTAACCTTCAAGCCTCATGGCCGTCACGATCCCTGTGTTTTACCACGAGCTGTACCCATCGTGGAAGCCATGGCTGCATTGGTTATGATTGACATGTACCTACTTAACCAAACCGGACATCTCTAGCCTTCGGTCAGCAGCATATCCGTAAAACCCGGCTAATACGATTTTCTGGTTCGTTGGCTGGTTTTCCGTTTTAAACCTGATATCCATAAACTAGCTTGCAATGAAACGTTCGCTTACCATCCTGCTTATGACAGTCTTGTTGACAGGTCTGGTTTCCTGTAAAAAAACCGATAAACACACTGAACCGGTCATTGATTATAGTGTCGATCAGTTTGCAGACCTTCAAATCCTGCGTTATGACGTTCCGGGTTTCAATGAATTGACAATCAAACAAAAGGAATTGATCTATTACCTGAATGAAGCCGCTCTCCAGGGCCGTGACATTATTTATGACCAGAACTACAAACACAACCTGTGCATTCGCCGTACACTCGAATGTCTGTATAAAAATGCGCAGGCCGACCGTAACAGCGAAGATTGGAAACAATTGGTCATTTACCTGAAACGCGTGTGGGCTTCCAACGGTATCCATCATCATTATGCCACAGATAAGTTTGTGCCAGGCTTTTCAAAGGAATTTTTCACCAATACCGTTCTTTCGGTAAATCCCGATTCACTGCCGTTAACCGACGGAGAAACCGTCCATGACCTCATCAAAAAACTGACACCTATATTATTCGATCCAACCATTGATGCCAAGCGCGTCAATCAGCAAGAAGGCCAGGACTTGCTGATGACCTCAGCCAGTCACTATTACGAGGGTGTTTCTCAGGCCGAAGCTGAAGCTTTCTACACAAAAATGAAAGACCCGAACGATGAAACGCCTGTTCCCTATGGACTTAACAGCCGCCTGGTTAAGAAAAATGGCCAGCTGGTTGAAAAAGTCTGGAAACAAGATGGCCTTTACGGACCAGCTATCAGCAAGATTATCTACTGGTTGGAAAAAGCCCAAACCGTCGCTGAAAACGATAAACAGGCACAGGTCATCCAAACCCTCATTGATTATTATAAAACCGGAAATCTGAAAACCTTTGACGATTATTGCGTTCTGTGGGTAAAAGACCTGGATTCTCAAGTGGATTTTGTCAATGGCTTCACTGAGACATATGGTGATCCGCTGGGTCTGAAAGCCAGCTGGGAAAGCGTGGTCAACTTCAAGAATACCGATGCAACCAAACGCACGGAAATCATCAGTAATAATGCTCAATGGTTTGAAGATCATTCTCCGGTAGATAAGTCTTTCAAAAAAGAAAAAGTCAAGGGTGTTTCCGCCAAGGTTATTACAGCCACTATGCTGGCTGGTGATTGTTACCCTACCACTGCTATCGGCATTAACCTACCCAACTCTAACTGGATACGTCGCGACCATGGTTCCAAATCAGTTACCATTGAAAATATCACAAAATCGTATGACATTGCTGCTCAAGGAACTGGATTCAATGAGGAATTCATGTGGAGCCAAACTGAAATCGACAATTCCCGCCAATACAGTTTTGACATGGACAACCTGCACACAGACCTCCACGAATGTCTGGGGCATGGATCCGGCAAACTCTTGCCAGGCGTCGATCAGGATGCGCTGAAAGCATATGGTTCAACCATCGAAGAAGCCAGGGCAGACCTTTTTGGTTTATATTACATTGCTGATCCAAGAATGACTGAACTAAACCTTACTCCAAACAAAGAAGCTTACAAAGCCGAATACTACAAAGCCATGATGAATGGCCTGATGACTCAGTTGACCCGTATTGAACCTGGCAACACCATCGAAGAATCGCACATGCGTAACCGGGCACTCATTGCCCGCTGGGTATTTGAAAAAGGCACTCCGGATAACGTCATCGAATTTAGAAAGCGTGATGGTAAAACGTTTGTCGTCATCAATGATTATGAAGCTCTGCGCGGACTATTCGGTCAGTTGCTGGCTGAAATCCAGCGCATCAAATCGACTGGTGATGTTGCAGCTGCCCGGAACCTTGTCGAACAATATGGCGTCAACGTTGACCCCGTGTTACACAGGGAAATATTGGAACGATATGCCAAACTAAACCTGGCACCATATAAAGGTTTTGTCAATCCGGTTTACATCCCGGTTTATAACAAAAACGGCAAACTGACCGATGTCAGGATGGATTTTACGGAAGGATACATTGAACAACACCTCCGATATTCCAGGGATTATTCCACCCTGCCCACGTACAACTGATGTACCAGGAAACCATTCGGGAAATAAGAAAAATGCCACCAGATATCAACCGGATGCCACACTGGCCTGTCTGCTATGGCAAGAGTCGTCGCGGGAATGTAAAATTCTGGCTACTATGATTTATCCCAAAGAGTCGTTCACATCCGAATTAGCTGATGAATGGCTGAACAATTGTTTTACCACGGAACTGGCTGAACAACTCTGCTTTAATTTGTTGCAGCACCTTTCGTTTGCTGCCGAAAAAACCATGGAGTGGATCAATACCGACTATCCAGATAAAAAAAGCACCGGATATCGCCTGCTTTTGCGACTGATACTCGGAAAAAAGCCGCTACCCAACCTGGAAGTCGTAAAGAGAGTGGCTACAACAGATTGTATGTCTGCACATTACCAATTAAGGCAACAAGCATTACGGTTATTGGAACGACTGAGCCTTCAATAACAAGTTATTATCTATCTTTTTTGTATCTTTGTACCGCTTAATAAAACGTATTGTCAAATTCAGGCAACCGAAAACCGGACGAATGGACCATTCGTCCGCTATTTGTGTGTCATAATGGTTTTTGCTAACAAATGACTGTAGATGTATTGCTCGGCCTCCAATGGGGCGACGAAGGTAAAGGAAAAGTAGTGGATGTGCTGACCCCTGATTATGATCTGGTTTGCCGCTTTCAGGGTGGTCCCAATGCCGGTCATACCTTGGAATTCAATAAACAGAAATACGTGTTGCGTTCCATACCTTCCGGCATTTTCCAGGGAAATAAGGTGAACATCATCGGTAATGGCGTTGTGATCGACCCTGCTTTATTCAAAGCTGAAGTAGAACAGTTAAGCGCCAGCGGACATCCGCTGACAAAGCGTCTGCTCATTTCCAAAAAAGCCCACCTGATTCTTCCGACTCACCGCCTACTCGATGCTGCCAACGAAGCCTCCAAAGGTTCCGGCAAGATTGGCACAACAGGCAAAGGCATCGGTCCGGCATACACGGACAAAATCAGCCGGAATGGTCTGCGTGTCGGAGATATCCTGCATAACTTTGAAGCCAGCTACAAAACGGCCATTAACCGTCACGAAGAGATATTGCGCTGCATGAACTTTTCCTATGACCTGGCACCGCTGGAAAAAGAGTGGTTTGAAGGTATTGAATGCCTCAAACAGTTTACGTTTATCGACAGCGAACATGTCATCAACGAAGCCCTGAAAGCCGGTAAAAGCATTTTGTGCGAAGGTGCTCAGGGCACTATGCTCGATATCGATTTCGGATCTTATCCCTTTGTCACGTCATCCAACACCATTTGCGCCGGTGCCTGTACCGGACTGGGTGTTGCACCCCGTTCCATCGGACGTGTATTTGGTATATTCAAAGCCTATTGTACCCGTGTGGGAAGTGGCCCTTTTCCGACTGAATTGCTGGATGCAACAGGACAAACCATGCGTGACAATGGTCATGAATATGGTTCCGTTACCGGCCGGCCCCGTCGATGTGGCTGGATAGACCTGGTTGCCCTGCGTTACGCCATCATGATCAATGGCGTCACCGATCTGATCATGATGAAAAGTGACGTAATGGACGCTTTCGAAACCATCAAGGCTTGTGTTGCCTACCGCATCGATGGCAAAGAAACAGAAAATTTTCCCTATGACATTATCGATGGTCTTGAGCCCATTTATGCTGAATTACCCGGTTGGCAAACCGATATGAGCAAGATGCAATCCGAAGACGAATTCCCGGAAGAATTCAACAGCTACCTCAGTTTTCTGGAGGAAGAACTGGATGTCCGTATTAAGATTGTATCCGTCGGACCAGACCGTGAACAAACTATTATTCGTTATAAAGACTAACACACTATGTTACTATCATTTGCCATATTACCTCATAACGGTTCATCCATGATGATCTACGTTATTTTCATTGCCTTTGCCCTGCTAAGCTGGATCATCCAGAAAGTCTTGCAGTCCAAGTTTAAAAAATACAGCAAGGTCGCTATGCCTGGCGGACTGACAGGAAAGGACATCGCCGAGAAAATGCTCCGTGAAAATGGCATCACCGATGTATCGGTACAACATGTTTCCGGTCAATTGACTGACCATTACAATCCTGCCACTAAGGTCGTTAACCTGAGTGATCAGGTCTACCTGAGCAACAGTATCTCCGCGGCCGCCGTAGCTGCCCATGAATGCGGACATGCCATCCAGCATTCCAAGGCCTATGCATTCCTGAACCTTCGTTCCAAACTTGTCCCTGTAGTCAGCTTTGCTTCCCATTGGATGCAGTGGGTATTGCTCGCCGGTATCTTGTTATTACACTCTTTTCCACAATTGATGCTGGCAGGAATCATCTTGTTTGCCTTGACCACTCTATTCAGTTTTATTACATTGCCGGTTGAAATCAATGCCAGCCGAAGGGCCGTCACCTGGTTGAGCAACGCCGGCATCACCAACAATACAACATACCCCATGGCCACCGATGCCTTGAAATGGGCAGCCTATACTTATGTGGTAGCAGCACTCAGTTCACTGGCTACACTGGTTTATTACATACTCATTTTCCTTGGTGGCCGCCGCAATTAAAACAACGCCATGCAGAAACCCTCCATACCCAAAGGCACCCGCGATTTTTCACCCGAAGAAATGGCGAAACGCAACTATATTTTTGACACCATCCGGTCAGTTTTCCACTTGTATGGATTTCAACAGATTGAAACACCTGCCATGGAGAACCTGTCCACGTTGATGGGAAAATATGGCGAAGAGGGTGACAAATTGTTGTTCAAGATCTTGAATTCCGGTGACTATCTGGATGGGATCAGTACAGAGGACTTTACTGCCAGCAATTTGTTTAAACTAACCAACAGGATTTCGGAAAAAGGCCTGCGCTACGACCTGACTGTACCCTTTGCCCGTTACGTCGTAATGCATCAGAATGAAATAACTTTTCCGTTCAAGCGATTCCAGATTCAGCCCGTCTGGCGTGCTGACCGCCCGCAGAAAGGTCGTTACCGCGAATTTTTCCAATGTGATGCCGATGTCGTCGGCAGCGATTCCCTGCTGAACGAGGTTGAACTCATTCAACTCATTGACGAGGTGTTCCGCCGTTTCGGCATGCGTGTTTGCATCAAGCTCAACAACCGGAAAATACTGAGTGGTATAGCTGAAATTATCGGCGAATCAGACCATCTGACTGACATCACTGTCGCTATTGACAAATTTGATAAGATTGGAGCCGAAAACGTTAATAAGGAATTGGCCGAAAAAGGATTATCGGCTGATGCTATCGCAAAACTGCAGCCCATTCTTCAGCTTGAAGGCAGTAACAGCACTAAACTCAACAACCTCAAAATTCTTTTGAAAGCATCTGGAATCGGCTTGAAAGGTGTGGAAGAACTGGAAACCATCTTTAACCTATCCGAGACATTAAATCTTTTCTCGCGGACCGAACTCGATTTGCGACTGGCCAGAGGTCTCAATTACTATACTGGTGCCATTCTCGAAGTAAAAGCGTTGGATACTGAAATGGGCAGCATCACCGGTGGTGGCCGCTACGACAGCCTGACCGGCGTGTTTGGTCTGCCAGACGTTTCAGGAGTAGGTATTTCCTTCGGTGCCGATCGTATTTTTGATGTATTGAACACCCTCGGTTTATATCCGGCTGAAGCCATTCGTTCCACCAAAGTGCTGTTCATCAACTTTGGTAAAAAAGAATGTGTCTGGTGCCTGCCCTTTGTGAAGGCAGTGCGTGATGCCGGTATTGCCGCCGAGATGTATCCCGAAGCAGCCAGGATCAAAAAACAAATGAGTTATGCCAACGCCAGGAATATCGTTTTTGTAGTTATGGCCGGTGAAACTGAAATGGTGGCAAATACTCTCACGCTGAAAAATATGCAAACAGGTGAACAGCAAACTATTCCAACAGATAAGCTAGTCTCCTTGCTGCAATCATAAAAAACAGACTATCATACGATGAATATACCTGAACTGAGTGAACAAGAAGTCGGTCGCCGACAGAGCCTGCAGGCACTACGTGATGCAGGTATCAATCCCTATCCTGCAGAAGAATATCCTACAAACGCCTTTTCAACAGAAATAATTGAGCATTTCCGCGATGATGACGGGTCAAAACGTCAGGTTTGCATCGCCGGCCGTATCATGAGCCGCCGTGTCATGGGAAAAGCGTCCTTCATGGAATTGCAGGATTCTGAAGGCCGCATTCAGGTTTATCTCTCCCGGGACACCATTTGTCCGGATGAAAACGACAAGGAACTATACAATACTGTCTTTAAAAAACTGCTGGACATTGGCGACTTTGTGGGCATCAAGGGTTTCGTTTTCCGCACCCAAACGGGTGAAATTTCCGTTCATGCCGAAAGCCTTACCGTTCTGGCAAAAACCCTACGTCCCCTGCCTGTTGTCAAGGAAAAAGATGGTGATGTTTTCGATGCCTTCTCTGATCCCGAACTACGTTTCCGTCAACGTTACGTCGACCTTGTGGTTAACAATCACGTGAAAGACATTTTCCGTAAACGGACAAAGGTCTTCACCTCCATGCGCAATTTCTTCAACGAGTACGGTTACATGGAAGTGGAAACGCCCATATTACAATCGATTCCCGGTGGAGCGGCTGCCCGTCCCTTCATCACCCATCACAATGCACTTGATATTCCGTTATACCTGCGCATCGCTGACGAACTCTATCTGAAACGCCTCATCGTGGGCGGTTTCGAAGGAGTTTACGAATTCTCCAAGAATTTCCGCAACGAAGGCATGGACAGGACGCACAATCCTGAATTCACGTGTATGGAAATTTACGTTTCCTACAAAGACTACAACTGGATGATGACGTTCACTGAAAAGATGCTCGAACGCATCGCTCTCGAAGTGAACGGCACCACTGACCTGCAGGTCGGTGAAAATACCATTAGCTTCAAGGCACCTTTCCGTCGCCTCACCATGATCGATTCCATCAAGGAAAATACCGGTATCGACATCAGCGGCATGAACGAAGACCAGCTTCGGAATGTATGCAAACAACTGGGTTTAGAGCAGAATGTTTCCATGGGTAAAGGTAAACTCATTGACGAAATCTTCGGCGAAAAATGCGAAGGCAACTATACCCAACCCACCTTCATCATTGATTATCCATATGAAATGTCACCACTCTGCAAGCGT